>CENV01015786.1_pt1 | contig 18887 bp, 20 predicted proteins | sample 530231 | NCBI WGS metagenome assembly CENV01 (sample SAMEA2619815, study PRJEB7988) | marine metagenome | biome: marine biome (ENVO:00000447); feature: surface water layer (ENVO:00002042); material: "saline water (ENVO:00002010), including plankton (ENVO:xxxxxxxx)" | depth 5 m | reverse complement strand
CACTCTCATGTGATGACCACTTATTTACTTCGACCCGATACCGAGCCATCGGATCAACTGAACAATTTCATGCAACGTGTTGCCCGTATTGGGTTATAGGGCTCTCACCTGTAGTGATTCTTTTTTTGCAGTCATCCAGACCCGAAAGGTATCAGTACCCCCAGACCATTTCCTGAGATGGCACCTGCATATACAGTCCATTTCAGCACCGAGGCAATGCAGCTTTGAGCGTGCAGCCTTGCAAATACACCAAGCAGCCCACACGAGACTAGGCTTTGTCATTGTCCAGACCTGAAATGTCTTGATAGCGATTTCTGGCCCCAAAAATTCAGACGCTGACGCCGGATGTCTTTACTGGCATGCCATGTCACTCGACACTCGACCAGCATGGGCATGTCTACACGTGTGGAGGGCAGCTTCTTCTATGGGGGTATATAGCGCTCCATATTGAGCAATGCTGCCATCTCGTCATCAGCGCTAACCTGTCCATCGTTGCGTCAACCTCCAAGTAGCCGACTCGTGAAGCACCTACTTGGCTGGGAAATTGTTGACACTTTACCAGGAGGACCAGATGTCTGGAACGAATCATGGAAAAGAACAACGACTCTCAGCATGCAAAAGTCTTCTATCGACCCATCGAGGCGGCGATTCGATGGAGTGACTTGATGCAATATGAAACCCGAATTCTTCATGAGTTCACTGGAGTATATGCATTGGGCGAAGGACCGTTTTCGAGATGGCCGACGCTGACTTTGAACATCGAGCGCATCTTCGATGGCCTCAGAAATGGAGACTTGCCCTATGGGAAATCCGGCATTACCTGCGGCGACCCTACGCTTCTCGACAACCCTGAGCTGACCATTCGCCATGTCGATCTCAAAGCCTGGATGACCCGCTTCTATCCCGATCAAAAACCCGAGTTTCTTTTCGACGACATAGAACGGCAAGTGCACCTGGCCATCAGTTCCGAGACCGTTCAGATTCTGCTGGTCGACCGTGAAGCGCTGAAGCTGAGAAATGCCGAGATGGAACAAAGCCTACAGCGCCTTAAGGATCAATGCCGCCTGCTACGAAAAAGCGCCGAAAGCCAAAAATCGGACGAACGCGAGATTTCATCCCGAAGCGAAGCCACCTACCTCAACATCGTCGGCGGTTTGTTGACGTTGCTGCTGGGCCAATCCCCCAGCGGCAAGAACTATTCATCTTTTAAAACCACAGATTCCATAATCAGTGCCTTGCTGACTTACTACCCCGGTCGTCCAGGACTCAGCGAACGCACGCTGTGGTCGAAGTTCAAGGCTGCCAGGCAGCACATCGATACCGAACCCTACTGACTGCAATTGCAGTTCCGGCGGCTGCAATTGCAGTGCAATGCACAGCGCTCAGGCATGAAATGGCGAGCATGTTCCTCAACACGCTAAAGAGCGTCCAGGAGTGCTCGATATGACTGCTCAATCTCTTCCTACTCAACCGGTCGAACGCCGCATCCTGCGCCGCGCCGAAGTCGAGACCAAGACCGGCTTCAAGCGCGCGCACATCTACAACCTGATGAAAGCGGGTCAGTTTCCCAAGGCGATTCGCCTGGGGGTGCGTGCCGTGGGCTGGGACGCTGCCGAAATCGACCAGTGGATCGAAGACCGGCTCAACGAACGCACCTGAAGTTTCCTTTTCGGACCAAAACGGGGAGGAAACCCATGCAGGTGGTATCCATCATTTCGACCAAGGGCGGCGTGGGCAAGACCACCACGGCAGCCAATCTGGGCGGCATTGCGGCCGATGCGGGGCTGCGGGTTCTGTTGCTCGATCTCGACGTACAGCCCACCCTGTCCAGCTATTTCGAACTGCAATCAAGAGCGCCAGGTGGCATCTATGAACTGCTGGCCTTCAATGAGCAGGAACGTACCCGCCTGATATCGCACACCGTCATCGAGGGCCTGGACCTGATCCTGTCCAATGACGACAAGGGGCAACTGAATACCCTGTTGCTGCATGCCCCCGACGGTCGACTGCGGCTGCGCAACCTACTGCCTACATTCCACCCCCACTATGATCTGCTGCTGATCGATACCCAAGGGGCACGCAGTGTCCTACTGGAGATGGCGGTCCTGGCATCCGACCTCGCCCTCTCGCCGGTCACGCCAGAAATTCTGGCGGCAAGGGAATTCCGCCGAGGCACCTTGCAATTGATGCAGGACATTGCCCCCTATCGGCGTCTTGGCATCGAACCACCGCCGCTGCAACTGCTCATCAACCGAGTGCATCCGGTCTCCAGCAACGCACGGTTGATCCAGCAGGCATTGCGCGACCTGTTCTCCGCCGAACCCGGCATCGTCGTGCTCGATACCCGTATCCCGGCTATCGAAGCGTATCCACGTGCATCGACCCAGTCCCTACCGGTACACCGGGTGGAATACCTCCGACCCAACGGACGCGTCACGCCAGCGGCCTTCGACACCATGCGGTCACTGGCCAGTGAGTTGTTTCCTACCTGGGCATCCGCTTTTAGCCAATTACAAGCCGGAGCACACCGGAGGGCTGCCCCATGAACCGCTTACCCATACCAGCGCGGGGCTTCAAACGCCTCAAGCCACTGATCGAATATGCCCTGAGCGAAGGCTGGGAAGTTACCCGCACTTCTGGAGGCCATTTGCGTTTCACCAAGCCTGGATTGCCAGCGATCTACACAGGCTCGACACCCAGTGATCATCGTTCGCCGCGCAATACGCTCGCACGCCTTCAGCGGGAGGAGCGAGCAGCTGCCAGGCAAGGAGATCACGATGACTGAGCTGACGCCCAAAGACATGGCCGACAAACTGCTGGCCGCCCCTTTCCAGCGTGGTGGTCCGGAGGCTGAGGCATTGAGCGACCCCATCGCCGACACGCCTATGACCGTGACGCTGGATCAGCTCCAACCCTATGACCTCAATCCTCGGGTCACCCGTAACCCCCGATACGACGACATCAAGGACTCGATCCGGGAACGCGGACTCGATTCGCCACCGGCCATCACCCGTCGACCCGGCGAGCCGCATTACATCATCCGTAACGGCGGTAACACGCGACTGGCCATTCTGCGAGAGCTCTGGACGGAAACGAAGGATGAACGCTTCTTCCGTATTCCTTGCCTGTTCCGCCCCTGGCCGGAGCGAGGAGAGATCGTCGCCTTGACCGGCCACCTGGCCGAAAACGAACTGCATGGTGGCCTGACATTCATCGAACGTGCTCTCGGTGTAGAGAAAGCCCGAGAGCTGTATGAGATCGAGTCAGGAGAAACGTTGAGCCAAACCGAACTGGCGCGGCGCCTCACGGCGGATGGTTACCCGGTCCCCCAGCCTCACATCAGCCGCATGCAGGATGCCGTCACCTATCTGTTGCCCGCCATTCCCACTGTGCTCTACGGCGGTCTCGGTCGCCCGCAGATCGAACGCCTGTCGACGCTCCGCAAATCCAGTGCAACCGTCTGGGATGCCCGCAGCGAAGGCAAGTCGCTGAACATCGACTTGCCCACCCTGTTCCATGACGTGCTGGCCACCTTCGACCATACCACCGACGGCTTCTCGGTCGGGCGAGTCCAAGATGAGCTGATCGGACAGATGGCGGAGTTGCTGGATGTCGACTACGACACCCTGACACTGGACATTACGGCGCCCGAAAGCCGCCGCCACATGCTGACCAGCGATCCCGTCCAGCTCACTCCGACACCGGCCGAAACACCGCCGCCATTCCTCAGCAAAGAGAGTGGACACCCGCCGCCTTCTGCGCCGGTCGACACATCACGGACGTCAACCCCTGTTTCGGCGCTATCACCGAAAGAAGCGCCCCCAAGCCAGGAGCCCACACCCTCTCTGAACTCCCCTACGGACGCCGATCCCACGACATCGAATCGGAACGAACGCGTCCAGGGAAACATCGTGACGCCAGCGACAACCACCGATCGGCTGCAGGACATCCAGCGCCTGATGGCCGATACCACCGGCGAGGCATGGGAGGACTTCGAGTCGAACGTACTGAAGGCCATCCCCGTGCAGGCGGGCGGACTCTACCCCATCACGGATGTCTGGTACATCGAACCCAGACTGGATACGCCGGACAGCCTGCGGGTGCATATCGCACAGTTCGCCAGCGAGATCGCCGACGAGGCAGGTCAGGCGGAACACATCCAGCCAGTGGACACGGGCATCGGTTATCTCTGCGACATGGGCGTACTGGCCACCGATGGTCATGCCATGCCAATGATCGGTCGGGCCGTGCTCACCCTGCTCCATGCACTCAGTGCGGGATACCCGTCATCGAGCCCACCCCTGGGTGATCTCGACAATCTGCGACTGTTGGATTCTCTGGGACCGCTGCTGCAGGGACGACCGGGCGGCAACAGCCAGGTGTCACGCCTGAGCGACAACGTCCTGGTCAAACTGTTTCGCCTGTTGCGGTTATCGCGCCGCCTGGTGGAACTCGAATCAGGCACCGGGGCGGACACTGTGACGCCCGACGGTTCATAGGGTTTCGGGAGGCAGCATGTCGGTACCGCACCCACTCAACCAGGCAGTGATCGCGCAGGCCCTTCACGACCTGCGCAACGGGCAGTTGCGCCGCTGCAAGGCGATGGGGTTCGGTGAGCAGGAATTGAGTGCTCTGAAGCACCCCGCGCTGGTCAGCGTGCTCATCAATGCCACCGTGCCCTGGTGCTCGGTGACCGTGAACCGCGACGTGCTGCAGCGCCTGTTGCGCCAGGTGGCGGATGTCGAGAAGGAAATCGCCGCCGTCGATCGCATGTTGCGCCTGGGCGCCAGTACCGAGATGGTGAGCAAGTTCTACGGTCTGACCCACCAGGAAGTGGCGTTGCGAAGGGACATCCTCGATCTGCCCAAACGCAGGGGTCGGCATCCCGGGTTAAGCGAAGAGCAGGACACCGAACTGTGGCGACGCTGGGAACCCGAATTCAAAACCCGTGGCATCGCGCTCGACGACTCCCTGGCGATGCTCGAACTGGCACTGGATCTGGCCGAAGACCTGGACCTGCCGGCTTCCGTACTATGGTCAACCATCCATGGCTGGATCGATGAAGGCCTGGTGTAAGCCATGGCCATTGACGATCCCGGTCGCCCCAGAGGCCCCGTCTCCCTGACGACCCTCCTCGATGAAGCCACCGAACGCCTGCAACCCGTCTCGGAGGAGTCCTCCCCACAGGATGGCTTCCTGTTCAGCGGCAATCGCCACGAGAGCGTCCCCCGGGCGCTGTTCCTCGACCGCCGCCTGACACCCCTGGAGCGCAATGCCTGGCAGGTGTTCCGTCTGCTGTTGAACGACGATGGCGTGACGGCTTTTCCCACTTACGAGCGCCTGCGTCCCTATCTGGCCTCGATGCCGTGCACGGCCAAAGCCTCCCACGAAACCGTGGCCAGGGCGCTGACCCAGTTACGATTGACCCGTTGGCTCAGCTTGGTGCGGCGACGACGGGACGCCCGCTCCGGACGCATTCAGGGCAACCTCTACGTCCTCCATGACGAGCCCCTGTCACCCTTCGAAGCCATGCAGCTCGACACCGAATACCTGGGGCTGGTCAGTCAGGCACTGACGCACGCGGCCAAAGCCGTGCGTGTGGTCGGCGTCCATACGCTCCGGGAAATCACCGAGGACCCCATGGTCAGTGGCAAGACACTACCGTCACGTCTGCAGGCCATGGCCCAGCGGCTGGCCGGGCAACACTGGGACGCCAACGCCCACGATCTTGAGCCTGTGGATAACCCCAAAACCGTAGAGAGCGCCGAGGCCCTTCTACGGCATTACGACGCCCCATGTTCCGATTTGGAATCAGGGCGCGAAGCCCCGTCTGACAGCCTTCTTCCGAATCGGAAAGCTGACAGTACAGTACGTAATAGTATTAAAAATAATAAAGTACGTACTGTACTGCGCGAACTGGATTATCTGGACCTGCCGCCACGGTTTGAACGCCTCGATGACGAGCAGAAGGCCGGAGCCTTGCTCGCACTCAGGAAGGTCGACAGGGAGTTGCAACAGGCGGTGATCGATGAGTGGAACGTGCGCTGCTGCGACGATTACATCAAGAAGCCAGCCAATTACCTGTTCGGCATCATTCAACGGGCCATCCGGGGAGAGTTTCGCGCCTGGGCCGGTGTCACCCCTTCGAAGGCGGATTCATTGGCGACACCACCACCCAAAGTGGATGCCAAGGTTGATCGCCCCTTCCAAGCTGCGGACCCGGAACAAGTGAAAGCCCATATCGCTCGTCTTCAAGAAATGTTCCGTAGCTCTTGATGGACCTATACCAGTGGTATAGGGCTATCGACAGCCACCAACGTCTACAAACCTGAAACAAGCCCATAAACAGGAAGGCTACCAGTGCGAATTCTTTACTGACTCCCTTCCACGCTTTGTCGATGCTGGCGATTCGATTCTTCACAGCGAGTCGCTCACATGGCCAACGAATCTCTGCAACTGAACCTCGGATCGCTGCGCAGCGCGATGGCGCTGACGCTGCACACTCACCATGCCTCCCGCATCTGGCATGGCCGCGCCGCCTCGGAAGGCAAGCCGGGCATCATCGGTTTGAACGCCTTCCTGTCGATCATGAACAAGCTCAAGCGCGGTGCCGAACAGGACGACCCCTACTCGGACTGGTGGATGCTGCGGATCGAGGACAAGATCGAAGGAACCCGGTCCCAGCTTCAGGCCCTGCGCGAACAGGTCGACCAGGCCTTGGCGGATGTACCGGCAGCACTGAGTCTCGGCGATAACCTCAACGTCCAGCCCATCAAGCTACCCCTGTTCGTCAATGCCCAGCTCGGCTTCATGGCGGTCTATCTGCTGGCCGATTACGACACCTTGGCCCGCCGTCTGATCCTGGCGCATCACACCGCCCTGATCGACCGCAGTACCCTGGAACGCTGGCTCAACGATGGAGCCCATGCCCTGCGCAGCCTGTTTTCGCTGGCGCAGCAGTACCGCTATTCCGGCACCTGCCGGGACGACTATGCCGCCAACAATGCGGCGGCGCGAGCGGCGAGGGAGAAGTTCGGCGAACTGCCCCAGGACGTCCTCGAAGGCACCCGCCGCTCCCGATTTGCACCACCCATCAATCGCCGATCGTCACAGAACAGTTCCAGTCAGAAAGACGCCACTGACACTGCGCCAGCCGACGCGACCGGGGATGACAGCGACGTCGAGGGCAGTGAATCTCCCGACGAGGAGGCCCAAGCATGACCACTGGCCACCTCGCTCAGCCACCGCGACACTTTGCACCGCTGGAACAGACAGACTTCCAGCGCCTGGCACACGCGGCCTACCTAAAAGGCCTTTTAAAACCCTTTAAGGGTAAGGGGAGTCTGGAGGACTGGGCCAGCCAGTGCATCGGGCTGCGCGACGACCTGATCACCCTGGCGCTGCGACAGGTGCTGCCTCAGGCTCGCCGTTCTCCGTTTAACCTGCTCGGTGTGCAACTGGCCCAGCAGACCACGGGCGCAGGGACGACCTTCCTGCGCTGGCGCAACCTCGACCGATCCTCCATGGGTGTCTCCTTGTGGGAGCAACTCATCGCCTCGCCTTCGACCCACGACGCACTGATCGACGATCTCTACGCCATGGAGCTGCAGCGCATCGCGCTGAACATGCAGATCAGCCTCACCCACAGCATTGCCCGCCAGGCCCTGGACTGTGCCGGGAAGATGAGACAGGCCGAAGCGGCCTATCAGCGGCGTACCCAGGGACACGCCACCACTACGGAGTCACACTCATGAGTACGCACTTCTACGGCGAGGGCAATATCGGCTCTGCGCCAGAATACCGGGAATTCACCAACGGCAACGACGAACCCCGACGTCTGCTGCGCCTGAACGTCTATTTCGACAACCCGGTGCCGACCAAGGACGACTACGAGGACCGCGGAGGCTTCTGGGCGCCGGTGGAGCTGTGGCATCGCGACGCCGAACATTGGCAGGCGCTGTACCAGAAGGGCATGCGCGTGCTGGTGGAAGGCCGGACGGTGCGTGACGAATGGGAGGACGCCGAGGAGAACGAACGCGTGACCTTCAAGATCGAGGCACGTCGCGTCGGCATCCTGCCCTATCGCATTGAGCAGGTGACTCTGGTACCCAGGGAGCCATCCGCTGAATCACCGGCTGATGAGTAAGCAGGGCCATGAGCGGCTGCACCAACCCTCAGCCGCTCACCTTGCGCCAGCGACGGTTATACCACTGGTATAGCGCCACCGAGGTCCATCGATCTCCACTCCTCCCACCCCGCATGTCGCCCCTCATGCTGCCCGCAAGTAACCCCGCATGTCAGATCAAAAAACCGGACTCCAGCAATAGCGGGTTATGTGCAGCCACGCCGTTCACCGACCGTCATGCTGTCGCCAATTCGATGACTGGGCCAACCCATGACCCCCAAGGAGGAACAGCGTGCGGGTCTATCTGTGCGAGAAGCCTTCGCAGGGCAAGGACATCGCCCGTGTACTGGGTGCCCGGCAACGCGGTAACGGTTGTTACGCTGGATCAGGCATCACGGTGACCTGGTGCATCGGCCACCTGCTCGAAACCGCACCGCCGGAAGCCTATGGCGATCAGTACAAGCGTTGGTCGATTGAGCAGCTACCCATTATTCCCGAGCGCTGGCGCAACGAGGTCAAGGCCTCGACCAAGGCGCAGTTCCAGATCGTCAAGCGACTCATCGGCCAGGCGAGCGAACTGGTGATCGCCACCGACGCCGATCGCGAAGGCGAGATGATCGCCCGCGAGATCCTCGACCTGTGCGGCTACCGTGGGCCAATCCACCGGCTCTGGCTGTCGGCACTGAATGATGCGTCCATCCGCAAGGCGTTGGATGCCCTCAAACCGGGAGCGGAGACATTGCCCCTGTACCACTCGGCACTGGCACGTTCACGGGCAGACTGGTTGATCGGTATGAACCTGAGTCGTCTGTTCACCCTGCTGGGCCAGCAGTCCGGTTATGGAGGTGTGCTCTCGGTCGGTCGGGTACAAACGCCTACGCTGAAACTGGTGGTGGATCGTGATCGGGCGATAGCGAGTTTCGTGGCCGTGCCCTATTGGGACATCGAGGTGATGCTTGGCCACGATGGTCAATCCTTCAAGGCCAACTGGGCACCCCCAGACGGCAGCACGGACGACGCTGGTCGCTGCCTGCAGGAAGCTGTGGCACAACATGCTGCCGCTGCACTGCGCCAGACCCGTGACGCCACCGTGATCCACGTGAATACGGAGCGCATGCGTGAAGCGCCGCCACTGCCATTCGATCTGGGCACCCTGCAGGAAGTCTGCTCCCGGCAGCTTGGGTTTGACGTGCAGGAAACGCTGAACATCGCTCAGTCGCTCTACGAGACCCACAAGGCGACGACCTATCCTCGCAGTGACTCCGGCTACCTGCCTGAGAGCATGCTGCCCGAAGTGCCAACCGTGCTCGACGCGCTGTTAGCCACCGATCCCAGTCTGCGCCCATTGATCGAGCGGCTCGACAGGTCACAGCGTTCGCGTGCCTGGAACGACAACAAGGTGACGGCGCACCACGGCATCATTCCCACGCTGGAGCCCACAAAGCTATCGGCCATGTCGCAGAAGGAACGGGCGGTGTACGCGCTGATCCGGGCGCACTACCTGGCACAGTTCCTCCCCCACCATGAATTCGACCGCACCGAGGCCCAACTCAAGGTAGCTGATCAGTCACTGCAAGCCGTGGGCAAGCAGGTGATCGAACCCGGCTGGCACCGGGCGATGCCCCGCCACGAGCAGGACGAGGAACAGCAGGACATTCAGAGTCAGCAACTGCCGTCACTTGAAACCGGCACTGTGTGTGCACTGGAACAAGTCGAGTTGAAGACACTCAAGACCAAGCCGCCCCGGCCCTACACCCAGGGCGAACTGATCAAGGCCATGAAGGGTGTGGCCAAGCTGGTGACCGACCCACGGCTCAAACAGACATTGAAGGAAACCACCGGCATCGGCACTGAAGCGACGCGCGCCGGTATCATCAACGGCCTGCTGACACGCGGTTTCATCGCCCGCAAAGGCAAGGCAATTCGAGCCACTGAGGCTGCTTTCACACTAATCGACGCCGTACCCGTTGCCATTGCCGATCCGGGCACCACCGCCATCTGGGAACAAGCCCTGGATCGAATTGCATCGGGTCAGATGACATTGGATGGCTTTATCGACAAGCAATCCGCCTGGGTAGCACAACTGGTACAGCAGTACCGGGGCGCATCCCTGGCGATCAGCCAACCGGAAGGACCTGCCTGTCCGCTATGCGGTGCCGTCACGCGACAACGACGTGGCAAGCACGGGGCGTTCTGGGCCTGTTCTCGGTATCCGGAGTGCAAGGGTACCCAGCCGCTCAAGCAGGGAAAATCCCGTGCACGCGGCCGCAGGGCCAAAACCTGAAATCGCACGAACACCCGCACCCCGCGTGGTGCCCCAGCACGCCCTACCTTCTGTCACGGTGTGCGCGTCCGGCCATTCTGGCCGTCGGCGAGAAGGTCTTTGTTCATCGATTCCGGCATCTACGGATTCACCCATCATCAGTATTCGCTGCTCGCGTAGGGTTTCCTGACGGTTTGTGGCAGGCCATGCCGATCATACGAACCGTCAGGAAACCCTACGGGGTCAGCCGTATTCGGTGCCGGTGCCCGCCGGCGAAACAACGGGCTCCCTTTGTGCGCGGATGTGTGCCAGAGGATACCGGCCCCAGCCACGATACGGGCCGGGTGTGCATGCTGAAACAGCGCCAGGTTCCACCCACGACCCGGCCCTGTGCAGCCCACGGGTGGTAGTTTCTTCCGCGCCGAAGGCAAGGACCTTCGGCTGTTTTTCCCTTGCTGCACTACCCGCCACTTACCCTGAAAAACAGGGTGCTTTCCATTGCGGTTTTCCCGTCGCCGACACCTCTGAAACACCGGAACCTTACCCCATGCGTCGCTGATTCCGGTCAGCACCATGCCCAGGCAGCTCCGGTCCTCAAGGCTGCATCCTGGTATGCCAGGACGACCGATCCAGTCCGCTCCGCATCGCCTCGCGGACGATCGCCCCAACCGGGCGACGATGCTTCATCCATCTACGGGAATCCCCATGCCCCGTTGGGATGTGGCGCTTCCCATCAAGCCTTTCATCAACGTAGGGAGAGTTCCATGTCCATTCAAAACCTCATCGACAAGCCAGTCACAGAGGCCGGTGCCCTGGCACTGAACTACACCGGTAAGCGCCTGCCGCTTCAGGCACTGCACAGTGCCACCGGTTACTACCTCGGCACCTTTGACAACGGCACCGAAGGCGGCCCCGTTTCCCGCGAGTCCGTCGAATATTTCCCTTCTCACGAGGCTGCCAGCCATGCCTTACAAACCGGCGCATGGACACAGCGGCCCCAGCCATGATTCTCGGTCATCAGGAGCAACGAGCATGCATACGATGAACAATCAGGCAATGCTGGAACAGATTGCCATCAATGAACACCACTTCTCGCAAGCCCCCGAGGCTTTCTTCCGGGCGTGGAAGCGTGGCGTCCAACTGCTCAGTCCGACGCTGTTTGGCTTGGGTACCAAGGCCCATGTCGATCAAGCAGAGGACAAGTGGGAGTTGTGCCCCAACCTGGAAGTCATCGACCAGGCCATCGGCGTGATGAGTTCCGGTGAGCGAGTTTTTCTGGCCGCCATGGTCAGCTTCTACAACGCCAACATTGGCGGTGTGCTGCTCAAACGGGTGGGCGTCCATGGTCTGTCCGACCTGGGATGCCTGGATCTCGAGCACCGTCAAGTCATCGCAGACCTGGTCTTGAACTACACAGGCTGGTGACAGCCATTCGACCGAGCCCCGAGAAGGGGCTCATTTTTGCCAAGAAATTGGGTAAGACATGGATTCCGATTCCCGGTGGCAATCCGACACATTGGAATGCCACCCTGCCCACATGTTCCGCTGATGTATCAGCGACATGCCCAGGTAGCCACGGTCTTCAAGGCTACGGCGCGGTTCCGACCGCGCGACCCGGCCCGTTCGCCCCAGCATCCCCAGCGCGAACGACCATCCCTCGGGATGGTGGATGCACAAGCACTATCAGGATCATCCGATCCATCGACCCATGCGGGGGTTATGCCTTCCCGCCAGGGTGGGTGTGTCTCCGCTCGTTCATTCATCACGACAGGAGATTCACCATGAACCCTTCATCCGAAAAATCCTACTTCGACCTGCACATCACTGGTCTGGGTTATCTCAACCGCATTCGTGAGGTACAGCCCCGCAAGGGCGACGCTTTCCTCGCTTGCGACATTGCTGCCTTGAATGGCCCGAGTGATTCACCGGATTACCGCCGTTTCGACGTGCGTGTGTCCGGTAGCGAGGCCCAGCATCTGATCCGCCGTTGCCAACAGGCCGTCGAGGCCGAACGCAAAGTGCTAATCGGTTTTCGCCTGGGTGATCTGTGGGCCGACACCTTCACCTACAGCAAGGGGAAGCGTGCCGGTGAACAGGGCGTCAGCCTGAAGGCGAGACTGCTGTTCGTCAGTTGGATCAAGGTCGACGGTCAGATCGTCTACAAGGCTGAACCCAAGGCCACTGATGACACGTCGCCTGAGCCTGTATCAGCCGTTGCGAAGGATGCCCCTGCATCCAACGACGTGACCGTCGATTCAAACCAGGACGTGACCGCCTCGGCGGAATCCTTCTGAACTGCATGGCCCCCGACGGGGCCTTGCTTCCTTCTCTCACCATTCAGCACCAGGAACTGACCATGATTACTCTCTCCGGCCAATTGGCCATCCGAACCATCCACGGCAGAAACGGCGACTTCAATGTTGGCCGCCTCGCCACTTCCATCGGTGAGTTCGTCATCAAGAACGCCGAGCTGGATCAATACCGCGAAGGCAAGTACGAGGGCGATTTCGTCATCACCGAAATTCGCCCGTCTACGTACAACACCAGCGGTCGCATGGTCATCGAGATTCGCGCCCATCTGGGCGGGATGACCCTGTCGAATATCGACCCCCTGAGCACGGACGAAGCCAACCGGCTGAGCCCGCAGGAAGTCGATCCCATCGACGAGGAAGCTCAGCCTCCTGTCCCCACCGCGACGGCAACCACCGACGCGAAGGACGACAAGGCGTCGAACCATCCCCTGGTCGACACCACGCCGTTCGGCACCACCGCTCCTGACACATCGGCCAAGCCGACAGTCCAGGACGATGATGCCACCTTGTTCGGCGCGCTGTGGCCGCTGGGTGATGTCGTGAAACTGGATGCCACCGTCGATCGTCGGCTGTTGCGTCAGCAACGCGACCGTCTCGGCACTCTGGGTTATGAGTTTGCTCCGCTGTCCCAGGACTGGCATCGCATCATCGCTTGATCACACCGTCGCTCAACGCGACGTTCCCACCACCCGCCGGGGTCTCACCCCGCTGGGGAGAGCTCCGGCATTTTTTACAGGAGAACTCCCATGGGCTGGTATTTCTCGCGGCAATCCCGTGCTCAACTCATCCAGGAACTGATCCAACCACAAGAAGGTGAACGTGCCCAATATCACGTCATAGCACACGCTCTGCGTGGCAATGTCATGTGGTCAGTGGTCCGCATCACCGCCAAAGAAACCGGCATCTTCGGTCTCGATGTAGGTGAGTCGACAGCGTTCATCCGCTGCGATTTGCTGCAAGGGTCTGGTGACGACTGGGGCTACAAGCCTCTGGAAGAAGCCATGCACCCGTACTACTACTCGTGCCCCTTGCGCTACCTCGACATGGCTCCCGAGCAATGTCGGGAATGGCGTGACGGCGTGCGGGCCTATCACGCACGGCGACGTGCGCCAAGGCCAATGGCCTGATCCAAGGAGGTGATGACATGGACCCGATCCTGGCTTTGCTTCCGGCAACACTGCTGCAGTTCGTCGAAGACCAGCTGTCCAACAACGACGTCGCTTCCGACGCGGAGTTGCTCGACGATTTCGTCAGTAGCGGCCTCACCGAAAAGCAGGCACAGCAGGCCTTGCGCTATCGCAGTCAGTACCTGTGCAATTTCTATCTGGAAGGCTTTACGCCGATCCTCAAAGGCGCTCAGGCGCGTCACTTCAACCCTTACAGCCGTCAGTTCGAGTCGGACTGATATTGGTTTTCATCCACCCAACAGGGGCACTTGTTCGCCCCGCTGGGCGCTGGTGTCCCTTTTCAATCACGAGGACATCGACATGCCCACTCCTTCATCCACTCAACCGTTGTTTCGCATCGACGAATGCCCCGACCTGATGGCCGATGGCTGCGTCACCGACGAACACGGCAATCTGGTCTTTCTGTCCCTCTGGGCGCGCGACACCGCCGTTCAGGAGTTCCTGGCCCGCCTGACACTCGGCAGTGCGGAGCAGGGATTGGACCGATTCCATCTCATCACCGACCAGGATGCATCGGTGCCGATTTTCGTCGGCAACGCCGATCACTTGGACAAGCGGTCCACACGTGCCTTCCGTCGAACCCTGTTCGGTTCCATGGTGCATTTGTGGTTGTTTGATCCACGCTGCGTAAAGCCGGACAAGGCCAATGCCAGTGCACTGGCCCTGCTGCCAAGGGACAAGTCCGACCACACCGACCGCCTGTGGGCGCTGGTGCGGGAGACCTGCCCCTTGCCTCTGCTCGATCACTGGCGCGACACCGTGCTGGCACTGCTGCAATTCCGGGAGATGCTGACCCGTCTGCCATTCGCCCTTGGGCGTTTGGAAGGCCACCGGCTGACCCTGGACGTCCCGGCGCTGACCACGGCACTGGGCGATTTGATTCGCAGCGGCACCCTGGGTATCGAACCAAGCGAAGTGGAATTGAGCAAACCGCTGCGTCGGGTGGCCTGAACTACTCCCACACTGGGCATGTGCAGACATGCCCACGTTTTTCACATTAGCCAACAGGAGAAACCCATGGCTCTCATGTTTCCGCGCCTTGCGCGCAATTTCATCAAAAACGGCTACTTTCCAACGGACGAACCTACCCTGGAACGTGCCCTGTCCGCGCTGGCCCCGGCCAGCGGATCAATGTCCATTCTCGATCCCTGCGCTGGCGAAGGCGTGGCGATCGCCGAAGCCGCTCATGCCCTCGGGCGTGAACAGGTCAAGGCCTTTGCCGTCGAGTACGACGCAGAGCGCGCCACCCATGCGCGCAAGCTGGTTGATCGCTGTCTGCACGGTGACCTGATGGACACCCTGATCTCCCGGCAGTCCTTCGGTCTGCTGTGGCTCAACCCGCCCTATGGTGACCTGAGCCGTGGTGTCGATGGCAACATCGGCTACCAAGGCAAAGGCCGGGCCAGGCTGGAGAAGCTGTTCTATCAACGCACTCTGCCGCTGTTGCAGTATGACGGCGTGCTGGTGTTCATCATCCCCGGCTATGTACTCGACGCCGAACTGGTGGGCTGGCTGACGCGCCACTTTGCCGACCTGCGTATCTACCGTGCGGTGGACACACAGTTCAAGCAGGTGGTGATCTTCGGACGGCGCATCCGGCAACGCGAACAGGACGCCGAGGCAACCAGGGCCGTACGCAGCCTGCTGCTGCAAATCGGTCAAGGTGACGTCGAAGCCGAGCAGCTGCCAGATGCCTGGCCGTTCCAGCCCTACAGCGTACCGGCCTCGCCCGGCGATCCGGAGCACTTCTATCGCGTCACGCTCGAACCTGAGCAGTTCGCGGACGAAGTACAGCGCCTTCAGGGACTGTGGCCATCGCTCGACACTCATCTGGGTGCCGTGCATCAGGCACCACGGCCTCCGGCCCGTGCCTTGTCTCACTGGCATCTCGCCCTGGCTCTTGCAGCCGGTGCGATTTCCGGCGTCGTGACCTCCAGGACCGGCAAGGTGCTGGTGGTCAAGGGCGATACCCACAAGGAGAAATCCTTGACCACGGAGTACCAAGAGCGGGATGACGGCTCGATTGCCGAGACACGTATCCTCACCGACCGCTTCGTACCTGTGATCCGCGCCTGGGACCTGACACCCGCCTCCGAAACATTGGGGCAGGTGCTGACCATCCGCTGATCGCGTTTCACCGACGGCTCGCCGTCAACTTCATCCATCTGTTTCATTCACCCACCGGGGTCCTGTCACCCCGTCGGGTGCCGTGGCCCCTTCATTTTGAGAGGAAACCACCATGGCACTCGTAACACTGTCCCAACCGCTGTTCCCAGCCGGTGACATCGTCATGACCCAGGGCGTGAGCGACCTAATTCAACGCGGCGCGCTCAATCCTAGTCCCTATCTCCAACGCCATCTGGCTGGCGACTGGGGCGATCTGTGCGACGAGGATCGGCGTACCAACGACGCTGCTCTCAAGCACGACGACCGGCTGTTCTCGTCCTATCAGGTCACACCAGCCTTGAAGCTCTGGATCATTACCGAATGGAACCGCAGCGTCACCACGCTGCTGTTGCCAGACGAGTACTGATCCACTTTCTCCCAACCCTGGGGCATGTCATCGCCCCATCGGGGGAGGTGCATGCCCCAATGACATCTGGAGCATCACCATGACACTCGAAACCTGTTCTGAAAACGTCTGTTCCGAAACCACCGTGCAGGGCGACCTGCTCGATGACACATCTTCACCGCTCGACATCAGCCTGCAGGACTTCGTGTCCGAGTTCGGCGACGAGCTGCTCGACTCCCTCAACCGCGCCAATCCTCCGGTCTATACCGGTCAGGCAAAGGCGCATCGCCAGGTCCTGCTGGCTGGTCTGAAGCGGCAGTTGTTTCCCGCCCAGGCCGATGTGGTCCACGCCGTCACCGAACTGCTGGTGGATCGTGGCGAACGCGCCGCCATCGTCAACGGTGAAATGGGTTGCGGCAAGACGACCGTCGGTATTGCCACGGCCGCCGTGCTCAACGCCGAAGGCTTCCGCCGTACCCTGGTACTCTCGCCACCGCACCTGGTCTACAAGTGGCGGCGGGAAATCCAGGAGACCGTGGCTGGTGCCAAGGTCTGGGTGCTCAACGGCCCGGACACCCTGGTCAAGCTCATCAAGCTGCGCGAGCAGTTGGGTATAGCTCCCCAGGGGCAGGAGTTCTTCGTCCTTGGTCGCGTACGCATGCGCATGGGCTTTCACTGGAAGCCGGTGTTCGTACGTCGGCGTACCCGTCACGGCGAGATCGGGGCCTGCCCGCATTGCGGTCAGGTCATCACCAACCTGGACGGCGAGCCGATCAACCCGGTGGAGCTGGAAGCGGAGGAATCCCGCCGCACATGCAACCACTGCGCTTCGGCGCTGTGGACGCTGATCCGCCCCCGGCGTCTGTCGGCCAACGACCAGTCACAGGCCGTGCTCAAGGCGCTCAAGCGTATTCCCACCATCGGTGAAGTCACCGCCCGCAAGCTAATGAAGAAGTTCGGCGAGTCGTTCCTGGCCTCCATGCTCGGCGACAACCTGTACGAGTTCATCAACCTGATGGACGACGACGGTGAGTTGGTATTTTCCGACCGCCAGGCCCAGCGCATGGAACGCGCCATGGCCTCGATGGAGTTCGGCTTCGGTGAAGGCGGTTACCAGCCGTCAGAGTTCGTCAAACGCTACCTACCGCAAGGCACGTTCGACCTGCTCATCGCCGACGAGGCGCACGAGTACAAGAACGCGGGCTCTGCCCAGGGGCAAGCCATGGGCGTTCTGGCGTCCAAGGTACGCAAGACGCTGCTGCTCACCGGAACCCTGATGGGTGGCTACGGCGATGATCTCTTTTATCTTCTGTTCCGAGCGTTACCCGGACGCATGATCGAAGACGGTTATCGGCCCAGCCAGCAAGGCAGTCTCACGCCAGCCGCAATGGCGTTCATGCGCGATCACGGCGTGCTCAAGGACATCTACTCCGAGAGCAACGGCTCGGCCCACAAGACCGCCAAGGGCAGCAAGATCACGGTGCGAACCGTGAAGGCCCCGGGTTTTGGTCCCAAGGGTGTGTTGCGCTGCGTGTTGCCGTTCACGGTATTCCTCAAGTTGAAGGATATCGGTGGCAATGTGCTGCCGCCCTACGACGAGGAGTTCCGCGAAGTGGCTATGGCCGACGAGCAGGCGCAAGCCTACTCACGCCTGGCGGGGCAGTTGACCGCCGAGCTGAAGCAGGCCTTGGCGCGCCGCGACACCACGCTCCTGGGCGTGGTACTCAACGTGCTCCTGGCCTGGCCGGACACCTGTTTCCGAGCGGAAACGGTCAAGCACCCACGAACCCGCAATCTGCTGGCGTTCACCCCCTCGCTGTTCTCCGACCTGGAGATCATGCCGAAGGAGCGGGAGCTGATCGACATCTGCCATGAGGAGAAGGCCGCTGGTCGCAAGGTACTGGTCTACAGCGTCTACACCGGGACACGGGATACCACGTCCCGGCTGAAAGGGTTGCTTGAGCAGGAAGGCTTCAAGGTGGCGGTGCTGCGCGCAAGCGTAGATGCCTCCCGCCGGGAAGAATGGATCGCCGAGCAGCTCGATCGCGGCATCGACGTGCTCATCACCAATCCCGAGCTGGTGAAAACCGGCCTGGACCTGTTGGAGTTCCCGACCATCATGTTCATGCAGTCGGGCTACAACGTCTACTCACTGCAACAGGCCGCCCGCCGCTCCTGGCGGATCGGTCAGAAGCAGCCGGTCCGAGTGATCTACCTCGGCTACGCCGCCACCTCGCAGATGACCTGCCTGGGGCTGATGGCCAGGAAGATCACCGTGTCACAGAGCACGTCGGGAGACGTGCCGGAATCCGGGCTCGACGTCCTGAATCAGGATGGCGACTCGGTGGAAGTGGCGCTGGCGCGACAGTTGGTGAATTGAGTATTGCTTGATCTTTGACGGCCCCTTCGGGGGTCGTTTTTATACCTTATAGAGCCTGAATAGCATAACTCGTAGCTAGAAGGACACATCCCACGAGATATATCCGTA
>CENV01048159.1_pt1 | contig 19014 bp, 17 predicted proteins | sample 530231 | NCBI WGS metagenome assembly CENV01 (sample SAMEA2619815, study PRJEB7988) | marine metagenome | biome: marine biome (ENVO:00000447); feature: surface water layer (ENVO:00002042); material: "saline water (ENVO:00002010), including plankton (ENVO:xxxxxxxx)" | depth 5 m | reverse complement strand
GGTCCGCACCATTTCGTGCAGCCGCTCGGCAAAGGCTTCGGCGAACCGGTCGGCCAGCGCCTTGACGAGAATCGAGGAGTAATTGTCGTTCTCCTCGTCGAACTTGTCGGCGATGGCGATTTCCTCGAACCCCGCCGTAACGCAGAACCCGCCTATATAGTCGGGGGTGCCCGCCTCGGCCATGAAATCGGCCAGCGCCAGATTGGCCTTGTCGCCCGATTTGCCAAGCTGCTGGCGCAGGGTGAAAAATTTCGCCAATTCGTCGGACCGACTTTCGTCGGTGAAAAGCTGCACATCGTCGCCTGACCGGTTGGCCGGCCAGAATCCGACAACGGCCTTGGGCGTGAACCAGTTTTCATCGATGATGCGCTTGAGCATGATTTTCGCGTCGGCGAAAAGCTGTTGGGCCGCTTCGCCCTGGCGCGGGTCGTCGAGGATTTTGGGGTAAACGCCCTTGAACTCCCAGGCCTGAAAGAACGGCGTCCAGTCAATATATTTGGCCAGATCGGCCAGATCCCAATCCTGGAAGGTTTTTGTGCCCAGAAACGAGGGCGCCTTTGGCGTGTAGTTCGACCAGTCGGGCTTGAACCCGTTGTCGCGCGCCGCGGCAAGCGAGATGCGCTTTTTGTCCGCCTCGCCCTTGCGGTGCTTTTCGGCGACCGTTTCGTATTCCTGCCGGATCGTCTTGACGTAATCGTTGGCCGCCTCTTTCGAGAGGAGTTTCGAGACCACGTTCACGGCAAGCGAAGCGTCCTTTACATAGATCGTCGCCCCGCGATTGTAGCGCGGGTTGATCTTGACCGCCGTGTGGACGCGCGACGTCGTTGCCCCGCCGATCATCAGCGGAATGTCAAAGCCCTCGCGCTCCATCTCGGCCGCCACATGCACCATCTCGTCGAGCGAGGGGGTGATCAGCCCCGAAAGCCCGATCACGTCCACGTTCTGCTCGCGGGCCGTATCGAGAATCTTCTGGGTCGGTACCATGACGCCCAGGTCGATGATCTCGTAATTGTTGCAGGCCAGAACCACGCCCACGATGTTCTTGCCGATATCGTGGACATCGCCCTTGACCGTCGCCATCAGGATCTTGCCCGCGCTCTGGCGCTGGCCATCGGCCTCCGCCTCCATGAACGGCAACAGATACGCCACCGCCTGCTTCATGACGCGCGCCGATTTGACCACCTGCGGCAGGAACATCTTGCCCGCGCCGAACAGCTCGCCAACGATGTTCATGCCGTCCATCAGCGGGCCTTCGATCACATGCAGCGGACGCACGGCACCCTGGCGCGCTTCTTCGGTATCGGCCTCGATATACTCGGTGATGCCGTTGACCAGCGCGTGCGAAATCCGCTCCCCGACCGGCTTTTCGCGCCAGCTTAGATCCTTGGCCCTGGCTTCCTTGCCACCCTGCCCCTTATAGCGTTCGGCAAGATCGAGCATGCGCTCGGTGGAATCGGACCGCCGGTTGAGCACCACGTCCTCGCACGCTTCGCGCAATTCGGGATCGATCGATTCATAGACCGCGAGTTGGCCGGCGTTGACGATGCCCATATCCATGCCGACCTTGATGGCGTGGTAAAGGAACACCGCGTGCATGGCCTCGCGCACCGGCTCGTTGCCGCGGAACGAGAACGAAAGGTTCGAAACGCCGCCCGAAATATGCACATGGGGCAGGGTTTCGGTGATTTCCTTTGTCGCTTCGATAAAATCGACGCCGTAATTGTCGTGCTCCTCGATGCCGGTGGCGACAGCGAAGATATTGGGATCGAAGATGATGTCCTCGGGCGGGAACCCGACCTCGTCGACAAGGATGCGATAGGCGCGCGTACAGATTTCCACCTTGCGCTCTTTGGTATCGGCCTGCCCGTCCTCGTCGAACGCCATGACGACGACGGCGGCGCCGTAAAGCCGGCAGAGCCGGGCCTGTTCGCGGAACTTGTCCTCGCCTTCCTTCATGGAAATGGAATTGACGATCGCCTTGCCCTGAACGCATTTCAGGCCTGCCTCGATCACCTCCCATTTCGAGGAATCGATCATCACCGGCACGCGTGCGATATCGGGCTCGGAGGCGACAAGGTTGAGGTATTCGACCATCACCTGCTGGCTGTCGATCAAGCCTTCGTCCATGTTGATGTCGATGATCTGCGCGCCGTTTTCCACCTGGTCGCGCGCCACATCGAGCGCGGTGGCGTAATCGCCCGCGGTGATGAGTTTTTTGAACCGCGCCGAGCCGGTGACATTGGTGCGCTCGCCCACATTGACGAACGGAATATCGTCGGTGAGCGTGAAGGGTTCGAGCCCTGACAGGCGCAAACGCGGCTCGATCTCGGGGACTTGGCGGGGCGGATATTTGGAAACCGCCTGGGCAATCGCCGCGATATGTTCGGGCGTCGACCCGCAACATCCGCCTACGATGTTCAAGAACCCGTCGCGCGCAAATCCTTCGATCTGGCTGGCCATGAACTCGGGACTTTCGTCATATTCGCCGAACTCGTTGGGCAGGCCAGCATTGGGATAGGCGCAGACCAGCGTGTCCGCGATATCGGAAATCTCGCCGAGATGGGCGCGCATGGCGTTGGCGCCCAGCGCGCAGTTGAGCCCCATGGTGAACGGCTTGGCGTGGCGCAGCGAATACCAGAACGCGGTCGGGGTCTGCCCCGAGAGCGTGCGGCCCGAGAGATCGGTGATCGTGCCCGAAATCATCACCGGCAGACGGATGCCCTTTTTGGCAAAGGTTTCTTCGGCGGCAAACACCGCTGCCTTGGCGTTGAGCGTATCAAAGATCGTCTCGATCAGGATCAGATCCGAGCCGCCATCGATCAGCCCCTCGATCTGTTCGCCATAGGCGATGCGCAACTGATCGAAACTGGTGGCACGATAGCCCGGATTGTTGACATCGGGGGAAATCGAGGCTGTACGGTTGGTCGGGCCGACGGCACCGGCGACGAACCGGCGCTTGCCGTCCTCGGCCTCGGCCCGGATCGCGGCACGCTTTGCTGCCTGCGCCCCGGCGACGTTGAGCTCATAGGCCAGCGCCTCCATGCCGTAGTCGGCCTGGGCGATGGTCGTGCCCGAAAACGTGTTCGTTTCCAGAAGATCCGCCCCCGCCATGGCATAGGCGAAGTGGATATCCTCGATGATTTTCGGTTCGGTGATGACCAGAAGATCGTTATTGCCCTGCAGGGGTTTGGGCCAGTCGGCGAACCGCTCGCCCCGGAAATTTTCTTCCGAGAGCTTTTCGAGCTGAATCATGGTGCCCATGGCACCGTCGAGAATGAGAATACGCTCACGCGCCGCCGCCGCCAGCGCCGCAAGGATCTCCTCGCCCTCTTTGGCCGCACGGACCGGGGTCGATCCCGGCTGCAGCGCCTCAACGGCAATCGCTCCACCCTCGCCCATGCCGCCCATGCGCCCGTCAGCGGGAGTGTGGGTGTGGCCATGGGTACATCCGGGAGCGTTGCACATAATGAAATTCCGTTCCTGCGGGCTGATCCCGCGAAGTGATACAAAGACATAAAGATATCTTTATGTCAATTAAGGAGCCCCTCGAGGAGGCCCGCAAACCGGGCCACCCGTTTGTCCGTGGCATCGGCAAAACCGACAACGAGGCCCTTGCGTTTCTGCCCGGCGCAATAACTCGAAAGCGCTGGCGTTTCAAAGCCTTGATCGGCCAGAAGGGCCGCAACTCTGGTGTCGTCGACGTGGTCCGCAAACCCCATCACCGTCTGCAGCCCACCCATGGGCATGCCAATCGCGATGGCGCCGCCCAGCCTTGCACGCAAGGTCTCGACCAGCAACCGTCCACGGTCCTCATATAGACGGGCAATCCGTTTCAAATGGGTGACCAGCGCCCCGGTTTCAATCAGGTCCGCGTAAGCGGCCTGCGCGTGGATATTGACGCGCAGGCCCATATTGCGCTGCGCTTGTCTCAGTGGCCCGGCCAATGTGTCGGGCACCACCATATAGGCCAACCGCAACCCCGGCAGCAGGCTCTTGGCGGTCGTGCCCAAATAGATCACTTCCCCACCCCTGCTGATCCCCTGCAGGGCGGCAATGGCCCGCCCCTGCCACAAAAACTCGCTGTCGTAATCGTCCTCGAGCACCACGGCCCCCTCGCGACGGGCCGCTTCGAGCAGGCCCATGCGCCGCTGCAGATTCATCCGCGCGCCGGTGGGGTAATGGTGCGAGGGCGTGACATAGACCAGCCGTGCCCCGCTGCCGGCCAGCGCCGCCGGATCGGCGCCCTGTTCGTCCACTTCCAGTGTGCGCGTCACCAGCCCCGCCCCGGAAAATGCCGTCCGCGCGCCGAAATAGCCCGGCGATTCCACAAAGCCGACCTCCCCCGGATCGGCCAGGCACTGGGCCACGAGCGACAACCCCGCCTGGATCGAGGGCACAACGATGATCTGGGCGGGCGAGGCGTTGACCCCGCGCTGGCGGGCCAGATGATCGGTCAGCGCCGATTTGAGCCGAGGCAGCCCATCGACATCGCCATAGATCGCCGCTTGCCCAAAGGATTGCCGCGCCACCCGCCGCAGGGTTCGTGCCCACAGATCGGCGGGAAACAGCGCTTCGTCGGGCGCCCCGGGTTCGAGTTGGCCTGCATGGCGCCCGCCCTGCCAGTTGCGCAGATCGCGGGCCAGCGCCTGACCGCGTTGCGACAGGCCGATATCCGGCCCATCCCCAACGAGCTCCGCGCCCTCCAGTTCGGCCCGCGCCACCACCTGCGGCGCGGCACCGGCCCGCACCGCGATCACCCCGTCAGCCCGCAACAAATCATAGGCCGCATTGACCGAATTGCGCGAAATTCCCAGCCCCGCCGCCAATTGCCGCGAGCTGGGCAGCACGAACCCGGCCCTAAGCCGCCCCGAGCGCGCCGCCTCGCCAACCGCGCGATAGATCTGCTCGGGCAACGGCCCCCCCGAGCGCTCCAGAACGATCAGACCTTCAAGCATCTGGAACCTTCAAATCAGAGCAAAGTGGACCTTACACGGAACCAGTTTATCGCAGATAACTGGTCTCACGGCAAAGCCAAAACTTTAAATACACAAGGCACCAATATGAACAAGCACACCCTGCCGCCCTATGCCCGCGCCCGCCAGCCGCGCCGTGCCCGCTATGACGAGGAGACCATCAACGACATTCTCGATGGTGGGCTCGTCGGCCATGTGGGCTTCATCGCCGATGGCCGTCCCATGGTGGTGCCCATGGCCTATGCCCGCTGGGGCCAGACGATCTATCTGCACGGCGCCTCCAAGGCCCGCATCGTCGCCCTGCACAAGGATGGCGATCCGATCTCGATGACTGTTGCCCTGCTCGAGGGTATCGTCGCGGCGCGCTCGGGCTTTCACCATTCGATGAATTATCGTGCCGCAACCGTCCACGGCACCACACGGCTGGTTACCGACCCCGGTGAAGTCGAAGAGGCGCTCAAGCTGATCACCGAGCACCTTCTGCCTTTGCGCTGGAACGAGGTGCGCCCCATGCACGACAAGGAGCGCAAGGCGACCGGCGTCATCGCGCTCGAGATCGAGGCGGCTTCAGCAAAAATCCGCCAGGCCCCGCCCGCCGACGATCCCGAGGATCATGACCTGCCGATCTGGGCCGGAGTGATCCCCATCATCACCGCCCTGGGTGCCCCAATCGGCGACGGCAAAACCCCCGGCGAGGTTCCGCCGCCGCCATCGGCACACCTCGCGCGCAAGAAATTTGCCTAACGATTATGCAAATTGAAAACTTGCCTCTTCACTTGGCAGAAATTTCTATCCATAGTCCCACAGCTTTCAACCGTTGGGACCGGACCGGTGCAACAGGGCCTGCCGCGCAAGGGCGACACAGTCGATGACATTGTCGGGCAACTGGCCGATGCCATTGTGGCCGGCCAGTTCCGTCCGGGCGAAAAGCTTGACGAATTGACCCTGGCCAACCGCTTTTTTGTTTCGCGCACACCGGTCCGCGAGGCGCTGAGCCAACTCGCCGCCATGGGACTGGTCTCCCGCCGGCCCAATCGGGGCGCCGTGGTCGCCGAATTGAGCGAGGAACATCTGGCCAATCTCATCGAGGTGATGGCCGAGCTCGAGGCGGTCTGCGCGCGCCTGGCCGCCGAGCGCATGTCCGGCCCCGAGCGGCGCAGCCTCGAAGCCGATCACCTCGCCGCCGCCGAAATGGTGCGCCTTGGCCGTACCGACGCTTATGCCGCGTACGACACCTTGTTCCACGCCCGCGTGCAGTCGGCCGCCCGCAACCCGCAATTGAGCGAAATGGCCGCCCTCTCGCGCTCGCGCCTCACCCCGTTCCGCACCGATCTCTTCGCCTATCCGGCCCGGCTGGCCCGTTCCTATGAAGAGCACGAAATGATCGTCACCGCCCTGCTGCAGGCCGATGGCGCAAAGGCTGAAACCTTGATGCGCCAGCACATTCTGGGATCAAAGGCACAGATGACGCCGGCTCCGGTGGCGCGATAGACCGGTGACGCGCGGGACCGGGAAACCAGATCGCCGCCACGCCCATACAATTGAAACGATTGCCACAATCGCGATTTAAGCTCTCCCCACTATAGAAGGATTTTTTCTTAGCTTTATTATAGTATGATTTTATGCAAAACGGTTCCAATTCCGACCCCCGGCTCGCCGAAGGGCTCGACCCTGAACTCATCGCCTTTGTCGACGACATCCTCGCCGCCTATGGCAGATTTCCACCCTTTCAAACCCTCGATATCGCCGCCCAGCGCAAGGTGGCAGAAGCGGTGCGCGCACCCTGGGCCAAAGGCGGCCCGACGCTTTACCGATCGGCCAACCGGGTCATCGGCCAGTTGCGCGCCCGCATCCACACACCCCGACCCGGCCCGCTGCCAGCGCTGATCTATCTGCATGGCGGCGGCTGGACATTTTTCAGCCTCGATACCCATGACCGGCTGATGCGCGAATATGCATCGCGCGCCGGCATCGCGGTGATCGGTGTGGAATACCCGCTGGCCCCGGAAACCAAATTTCCCAACCAGCTCACCCTTCTGGCCGATCTGGTGCGCCTGCTGGCCAATCGTGGCGACGAATGGGGGATCGACGCCACACGGCTGGCCATTGGCGGGGACTCGGCGGGCGCCAATCTTGCCCTCGCGACAGCGCTCACCCTGCGCGAAAGCGACTATGGCGACGCGCTCGCCGGTCTGCTCCTCAATTACGGTGCCTTCGATGCCCGCATGGACAGCACGAGTTATCGGCTTTTCGCCGATGGCCGCTATCTCCTCGCCGCCTCGGAAATGGAAGCGCTGTGGTCCAATTATGTCCGCGAGCCCGCCCAGCGCGCCGACCCCTTCGTCAGCCCCATCCTCGCAAACCTTGCGGGCCTGCCGCCCATTTTCATGACCATCACCGACCTCGATATCCTCCGCGACGAAAATCTCGCGATCAAATCGGCGTTGGAAGCGGCCAACGTGCCGGTGTCCGGCGGTCTCTACCCCGGCTCGATCCACGCGTTTCTCGAAGCATCCTCGGTCTCGTCCCTCGCCGCAGGGGCGCTCGACGATGGGGCTGGCTGGCTCAAGGAAAGGCTCGGCGTTCCCTCTTAGAGCCAGGGATTTGATTGAATCAAACCCATGGCTCCAAGTCCTTGTTTTGTCGCGTGTCCGAACCGCAAAACCGTTCCACTTTTGCTGGACACGCTCTGGGGTCCGCACCCCAGAGCGCCTCAGGCTTCGTACTGCGCGTCCGACACCGGCTCTATCCAGTCGACCGTCTTGCCGTCCTGCACCTCGTGGATCGCGATATGGGTCATGGCAATATCGGGCGCTGCGCCGTGCCAATGCTTTTCCCCCGGCGCAAACCAGACAACGTCACCGGGCCGGACGTCTTCGATCGGCCCATCCCAACGCTGAACCCGTCCGGCGCCGGAGGTAACGACAAGCGTCTGCCCCAGCGGATGGGTATGCCACGCCGTCCGCGCGCCCGGCTCGAACGTCACGGCCGCACCCTGAACGCGCTCGGGGTCGAATCGGTTGAACAGCGGATCGATCCGCACTGTTCCCGTAAACCAGTCCGCCGGACCTTTTCCCGATGCGCTCGAACCTGCCCTGATGATCTCCACGGTCTCTCCTTGCCGGTTCTTACGCCTTGTCCCGACGATGATAGGTCAGCGCCATGCATAGACACAACCAAAGCGGCGTCTCCACCAGACGGGTCGACGCAGGAACGATAAGAGCCCGATTGCCCTCGAAGGTAAAGCTCTCGGGAAAATGGGTTCTGAAATTTTCGATCAGGGCAGTGCGACAATTGACAAAGATCGCGGCTCTGTCGGGCGCCAGTTTCGATACGCCCAGCCGGATCGTCGTGCCCGAACGGGTGTTTTCGGTCAGATAAGCCGGCTCGCCCCATTTGAGGGTTTCAGTGAGAGGGCCAACGCCGTCCGTTGCCGATGCGACCGCAAAGATCATCTGGCGGATGTCGAGCAATTGTTCCCCGATCCGCTCGGGATGACGCGATAGCGCCTGCGCTACCTCAAGCGGCACCGGCGGCGCGCTCACGGCACAGCCTTGAGGGGCAGATGGATGTCGGTGCGCAACTGGCTTTGTGGCACGACGCGCGGATCGTCGAGATAAACTTCAAAGATCGGCGCGTCATCGGGTTCGTGCCCCGAACCGGGCAGCCAGGTGCCCAACAGCCAGCGATAGGCCCCACGCATATCGGCATAAGGGCCGGTATAGTGCAGCCGCACATAAAGCCCGCCGCGCAATGTGGTTGGAACCATCGGCGGATCGATGGCCACGCCCTCACCAATCGGCAGGCAGGCGCGCGAGCGAAGCTCTTTTTCAGGGCCAAGATCGGGATCGTCGAAAAACACACCGATCATTTCCGGCGCCGCGGGCAACGCCTGACGCACGGCAAGCTCGGAATACAGCCGCCCCATGGCGTGGTCTATTTCCATGTAGCTGCCGATGTGATCGATCCCTGCACAACGCCGTTCGCCAAGCGTGACCAACTCGACGGCAAATCCGTCGGCATCGGCCGCTCCATTGGCCCGCGTGAACGCTGCGTGCGACCCCGCCTCGCGATAAGCCGCCGGGCTCATATCGAAGACGGCCCTGAAGGCTCGTCCGAACGTTTCGGTCGAACCATACCCCGCCCGGCCAGCGATCTCGCCGATATCTGCCGCAGAATTGGCCAGCCGGTCGGCGGCGCGCTGGAGCCTGAGACGGCGCACGGTCGCGACAATCGTCTCACCGCGCATCGCCGAATAGATCCGGCTCCAGTGATAGGGCGACAGACACGCAATCTCGGCCAGCCGATCAAATGAAATCTCGTCTTCGAGATGAGCAAAGATGTAATCGTCGACCCGGTTCAACCGATCGAAATAACGCGCCTGTGTCTGATCCTTGGCCATTGCTTCCTCCGCAGTGTCAAAACCATAGCCAGACTGCCATGACACCAGCAGACAAATCCTGCGCAACAGCGGCGCCCAAGCGCCCCCCTTGCGCTCGCTCCTTTATGCTTGGAAACGCCTAACTTTGATCGGCAACCTTGATCTAGTCGGGCCAGCCCACGCACAATAGAATTATCGGAGACAATGGCGCTTTAAGGCCAAGTGCGCTTGCGACTGCTCCATCGTCAAATCCGCCCACCCACACGCTTCCCAAACCCTCGGCAACGGCCTGCAGTTGAATGTTCTGAAGAGCGGCGCCGGCTTCAAGGTAAACATAGCGCGCGCCCCGAGCGCCATATGGTCTTTGTTCGGAAAAAGCCTGGATCGGGCCGAGCATATCTGCACAAACGACAATGATACAGGCGGCGTCCGTAATCCATGCCGGGCTCCCGATGCTGGCTTCGCGCAGAGCGGAACGGGTATCCGGCAGGTCCAGTGGTGTCAGCGACAGGTCAGCCGAAGATACGTCATAAAGTCCTTGAGCCAGTCCACTCACATTGTCGGCCACGATACGCATTCGAAGCGGGTGCAATGAATGGGCCGAGGGGGCGGTTCGTTTGCCCTGGTCGCCGGTGATGCCTTGTGCAGCCCAAATCAACCGTTCAAGTGCCTCCAAGGCAACCGCCTTATTTGAGAACTGGCGAACCGTTCGGCGCTGTTTCAAAGCATCAACGAGTGAAATTTCGGCCAATTGCGAACTCCTGTTTCCGTTGCCGGAGGCGTACCGCACGCGCGGCGTCCACGACAAGCCAGAATCCGGCGCCCGGCAGCGCACCCGGTCTGCGCCAAGGCGCTCAGCCCCCTCGTCGTCCTCATGTTTGGCCCGCTTCATGCCCTTTGCGCCACCTGGCGCGCTTCTTGATGCTCCGCCTGCTCTCCCCCCGGGTTCCTGTTCGATCGTCCATGCGTCCACTATTGCAAATCATTCTCATCTGCAATTGACTCTTTGAGAATGATTGTCATATTCAATTGCATATTCCCCGTAACGTGCAATACTGGCCCCATGCTTTCCCGATCCATTCTCCTCGCCACCCTTTCCTTGCTCCCCTTCGGCGTCTCGGCGCAGGAGCCGGTTTCCGTTGTGGCCACCGTCGGCATGATCGGCGACATTGCCCAGACGCTGGGCGGCGACTGCATTGCCGTTCAAACGATGATGGGGCCAGGCATCGATCCGCACCTTTATCAGGCCACTGCCCGCGACGTGCAGACGCTCAATCGGGCCGATCTGATCCTTTATTCCGGCTATGGGCTGGAAGGTCAGCTCGGCGATGTCTTTGCCCGCTACGCCGAACGCGTGCCCACGCTGGCGGTGTCCGAAGCGGGGATCGCGCGTGAGACGCTGATCTCCACCGACAATGCCTATGGTGTCGATCCGCATTTGTGGATGGATGTCTCGCTCTGGGCCAATATCGTGCCGGTCATGGCCGCCCAGCTTTCCGAAAGCGCCCCCGGTTGCGCCGCCACCATCAGCGCCAATGCCGAGGGCTATGGGGCCGAACTTGCGGCGCTTGATGAATGGACGCGTCAGACCATTGCCTCGATCCCGCGGACCCAGCGCATCCTCGTCACCGCCCATGACGCCTTTGCCTATTATGGCCGCGCCTACGATATCGAGGTGGCCGGCATTCAGGGGATTTCGACCCAGTCCGAAGCCGCCATCGCCGATATACGGCAAACCGCCGATTTGATCGTTGCGCGGGAAGTGCCTGCCATTTTCGTTGAATCCACGATCAACCCGCGCACCATTCAGGCCGTCGTCGAGGCGGCCAACCAGGCCGGCCAGCCGGTGAAAATCGGCGGGCAGTTGTTTTCCGACGCCATGGGCGATCCCGACACGGCCGGTGGAAACTATATCGGCATGATCCATTCCAACACCGCCGCCATCGCCGAGGCGCTGGGCGGCACGCCCGCACCCCTCCCTCAAGCGCTTGCAGATTGGGCTGCCCAATGGTCGATCGAATAAACCCCGACCTCCACGAGCCCGGCCTTGCCGTGCATGTGGAGGACCTTACGGTCTCCTACCAGTCAAAGCCGGTACTTTGGGATATCGATTTCGATATCCCGCCCGGCGTCATGGCGGCAATCGTCGGCCCCAATGGTGCGGGCAAATCCACCCTGATCAAATCGATCCTCGATCTGGTCAAACCCACCGCCGGGCATGTCACCATCCATGGCCGCCCCTATTCCGACCAGCGCCGCAAGGTCGGCTATGTCCCCCAGCGCTCCAGCGTCGACTGGGATTTTCCCACCACCGCGCTCGATGTGGTGACCATGGGGCTTTACGGCCAGCTCGGCTGGCTGCGCCGCGCCGGCCGCGCCGAACGCGACAGGGCCATGGCCGCGCTTACCCGCGTCGGCATGGACAATTTCGCCCACCGCCAGATCAGCCAGCTTTCCGGCGGCCAGCAGCAGCGGGTGTTCATCGCCCGCGCCCTGGTTCAGGACGCCGACGTCTATTTCCTCGACGAGCCCATGGCCGGGGTGGACGCCACGACCGAACGGGCAATCGTCAAAATCCTTCACGCCCTGCGCGACGCGGGAAAGACGGTGATCGTCGTTCATCACGATCTCCAGACCGTGCGCGATTATTTCGACTGGATGGTGATCCTGAACGTGCGCGTCATCGCCCAGGGGCCGGTGTCCGAAGTCTATACCTCGGACAATCTGCGCAAGGCCTATGGCGGCCAGATCGCGCTGATCGACCGCGACGCCACCTTAGAGACCACCCCCTGACCATGGTCGCCCTCCTCTCCGATTACACGATCCAGAACGTTCTGATCGGCGCCGCCCTGCTCGGCATCGTTTCGGGCGTATTGGGCAGTTTCGCCGTGCTGCGGCGGCAATCGCTGCTCGGCGACACGCTCTCGCACGCCGCCCTGCCCGGCATTTGCCTTGGATTCCTGATCGCCGGAACGCGCAGCCTGCCGGCCATCCTGATCGGCGCGCTGGTCACCGGCGCGCTGGCTGCGCTGATCGTTCTTGCGCTGAGCCGCACCACACGGCTCAAGACCGACGCGAGCCTGGGCATCGTGCTCTCGATATTCTTTGCGCTGGGCATCGTGCTTTTGACCTTCATCCAGAACGCCGGCAACGCGGCACAGGGCGGCCTTGAATCCTTCCTATTCGGTCAGGCCGCCGCGATCCTGCGCTCCGATCTCTACGTCATGGGCGCCATCGCCGTCGTCGCGCTGGCGCTGGTCGCCGTGTTCTGGAAGGAATTCAAGCTCATCACCTTCGATCCGAGCTATGGCAGAACCCTGGGCCTGCCCGTTCTTGCGCTCGAGGCGGGGCTGACCACCATGATCGCGCTGGCCGTGGTCATCGGGTTGCAGATGGTCGGCGTCGTGCTGATGGCCGCGATGATCATCGCGCCCGCCGTTGCGGCGCGGCAATGGACCAACCGGCTGGGCATCATGGTCGGCCTCGCCGCCCTGTTCGGCATGATCTCGGGCGTATTCGGCGCTCTGGTCAGCGCCACCGCAAGAGGGCTGGCCACCGGCCCGCTGATCGTTCTCGCGGTGTCGGCAATCGTGGTCATCTCGCTGTTTTTCGCCCCCGAACGCGGGTTGCTCTCGGCCCTGTTCCGCCAGCGCGAAAACAGCAAGAGCTTGCGCGGTCGCCGTGTGCTGGCAACGCTTTATCGTCTCGCCGCCGAACACAACGACCCAACCTATCCGGCCGAGCAGACAATGCTGGACGCTTATCACGGCACCGGCACCGCTGCCGCGCTCAAACGGCTCCAGTCGCGCGGTCTGGTCGCCGCAACCCGCCACCACCCCGAGCCCACGCCCCACTGGACATTGACCGAAGCCGGCATCGCCGAGGCCCGGTCCGATCTGGGAGGGGCCAGCCAATGAACACCATGCTGTCCGCCTTTTTCAATTCGCCCGACGCCATGATCATGCTCACCGGCGCCCTGGTCGGCATCGCCGCATCGGTTCTTGGCACGTTCCTCATCCTGCGCGGCGCCTCGATGCTCTCGGACGCCATTTCCCATTCCATCGTTTTCGGGATCATCATTGTCTGGATGCTCACCGGACAGGCCAGTGGCCCCGTTCAGATCATCGGCGCGGCGCTGACCGGATTGCTCACCGTGGCGCTGACCGAGCTCTTGACCGCCACCCGCCGCGTCAAGGCCGATGCGGCCATCGGACTGGTCTTCCCGGCCCTGTTCTCCATCGGCGTGCTGCTGATTAACATCTACGCCCGCGACGTCCATATCGACCAGCACACGGTGCTCTTGGGCGAAATCGGTTTCGTCTGGCTCGATACCTATGAGATCGGCGGCTATCTGGTACCGCAGGCCGTCGTCTGGATGGGCGTCATGGCCTGTCTCAACCTTGCCTTCGTTGTGGGGCTGTTCAAGGAATTAAAGCTGGCAACCTTCGATGCGGCGCTGGCCAGGGCGCTGGGGTTCGCGCCAGTGCTGCTGTCCTACGCGCTTTTGGCGCTGCTCTCGGGAACCGCGGTTGCCGCGTTCGATTCCGTGGGCGCGATCCTGTTCATCGCCTTCGTCATCGTCCCGCCTTCGGCCGCCTATCTTTTGACCGACCGCCTTTCGCTGATGCTGGTTTATGGCGCCGCCGTCGCCATTGTCTCTTCGGTTGCCGGCTACTGGCTGGCCGTGTGGTTCAACGTTTCGATCGGCGGCATGATGGCGATGATGACCGGCGCGTGTTTTGTCGCGGCCCTCGCCTTCGGCCCCCGTTACGGCCTGATTGCCCAGGACGCACGCCGCCGGGCACGGGTTGCAGAAAATGCGGCTCGCACCCTGGCCGTCCATCTGTTCAACCACGAGGACGACCCTCAGGCCAAAGAGGAAAACGTCACCGCCGCCCTGCGCGAGCACCTTCACTGGAGCCGGGCGAAATCGGACGCCATCCTCGCCAAATCCCTCGCCGACGGCCTCGTCACCAGAGCCGGCGATACCCTGCTCCTCACCGACAAGGGCCGTACCGCAGCCCGCGAGGTGCTCGAACCCTGGGCGCGGGCGGGGTAACCTGGACAGCAGCGCGGTCTGCGGTTACGGCCTACAGCCGCTCGATCGTTCCCGCCAATTCATCGATCAGGCGCGCGCTCTCGAGAATCTTTTTCTCATCGAACCCCGGCTTGCGCGACGCGATGATCAGGACTTCGCGCAGATTGCCCATGGCCCGCCGCAGTGGCGCGGGATCGGCGCGGTCCTTGGCTTCGGCCAGCGCTTCGAGTCGCGACCGTGCGGCGGCAAGCGGCTTTTCGTTTTCGGCAAGATGAGCCCGGCCCGCATCGGTGATCGCAAAGCTCTTGCGAGCACCATCGGTGCTGGTTTCTTCAACCAGACCCATTTCGAGCAGCAAAGACAACGTCGGATAGATCATGCCGGGGCTCGGGGCATAGAGCCCGCCCGACAATGCTTCGATCTCGCGGATCAACTCATAGCCATGCCGCGACTGTTCGGTGATCAGGTCGAGCACCACCAATTGCAACTCGGCGGAATCAAAGACCCGACCGCGGCGCCCGCCACCCCGATGGTGGGGAAAGGGACCGCCCGGACCAAATCCGCGCCTGCCAAAATCATGCTCACGCATTCTCAAACTCCTGTTCAATTGGGAGTAAGATATATTTTGACTGCATCATAAATGCAAGTGCGGGCCGTTATTTTATTGCGGCGCACCGTGCCTATCGGAACACCGGTTTGCGTTTCTGGAGAAACGCATTGAGGCCCTCTTCTGCATCCGGCCCGGTCTGGCTCAGCGCCGCGGCAAGGCTTTCCGCATAGAGCCCGGCTTCGGGCGGCATGGAGGAAATGCGGGAGATGGCGTGGATGATGAACTGGTTGATGGTGGGGGAATTTCCCGCAATCCGCTCGGCCAACTCGAACGCCTTGTCGAGCGCGCTGCCTTCGGAAAGGGCGTAATGGGCAAGCCCGATCCGCTCACCCTCGGCGCCCGAATAGATGCGCCCGGTCAACATCATTTCCGTCAGGCGATCTTCCCCGATAAGCTTTGCGATCCGCACCGACCCGCCCCCGCCCACGAAAATGCCGCGCATCCCTTCGGGCATGCGGAACTGCACACTCTCTTCGGCAACCCGGACATGACAAGCCGCAGCCATCTCCAGCCCGCCGCCCATCACTGCACCATTGAGGGCAGCAACCACCGGAACGCGGGCGTACTGGATGGCTTCCATGACCCGGTGCCAGTTGCGCGAATGGGCCATGACCTCGAGCGGTTCGCGGCGCACCTGTTCGGAAAGGTCCAGACCTGAGGAAAAATGACCGCCTGCACCGCTGATCACGATGGCGCGCGCAGTGTCGGGAACATCGGCAAAGAACCCATCGAGCGCGGCGATCGTCGCGTCATTGAGCGCATTGCGCTTTTCAGGGCGATTGAGCGTCAGGTGGACAATCGTGCCCTTGCGGTCAATCGAGAGCACATCCGTGTCCTGGGCCATAATCTTTCCCTTCTGGTCAATTGGTTAGCCGAGTGCCGCGCGCACGTCGTCGGGGATCGGCAAAGAAATGATTTTTTCGCTGTCTTGCGGATCGCGCCCCACCCAGACGCGCTTCTCATGCGCTTCGATGGCGATTTCGCCTTCATTGAAAAGCGAGTGGCGGACACCGAAGCTGGAGCGTCCGAAATCGGTTATTTCCGATCGGATTTCGACGACATCTCCGAACCGTGAAGGCCGCGAGAACTTGGCGCCCGTATCGACCATCGGGATGCCGACAATGCCGTGATGGGCGATCCAGTGGCGCTTGTGCATCTTGAAGGCGGCGGACAAAAGCGCCGCCGTGGCGTTGTCGAAAAAGCGGAAATAATTGGGGTAATAGACGATGCCCGCCGGGTCGCAATCGCCGAACTGGATTTCAACCTCACTCGTGTTGGAAAACATCGCCCCCTCCTATTTCGGCGCCATGCGCAGCGCGCCGTCGAGCCGCACGACTTCGCCGTTGAGATAGTCGTTGCCGATCATGGACAGAACCAGATCGGCAAATTCCTCGGGCTTGCCCAACCGCGCCGGATTGGGGATGGAGTGCCCCAAAGCATCAAGCGCCTCGGCGGGCAATTCTTCGAGCAGGGGCGTTAAAAACAACCCCGGCGCGATGGCCAGAACCCGCACGCCGAACCGTGCAAACTCGCGCGCTGCCGGCAGGGTCAGGGACACGATTCCGCCTTTCGACGCCGCATAGGCCGCCTGCCCGATCTGCCCTTCAAAGGCCGCGACCGAGGCGGTCGAGATCACGACGCCGCGCTGGCCATTGGCGTCAGGCTCGAGCTGCTGCATGGCATCGACGGCCAGCCGCATCATGTTGAAACTGCCGATAAGGTTGACCCTGATGACCCGCTCGAACGCATCGAGCGGCATGGGCCCGTCCCGCCCGACGATACGGGCTGCAGTCCCAATGCCGGCGCAATTGACGAGGATCGACGGCGTACCGAGCGCGGCGATCGCATCGGCAATCGCAGCTCCAGCGCTTGCCGCATCCGAAACGTCGCAAGGGAAGAACCGCCCATCGATATGGGTGGCGACGGTGGCGCCTTTTTCCGCATCGCGGTCGAATACGGCCACCTTGGCGCCGGCGGCCGCGAGAGCTTTCGCCGTGGCGGCGCCGAGCCCAGAGGCAGCCCCGGTAACGATTGCTGTTTTTCCCGAAACATCCATCAGACGGCCCTTCGGTTTTCGATCAGGAGCGCGATGCCCTGCCCGCCGCCGATACAGGCCGAAGCGATCCCGTAGCGCTCGCCCGAGCGTTCGAGTTCGTTGGCCAGGGTCAGGGCAAGGCGGATGCCGGTCGCGCCGAGCGGATGGCCGATGGCGATTGCGCCGCCATTGACGTTCAGCCTGTCCTCATCGAGGCCCAACTCATCGACACAGGCCAGGATCTGGGCGCCGAACGCCTCGTTGATCTCGATGCGCCCGATTTGATCGAGCGTCAGCCCGCTCGCTTCGAGCACGGCGCGAATGGCGGGCGCCGGACCGATGCCCATGATCTGCGGCGGAACCCCCACCGCAGCAGAGGCAATGATGCGGGCTTTGGGCGTCAGCCCGTGGGATTTGGCATAGTCCGAAGACGCAACGAGCACGGCCCCGGCGCCATCGACAATGGCCGAGGAGTTGCCGCCCGTCTGGACACCACCAAAGGCGGGCCGCAGTTTGGAAAGAACCTCATAGGACGAGGAGCGGATGTGGCTGTCGGTATCGACCTGCTCGACACCACGCGGCAAGCGGATAGACCGTTTGTCGATACCTTCGATTTCGAAGGTCTCGCTGACGACGGGCACGATTTCTTCGGCCAGCAAACCGCCATCGCGCGCGGCAATGGCCCGCTCGAAGCTGCGCACGGCGAAGCGGTCGACGCGCTCGCGCTCGATGCCATACTGCTTGGCGAGATTTTCGGCGGTGTCGCCCATGGTGACGCAACCGGCGGGATCATAAAGGGCTTCCCAGAGGAAATCCTTGAACTCGACCTTGCCCATGGCAAAGCCGTTGCGGTGGGTGTAGGCGGCGATGGGATTACGGCTCATCGATTCCGTGCCCGCCGCCAGCGCGAGGCTCACGCGGCCCAGCGACACCGAATCGGCGGCCTGGGCGATCACTTCGAGCCCGGTGCCGCAGATGCGTTGTACCAGATGGGCCGGTGCCTCGGTCGGCGCGCCGGCGTAAAGCCCGATATGACGCGGCGTCATGAACGCATCGAACGAGGCTTGGGCCATCGAGCCGGCAATCGTGGTTTCGATATCGGCAGCATCAACGCCGGTTTTCGCAATCGCCGCGCGGGCGGCCTTGATGCCTAAATCGATGGGCGAAATCTCTGACAGCGCGCCGCGATAATCGATGAATGGCGTGCGCGCGCCCCCAAGCAACCAGGCATCCTCGAAGGTAAGACGCAATCCCTTGGTCATTGATTATCCCTTTCTCGGCAGATCAAGAACGTCCGCGGGCACCGGTTCGCAATAAAGGGCTTCGACAAGGTCCCTGCGTGCCGCCAGAACGGCGCGCTGGTTGATCGAGCCCTTGTCGGTCACCTCACCCTTGTCGATATCGGGCAGCCCAACCATCACATGCGCCCGGGCAACATGAGTGGAACTGCCCGTGGCGCGCCGCGCCAGCGCCGCAAGCTCGACGGCGAACTTGTCCCTGATGGCGCTGTGTTGTGCAATCTGGGCGGGGTCGGTTCCTGCCGGCAAACCGGCATGGCGGGCGCAGGCCTCGAAATCGGGGAAAATCAACGCGCCCAGATGGTTGCGGTCGGCGCCGGTCAAAACCACATCGCGGATCAGGGGTGCGCAGGCACCGATCACGGCCTTGCGCACGCTGGCAAAATTGACCCAGGTGCCGGTCGAAAGCTTGAAGTCCTCGCTGACGCGACCGTCAAAGACAAAGCCCTTTGAAATATCGTTTTCGTCGGCCGGCTTTACAGCATCGCCGATCTTGTAAAATCCGTCCTCGTCGAACGCCTCGCGGGTCTTTTCAGCGTCGCGCCAATAGCCAGGCGTGACATTGGGCCCCTTGAGGCGCAATTCCATCTTGTCGCCATTGGGCACCAGCTTGATTTCCATGCCCGCCGCCGGAAGCCCGATATGCCCCGCCTCCTGCACCGGCCAGGTGGTGGTGAAG
>CENV01088424.1_pt1 | contig 19052 bp, 20 predicted proteins | sample 530231 | NCBI WGS metagenome assembly CENV01 (sample SAMEA2619815, study PRJEB7988) | marine metagenome | biome: marine biome (ENVO:00000447); feature: surface water layer (ENVO:00002042); material: "saline water (ENVO:00002010), including plankton (ENVO:xxxxxxxx)" | depth 5 m | reverse complement strand
AAGGCCCGCGCCGGCCAGATCACCAACTTCACAGGCATCGACAGCCCCTTCGAAGCCCCCCAAAACCCCGACATCATCCTGAGCGGTGCAACAAAATCTCCAGAGGAAATGACCGAGGAGGTCTATAAAACCCTCCTTGGCGCGATAAGGAGCTAGACCCATGCGCATTACAATGATCGGTGCGGGCTATGTGGGCCTTGTGAGCGGGGCATGTTTTTCCGATTTCGGGCACGATGTGACCTGTGTCGATCTCGACCAAAAAAAGATCGAGCGGCTCGAAAGAGGACAAATCCCCATCTATGAGCCCGGGCTCGAAACTCTGGTGGCCGAAAACGCCAAAGCGGGCCGGCTGAGCTTTACCACCGATCTTGCAAGCGCGGTTTCGGGTGCCGATGTGGTCTTTATTGCCGTTGGCACGCCATCGCGCCGCGGGGACGGGCACGCCGATCTCTCCTTTGTCCATGCAGCGGCCGCCGATATCGCAAAAGCGCTTGATGGGTTTACCGTCATCGTTACCAAATCGACGGTTCCGGTGGGCACCGGCGATGATGTCGAGCGCATCATTGCCCAGACCAGGCCCGATGCTGATTTCGTTGTCGTTTCCAACCCAGAATTCTTGCGCGAAGGTGCGGCAATCGAGGATTTCAAGCGCCCCGACCGGATCGTTGTCGGGCTCGAGGATCAACGGGCCCGCCCGGTCATGGAAGAGGTCTATCGCGCGCTCTATCTCAACCAGTCGCCATTGATGTTTACCGGCCGGCGCACGGCCGAATTGATCAAATACGCGGCCAACGCCTTTTTGGCCATGAAGATCACCTTTATCAACGAAATGGCCGATCTTTGCGAAAAGGCCGGCGGGGACGTCCAGGCCGTGGCCCGCGGCATCGGGCTCGATAACCGGATTGGTTCAAAGTTTTTAAACGCCGGGCCGGGCTATGGCGGCTCGTGCTTTCCAAAAGACACATTGGCTCTGGTCAAGACCGGCCAGGATTTCGATGCGCCTCTGCGTCTGATCGAAACCACAGTGGCGGTCAATGATCACAGAAAACGCGCAATGGGCCGCAAGGTGATTTCAGCCTGTGGCGGGGACGTGCGCGGCAAGACAATCGGTATTTTGGGATTAACGTTCAAACCCAATACCGACGACATGCGCGATGCGCCCTCGATCGCCATCATCCAGGCCCTGCGCGACGCCGGTGCGATCGTGCGCGCCTATGATCCCGAGGGCATGCAGGCGGCCAAAGCGGTGCTCGAGGGGGTCGAGTATGCAAAGGACGCCTATGACGTGGCCAATGGCGCCCATTGTCTGGTTCTGGTCACCGAGTGGAACCAGTTCAGATCGCTCGATCTTAAACGGATAAAAAAGGTGATGGCAGACCCGGTTCTTGTCGATCTGCGCAATGTCTATCGCCGCCATGAGGTCGAGGCAGCCGGCTTTGTCTATTCGTCCATCGGACGGGCCCAGGATGTGACCGAACTCGACACCCACGGTGTGGCAGCCCAATGAAGATATTGGTGACCGGCGCCGCGGGCTTTATCGGCTTTCATCTTTCCGAACGCCTTTTGGCCGATGGCCACGAGGTTTTGGGGTTCGATGGGATGACCGATTATTACGATCCGCGGCTTAAAACCGCCCGGCTTGCGCTTTTGCGCTATTCGAACCGGTTTTCCTTTATCCAAGCCATGCTCGAGGACGAGGGCGCGATCGAAGGCGCGGTGGCGTCCTTTGCCCCCGATATCGTTGTTCACTTAGCCGCCCAGGCCGGCGTGCGCTATTCGATCGAGCACCCCCAGACCTATATCGATGCCAATCTGTCCGGCACGTTCAATCTTTTGGAAGCGCTGCGCGCCCATCCGGTCAGACATTTTTTGATGGCTTCGACCTCATCGGTTTATGGCGGCAATACCGACATGCCGTTTAAGGAAACCGATCGCACCGATTTCCCCGTTTCGCTTTATGCGGCGACCAAAAAGGCGGGCGAAGCGATGAGCCATTCCTATGCTCATCTGTGGAAAATCCCCACGACCTGTTTTCGGTTTTTTACAGTCTATGGCCCCTGGGGGCGCCCCGACATGGCGCTGTTTAAGTTCGTTGATGCGATCGAGGCCGATCGCCCCATCGATGTTTACGGCAATGGCCAGATGCGGCGCGATTTTACCTATATCGACGATCTGATCGAAGCCATTGCCCGGCTGACCGAAACGGTCCCTACCGAGGGGGAACCGGTCAAATTCGAGGGGGGCAGCGATTCCCTGTCTCCGGTTGCTCCCTTTCGGGTGGTCAATATCGCCGGCGGCCAGCCGGTCGAGCTGCTCGATTTTATAACCATAATCGAGGAAGCGCTGGGCAAGACCGCGCAAAAAAACATGCTCGAGATGCAACAGGGCGATGTGGTGGCCACATTTGCCGATGCGTCTCTTTTGAACGCCTTGACCGGGTTTGTGCCACAAATCGGTATTGATGGGGGGGTAAGGGCATTTGTCGACTGGTACGGGGCCTATAAAAATGCGGCATAAAACGACGATGACGAAGGGGCTCGCTTACATGCGCCAACTTGTCTCTACGCACATTTGCGATCGACAACTTCCCTTTCCGCACCTTCTCACCAATGGAATGACCGGAGCAATTTGATGGCTATGGAGCTCCAGCGCACGTCAATTTCCGATGTCGTGATCATACGCCCCGATCGCTTCGCTGATCATCGCGGCTATTTCTCGGAAACTTTTCGCAGCGATTGGTTCAAAGAGAACATCGCGCCTGTCGATTTCGTGCAGGAAAACCAATCGCTGAGCGTTTCTGCTGGAACCGTGCGCGGCCTGCATTTCCAGACCGCGCCGTTTGCTCAGGGCAAACTGGTCCGCTGCGTTCAGGGCGCGCTCTTTGACGTGGCCGTCGATATCCGGCAAGGTTCGCCCACCTATGGGCATTGGGTGGGCGCAACACTTTCCGAGGAGAACGGCGACCAGCTCTGGATACCTCAAGGTTTCGCTCACGGGTTCTGCTCGCTCGAAAAGGACACGGTGATCGCCTACAAGGTCACCGCCTATTATTCGCGGCCCAACGATATGGGCCTCGCCTGGGACGACGCCGATATCGGGATCGACTGGCCCGAGGTCGCCGACCCAGCAACGCTTTCGGACAAGGACCGCTCCCAGCCCCTACTTGCAAACCTTCCGCCCCATTTCTCCCTTCAAGCCGAAGAGACCGATTGATGCGTGTTCTGGTTACTGGCGGCGCCGGCTTTATAGGTTCGGCCCTGGTCAGACATCTGGTCCTCGAAAAGGGCTATGAGGTCCTGACCGTCGACAAGCTCACCTATGCTGGCAATCTCGCGTCGCTCTCCCCTGTCAAGGGTCGACCAAACCACCGATTCTTAAAGGCTGATATTTGCGACAGCGCAGCGATGGCTCAGGCGTTCGACAGCTTCAAGCCCGATCGGGTGATGCATCTTGCAGCTGAGAGCCATGTGGATCGCTCGATCACCGGGGCCGCCGACTTCATTGCGACGAATGTGATGGGCACGTTCTGTCTCCTTGAAGCTGCCCGGCACTATTGGGCAAATTTGTCTGCGCCTGCCCGTAACAATTTCCGCTTCCTGCATGTCTCGACAGACGAGGTCTATGGTTCGCTTGGCGATAAGGGGCTCTTTGCCGAAACCACTCCCTACGATCCGAGCTCGCCTTATTCGGCCTCCAAGGCTGCGTCCGACCATCTCGCCAAAGCCTGGGCCCGCACCTATGGCATGCCCATCGTTGTTTCCAATTGTTCGAACAATTATGGCCCCTACCATTTCCCTGAAAAGCTGATCCCCCTGACCATCCTCAACGCGCTCGATGGCAACCCCCTGCCCGTCTATGGCAAGGGCGAGAACGTTCGCGATTGGCTTTACGTTGACGATCACGCAAAGGCGCTCGACCTCATCATCGAGCGCGGCCGGATCGGGGAAACCTACAATGTCGGCGGTCGCAACGAGCGGCGCAACATCGATGTCGTAAATCGGATTTGTACCGTGCTGGACGCCGTTCGTCCGGCTCATGCTCCGCGCCAATCACTCATCGAATTCGTGACGGACCGTCCGGGCCATGACGCCCGGTACGCCATCGATGCCACAAAGCTCGAAACCGAACTGGGTTGGACGGCCCGTGAGACCTTCGACACGGGGATCGAAAAAACCGTTCATTGGTATCTCGACAATTCCTGGTGGTGGCAGCCGCTGCGCCAACGCTATGACGGTCAGCGGCTCGGCGTGCTGCCGGCGTCCCTGGAAAAGGCATGATATGATGAGAATTGCCGTTACCGGCACGAGTGGACAATTGGTCACTGCCATGGTCGAGCGCGCGTGCTCCGACTGTATCGTGATGCCCGTAGGGCGCCCTGGCCTTGATCTCGGACAACCCAAAACGATTGCTCCGGCAATCGAGGCGGTGAAGCCCGATATAGTAGTCTCTGCGGCAGCCTACACGGCGGTCGACAAAGCCGAAGCTGACAGTGAGATGGCGTTCGCCGTCAATGAGCGCGGTGCCGGCGAAGTCGCCGCCGCTGCCGCAGCACTCGGCATTCCCGTCATTCACATTTCCACCGATTATGTATTCGACGGCAAGAAAGCCGAACCCTATGTCGAGACCGACACGACAGCGCCACAAAGCGTTTACGGCGCGTCAAAACTCGCAGGGGAAATTGCCGTTGCTGCCGCCAACCCCAACCATGCGATTTTGCGCACGGCGTGGGTTTATTCTCCGTTCGGGAACAATTTCCTCAAGACGATGCTGAGGTTGGCGGCCGACCGCGACGAAGTTGGCGTAGTCGCCGATCAGTACGGTAACCCCACATCTGCGCTCGACCTCGCCGGCGCAGTTTTCGCCGTCGCTCGAAATCTGCTTGAGAGCGGCAGGCCAGATTTACGCGGCATCTTTCATGCGACGGCGTCCCAGAATGCCAGTTGGGCCGAATTCGCTGAAGCCATCTTTGCCGCCTCGAGCCGGGTCGGTGGACCGACAGCCAAGATCAACCGCATCACCACGGCGCAATATCCAACGCCCGCACCGCGTCCGATCAATTCGCGGCTCGACAGCTCCAGACTCCGAGCGGTTCACGGCCATACACTGTCCAATTGGCACCCATCCACGGACCAGATCGTCGGTCGCGTTGTGCTCGGGCGGAAAGCAACTCAACTCACACACCAAACCGTCGACGGGGGAAACTGATGAGGGGCATAATTCTCGCAGGCGGGAGCGGCACGCGGCTATATCCGATCACCATGGCAGTCTCAAAGCAGCTGATGCCGGTATACGACAAGCCGATGATCTATTATCCGCTCAGCACGCTAATGTTGGCGGGCATTCGAGAGATATTAATCATCACAACGCCCCACGACGCGGAGAACTTTAAGCGACTACTGGGAGATGGCTCTCAGTGGGGCATTGAGCTTTCTTACGCCGTTCAACCCGAACCGAAAGGGCTCGCGGAGGCTTACACTATCGGAGCGGACTTTGTTGCAGGTCAAAGTTCCTGCCTGATCCTTGGCGACAATATTTTCTTCGGTCACGGTTTGCCTGACCTGCTGATGTCGGCCCGCCAACAAAGCGAGGGCGCTAGCGTGTTCGCTTATCATGTAACTGATCCGGACCGCTATGGCGTTGTCGAATTCGATGCAAAGATGAGCGCAACGTCAATTGAGGAAAAGCCATCGAACCCGAAATCCAATTGGGCCGTCACGGGCCTCTATTTCTACGACGACAGCGTCGTCGACATTGCCGCCAATTTGAAACCTTCGGCGCGGGGCGAACTTGAGATCACCGACGTGAACCGAACTTACCTCGAGCGCGGGAAGCTCAATGTCGAATTGATGGGGCGAGGGTTTGCCTGGCTCGACACCGGTACACCGGACAGCCTTATGGATGCGGCACAGTTTGTTAGCATCCTCGAGAAGCGCCAAGGCTTCAAAGTGGCCTGCCCTGAAGAGATCGCCTACCGCCAGGGTTTCATCGACGATAGCGGTCTTGAAGCCATTGCCAACCACTTAGGCAAGGGGGACTACGCCAGCTATCTGCGCGGCCTTCGCGGCCTATGAAAGCCAGCATAACAGCATGCCGCTCGGAACTCTAAAAGCAATAACTATCAAGGTGGAATTCGAGTGAACCAGCCGCACATCAACATCATGGGAACCAGAGGCATTCCGGCGGCGCATGGCGGATTTGAGACATTTGCGGAAAGCCTGGCATTGTATCTGGTGAGTCAAGGATGGTCGGTCTCGGTCTATTGTCAGTCCGACGGTATTGTGTCCGGCGAGCCACAAGAAAGCGAATGGCACGGGGTCCAACTTATAACCTTCGGCACGACCCGGCAGGGTGCTGCAGGCACGATGGAGTTTGACTTCAAATGTGTGCGCGACGTTATTAAGCGCCCCGGCGTTGACCTCGTCCTCGGCTATAACACGGCGATTTTCAATCTGCTGCAGCGACTATGCGGCCGCCGTATCTTCATGAACATGGATGGCATCGAGTGGAAACGCGCCAAATGGTCCTTGCTCGCGAAAATATGGTTTTTCATCAACGAGGTCATCGGTGCCAACATCTGCTCAGTGCCAATTGCTGATCATCCGGAAATTGCACGGCATGTGGCGCGGCGCTCCCTCCATAAACCCGTCACCATTCCTTACGGGTCTGATCGGCTTGGCGATTTGCCCACCGCGCCTCTCAAGGCACTCGGGCTGGAACCTGACGGCTATTTCATTTCTATCGCCCGTATCGAACCGGAAAACTCAATTCTGGAAATCGTGCGCTCATTTTCGGCCAAGCCACGCGGCTTGAAGCTCGTCGTTCTCGGCAATTTCAAGTCGGACAATGACTATCATCAAGCCGTTCGGTCCGCTGCGAGCGAGGAAGTGATATTTCCCGGTGCGATCTATGAGGTGAATACGGTGCGTGCGGCTCGCAAATACGCACGCGGCTATATACACGGCCACCAAGTAGGGGGAACCAACCCATCACTCGTCGAAGCGCTTGGAGCAGGCAATGCGATAATCGCACACAATAACAAATTCAACCGATGGGTTGCCGGGGATAGTCAAATGTATTTCGGCTCTGCGAAGGAACTGGAATTCGCCATAGAGACCGTAATTTCTGATGGAACCCGCGTCCAAGCTATGCGCAAAAGTGCTCAATCCCGGCATGGAGAGGGATTTGAACTAGAGAGCATATTGGCTCAATACCGCGATCTATTGCTGCACTAGTTTAGCTATCAGATCCAACAACGTTTTTTTAGCACGCGGTAATGAATTCGAATGAGCAATAGTGGACGGCACTTATGCCCCTCCTACGGCTCGGAAGTCAACGTGCTCAAGTAAAACACAATTCGCTGGAGTCACTTGAATAAGGAACATTCAAGCAATGCGCATACCTCCTCCAATCGCTAGTCGTTTCCGCATTCGTGCCGTCGCTGTGACAATGCTTCTGAAATTGATAGGCGCAGCCGTCGCATTCTTGTGGCAATTAATCGTATTCCGCTCGCTAAGTCCAACTGGCGCCGGTATATACTCGTTCGGCATTGCCTTATTTCGCATTCTCTCAACAATAGGAACGCTCGGCACCGACCGATCAATGATAGTTGATATACCCAAAATACGTTTCATCGATCGTGCTGATTTGGAGTTCGAATTACTTACCGCCGCTACTACGGTCGGCACAATTTTGTCAATTGTACTTATAACGTTCGCTTCGCTTTATTTTCGCATACAATCCTCCATAGATATCGCCTATGCTCAGCTTTTTTTTCTTTTATCGATCGGCCTACCTTTCGCTGTCTTATTGAAAATATATGCAGGCGCCCTAAAGGCGCATGGGGCGGTTGCTACATCCGACTTTTTGTATGTCGTACTGCCGCCAATAATCTCTACGTTCGTTTCTCTTATATATAATATCTTTTTCGGCACGATAACAGTTGATGGCATCGCTACGGCCTTTGTAGTTTCGCAAGTAGTCGGACTCTTGGCCACTCTCATCGTATATTTTCAACGGCGCAAGCTCGCCTTTCCTTCCATTGGAGGGGTGCTTCTACGAATCAGAGAATATACAACTAATGGATGGTGGTATCTTGCAATAATCTTATCTACAGCCGGACTACAAGATCTACTAAGCGTAGTACTCGGCGCCTTCTCCAATCCTGTGGAAGTCGCTGCATATGCAATAGCCGTTCGATACATTATCTTGATTAAGTTTATATCTGGATCGGTTATCCAGCAATTCGAACCTACTTTGTCATACGCGTACCACTCGGGTAACTTTACACGATTGCGGGAATGCATAAGTAATGTTTCTACGCTACAGCTATTTGTCGTCCTACCGATTCTATTGATTTTCTTTGTATTCAGCGAATCGGCCTTAAAGTTCTTTGGGCCTGATTTTGGACCATACTTATGGGTTCTCCGATTCATGATAATAGGCGAGGCAGTTAATGCAGTTACCGGCATATCTGGCTCTCTACTAATCATTAGCGGCCATGTAAATAAATCTGGAACATATGCGCTTATTGGCAGCGTTTCTGCGCTAGGCTTATGCGTATTACTTTCCCCTGAACTAGGTGCCGAAGCCGCTGGTGTCGCCTATATTTTAGCCATTATAATAACAAAATTACTGTCGAATATCACCATCTGGCGACGTTTTCATGTTAGGACGGATATTCTGTATTTGATAATTCGCCCGCCAGCTCACACACGCTGATTATGACAATATCGCAACAAGCGGATACCGATACAATCATGAACCTATCTGCATCGATACTTAAAGCCCCCCCTCTTCATTTCGTCATTATCGGGGCGCAGAAAGCAGGCACAACGACACTTCACGAGGTATTATCTTCTCATCCTATGCTAGCCATGCCTGCCGGCAAGGAAAGACCTTACTTCAGTGAGGTTAATTCCGGAAGTTGGGACCAGTTTGTAGCGTCTGCTTACAACCAAGATATAGAAGGGACGTTATTGGGGAAGTCGACGCCGCAGTATCTCAACACACCGGGTACGGCAGGACGAATTTACGCTGCAAATCCTGAGGTGAGGATAATTGTAATATTGCGCAACCCTTCAGAGCGAACGTATTCCCATTTTCGAATGTGCCTAAGGCGCGGGCAGCTAGACTCCGACTTCGACAAGCATGTTAGAGCCTGGCTCAAGCCGGACGCTCTTGCAAATGCAAGGATGTTGCCCCATACGCGCGAAAGCGAAGCTCATTGCTGCGTTGTGTGGAGCGAGTATAGCCGAATGCTAAACACCTATTTGGAAACATTCCCAAACAGCTCAATCCTTGTCACATTTACTGAGCAACTTGCAGAAAACCCACACGATACTTTCAAGGCGATATTACAGCATCTTGGGCTGGACGATCATTGGGAATCGGAGTTGATCAATCGGCAATTCCACGTTGGAGGTAGCCAAAGAAGGATCGCGCTGCCAAAGAGCTTGAAGTCGATCCCCGGAGTGAGGCCATTAGTCAAACTTGCGTTCAAGGCACTTCCGAATGATCTCGCATATCGGTACATGATGTGGAACATAAAGCCGAACCGGGGTTCATTGGCGGAGGACTTTCCTGCAGCGAAAGCCGCCTTGGACGCCCATTTCAGTGACCAGGCTCGGTGGATCATGTCGCACTTCGGTGTTACTCCGCCCTGGTAATCCTTAATCTTCCTCTGAGGGCAACAATGAGTATAGGACAACGCTTCAATGGCTAGCAGCGTCTCGGCGGGAATTCTGTGTTTCGGCGATCGATACGGCTACATCGAAATGGTCGTTCGTAGTTGTGTGGAAATTGGCATAGAACATATTATCCTTTTTGCAAACAGTTGCTCCGATGATTACGCTACACACATCGAACATCTTGTCTCCATCGGCCTAGTTTCTACGGTATTACGAAGCGATGATAATGTCGGTAGTGCCGCCGGCTACAGCGCAATATTAGCAAATTGGGTCGAAAATTCCGATAATGAAAGCATATTATTGTTGGATGACGATAGTGTGTTGACGCCCACTGGAGAATTTGCCCTTGATTGTGAGCTAATAGGTTCTGCCAGCGCAGCCTCGGTATATCGACCGGACCGTATGGTCATGCGGAGAGCTGTTGAGGGGGTCTCAACGGATCAATTATATCCTCCTGTAGGTTCGGCACTAGCTTTTGACATCTTTCATACTCCGCGAAGGTTATTCCGTCGAACACCTCAACAGCCGCGCGATCGAGAGGCACGAGCCAAGCTGCTAGAAGCACCTTATTCAGGATTAATAATTGGCCGAGATGTCATAGAGAAGATTGGGAAACCTAACTCCGACTACTTTATCTATGCTGATGACACGGAGTTTACTAGACGTATAGTGAAGCATTTTGGTCCAATTTTTATTTTACAGTCACTCAACATCAACGATATGGAACCTTCTTGGAATGCCGGTATGCGGTCGAACAATTTCCTTGTGAAATTGTTCTCCAGCAAGAGCGATGTTCGTGCTTACTATAGTATCCGAAACAGACTTTTTATCGACAAAGAAACCGCCGCCAATCGAGGTAAAACAACATACTTTCGCTTCGTTGTGAACTACACCATTGTACGAATGGTCATCTATACTTTTTTGCGCAGCGAAGTGAGAAAGTCTGCTTTGCGAGCTCTGCAGGATGGCTACCATGGCCGGTTAGGGCGGACATTGTGAGAAAATTTAATATCATCGCATTTCCATACAGAGATCTTTACTTCCGGCACAAGTACGGCCCGGCCGTGCGCGATCTGCAAATAATCGATGCCTTATCGCACTCTCCGCGCGTTGAAAAAATTACTGTTGTAAACAGGCCCGTGTCCATTTTCGAACGAATATCCGGGAAGCCTAAGAAATATGGAATGTCGGATACTGATAAGGTGACAGTGGTCGATAGAACTAGTTTGCAGATGTTTGCCCATCTCCAGAAACGGAAGTGGTTTGGCTATTGCTATGACGAGTATAACGATCTTGATTTCTATGAAGATGGATTATTAAACGTTGTACTTGATTTTACCCCGCTTAGTTTGCTGCCTTATCAATCGATAAGACACGATTATATATGGTATGATATGATCGACAACTTCACAAAGCATAATAGATATTCGACCGCTGAACGAGAACTGGTGGGCCGGAAGTATGAATTGGTGGGTCAGTTTGCGAACTTGATCACTGGTGTTAGCGAAGCCTCTGTAGCGAATTACAATAACGGGGTCGTGTTGCCCAATTCGGCCGGCGCAAGTAAGCCCCGTAGAATAGCCGACGCTTACGGAGACGTGAAGTATGATTTCGGATTTATTGGCTTTATAACCGACAAGTTTGACTTACGACTTATCACTTCCTTGGCCGCTCGAGGGTATAATGTAGGTATTTTTGGCGCGTTTTATGACGCGGGCGTAAGGAGAAAGCTACAGTCGATTTCCGGCGTTCACATAGGCGGACCATTTCAGCATAGCGAGATTCCTCGAATAGTGCGGCAGTTCAAGGTTGGTTTAATACCGTATTTGAAGGACAAGTTGCATGACGAATCCCCAATCAAACTTTACCAGTATCTTCTGCACGGCCGACCCGTTCTGTCATCTGTTCAGTATGAGATCGTGGCCAGCCATATTGGGGTTTATGAGAATGCCGCCAGTGAGGAAACGGCAGCACTGGCAGCGTCGCTGATAGCATTATCGGCTCGCGAACCCGAGCGAAGAAAAATTGCAGAAAGTCTGTCTGAGCAGACTTTCTGGGATTACAAGTTGGATAGGATTTTGGACCGGATAGCAGATGAAATGCAGCATTAGCTCAGGGAAAGTGCGTGGACTTCAGTAAAATAAATACGGTACAAAACGATTTTTTGCCAGAGTCAGCTGTTGGCCGCTTGGCGCTTTGGTCTGTGTTTGCAGTGATTGTCTTATCTCCTCTCGCGTCGGGGATGAGGGGAGTCAACGACCTTGCGGGCACTATCCTGATGGCACTGTGCGATTTAACTATGCTCGCAATATTCTTTGTTAGCATTGCAAATCGGAACCGAAATATATTTGCGACGTTAGTATTTGTATTTGCCATATATGCGATGTTTATAACCACAATTGCTCAACCTGGTCAGAGTTGGCTTGTAGTTTCACAGGGATTTCGCAAAACTCTGCTATTTCCTATTTCAATCGCGGTAGGTCTTTCAATCAAAGCGGAGGACCGAGAAGGACTTCACAAAGCTATAATAGTATCTTTAGCAATTATTTGCATATACGGAATTAAGCAAAGTCTTTACTTACACGATTTTGATCTGCGGCTTTTGGGCGCCCAATCCGCCGATTTGTATACGAATATGTTGAATGGAAAAATACGCGCCTTCAGTTTCCTTTCTTCCGGATTTCATTTGGGCATGTCCTCCGCCATTTTAGTGGCTTACGCTCTTTGGTACAAAAAAGGCTCTCTGCTGTGGAGGGCCATACTTCTGGGCGTAGCTCTGTGGGCTTGCTATGCGAGCCTTACAAGAACCTTTTGGTTGTTGGCTGGCGGATTAGTCGTGCTACGCGCAGCCCAAGGTGGCTTAGGTAGATGGATCACCGTTCTCTATGGAAGTCTTTTAGTTTTGCTGTTGCTCGAGCTGCTCTCGGGCGGCAGGGTATTCGCTTCGATGTTCGATCTCGCGCTTGACAGCAGGTTGATGGGAAGAGGGGCCTCATATTTAGAGTTTGGCGCTTACTTCGGCGATAGGGTGCTTGGTGTCATCTTTGGTTTCGGTCTTGGAAGTGCTGGAAGCGGCTTGGGAATGGCGTTTAATCAGATTAATGCTCCATGGATCGAACCACACAATATAATTACTAAGTATTTATTTGAGCTTGGTGTTGTTTTTGGATCTATATTAATATTGGCGATCGGCACCTATATCTATAGATCCATCAAGCATGGCGCAGACGAGAAACTTTTATTGATTGGCTTAACAGCCGTAGTTCTAGTGTCAGGACTATTTATCACGTCGGTGGAGGTGTGGCCAACGATCACATATTACGGACTACTTGTGGGATGCTATGCAAAATTGGAGATTGACGAATTAAGATCGACTGCTAAAGCGGATCCGGGCATCCTTCACCCTGTTCGTTGAAGACGGACGCGTGGCGATCGACAACAATCCTGCCGAGCGCGCCATTAGGTCTATCGCAATCGGACGGAAGAACTTCCTGTTTGCCGGCTCCGATGCTGGTGGGAAACGCTCGCCGGTGCGATGACCATCATCGAGACGGCAAAGCGCCACGAACTCAATCCGCAGGCTTACCTCACCGATATCCTCGGCCGCATCAACGATCACAAGATCGACGCGCTCGATGAGCTACCGCCCTGGAACTGGCGGCCGGTCGACACCAGCCCAATCGTTGCTGCGGCCCAAACCGGCCGATTACGTTGATCGGCAATCTTCAGGCGGACAAAAGGCATGGTCGGGTATCTTGAAGCTTCGGCATCCTGATCGTCGCTCTCGTGAACCTTCGCATATGGGCGAACATAATGCGGACATCGGGCGGGCCTCATTACCATTATCAAGACAGAGCTTCCGATATGATGTTCGCCTCCACAGGTTTCCATTGCCAGGATCCAGGGCGAGAGGCACGACAGAAGCGCCAGAAACTTATGGCGTTGAATGCGCTTCCGCATTCCATCGCGCCATCTCGATCTAGCCCCGCCGGACTGCAAACTGTCTTTCCCGGATCAATGTCGAGTACAAGGTATGCATTGGAATGCTCCTTCTTCCTCACTAACCACCGTAACTATAACCCCAGCGCTGGCGGGAAGGCAGGTCATCCCATTAGGCCATCGAACTTTTGATCCGTGTTTTTTCGGATCATGTCGAGCGTATGCAATATCCTTCCGAGGGCAAACCAGAGAGGCGCGGAGAACAGGCAGACAATGCCTATAGCGCCATAGACAATCCCCTGATTGACGGCCCCATCGATTTCAAAACCGTTTGCGTAAAAAAAGGCCATGACGACACAAAGCAAGCCCACGCCCGCTGCAGCCCCCGACAGAACGAAGAAGCTGTATGGCACCAACCGCATGTCTTATCTCCTCCCCTAAACGTGGACAAATATCTGCTCCAGAACGTTACATCACCAAATTGAGCGCGCAATTGCGAGCCTGGGCGGCATCGATCGCAATTGAGTCAAAAGATTAGCGTTAACCTTGGCGGGCCCATTTTCTGGTTTCGTTCCCGCTTGATGCTAGGCTGAATGAATCGAAGCTGAACTTGGCTTCGTGTCAGGTTGGGTGTGTCGCCTCAAAAGCGGCCGCCCCGGTGGTGGTACACCGAGACGGCCTGACCACATCAACTACCTGCGGTAACAGGAGCTAACGATGGCTGACACAAGCCCTAGCGCGGTCGCGCGCATACTTGAAGGCGTATTTGCGCCAAACACTAATTTTTCCCTTTCCACCGTCGATCATCCGGATCGTCGTCCCATGCCCGATCTGGCATAGGGAGCGACTATCATGAAAATGATCGCTATCGTCTGCGACGGCGCGGGCGCATTTCACTGCGCGTGCGTCAAGAACCCCGACCTTTTCCGCCGCGAGGTCTCGGCGAAAACCGGAGCCGGCTTTATCGCCTGGGCCGGAACACCCATCCATGGCACGAGCCTCCAGGCCCTCATCGCTGATATCGAGCGGTTGGTCCTGCCCCGCTTTACCGCCGGACCCGACCTTCAGCATGATCTGCATTTCACCATCGCGGTGGGTTGGGTGGTGTTCGGCAAACCCCTGGCGGTGATCGTCAGCGCAAAGATTGCGCGCGCGGTCTGCCGTGTGACCGGTATTGCCGTTCTCTGGAACTTTCGGCGGCGCCGTGCCAATGCCGAGATCAGGGAGGTTAGCCATGACTGATCTTATGGAATTGGACGGGCCGCCCCCTGGCGGCCCCGACCCCGTCCCCGATTGGCAAGCAGCGCTCGAGCGGTTGCGCGGCGCTTATGCCGACACAACGATTTCTGGCTATGGCAAGGATTTTCGCCTGTTTGCCGACTGGTGCGCGCAAAACGAATTATGCGCATTGCCCGCCGACCCGGAAACGCTCGAGCGTTACCTCAACGAGACAATTGAGACCCTGTCGGCGGCGACCCTGGTTCGGCGGGTCGCTGCGATCGTCCGCGTGCACCGGGCGCTCGATTTCGGCAATCCGGCCGCAACCGAAGCCGTGCGCCTCGCCATCCGGCGCATCAAGCGCCATCGCCCCAACCGGCCGCGCCAGGCCCATGGCATCGATCGAGCCTTGCGCGCCAAACTGCTTGCGTCTTGCGCCAATGATCTCGCCGGCAAGCGCGACAAGGCTTTGCTTGCGCTTGGATTCGAGGGCCTGTGCCGGCGCTCGGAAATCGCAGCGCTCGATGTCAAAGACCTCGTTACCGACCGGCAGGGAAACCTTGCGATCCTCATTCGCCGCGGCAAGACTGACCAGACCGGCGACGGGCGCATGATCACCCTTTCGGCGGCGACGGCCACAATCGTTTCGAACTGGATCGAAGCCGCCGAGCTTGGGGCCGGACCGCTGATCCGGCCGGTCTACCGCGGCCGCCCGATCGCGCGGCACATGGTGGGACATTCGATTTCGCGGTTGCTGAAAAAGATTGCCGAAAGGGCCGGCTTGCCGCCCGAAACATACCAAGCGATCAGCGGGCATTCCTTGCGGGTGGGTGCGGCCCAGACATTGCTCGGGGATGGGCATGGCGTGCTCAAACTGATGAAGATGGGTGGCTGGAAATCGGCCAATACGGTGTTTTGCTATATCGAGCGCACCGAGATCAGCCTCTGGATGTGAGGGCCAACATGACCTTCCCCGATCACCGCCGCTTCGACGCGCATTTCCCGGCCCTGTTCTAGCCCCCTGCCCTTTTCTGTTTCCCGTTTTGCCATGCCGTTGATGAAAGCCTCTGCACCCGAGGAAAGTGGCAAAAGGTTCGGAAAAAGGGGTTGTCGATCGCACAACGGCCTCTATGCCGGGGAATGTGCGAAAAGCAAGGTTGTCGATCGCACAATGACCTCGGACCTTCACGGCAATGTGCGACCCTCCGGTTAGCTGCCGTTCTCCTGCGCATGCTGAAAATAGACATCGGCTACTGCATGAAAGGCAAGCTTGGGTTCCCATGTCAGAGGAGCATCGGCCTCTCCCGGCATGGTTTTGACTATGGCGTGACTGGCAGTGTCGAGATTATATTGTGGGTCCTCGGAATAAGCGTCGAACTGGGACAGGAAATTGTAGATGAAGGCACCGCAAACGCCTTCTTCCTCGAAGATTGTGAGGAGTTCAACGAGTTCTCTGGCCTGATCCTCTTCGCTGCGAACAAACGTTTCGGGAATGGACGGCGGCTGGGTCGTGTAGTCGACAATCTCGAAACCACCGGCGCCATACTGGCCAGCCCCTTCGAACGTGCTGCACCCAAACTCGGTTATGACCAGTGGTTTGGCGTGGCCCAGATGTCCCCGCAGTATCTCGCGGTAATTGGCTCGGTTTCTCTGATCGCGATAGAGGTTTACGCCAGCGATCTCGAATGGCGTCCAGTCCACCCGTTCCCAACTTCCCGCGCTATACGTCAGCGGCCCGGAAAAATGCGCAGAGGCTGCCCCGACCGAAGCAGCAAGAAATGCGTTCAACCCTTCGGCGATTTGCTCGGCGGCGTCACCGGTGGCCGTAAATAGAGGCTGAAGACGCTCCGAGAACGTCTCCCCGGGAACAAGTCCACGTTGGAACAGCGACGTCTCGACCCCAACGCTGAACACGATGTCCACGCCATCTTCGGCCAGCCCCCCAGCGAGTTTGGCTGCTTCGATCATATGCGATAGCTGCGTTTCCGCGTCCTGCTCGAACAGGCGCGGTTGCAACCACACCGTCAGGCCATACTCCGAAGCTATCCTGCTCGCCAGTTCCAGCCGTGACAGGTCGGTTCCAACCACTTGGATAGCATTGCAGTGAAGTTCATCACTGATAGCTGCGATCTCGCGGCGAACGTCGGACTCGTGCCAGGACATGCGCGAAAAATAATTGTCAAAGCCGATGTCGGTGCCGGTATCGTATATGACACCTCTAGTCTGCATGGTGGTATTGCCCTGCGCTCGCAACAACCCAGGCAAACCGAGGCTGGCAGCCAGGGCTGCGGAAGCGCCGAGCACCAAACGTCTGGTGGGTTGAAACTGTCGTCCTGGCATACCTGATCTCCATTGGTTGGTCTGACATCGTTCCATTGCGGGCGAGCTTTGTCGCCAAGAGGTAATATCTGGGTGCCCGCGTCAGAGGACGCGGGCACATAACCGACCGTTTTGGCAGCCGGCAACGTATGGTAGTCGACTTTACTGGCCGTGTGAACTAATAACAGTCCGATCGGACTGTTATTAGGGCTATGAATGATGAGCTTCATCGAACAAGCGCGCCGCAGGCAGATTGTGAATGCTGCCATCGCAGTTCTGGCGCGAGAGGGATACGCCAATGCCACTCTCTCGCGTATCGCAAAGGAAGCGGGGATTTCCAAATCGATCATCACCTATCACTTCTCAGGCAAGGACGAGATGTTTGAGGCTCTCTATCGGCATGTTGAAGCCTCTGCCGGAGCGCACATCACGCCATACATGGAAGATGCGGATGGTCCTGCAGGGATGATCGCCGCCTATATTCGCCATCAGATCGGCTACATGAAGGGGCATCGCGACGAATTGCTCGCCATCGGCCATCTGGCAATGAGTCATGGTGGACAAAATGGACCTGACTATATCGCGGCTTCAGCGGGCGAAGAGATCGCGCTGCTCGATGACGTGATGAGGGAGGGCCAGGAGCTTGGGGTGTTCCGGCCTTTTGATCGCAGGGTCATGGCCGCAGCTATCGCCAAGGCCATTGAAAGTGCCCTGACCGAATGGGCGTGGCGGCCGGAAACCGATCTTGATGCCTATGCAGACGAATTGATTGCCCTGTTTGAGCGCGGCATGCGCAGCGAGGAGCCGTGAACCGCGTGCTTTCGGGACTGGATTGGCGCCACGCCGCGTTGCCGTTCGGCGTCGTCGCCATTGCAGCATACTTTGTCTCGCTCGTAACAGGGTTGGACACGGTTGGCGTGGCCCTTGGCAACGCGCTCCTTGTCGGCGGCATCATCGTCCTGGTCTTGCTGATCGTAGCGGCGCCAGCCGTCTGGCGCGCGGGTAGGAACGGCATCGTCGTTATCCTTGCGGTCGCGCTGTTATTTCTCGTCAACCTCAATGGCCTCTCGCTGCCGCGTGTCGGCTTTTTTGCCGAACTCGAATGGAACTGGCAGGGCAAAACGCTCGATCTCATCTGGTGCCTGCTTCTCATCGGCCTTTTGAACCCGCAAGTCCGCCGGGAGGTCGGCTGGACCTGGGAGACGCGCCCCGGCACGCTTCCGGTAGCCTTCGTCAACATCGGCATCCTCGTGATCGTCGGCTTCGTCGCACTGGGCACTGATGCCGTCGGTGGATCCACCCAAGGCCTTACTCTTGAGCGCATCCTGTTCGACGCGAGCTATCCCAATCTGGTCGAGGAGATCGTCTTTCGAGGTTTCATGCTGGCCCTGCTCGATCGTGCGTTCGGCACCCCATGGACCTTTGCGGGCTCACGGATCGGCTGGGGCGTTGTATTGACCGCGTGGCTGTTCGGGCTTGCGCACGGCATATGGCTCGACGCCGATGGGACACTCGCCTTCGATCCGGTCTATCTGGTCATGACGTTTGTCGCTGGACTGGTGTTTGGTTGGATTCGGGCGCTGACGGGCAGCCTCTGGCCCGCCTATCTCGCCCACGCCGCGCCCGAAGCCGGCATCCTTCTGGCGCTCTCCCTGAACTGACACTGGCGCAAAGGATAAAGGCCATGCCGCGAAGAAATAGAAATGCTACAGTTGATCGCTCTGGCTGTCGTTCCCTTCTCGCTGGCGATGCTGATCGTGGACGGTTGAAGGGAAGCACCATAGGTCCGGCGAGAGCACTGGAAACCATGACTGGGGAAGGACGATAGGAGCGATATTGCGTGCGAAGGCCTTGCCTTCCCAGGCTGAACAAATGCAGGTTCCCGTCGTA
>CENV01017457.1_pt1 | contig 19058 bp, 17 predicted proteins | sample 530231 | NCBI WGS metagenome assembly CENV01 (sample SAMEA2619815, study PRJEB7988) | marine metagenome | biome: marine biome (ENVO:00000447); feature: surface water layer (ENVO:00002042); material: "saline water (ENVO:00002010), including plankton (ENVO:xxxxxxxx)" | depth 5 m | reverse complement strand
GACGGCGCCGCCCGCCGGTTAGCGGGGGGAGATCAGGGTCAGAAAACGGCTGAAATGGCGCACCCGAATGGGAGCGTGGGCCGCCAGCAACGCCAGGGCCTGGTCGGTATTATCGAGGGGGAAAACACCGGAAACGCGGATCGCCGCCAGCGCCTTATCGTCATAGCGCAGCAGACCGCCACGGTAACGGGCCAGTTCAGCGAGCACTTCGTTCAGCGGGCGATCATCGGCCACCAACCGGTGCCGGACCCAGGCGGTGGCCACCGCCGTGTCCACCGGTCGGGCCACGCCGGGCCGGCCATCACGCACCTGGATGCCGTGCCCCTCCGGGGTGGCGGCGCAGCGTGCCCGTGCCGGCGGCGATGCCGGGGGCCCACACACTTCCACGGAAGATTCGGTGACCACCACGTCCATGCCCTGCTCCCGGGCGCGCACGGTATAACGGGTGCCCAGGGCCCGGGCGGTACCGGCGGCGCTTTGCACCACGAACGGCCGCGCCGGGTCCGGGGCCACCCGCGCCAGCAACTCACCGTGGCGCAGCACCACGCGACGTTCATCGTCGCGGTAATCCAGATCCACCGCGGTGTTGGTGTTCAGAATCAGCTCACTGCCATCGGGCAGCGCCACCCGGCGCTGAACACCGGTGGGGCTGTGATAGTCCGCCAGCCAGTCCGCCGGCGCCGGAACCCCGCCGGCCAGCAACGCCACACCGCCCAGCAGCAACACCGCCACCAGCGCGCTCCCACCACCGCCAACACCACGCAGACGGGGCCGGTGGCCGGTGCCCAGCACCGCCTTCAAGGTGGAGGTGGCGGCGCCGTTGGCGCCGCTTTCCAAACCGTCGAAACGGCCCCACAGAGTCTCCATCCGGCGGAAGGCCCGCTCGTGATCCGGGTGCGCCTGGCGCCAGTCCTCACAGCGGCGCCGTTCGCTGTCGCTGACTTCGCCGGAATGCAGAGTGGCGAGCCATTCCGCCGCTTCGCCGAGCAGACGGCGCTGGTCCTCGTCGTTCACCGTGGCGCCTCATCAAGCAGTTCCAGACAATGCAACAAGGCGCTGGCCACGTATTTCTTGATCATGCTTACCGAGACGCCGAGCTCCCGGGCAATGTCACCGTGGGGGCGGCCTTCCAGGCGGCTCATCAAGAAGGCGCGCCGGGGCTTCTCCGGCAAACCGTCAAGCAAGCGGGCCATGGCGCTGATCAGTTCCACCACCTCCGCCAGCGCCTGGGACGACGGCGCCGCGTCCTGCCCGTGCAGGGCACTCCAGGTTTCCAGATAAAGCTGCTCCACCTTTTTGCGGCGGGCGTCGTCGATGATCAAACGGCCAGCGATGGTGGTCAGATAGGCGCGTGGTTCCTTGATGCCGCCCAGGTCGGCCTGGGAGGTCAGTATGCGCAGGAAGGTGTCCTGGGCCATATCCGCGGCGCGGTGGGAACAGCCCAGTTTTTTGCGCAGCCAGCCGGTCAGCCAGCCGTGGTGATGACAGTACAGGACCTTGACCGCTTCGTTCCGGTAGTACGATTCCGCGCCCATGGAAGGCAACCCCGCCCAGCGTTCATGAGAATGGTTCTCATTATTATACTGGCGGGGCGATTTTACAAGGCGTCGAACCGGTAGCGCAGTCCCAGGGCGGGCAGATCGGTGTCCTCCCCTTCCAACCGGTAACGGGTCCAGGCCAGATAGGCGTCCCAGTGATCGCTCAAGCGCCGCTCCACGGCGGCACCGAACACCAGGCCGGTGCCCCAGCGGGTGCGTTCGTCACCGGCCACTTCCAGCTCCGTGCGCCAGTGAATCAAACCCAGCCGGGCACTCAACGACCAGGCTTCGTCCAGGGCCCAACGGTGGCCGGCGCTGGCCTCCAGGCCCTGGCCGGCCACCGGGTTGGCGGCGGCCAGGGCGGCGGCGGACACCGGGCCGGTGTCGTCGTAGGCCACCGAAAGCTCGCCCAGGTCCGTATAGCCCAATTGCGCTTCCCAGCCCTGGCCCCACTGATAACCGGCGTACAGACGCCCGGCCCCACGGCGGCGGTCACTGACCCGCGCCTCGCCGCGCTGGCCACGCAGGGCCAGGCGGTCATTGATGTCGTCGTTGCCCACCCGGCTGTGGGCCTGGCCCAGTTCCGCGCCCAGGAACAGGCCGTCGGCCCGGGCCAGCGGCGGCGCCAGCATCAGCACCGCCAGGGCCAGCGCGGCGGCCCGGCGGCCGCCGGCGGACCGCCACAACAGCAGCGGCGCCAACAACAACCAGCCCAGGCCACCGGCGCCACCGCCGCCACTGTCCACGGTCACGGCGGTGATGGTGTAGCGGGCACTGGCCACCTCGGACGGGTTCAGGCCGGCCTGATAGCCGATCACCTTGATGGTGGTGTCGGCTTCCAGGGACAGGCGGGTGCCGTTGGGCACCTCGGTGCCGTAGCTCGGGGTCGGCGTGGTGCCGTCCAGGGTGTAGCGCAGGGTGGCCCCGGCGCTGGTGGTTTCCAGGGTCACGGTGACACCTCCCGGGTAGGCGCCGGCGGGCGGCGTGAAGCGCGGCGTGGCCACATCCTCGGCGGCGGTCAGCGTCAGGCCGCAGGGCGACAGGGCACAGTCCGCCGCCTCCTGGCGGGTTGCCACATAGCCCGGCGCCGTCACCTCCAGCCAGTGGCGGGTACCGCTGGCCTGCGGCGGCGCGTAGAGCACGAAGTGACCATCGTCGTCCGCTTCGGCACGGTAGCGCTCGCCGTGCTCGTCCTCCAGGGGCGGCGGCAGGGCGCGGGCCAGGGTCTCATTGAGCAGCACTACTTGCGCGTCGGGCAGGATGATGCCCATCAAGTCCCGGACCACACCCTGGTAGACCGTGGCCGGCTCGGCGCGCAGCGTCAGAGTGCCGTCCGCCAATCCCGGCGAGGCGGCGGTGACGGTCACCGGCAACGCCACCGACAGCGCGTCCGGCGCGGTCAGCGTGAAGACCGCCGGGTTGCCGTTAGCGGCATCGGCGGCGGCGCTGGCCGGGCCATCGGCCTGGATGCCGGCGCCCTGGGCGGTAGCGTCCGGAGACAGGGTTACCGTGGCGCCGGCGCCAGCGCCGGTCACCGAGACGGCGGTGGCGTGACGGTTCGGGTCCAGGCTCAGCAGCCGGGTCCGGTCGGCGCTCACCGACAGCGGCACCACGATATCCAGCACCTGCTGCCAGCCGGTTTCGCGGTCGATCACGGTGACCTGGTAGGTGCCGGCGAAGGCACCGGTATCCGGGGCCTGGAAGCGCACCGTGCAGGTGCCGCCGCTACAGGTGGGCGTAAGGCTGGACAATCCACCGCCCGGGGCACGCACATCCACCTGATAATCACTGCCCTCGCCGCCCTGGATGGTCAGGGTGCGGGCATCGCCGGCGGGCAGCGGCGCGCCGCCGCCATCGTCCACCGCCAGGGGTGGGTAGACCACGGCGGAGGCTTCCGCCCAGTCGCTGGCCGTATGGGTGGCATTGCCCGGGAAACGGGCCCGGAACCGGTAACCACCGGCGGCCAGACCACCGCTCACCGTGTACACGGCGGTGTCGCCGGCCAGGGCGCGGCTGCCCAGGTCACTCCAGGCACCGTTTTCCTCGATCTGGAAGTCCACCGCGCCGCTGGGCAGGGCCGCATCGGCGGTCAGGGTGGCGGTCAGATCAAAGTCCGTATTGACGGTGGCCGGGGTGGCCGCCGTCAGGGCCAGATCGGTACCGATGGGCTGGTTCTCCAGGTTAAAGGTCACCGGCGAGGCGGCACCGGCGGTGTCGGCGCCGACCGAGTAGGTGCCCACCACGCCATTGGCGGTGACCGAGGTGGAGGCAGCGCCGGCGGCGCCGATGGCCACGGTCAGTGGCCCGCCATCAATACCGGCGCCACTGACGGGGCCGGTAAAGGTCACCTGACCACCCACCACCGGTTCCGCCGAGGCGCTGGTCACGGTGATCGCCAGGGGGGCGTCGAAGTCCGCGTCCACCAGGGCCTTCTGGTCGGTGCCACCGGCCAGGGCCAGGGTGAAGCCCCGGGATTGCCAGGCGCCGGCGTCACAACGGCCGGAGCGGGTCACGCCGCGCTGGTCGACGGCGGCGCACTGGCCGGTGTCACCGGCGCCGATGGCCGGGCTGCCCGGCAGCAGCGCATACAGATCGCCGAGCCGGCTCCACAGCGGCGCGGCGTCGATGATGGCGGTTCCGGCGGGATAGCCGCCTTCCACCAGCGAATGGTCCACGGCCACCGTGGGCAGCCCGGTGGGGTCGGCGGGCAGCGCCGCCGTGGTGATGTCGGCACCGCCGGCCATCACACTATTGCGCAGCGCCAGGGTCACCGGACCCTGAAGGTCGGCGAGCGCGCCCAGCGGCGCGCTGTTGCCGGTGACGCTGAGATGGCTGGCGGTGACCGTGAGGGCACTGTCCGCGGTCACGGCCAGCGCCCCGCCCTGCCCGTCCGCGCTGTTGCCGGCCAGGGTCAGGTTGGTCAGCTCGGCGCCGGCGCCAACCAGAGCGAGGTTCAGAGCACCGCCCCGGTTGCTGGCCCGGTTGTCGATCAGGCTCAGGGCCTCCAGGGTCAGGGTGCCGGCCACATTCTCGGCGTTGAGGCCAGCGCCGAAGGCGGCATTGCCGTCACGCAGGGTCAGGCCCGCCACCCGCACCGGGCCGGCGGTACCGGCCACCGCCAGGACACCGACCCGGCTCTCACCGCTGATCTCGATGCGCGCGCCCTGGCCGTCCAGATCCAGCGCCTGGTCGATCACCAGGGTACCGGTGTCGGCGACGCGGATGGCATCGGTGCCGCTGCAGTCCAGGCCGGCCTGGAAGCGCACGGTATTGCCGTCCACCGCCTGCTCCAGAATCGCCCGCAGACTGTCCGGCTCGCCGCCGTCGGCACAGGTGCCCACGGTCCAGGCGGCGTCACCGGCGGCGCTTGATTGGAAGCTGCGCGACGCGCTGGTGGCGGCCACGTCGTCATTGCCGGCCTGCTCCGCCACCACGGTGATGGTGCCGGTGCCGTTCACGGTCAGGGTGTCACCGGCCACGCTGGCCGGACCGCTGTCCACCCGGAAGGTGATCGGCAGGCTGCGGTCGCTGCTGGCGACCAGCGGTACCTGAATCGGCGAGCCCGGGTAATCCTGGTCGGCGATGGCGTCGAAGGTCAGCGCCTGATCCTGCTTGTTGATGGTCAGGGTGTGGCTGATGCTGGCCGGCTGGTAGTCGTCGTTGCCGGCCTGGGAGACGGTCAATTCGGTGCTGCCCGCGCCCACCAGGGTGACGTTGCCGGCGCTGTCCACGGTGGCCACCGCCGGGGTGGCGCTGGCATAGCTGAGGGTCAGGCCGGAATCCACGCTGGCGTTCAGGTTGAAGCCGGCATCGCCCACGGTGCGCTGGGCGGGCGCCGGGAAAGTGATGGTCTGGCTGGCTTTTTCCACCACCAGGGTGCGCGCCACATCCGTGGCCGCCTGGTAGTTGGCGTTGCCCGCCTGGCTGGCGGTCACCGTGGCACTGCCGGCGCCCACCAGGGTGGCGGTGCCGCCGCTGACGGTGACCACCGCCGGGTTGCTGCTGGCATAGCTCACCGTCAGCCCGGAAGAGGCACTGCCGCCCAGGGCGAAGGGCGCGTCCCCGACGGTGCGCTTGGCCAGAGCCGGGAAAGTCAAGATCTGGCTGGCCTTGGCGATGGTCAGGGTGGCATTGGCGCTGCCGGCGTAGTTGGGGTTGTCGGTCTCCGCGTGGACCGCATAGTCGCCGGCATCGGTGGGCGCGGTGGCGGCGCCGTCATAGGTCACCGTCACCGGCAAGCCGGCCGGCGCCGTGGTCACGGTCACCGCCTTGGCGCTGCCGTCATAGGTACGGCTGGTCCCGGTGATGGTGAGCGTTACCGGGCGCGGGTCCACGGTGACGGTGCGGCTCACCGGCGTGGCGGCGTTGTAATTACCGTTGCCCGCCTGGCTGGCGGTGAGCGTGACGCTGCCGGCGCCGACGATGGTGGCGGTGGTGCCGCTTACCGCGATCACGTCGCTGTCGGAGCTGGCGAAGCCGGGCGTCAGACCGGCGTCGCTGCTGGCGCTGAGCGTAAAGGCGCTGTCCCCAAAGGTCACCTTGGACGGCGGCGAGAACGTGAGGGTCTGGTCCGCCTTGGTCACCGTGTGGCCGGTGCTGGTGGGGCCGCTTTGGTAGTGGTCGTCATCGCCCGGGTAACGGGCCCGGAACGTATAACCGCCAACGCCGTAGCCATCGGGAATGCTGTACACCGCGGTGCCACTGTTCAGGGTGGCGGTGCCGAGGGTGTCCCAGCCGGAGCCGTTGGCGAGCTCGAAGGTGACGTCGCCGGTGGCGCTGTCGGGGCTCACGGTGGCCACCAGGTTGATGGTCTGCCCATAGGCACTGGAGCCGCCGGTGGCCAGGGTGGTGGTGGTGGCCACCAGGACCTTGGTGGGGTCGGTGGCGCTGGCGCCGTCCCCGTCACCGCCGCCACTGACGGCGGCCTGGTTGGTGAGGCTGGCGGCGGCGTCGCTGGCCACGTCCACGGTCAGGGTCACCGGCGAATAGCTGGCGCCGCTGGCGAGCACGTCATCACGGGTGCAGCTCACCGTGGCCAGGGTGCAGTTCCAGCCGGTGCCACTCAGGGCGGTGGCGGACAGGCCGGCGGGCAAGGTGTCGGCGAGGGTCACGGTGGTGCCCAGGGTGGCCCCCGGGCCCCGGTTGCCCACGGTCAGCGTATAGGTGGCGCCGCTCTGGCCCTGGCGGAAATTGCCGCTGTGCGTTTTGGTCAGGGTCAGCTCCGGCGGCGGAATCACGCGGAACTGGAAGGTCTCCTGGCTTTGCTGGCTTTCCCGGACGCCGCCGTTATCGTCATAGCCGGTGGCGGTGACGGTGACGGTGGTGGTGCCGTATTGCCCCGCCGCCGGGGTCAGCGACAGGGTGCGGGCGTTGCCGCTGCCGCTCAGTGTCAGGCCGGACGCGGGCAGCAGAGTGGTGTCATCCGCGCTCACGGTAAGGCCCAGCAAGGGGGTGTGGTCGGCGTCGCCCACATAGAAATCCAGGTCCTGGGTGGGGGCGCCCTCCGGCAGGCCGAGAATTTCGTTATCGGCGATCGCGCTGAGGGTGGGATGGGCTTCGTAGGCGCCGATGTCCGGGATCGCCTGGGGGTTGGCGGAAGCCGCCGCGGAGGACCGCCGCCAGCCGCGCTGGTCAGTGGCGAGATTGGCGCCGGGCAGGCTGGCGTCGCCGGCATCCAGGGCCGGGCTGCCGTTGGCCAGGGCCACGGTACGGGTGAAACCGTTGTTGTCGGCCAGGTCGCCCAACCCTGGTTCGGCCACGCCTACTAGGTTGCCCTGGACGCCGTCGGTCAAGCCGCCGGCGCCGCCGGTGCCGATCAGGTTATGGGCGCTGTTGCCATCCAGATCGCCGCCCACATCGCTGGCGTCGTCGTTGCCCAGCAGGTTGCCGGCCACCAGGGTGTTGTAGAGGGTCACAGGGGCATTGCCGTTGGCTATGTTCAAGCCGCCGCCCTGGCCACTGCCGATATCGTCACCGGTGGTGTTGCCGGTGACGGTGACGTGCACCAACCGCAGGCCGGAGGCGCCGGACGCCGGGGCCAGCTCCAGGCCGCCGCCGTTGGTGGCGGCGCGGTTGCCGGAGAAGGTGCTGTTGGTCAGCTCGGCCTCACCGTCCAGGTCGGCGATCAGCAGCCCGCCCCCGGGGCCGGTGGCGGCTTCGTTGCCGGCCAGGGTGCTGGCGATGATCTTCGCCCGGGTGCCGATCAGGTAAAGGCCGGCGCCGCCGGCGCTGCCGGCCCGGTTGCCGTTGATGGCGACCCGGTCCAGGGTCACGGTGCCGGTGTAGGCCACCGACAGGGCGCCGCTGTCACCCACCGGGGTGCCGTTGTGCTCCACCCGGTTGTCGCGGAACGCGGAGCGTTCCACCCGCACTTCGGCGCCGTAGAAAGCGGCCACGGCGCCGCCGGTGCCGGCCGGGTCATTGACCACGTTGTCGGTGAACAGGGTGTTGTAAAGGGTCAAGGTGCCGGCACCATTGCCGGCGGCATCCTCACTGCCGTCCCAGTCCAGGGCGCCGCCGTAGCCGTTGCCGTTGTTGTAGCCGTGGCGCAGCCACAGGGCGGCGAAGCGGGTGTCGAAGGCATTGCTGTAGGAGGGGTTGATGCGGAACAGCTGGCCATTGGCCGCGTCGCCGGCGTTGGTGCCCGCCTGCAGGATGGTGGCGGAAGGGTCCGCTTCCGGGTCACCGCCGCCGCCCACCAGCGTCATGGCGCGCTGGATCAGCAGGGTGTCGCCCAGGGTGTAGGTGCCCGCCGGGATGGCGATGGTCACCAGCGCCTCGCTGCCTTCGGGAATGGCGTTGGCCTCGGTGACCGCCTGGCGCAGCGTGCAGGTGCCCCCGCCCTGGCAATCGCCGCCAGCCGCATCGGCGTTGCTGTTTACCGTCAGGGTGAGCGCCTGGGCCAGGGAGGTCAGTCCCAGCAGCCCCAGGGCCAACAGCGTACGTCCCAGTCGCCCGGCGGGCCGGCGGCCCGGAGCGGTTCCTTTGTTATCTTTCACATTGTCCCCCAAAAACACCGAAAGCGCGGCGCGCGTCACGACCTGGGCGGGAAAACGCCCACCAAGGCAATGATGAAATTGATGCCCAAGCCGGGCTGGCGGTTATTGTGCGGCTGGGAGCCGCCGGCGGCTTGCAGTGCCTGCGGCGACATGCGCACGTCGGCGGCGCCGTCGCTGTAAAGCCGGGCCCGGCTGCGCCGGTCGCCGGCCCAGGCCGCGCCTTCCGGCGAGGTAGCGTCCGACGCGCCGGCGCTGGCGCGAATGCCGTGGTTGTGGGCCGCCATCTCCGTCTGGGTGAGCGTTACCCTGGCGGCGCCACCTTTTTCTCCCAGCCTACGACGGGCGAGGCCCGGCCCCTGGCCGGGGTGCAACGGCGTTCGCCCCCGCAAGTCCGGTAGCCCGAAGGTGCTGCGCCCGTCGCCGCCGTAGGTAGTACCCACCAGGGAAAACAGCGCCGTGTTCTGGCTGATCGGCATCAGCTGGCCATTGCAGAACGCCCAGCCCCGGGGTGCGAAGCTACCGGCGAAGATGCGGATTTCGGCAATAAAAGGTTCGGACATGGTGGCCTCTCAGCTCATGGACGGAAACAGCCCCTGCAGGGCAATGCAGAAGTTCAGTGCCAGCGACGGTTGACAATTCTCATGGGCCTGGCCGCCGCCACCGGAGCCGATGCCCACCGCCCCGTCCGCCATGGCCAGCCCCGCCGCCGGGCCATAGAAGGGCTCGCTGGTCACGCCCCAGGTGTTACCGGTCGGGATGGGGGCGTTGGTGGGCTCACTGCTGGCGCGAACACCATGAGTGTGGTTCGGTATTTCCGCCTCGACGAGGGTGTGGGTCTCCGCGCCGAACTTATCCCCCTGAACAATGTTGTCGCCGGCGGCGGTACCCGGGTGGACCGGGGCGCGGCCGCACAGATCCGGCAAGGCGAAGGAGACTCGGCCATCGCCTCCATAGGTGGTGCCGAGCAGAGCGTACAGGGCCTGGTTCTGGTTGATGGGCAGAATCTGCCCGTTGCAGAAGGCCCAGCCCCGGGGCGCGAAATTAAACCCGACCATGCGGATTTCGGCGAGAAAGGGTTCGGACATGGCGCGGCCCTCCTAGTTTTCGCTTGGGTAGATGCCGACCAGGGCGATAATGAAGTTCACCCCCAGGAACGGCATCATGTTGTCGTGCGGCTGGTTTCCGCCGGCCGGCTCCACCAGGCCGTCGGCCATGGCCTGGTCCGGGGTGGCCCGCCGGTAGACGGCATTGGGCGCGCCGGCCCACACATTGCCCTCGGGAAAGCGGCTGCTGGCCGCCGCCCTGGTGCCCGCCGGCCGATGCTCGTGGTAGGGAATCTGGTTGCTCATCAGGGTCACCCGCTCCAAGCCAAACGAATCGCCCAGGCGGCGGTCCTGGAGCCCCGGCCCCTGGCCGGCGTGTACCGGAATGCGACCGCGCAGATCCGGCAAGCCGAAGGTGGTAATGCCGTCGCCGCCATGGATGGTCCCGAGCAGGGAGAACAGGGCGTCGTTCTGACTCACCGCCAGCAACTGGCCATCGCAGAACGCCCAGCCCCGGGGCGCGAAGTTACCGGCGAACAGGCGGATCTCGCCAATAAAGGGTTCGGACATGGGTTATTCCTCCTCGCCGGCATCATTGAGTTGGCTGAACACGGCCCGGTAGTGGTCCCTTTCCAGGTCATCCCCGGCGGGCTGGATGTACAGGGTCACGCGGCCGGCGGTGGGGTGCTCCAGGGGCCAGCGGCCTTCGGGCAGAGCCACCCCCGGAGCGGTGGAGAATTCGAGCAGGAACTGCTCCACCGTGTCGTCCGCGGTGTAATCCACCACCTGCTCCAGCACGGCGTCGACCACGCCGTAGGTGGGATGCCCCAGATAAAATGTCTGTCCCTCCAGGGAACGGAACAGGCGGGCCCGCAGGGAGCGGGCCCCTTCCAGAGGTGGTGTGACGGGCTCGGCGGCGGCATCGCCACCACCACCGCCACCACAACCGGCCATCAACATGGGCAGGGTGGCCACCCCGACCAGAAAGGCACGTCGGTCCATCTTTTTCCCCACAATCAACATGCCGGCTCGCGCCGGTCTGATTCAGTTATTGAACAGCGCCTCGTAGACGGCGCTTTCGCTCCCTTCCGAGAGCGGTACCAGAAACAGCCATTGCTCGCCCAGCGTCTCGTGGCGCAGACGATAGGTTTGCTGGGGCAGGGCCGGCTCCGCCGGGGCATGGAAGATCATCGAGAACGCCTCCCCGGGCCCGGTGACCGGGTTCACCTCCCGCAGCCACAGGGTCAGCGGCGGTGTCAGATCAAGCACGAAGGCGGTGTCGAGTACCGCCCGGGCCTGTTCCAGAGTCACGCTCACGCGCTTGCCTCCCTGCCCGGCTCGCACAGCGCCGCCGGCCACCACACCAATGCCTCGTGGAAATCCCCCCGTGCGCCCTCGGAGTGAAAACCAAGGCGGGCATAGAGGTTACGAGCACCCGGGTTGCCACGGTCCACCGCCAGCATCACCGGCGCCGCCACCCGTTCGGCGGTGCGCTGCATGGCGCGCAGCACCGAAGCGCCATGCCCCTGGCCACGGGCGGCGGCAATCAAGGACAGATCCACCACGTGCACGCGGCCGGCGCTGAAATCCAGGATCAGACGACCGATGCGGTCCCGGTGCAGGCCGATGATGAAGTGCATGGCATCCGGGAAATCACGGCCGTAGCTTTCAGTCTGGGCGTTGAATTGCAGATCGATGAGGGAGGCGGCAAGCTCCGCGTCCGGCAGCAGACTCAGGTCCGCCCGGGTAGCGGCGTACAACTCGCGCAGAAAGACGGTGTCCGACGACCGCGCAGGACGCAGCGTCAACCCGCCAGGCAGGTCAAAGGTTCCGGTCAGCATTTATCCCCCACAATCGGTGCGAAGCCTGTTATTTGGTTTGCGGCTTCGTCCCCAAGACGATTGAGAGCGCGACATTACCACGGCCCATGGCACCGTGCCATTGTTACTCAACGCCAGTCGGCGCGCTCCCGCCCTGCCCCGCCCTGGCCAGGCCAGAGCCGGGCGGCCGCCGTTCAGACGCGGTTAGAAAAAACCGGCGCTGGCGGCCCCCGGCTGCTCCAGGGCATCGCCGATCAGGTGCAGGGCCTGGGCCAGATCCTGGCGGCTGGCCGGGCCGCCCAGGCAAAGGCGCACCGCCTCCGGCGGCTTGCCGTTCACGGCGAAAGCGTCGCTGACCACCACATTGATGTTCTGGGCCCGCAAGCGGGCGGCGAAGGCCACGCGACTCCAGGCCGGCGGCATTTTCAGCCAGGCATGGAAAGCCTCCGGGTGGGACCGGTAATCGGCGTTGCCCAGGATCCCGGCGAGCAGCCCCTGGCGGGCCTGGGATTCCTGGCGGGTCAGCGACAGGGCCAGGTCGGCGGTGCCGTCCTGTACCCAGCAGGAGGCCAGCGCGGCGGTGATCGGCGACGCCATCACGGTGGTGGCCCGCAGGGTCATGGCAATGCGCGAGCGCGCCCGGGCCGACGGCAACGCCAGGTAAGCCACGCGCAGGCCGGCGCCCAGGGACTTGCTGAAGCCGCAAAGGTAATAGGTCAGCTCCGGCACCAGCTCGGCCAGCGGCGGCGGCCGGTGACTGGGCAGCATGCCGTAGGCGTCGTCCTCGATAATCGGCAGATTGTGCTTGCGGGCGATCTGCGCCACCCGGTGGCGGCGCTCCTCACTGAGCGTCACCGCCGCCGGATTCAACAGCACCGGGTTGCAATACAACGCCTTGGGATGATGCTCCGCGCACAGCCGCGCCAGGGCGTCCGGGTCGAAACCCTCGTCGTCCAGGGGCAAGCCCACCAGGCGGATGCCCAACTGGCCGGCGATGGCGCGCAGCCCCGGGTAGGTGAGCGACTCGCAAAGCACCACGTCGCCGGGCCGGGCCAGACTGCTGAGCACCGCCAGCAGCGCGCTCTGCACCCCGGGACACACCAGCACCCGGTCCTCGTCCACCCGCAGCGGGCGCCGCTGCAGCCAGGCCACCGCCGCCTCCTTGTCCTCGGCGGAACCGCCGAACTCCTGATAGCGCATCAGCGGCTGCAGGTCCGGCCCCAGTGCGCGCAGCCCGGCCTGCATGCGCTCCCGCAGCAGCGGGTCCTGGGACTCCGGCGGCAGATTCATGGTCATATCCACCGCCCGGGCGGCGCTGGCGCTGCGCCGGCTGGGCCGGCCCGGCTGGCAAACGAAGGACCCCTGCCCCACCCGCGAATAGATCAGCCCGCGTCGCTGGGCCTCGTTGTAGGCCCGCGACACGGTGGCGTAGTTGAGGCGGAGCAGCGCCGCCAGATCCCGCAATGGCGGTAACCGCTCTCCCACCGTGAGCCGCCCGGCCAGGATGTCGTCGCCGATGGCATCGGCGATGCGCAGGTATACCGGCTTGTTGCCGGCCTTCAGTCGCGGCTGCCAGCCGTCCTTTTTCGCACTATCCATGGTCATGCTCTGCACCAGGGTTGTTCACCGGTTCCCCGGGCCGCCGGGGGTGGGTGGCTGCTTTGATTGGTCGCCGGCCGGGACGCCGTCGGCAGGCCCCGGCCAAACGCCGCCCATTGGGCCATAACGGCCCGGACCAATCAATCAATTTACTGCTTGATTGGCATCTTGATTGCAGTTGTTTCCCAGTGCCCGACCACGGGCAAGACAACGACATACGCAGAGGGAGGCGACCATGCCCACCGTAGAAAAAGCAGCGCATCAGAAAGGCGATTTCTTCGTCGACTACGAAGAGAAGGTGTTCGAGGACGTCAAGGCGGAGCCCGGCGAGAAAGCGCTGGTGACCTTCCATACCGTGGCTTTCGAGGGCTCCATCGGCCTGGTCAATATGTTGCAGGCCACCCGCCTGCTGCGAAAGGGCTTCGACACCTCGGTGCTACTGTACGGCCCCGGCGTCACCCTTGGCTTGCAGCGGGGTTTCCCGACCCTGGGCGACGAGGCCTTCCCGGGCCATCTGGCGGTCAACAACCAGCTCACCAAGTTCATGGGCGAAGGCGGCAAGATTTACGCCTGCCGCTTCGCGCTTCAGGCGCTCTACGGCCACGGCGAGCCGTCATTGATTGAGGGCATAAAACCAATCAATCCGCTGGACGTGCTGGACCTGGTGCTGCTCCACCGCCGGGACAACGCCTTCATCCTCGACACCTGGACCCTGTAAGGAGGGCGCCATGAACGAGGCGAGCACGGTACGGGCGGCGGCGGCGCAGATCGCACCGGATATGGATACCCCCGGCGGCACCCTGGACAAGGTGTGCGACTGGATCGACGACGCCGCCGAGCGGGGCGTGCAGCTGCTGGTGTTTCCGGAAACCCTGGTGCCCTACTACCCGTACTTCTCGTTCGTGCGCGCCCCGGCGTTCGCCGGCCCGGACCATCTCGCCCTGTACCAGCAGGCGGTGACGGTGCCGGGTCCGGAGATCGACCGGGTGGCCGAGCGGGCCCGCCGCCACGGCATGGTGGTGGTGCTGGGGGTCAACGAGCGTGACCGGGGCACCCTGTACAACACCCAGGTGGTGCTCGATGGCGACGGCCGCCTGTTACTCAAGCGCCGCAAGATCACCCCCACCTACCACGAGCGCATGATCTGGGGCCAGGGCGATGCCAGCGGCCTGCAAGTGGTGGACAGTGGCGTCGGCCGCATCGGCGCCCTGGCCTGCTGGGAGCATTACAACCCCCTGGCCCGCTACGCCCTGATGACCCAGCACGAGGAAATCCACTGCGCCCAGTTCCCGGGCTCCATGGTGGGGCCGGTGTTCGCCGATCAGATCGAGGCGGCCATGCGCCACCACGCCGCCGAGTCCGGCTGCTTCGTGGTCAACGCCACCGGCTGGCTGGAGGACCACCAGATCCAGGCCATCACCAACGACCCGGCCCAGCAAAAAGCCCTGCGCGGCGGCTGCATGACGCTGATCGTGTCGCCGGAGGGCAAGGTGCTGGGCGAACCGATCACCGAGGGCGAGGGCCTGTGCGTGGCGGACCTGGACATGGCCCTGATCCTGAAGCGCAAACGGATGATGGATTCGGTGGGCCACTACGCGCGCCCGGAACTGCTGAGCCTGCTGATCGACCGCCGCCCGGCGGCGACCTTTCACGAACCCTTTCCGGCCACCGCCCCGGCGGCCCCGGAAGCCGAACCCTGGAGCGATGACGATGAGCGCCAATACGCCGCTGTCCTACCGGCAGCTCCTCAATGAACTGCAAACCCACGGGGTGCGCCTGAACGATCCGGACGCCGGCGCCCCCAGCCGGCGCGGTGGCGCCGGCCCGTCCGACCACAAGGCGGTGGAAATCGGCGGCCGGGTGGTGATGGTTCCGGTGCACACCGCCGGCGCCGGCACCTCGCCCTATCAGCTGGACGGCGCCCGGGTCACCCGGGGTGGCGAGGAAATCGCGCGCATGGCGTTCACCGACCGGCCGCGCTTCTACGATTTGAGCACCGCCGACGGCGTGCCCTATTCCCACATCGCCACCTTGCACGGCAAGGACGTGCTCGCCACCACCGTGATGCAGACCTGCATTCGCTACAACAACCGCAAGGTGTCCTGCCAGTTCTGCGCCATCGGCCAGTCCCTGGAAGAGGGCCGCACCATCGCCCACAAAACCCCGGCGCAACTGGCGGAGGTGGCGAAGGCGGCGGTGGACCTGGACGGCGTCCGGCATATGGTGATGACCACCGGCACCCCCAACCTGGAGGATCGCGGCGCCAAGGTACTGTGCGACAGCGCCGCCGCCGTGCGCGCCGCCGTGGATCTGCCGATCCAGGGCCAGTGCGAGCCGCCGGACGACCGGGCCTGGTTCCGGCGGCTGCACGACAGCGGCATCGACAGCCTGGGCATGCACCTGGAAATCGCCACCCCGGCGCTGCGCGAAAAGATCATGCCCAGCAAGGCGTCGATCAGCGTGGAACAGTACCTGGAGGCGTTCGCCGACGCGGTGGCGGTGTTCGGCCGGGGCCAGGTGAGCACCTATCTGCTGGCCGGCCTGGGCGACAGCGTGGAAGACACCCTGGCCCTGTGCCAGCGGCTGGTGGCCCTGGGGGTGTACCCGTTCGTGGTGCCGTTCGTGCCCATTTCCGGCACGCCGCTTGAGCACCAACCCTCGCCCTCGGCGGACCATATGCGGCGCATCCTGGAACCCCTGGGCGCCCTGCTGCGCGACGGCGGGCTGCGCTCGGCGGACATCAAGGCCGGCTGCGGCCGCTGCGGCGCCTGCTCGTCCCTGTCCGCCTTCGAGGACGTGGAGCAGACCCTATGATCCTGGAGCCGGTAACCCCGTTTCGCAGCCGCGAGTACGCGGTGAAGCTGACCTCCGAGGCCTGGGAATACCAGGCCGCCCGCGACCTGCGTCGCCGGGTGTTCTGCCAGGAGCAGGGCCTGTTCGAGGGCGACGACGGCGACCCGCTGGACCGCCAGGCGCTGACCATCGTGGCACTGGCCTACGTGGCCGGCGGCCCGGACGAGGTGGTCGGCACGGTGCGCATCCACAGCGACCGGCCAGGCATCTGGTACGGCTCGCGGCTGGCGGTGGCGCGCGGCTACCGGCGCGATGCGCACCTGGGCAGCGCCCTGATCCGCCTGGCGGTGGGCAGCGCCCGGGCGCGCGGCTGCGAATCCTTCTTCGCCCAGGTGCAGGCCGCCAACGAGACCCTGTTTCGCACCCTGCACTGGGACAGCCTGCGACCGCTCAGCCTGCACGGCCGCGACCATGTGCTGATGCGCGCCCGGCTGTCCCACTACCCGCCCCTGCCGGACGGCCGGCTGCCCTTGCTGGCCACCGGCCGGCGGGCATCCTGAGGAGGCCGGCATGGGCCTGGACACCCTGATCACCAACCTGCGCGCCGCCCCGGCGTTCGCCCACAAGGCCGACATCCAGCCGGTGATGGCGGGCCTGGCGGGCCTGGACAGTGGCCACCTGCCGCTGGGCGACGACGCCGCCGCCCTGGCTGACGGCGACGGCTTCCTGCTGATGGCCATGGAAGGTTTCGTCAACGAATTCGTGGCCGCCGAACCGTTTTTCGCCGGCTACTGCGGCGTCATGGTCAATGTGGGCGACATCGCCGCCATGGGCGGCCGGCCCCTGGCGGTCACCGACGCCCTGTGGAGCCGGGGCGACCACCAGGGCGGCGAGATCCTGGCCGGGCTGCGCGAGGCGGCGGGCAAATACGGCGTACCCCTGGTGGGTGGCCACAGCAACGGCCACTGCGACCGGCCGCAACTGTCGGTGGCGATCCTGGGCCGGGCGCGGGCGCTGCTCACCAGTTTCGATGCCCGCCCCGGCGACACCCTGCTGGTGGCCTGCGACCTGCGCGGCGGCTTCCGCCCCGTGGGCGACAACTGGGACGCCAGCAGCGACGCTCCCGGCGCGCGCCTGCGCGGCGACCTGGAGATTCTGCCCGGCCTGGCGGAAGACCGCCTGTGCCGGGCCGGCAAGGACATCTCCATGGCCGGCCCGGTGGGCACCGCCCTGATGCTGCTGGAAGCCTCCGGCGTGGGCGCGGTGCTGGATCTGGACGCCCTGCCCCGCCCCACCGGCGTGCCCCTGGAGCGCTGGCTGCGCACCTTCCCCAGCTATGGCTTCGTGCTGTCGGTGGCGCCGGGCCATGTGGCCGCGGTGCGGCGCCGTTTCCAGGCCCGCGATCTGGCGGTGGCCGAGGTCGGCCGGGTCACCGCCGGCGGCACCCTGGAGCTGACCCTGGACGGCCAGCGGCGGCCCTTCTGGGACCACCGGACCACCCCTTACCTGGGCCGCGCCCGCCGCGACCCCGAACCTTCCCGACATCAAGGAGGTCACCATGCCTGAAGTGCATTTCAACGTGCGCTGGCCGGACCACAGCGAACAGCGCTGCTACTCCCCGTCCACGGTAATCCATGATTTTCTGCGCGCCGGCGAGAGCTATCCGCTGGCGGAATTTCTGGCCCTGAGCCGGGACGCCCTGACCCTGGCCGGCGACCGGGTGGAGCAAAAGTACGGTTTCCGCTGCACCAGCGCCGACAGCCAGTTACTGGCGCTGGAAACCCGGGGCCGGCAATTCGCCGGCCAGGCCGATGCCCGCGTCACCGTGACCCGGGTGGCTGCCGCCACCACGGAGGAGGAACCCTCATGACCTTCGCCAAACGCCATTACCCGGTGATCGTGGTGGGCGGCGGCCAGGCCGGCCTGTCCACCAGCTACCTGCTCCAGCAAAGGGATATCGAACACCTGGTGCTGGAGAAACAACAGGCCTTCCACGCCTGGAAGCAGCAGCGCTGGGACAGCTTCTGCCTGGTCACGCCCAACTGGCAGTGCCGGCTGCCGGACCACCCCTACGACGGCGACGATCCCCATGGTTTCATGGTCAAGGACGAAATCGTTGCCTGGATGGAACGTTTCCGCGCGTCCTTCGACCCGCCGCTGATCGAGGGCATCACGGTGCGGGCGGTGCGGGCCCTGCCGGTGGGCGGTTACCGGCTCGATACCGACCGGGGCCCGCTCACCGCCGACCAGGTGGTGATGGCGATCAGCAGCTACCACCGGCCCAAGGTGCCGGACTACGCCGGCCGGCTGCCGGCGCGAATCAAACAGCTGGACGCCTCCGACTACCGCAACCCGGCGGCGCTGCCGGCAGGCCCGGTGCTGGTGGTGGGCACTGGCCAGTCCGGCTGCCAGATCGCCGAGGACCTGCATCTGGCCGGTCGCCAGGTGCACCTGGCGGTGGGCCCGGCGCCCCGGGTGTCCCGCTTTTACCGGGGCCGGGACGTGGTGGACTGGCTCGACGATATGGGCCACTACCGGCTGCCGGTGCAGGAACACCTCACCGAGGAACAGGTGCGCGCCAAGGCCAACCACTATGTCACCGGCCGCGACGGTGGCCGCGACATCGACCTGCGCCGCTTCGCCCTGGAGGGCATGCGTCTGCACGGGCGGCTGGAAAACATCGAGGCCGGCCAGGCTAGCTTCGGCGACGACCTGGGCGAAAACCTGGATAAGGCCGATGCCACCAACGCGCGCATCAAGAAAAGCATCGACGACTACATCGCCCGCCAGGGCATCGACGCGCCGGCGGAGGCGCCCTATGAGCCGGTGTGGGAACCGCCCCGGGACCTGGCGCGGGAACTGGACCTGGAAGCGGAAGGCATCGCCGCCGTGATCTGGTGCATCGGCTATGCGCCGGACTTTTCCTGGATCGACGCCCCGGCCTTCGACGTCAGCGGCTACCCCAAACACCGGCGTGGCGTCACCGCCAGCCCGGGGCTGTATTTCCTGGGCCTGCCCTGGCTGCACACCTGGGGCTCCGGGCGCATCTACGCCATCGCCGAGGACGCCGAGCACCTGGTGGACCACATCGAAGCGGCCCGCCTGCCGCTGCGCGAACAATACCTGGCCGGCATCGCCTGAAAACGCCCCGCCCCCGCGCGGGTCGGAATGCCGTAGGAGCGACTTCAGTCGCGAAAAAGACGGTGGCGATGTCCCCGCGCGCACATCGCGGCTGAAGCCGCTCCTACCAGCGCACAAAAAGTAGGA
>CENV01025909.1_pt1 | contig 19189 bp, 14 predicted proteins | sample 530231 | NCBI WGS metagenome assembly CENV01 (sample SAMEA2619815, study PRJEB7988) | marine metagenome | biome: marine biome (ENVO:00000447); feature: surface water layer (ENVO:00002042); material: "saline water (ENVO:00002010), including plankton (ENVO:xxxxxxxx)" | depth 5 m | reverse complement strand
TTACGGCCGTAACTTCCTGATCCCGCAAGGCAAAGCCCTGCCGGCGACCAAGGACAACCTGGCCGAGGTGGAAACCCGCCGCGCGGAACTGGAAAAACAAGCCGCCGAGCAACTCAGCGCCGCCGAAGGCCGTGCCGAGAAGCTGGCCGAAGCGAGCATCACCGTGGCCGCCAAGTCCGGCGACGAAGGCAAGCTGTTCGGCTCCGTGGGCACCGCCAACATCGCCGATGCCATCACCGAGCAAAGCGGTGTGGAAGTGGCCAAGGCCGAAGTCAAACTGCCCTATGGCGCTATCCGCCAGACCGGCGAGTACGACATCGACCTGGCGCTGCACGCCGACGTGACCGTGACCATTAAGTTGGTCGTGGTGCCCCAGGAGTAATTACTCCCGGCACCCGGTCGGTCGCCGTTTGCCCCTGGTCGGGCGCGGTGACAGAATCAAGGGCACCGTCCGGTATCGGACGGTGCCTTTTTCTTTTCAGACACCCGATTCGCCACGCGGACCCGCCATGAACGAACCCCTGAGCCTGGACAACCATCTGCCGGACAACCTGCGCCTGCCCCCCAACTCCCTGGAGGCGGAACAGGCGGTACTGGGGGGGCTGTTGCTCAATAACGAGGCCTGGGACGATGTGGCCGAGCGGGTCGGCGCCAAGGACTTCTACCGCAAGGAACACCGGCTGATCTTCAAGGTGATCGGCCAGCTGGTGGAAGAGGAAAAGCCCTGCGACCTGGTCACCGTGTCCCAGGCGCTCACCCACCTGGGGCAATTGGACGACGTGGGGGGCATGACCTACCTGTCGGAGCTGGCCCGTAACACGCCCAGCGCCGCCAACATCACCGCCTATTCGGACATCGTCCGCGAGCGCAGCATCCTGCGCCAGCTGATCCAGGTGTCCCACGACATCGCCGACCAGTCGTTCAATCCCAAGGGCCGCCCGTCCCTGGAGATTCTCGACCACGCGGAATCGTCGATCTTCGAGATCGCCGAGCAGCAGAAAAAGGGCTCCGGGCCCCAGGACATCAAGTCGGTGCTCAAGAAGGCGGTGGACCGCATCGACGAACTGTACAAGAACAAGAACTCGCTGACCGGCCTGACCACCGGCTTCGAGGAGCTGGACAAGATGACCGCCGGCCTGCAGCCCGCCGACATGGTGGTGGTGGCCGGCCGGCCCTCCATGGGGAAAACCACCTTCGCCATGAACCTGTGCGAGAACGTGGCGCTCAAGGCCCACAAGCCGGTGCTGGTGTTCTCCATGGAAATGCCCGCCGACTCCATCGTCATGCGGATGCTGTCGTCCCTGGGGCGCATCAACCAGGGGGCGATCCGTTCCGGCCGCCTGGAGCAGGACGACTGGCCGCGCATCACTTCGGCGATCCAGATGCTCAGCGAGCAGAAATTCTATATCGATGACACGCCGGCGCTGAGCCCGCTGGAGATGCGCGCCCGCGCCCGCCGGGTGGCGCGGGAATGCGGCGGCGAGCTGGGCATGATCATGGTCGATTACCTGCAGCTGATGCAGGTGCCCGGCGCCGACAGCCGGGTCAACGAGATCTCCGAGATCTCGCGCTCGCTGAAGGGCCTGGCCAAGGAACTGCACTGCCCGCTGATCGCCCTTTCCCAGCTCAACCGCTCCCTGGAGCAACGCCCCAACAAGCGGCCGGTGATGTCGGATCTGCGGGAATCCGGGGCCATCGAGCAGGACGCCGACTTGATCATGTTCCTGTACCGGGACGAGGTCTATAACCAGGAAACCACGGAGAAGGGCATCGCCGAGGTGATCATCGGCAAGCAGCGGAACGGCCCCATCGGTACCGTGCGTCTGGCGTTCCGGGGCGAATTCACCCGCTTCGACGACCTGGCGCCGGAGTACTACCAGCAATACAGAAGCGACGAGTAGCGCGCCCATGCGTGGTACACGGCTGGAATTGCGACCCGGAGCCCTGGCCCATAACGCCCGCCGCGCCCGTGCCCTGGCCGGCGGCGCCCGGGTGTTCGCCATGGTCAAAGCCAATGGCTACGGCCACGGCCTGGGGCTGGCGGCCCGCGCCCTGGCCCACCAGGTGGACGGCCTGGGCGTGGCGCTGATGGAAGAAGCCCAGGCGCTGCGGCACCTGGGGCTGGCCCATCCGCTGCTGGTGGCCGAGGGCTTCTTCGACGACGAAGAGCTGGCCCTGGCCGCCCGCCTGCACGCCGAGGTGGTGGTGCATTCCCCCTGGCAGGTGGACCTGCTGGTGGCCCGCCCCCGGCCGGTGGGAGTCTGGCTCAAGGTCAACACCGGCATGAACCGGCTGGGCATGGCGCCGGATCTGGCCCGGGCCCAGGCCGCCCGGCTGCGTGGCCTGAAAGGGGTCAAGCTGCTCGGCGTGATGAGCCACTTCGCCTGCGCCGACCTGGCCGAGGACACCCTCAGCGCCGCCCAACTGGCCCGGGCCCGCACCCTGGCCGGAGAGCTGGACGTGCCGCTCAGCGCCGCCAACTCCGCCGCCCTGATCCGCTATCCTGAGGCCCGCGCCGAGCGGGTGCGGCCGGGCATCATGCTGTACGGTTCCTCCCCGTTCGTCTGGCGCGCCGCCGCCGACCTGGACCTGCGCCCCACCCAGCGATTCAGTGCCCGCCTGATCGCCATCAATCCGGTGCAGGCCGGCGACAGCGTCGGCTACGGGGCCACCTGGACCGCCGCCGGCCCCGGCCGGGTCGGGGTGGTGGCGGTGGGCTACGGCGACGGCTACCCGCGCCACGCCCCCAACGGCACCCCGGTGGCGGTGAACGGCCACCGCACCCGGCTGGCCGGCCGCGTCTCCATGGACATGATCACCGTGGACCTGAACGGCATCGACGCCCGGGTTGGCGACGAGGTGGAACTGTGGGGCGATGTGGTTAGCGCCGACGAAGTGGCCGCCGCCTGCGGCACCATCAGCTATGAATTGTTCTGTCAGATCACCGCGCGCCCGGTACGCGTGATCACCGAATAACGATACCGACGTAGGAGCGACTTCAGTCGCGATGACGGCCCAATCGCGGCTGAAGCGGAGCGCCGCCCGGCGGCTCCCACGGTACGTAGCAATAAGGAGCTCCCTTGGCCAAAAAGAAAACCGCCTTCGTATGCACCGACTGCGGTGCGGATTTCCCCAAATGGCAGGGCCAATGCCCGGCCTGCGGTGCCTGGAATACCCTGCAGGAATTCGTGGTGGACCCGGCCACGCCGAAAAGTCGTGGCGCCGAGCGCACCGGCTACAGCGGCGAGCTCACCGAGGTGCGCAACCTCAACGAGATCGTGCTGGAGGAAACACCGCGCATCGGCACCGGCATGGGCGAGCTGGACCGGGTGCTGGGCGGTGGCCTGGTGCCGGGCTCGGCGATCCTGATCGGCGGGCACCCGGGGGCCGGTAAATCCACCTTGCTGCTGCAGGTCATGTGCCGGCTGGCGGACACCGAGTCCTGCCTGTACGTCACCGGCGAGGAATCCCTGTCCCAGGTGGCGATGCGCGCCGATCGCCTCAAACTGCCCAAGGAAAAACTGCGCCTGGCGGCGGAAACCGACGTGGAGCAGATTCTCGACCTGGCCCGCAAGGAGCGCCCGCGCCTGCTGGTGGTGGACTCCATCCAGGTGATGTACCTGTCCGGGCTGCAGTCGGCGCCGGGCTCGGTGGCCCAGGTGCGCGAATGCGCCGCCGCCTTGACGCGTTTCGCCAAGCAAACCGGTACCGTATTGCTGCTGGTGGGCCACGTGACCAAGGACGGCACCCTGGCCGGGCCCAAGGTGCTGGAGCACATGATCGACTGCTCGCTGATGCTGGAAGGCTCCACGGACTCCCGTTTCCGCACCCTGCGCGGGCTCAAGAACCGGTTCGGCGCGGTCAATGAGCTGGGCGTGTTCGCCATGACCGGCGAAGGCCTGAAGGAAGTGAAAAACCCCTCGGCGATCTTCTTGAATCGCGCCGATGAGATCGCCGCCGGCTCCCTGGTCACGGTGGTCTGGGAAGGCACCCGGCCGCTGCTGGTGGAGCTGCAGGCGCTGGTGGACGCCAGCCATTTCGGCAATCCCAGGCGGGTGTGCGTGGGCCTGGAGGCCAACCGGCTGGCCATGTTGCTGGCGGTGCTGCACCGTCATGGCGGCATCCAGGTGGGTGACCAGGACGTGTTCGCCAACGTGGTGGGCGGCGTCAAGGTGGCGGAAACCGCCGCCGACCTGGCGCTGGTGCTGTCCATCGTCTCCAGCTTCCGGGACCGGCCCCTGGGTCGGGACCTGGTGGTGTTCGGCGAGATCGGCCTGTCCGGCGAAATCCGCCCGGTGCCCCAGGGCCAGGAACGGCTCCACGAGGCAGTGAAACACGGCTTCAAAAGGGCCATCATTCCCAAGGCCAACCGGCCCCGGCAATTGCCGGAGGGTGTCGAAGTGGTGGCGGTGGCCACCCTGGCCGAGGCCCTGGAACAATTGTAGGAGCGGCTTCAGCCGCGAACCGGGCATTATTCGCGGCTCATTCGCGGCTGAAGCCGCTCCTACGAAAAACCGAAGGAGCAAGGATGAAAAAGCAATTCGCGATCATGGGGCTGGGCGGCTTCGGGGAAGCCGTGGGCGTGGAACTGGTGCGGCTCGGTCACGAGGTCCTGGGCGTGGACTCCGACGAGGCCAAGGCCAATCAGCTCGCCGACAAGCTCACCCAGGTGGTGATCGCCGACGCCACCGACGAGGCCTCGCTCAAGGAACTGAAACTGGAGCGCTTCGACGCGGTGCTGGTGGCCATCGGCGAGAACATCGAAGCCAGCATCCTGTGCACCATGCACCTGGAATCGCTGAAGGCCAAGGAAGTGTGGGTCAAGGCGATCACGCCCACCCACCACAAGATTGTCGAAAAGCTGGGCGCCGAACGTATTTTCCATCCGGAGTACGAAATGGGGCTGCGGGTGGCGCAGACCATGGCGCACCCCAACATGCTCGATTATCTGGCGCTGGGCGATAACTACTTCGTGATCGAGGTACGCCCCGGCGAGGTGCTTGACGAAAAGCCGTTCTCGGAACTGAAGATCGATCCGGACAAGGTGCGGCTGCTGGCCATCAAGCACGGCAACAGCGTGACCTTCGATCCGGTTCCGGACTACCGCCTGCGGCGTAACGATCACCTGATACTGCTGGGCGATGAGAAGGCCCTGCGCGAGTTCACCTCCAGCCTATGAGAAGCTGGCTGCCCCGGTTGCGCGGCCGCGTCACCCTGCGCGCGCGCATGCGTCGGGCCTGGCGGCTCAGTCCGCCGGCCTTGCTGGCCGGCGGCTTCGCGGTCTTCATCCTGATCGGCACACTGCTGTTCTGGCTGCCGTTCGCCAGCCACGAGGGCCTGTCGTTGTGGCAGGCGCTGTTCACCGCCACCGCCTCGATCACCGTCACCGGCCTGTCGCTGGTGGACCCGGCCCGGGACCTGACCCTGTTCGGTCAGATTGTGGTGATGGTGCTGTTCCATATCGGCGGTCTCGGCCTGATGACCTTCGCCGTGCTCACCGTGCTGGCCCTGGGCGGCCGCCTGGGGCTGGGCGGCCAGCGGCTGGTCCGCGAGGCGATGAACCAGACCTCCCCCGGCGACGTGGTGGTGCTGGTGCGGCAGGTGGCGCTGCTGGCGCTGACCCTGGAGCTGGTCGGCGCGGCGGTGCTGGCCACCGCCTGGGTGCCGGAGATGGGCTGGGCCCGGGGGCTTTGGATGAGCTTTTTCCATGCCGCCTCCGCGTTCAACAACGCCGGGGTGTCGATTCTTCCCGGCGGCCTGGCGCCCTGGGCCGCCACGCCCCTGATCACCATCGTCATCACCGGGCTGTTTATCGTCGGCGGGCTGGGTTTCACGGTGATCAATGATCTGTGGCATGAGCGCCGCTTCGGGCGCCTCAGCCTGCACAGCAAGCTGACTCTCACCGGCACCCTGATTCTGGCCGTCTCCGCCTGGCTCATGGTGATGGGGTTTGAATGGAACAACGGCAATACCCTGGCCGCCCTGGCCCCGGAGCAGCGGCCCTGGCTGGCCTGGTTCATGGCGGTGGTGCCGCGCAGCGCCGGCTTCGCTGTGGTGGACATCAGCGTCGCCTATGCGCCCACGGTGCTGCTGACCATGTTCCTGATCTTTATCGGCGGCGGCAGCAACTCCACCGCTTCCGGTATCAAGGTGAGCACCTTCATGGTGGTGATTCTGGCCACCCGGGCGTTTCTCACCGGCCGCCAGCGCCCCACCGCCTTTACCCGCATGGTGTCGCTGAAATCCGTGTTTCGCGCCTATACCGTGGTGGTGCTGAGCTTGCTGATGGTGATGCTGGGGTGTTTCTTCCTGGTCATCCTGGAACCGGAAATGCGGCCCATGGACGTGCTTTTCGAAGGTTTTTCCGCGTTCGGCAACGCCGGCATGACCCGGGGCATCACCGCCCACATGTCCATGGCCAGCCAGGCGGTGGTCATGGTGTTGATGTTCGTGGGCCGCATCGGCCCCCTGGCGCTGGCCTTCTCCCTGGCCCGGCCGCGACCGGTGCGGCTGCGCTACGCGGAGGATGAGGTGCAAATCGGGTGAGCGGCGCGCGATGAAAAGCTGGCAGCCCCGCGTCAGCGGCCGTCTTACCCTGCGGGCGCAACTGCGCCGGCCCTGGCGGTTCAGCCCGCCGGCGTTGCTGGCGCTGAGTTTTCTGACGCTGATCCTGATTGGTGGTCTGCTGCTGTGGCTGCCGATGGCCAGCCACGGTGGGCTGGGGCTGGGCCAGGCGATGTTCACCGCCTGCTCGGCGGTCACCGTTACCGGTCTGGTGGTGGTGGACACCGGCAGTGTGCTCACCGGCTTCGGCCAGGCCGTGGTGCTGGTGCTGATCCAGCTGGGCGGCCTGGGCCTGATGACCTTCGCCGGGCTGACCATTCTTGCCCTGGGCGGCCGGCTCGGCCTTGGCGGGCGGCGGCTGGTGCGCGAGGCGCTGGATCAGACCGACCCCGGTGACGTGCTGGTGCTGGTCGGCCACATCGCCATTCTGGCGCTGTCCCTGGAACTGCTCGGTACTCTGCTGCTGGCCCTGGTGTGGGTGCCGGAAATGGGCTGGGGCGGTGGTCTCTGGTTCAGCCTGTTCCATGCGGTTTCCGCCTTCAACAATGCGGGATTCGGCCTGCGCCCGGACAGCCTGATGTCGTGGGCCGGGCAGCCCCTGGTCAACACCGTGATCACCGCGCTGTTCATCATCGGCGGCCTGGGGTTCACGGTGATCCTGGATCTCTGGCGCCGGCGGCGTCTGGCCCGCCTCACCCTGCACAGCAAGCTGACGCTCGCCGGCACCGCCATTCTGGCGTTGGGCGGCTGGCTGTTGATGCTGGGCTTCGAATGGCACAACCCGGGCACCCTGGGCGGGCTGCCGGTGGCGGACCGGTTCTGGGCGGCCTGGTTCGCGGCGGTGACGCCGCGCACCGCCGGCTTCAACAGCATCGACACCGGCGCCCTGGGCATGCCGGCCACACTGCTGACCATGCTGCTGATGTTTATCGGTGGCGGCAGCAACTCCACCGCCTCGGGCATCAAGGTGTCCACCTTCATGGTGGTGCTGCTCTCCACCTGGGCGATCCTGCGCGGCGAACAGCAGCCGCGCCTGTTCCGCCGGGCGGTGGCGGTGGCGGCGGTGTTCCGGGCCTACGCGGTGGTCATGCTCAGCGTCATGCTGCTGATGCTAGCGGCCTTCGTGCTGGTGATCCTGCAGCCGCAGATGAAGCCCCTGGATCTGCTGTTCGAGAGCTTTTCCGCGTTTGGTACCGTGGGGTTGTCCCGGGGGATTACCGCCGAGTTGGGCGCGCCGGGGCAGGGCATTCTGATGTTGCTGATGTTTGTCGGCCGCATCGGGCCGCTGGCATTCGCCTATGCGCTGGCGCGGCCGAATCCGGCCCGGGTGCATTACACCGAGGCCGATGTGCAGATCGGCTGAAGGCGGTCAGAGGCCGTCGGCGGCCAGGTTCAGGCGCCGGTCCCGCCACCAGCGCCAGGACGCCACGGTGTCGAAGAACAGCGCCACGGAATTGACCATCACCACCATCACCGCCAGCAGCCACTCATCCCATGCCATGGCGTCCGGGCCCCAGCCACCGATCAGCCGCGCCACCAGCGCCGCCTGCAGCGGTACCCAGGCGAGCAGATGGGGCAGGGCCAGCGCCCGGTTCAGGGAGGCATACCGCCACAGGGTGAGGCCGTTGGCGGCCATCACGAAGGCGCTGGCCCAGGCCACCGCGTGGCCACTGGCGGTGTGCAGCATGAAAAAGCCGGCGGCGTTCACCGGAATCAACACCAGCATGATCCACAGGCGCATCCACAGTGGCAGGCGGCGGTAGGAATTCTGGATGCGGTCCAGGCGTTCGATATGACTCATGCGGCCCTCGTGATGCGTCGGTTCGGCGAGGCCGGCATTCCGCTTCAGGCGGTGTCCCGGCCGGTGAGCGCCGCGCCCTGGAAATCACGGTCTGATGCTCGACGGCGTCAAGATGGTGGTGGCGACCTTCGCTTTCAAGCGCCGGCGTTGCACCGGCGCCACTTATGTCGCCTTTTTCCCTACCGCCGGCCATCGGTCCTGGCTCAGGGTGACGTGGACTGGCCGGCGGGGTCCCCGTTCAGGGACCAGTCGTAGTCCAGAAAATCGATCTCCAGGTCGCCGGCGCGCAGCCGTTGGCGGGCGTCGTCGGGCAGCGCCAGGGCGTCGCCCTGGCCCGCCAGCCAGGCGCCCAGGCTGCCGGCGGCGGCCTCGAAATCCTCCTGATACCAGTCGAAGATGGAAGACACTTCCAGCACCCCGTCGCGGTACCGGTTGCGCTGGCGGTCGGAGAGAAAACGTCCGGTGGCGTCGTCCAATTGCCGGTCAAGAGCGCCGGCGGTGTAGGCTTCCGGGCGCAGGGCCGGGCAGCCCACCGAGGCGCAATTGACGGCGAAATGAATGCGCGCGTCCATCAGGGCCGGGTTGTCCCGGATCAGGCCGTGCTCCACGTCGTCCAGGGTGCGCTCCTTACCCAGCAGGGTGAAGAAGCGCTGTTTCCAGGGACCACGGAAGATCGAGCCGATGTCGCGGATGGAATCCGGTCTTGGGTTCTGCCGCAGTATCAGTTCCACGGTAAAGGCATTGTAGGCGTTGATCAGAAACGCCAGCCGGGCATCCCGGGGCCACTGCTGAAACCGCTCCGCGCTGACCGCGGAGAGCCGCTCCAGATAGGCGTGCAGGGCCTGCCGGTCCGTGGCGAAGCCGTCATAGTCCACGGTGGAGGTGCGGCCCTGCCGCTGCCACGTAACGTGGTCCCGCAGCAGGGTGTCCCAGGCGCCGTGATCGAACGGTCGCTCGGCCAGGGCCGGCGACACGCTCAGGGCCAGGAGCAGCAGCCCCAGCAACCCGCGTTGAACATAAACCATGACGGCTCTCCGCGATAACAGGGACAGCCAGCTTACTCGCTTCGGTGTAGCGTTGGAGTGAGCGCTTGATCGGACTCGGCGTCGGAGGCACGGAAGAACCTCATTTGCCGCAGCAGATCGTTGGCCTGGTCCTGCAGCGACCGGCTGGCGGCGCTGGATTGTTCCACCATGCTGGCGTTCTGCTGGATCGCCGCGTCCATCTGCGACACCGCCAGATTCACTTGCTCGATGCCCTGGGTCTGTTCGCGGCTGGCCACGGCGATCTCGCCCACCAGCGCGGTGACCTGATCCACGCCCTTGGCGATTTCCCCGAGGGTTTCGGCGGCCTTGTCCACCAGGGCAGTGCCGGTGTCCACCCGGTCCACGCTTTCGTCGACCAGCGTCTTGATTTCGCGGGCCGCCTCGGCGCTGCGTCCGGCCAGGCTGCGTACCTCGCCGGCCACCACCGCGAAGCCACGGCCCTGTTCGCCGGCCCGGGCCGCTTCCACCGAGGCGTTCAGCGCCAGCAGGTTGGTCTGGAAGGCGATCTCGTCGATCAACGAAACGATGCTGGTGATCTTGCGGCTGGAGCCGCTGATTTCCGCCATGGCGGAGATCGCTTCCCGGGCGATGTCGCTGCCCTGCCTGGCCTGGCCGCTGACACGTTGCGCCAGCCCGTCGGCCTCGTTGGCGTTGTCCGCGTTCTGGCGCACGGTGGAGGTAATCTCGTCCATGGACGCGGCGGTCTCTTCCAGGCTGGCGGCCTGGTCCTGGGTGCGCCGGCTCAAATCGTCGGTGCCCTGGGAGATTTCGGTGGAGGCGATGCTCACCGATTCGGCGTTGTTGCGCACCGAGATCACCACGTCGGAGAGTTTCTCCTGCATGGCCACCAGATCACGCAGCATGTCACCGAATTCGTCCTTGCAGGTCACATCGATGTCGTCGTCCAGCCGTCCTTCGGCCATGGCACGTGCCAGATGGCGGGCTTTGCCCAGCGGCGTCATGATGCCGCGCACCAGCCAGAAGGTCAGGCCCAGTGCCACCAATACGGAAACCACCATCAGACCGATGACCACATTGCGGGACCCCTGATAATTGGCCAGCGCCTGGTTGTAATGGGCATCGGCCTGTTCCCGGTTGCGCGTTACCAGGGCGCTGATCAAGTCCTGAGTTTTTGTATAGCCTTCGCCCACTGCTCCGTTGGCCAGCAGGTTGGCTTGATCGAAGTCGCCGGCGATCATCAGGGCGTTAAGCTCACCGAGGTTGGCGCGCAGCGCTTTCAAGCTTTCCTGGAAGCGCTCGGCGATGGCCCGTTCCTTGTCTCCGCTGATCCGCTGAGGAAAATAATCCGCCCAGTACTGATCGATTTTCAGGTCGTTCTCCTTGACCTCATCCAGCATTTTTCTGGCCCGGTTGGCATCGCGGTCCCGCTGGGCGGCGGTGATCTTGATGCGGGTGTTCATCAGTGACTCGTGCACCGTGGCCAGGTCCAGCAAGGTAATCAGATTCTGGTTGTACGTTTGTTCCAGATTTTCTCTCACGGAACTGGTGCTGATGATGCCCACCATGCCGATGGCAATGAGCAGCATGATGCAAAGACCCAGACTTAGGGAAAGCCTTAGTTTGACGCTTCTGTTGAGCAGCATAGGAAGGAGCCTTGTATGGATGTTTCAGTGTCGGTGCGGCTTTCCCGACGGACGTTTTAGTCCTGCCGCTTGGTACAATGGCGTCCGTGTCCCATGCTCTATCGGCGCGGCTCAGCAGTAGTTAACAGCTTGCATATATTTTCTTTAACGGCTTTGATTCTTCACGCTATCGTCTCGCATCGTGAAACCGTTGCACCCAGCGCAGCAGTTTCTCCGGCTTGTGCGCCTTCTTCCATTCGCCGGCGGCGAACTTGTTGGCTTCGGCGCGCGTGGGGTAGATGTGGATGGTGCCGAGGATCTTGTTGAGGCCAAGGCCGTGCTTCATGGCCAGCACGTATTCACTGATCAGGTCCGAGGCCGCCTCGCCGACAATGGTCACGCCGAGAATCCGGTCCTTGCCCGGCGGCGTGAGCACCTTGACGAAACCCCGGTCGCTGCCGTCGGCGATGGCCCGGTCCAGATCGTCGATGCCGTAGCGAGTCACCTCCACCTCGATGCCTTTTTCCCGGGCCTCGTTTTCGTTCAGCCCCACCCGTGCCACCTCCGGCGCGGTAAAGGTGGCCCAGGGAATCACCCGGTAGTCGGCCTTGAAAGTCTTCAGGAGGCCGAACAGGGCGTTGACCGCGGCGTACCAGGCCTGGTGGGCGGCCACATGGGTGAATTGGTAGGGGCCGGCCACATCGCCGCAGCCGTAAATATTGGGGAAGCGGGTGCGCAGCCGCTCATCCAGATCCAGGGTGCCGTTGTCGCCGGTGGCGATGCCCAGCTCCTCCAGGCCCAGGCCGGCGGTGTTGGCGCGCCGGCCCACCGCCACCAGTACCGCGTCGAAGGGAATTCGTCGCGGCCCCTGTTCGCTGTTCGTAACAACACACTGCACGCCGTCCTCGACGGTGAAGCGGACCGCCTGGTGGCCGGTGAGCAATTCCACCCCGTCCTCGCCCAGCGCCGTGGCCACCGCCTCGGCCGCGTCGTCGTCTTCACGGGGCAGCAGGCGCGGACCTTTCTCCAGCTGGGTCACCCGGCTGCCGAGCCGGGCAAAACTCTGTGCCAGTTCGCAGCCGATGGGGCCGCCGCCCAACACCAGCAGGCGGGGCGGCAGCTGATCGATTTGCCACAGCGTTTCCGAGGTCAGCACGCGCACCTGATCAATGCCGGGAATCGGCGGCAGCCACGGGCGGGCGCCGGTGGCGATGATGATCGCCCGGGCGCTCAGGCGCCGTTCACCGTCGGCGGTCTCGACGGCCACTTCCCAGGGCGACACCAGCCGCGCCCGCCCCTGGATGCAATCCACGCCCAGGGCCTGGTAGCGCTCCACCGAATCGTGGGGCTCGATGCGGCCGATCACCCGCTGGATGCGCGCCTGGATATCGGCGAAGTCGAACTCCGTGGTAATGCGCTTGAATCCGTATCGCTCCGACACCTTCGGCAGATGCGCCAGGGAGGCGCTTTTGATCAGCGCCTTGGAGGGCACGCAGCCGGTGTTCAGGCAATCGCCGCCCATCTTTTCCGCCTCGATCAGCGACACCCGGGCTTTTACCGTGGCGCCGATGTAGGCGCTCACCAGGCCGGCGGAACCGGCGCCGATCACGATCAGGTTGCGATCAAAATGCTTGGGCTTTTGGTATCCCCGATACACCTTGCGGCGCTGCACCAGCGCCAGCGCCGCCTTGGCCAGCCAGGGGAACAGCCCCAGCAACACGAACGCCCCCAGCAAGCCGGGCGACAGCAAGCCGGACAACGACGACAGTTCGCCCAACTGGGTGCCCGCGTTCACGTACACCGCGGTGCCGGCCAGCATGCCCACCTGGCTGACCCAGTAAAAGGTCCAGGTCTTCAGGGGCGTCAACGCCATCAGCAGATTGATCACGAAAAACGGAAAGGCGGGAATCAAACGCAAGGTGAAGAGGTAAAAGGCGCCGTCCTTCTCCACGCCGGCATTGATCTTTTTCAGCCGCTCGCCGAAGCGCTCCTGCACCGCGTCCTTGAACAGAAACCGGGCCGCCAGAAACGCCAGGGTGGCGCCCAGGCTGGAGGCGAACGACACCAGCAGCAGTGCCACCCAGAACCCGAACAGCGCCCCCGCCGCCAGGGTCATGATCGCCGCCCCCGGCAAACTCAGGGCCGTGACCAGCACATACAGCGCGAAGAAGCCGCCCAGCACCGCCACCGGATGCTCGCTGGCCAGGGTCTGAAATGCCCCCTGCTGTTGCTTCAGGTAATCCAGGCTCAGGTACTGCCCCGCGTCAAAAACGAAGTAAGCGGTGACCAGTACCACCATCACCAATAGCAGCACCAGCTTCTTCATGCTCATAATCGATCCTGGGTTGTTGGCCGGAACAGGGGCGGGAAAGGCGCTCACCGGACCCGTGCGCCGGTGTGTGCGAAGCGAATGGGGCTTCAGTGTTCCGCCATCGGCCTCCAGATGTCGTGAAGACGGGGCCGTGAAGACAACAGGGGCAGCCGGGGCCGGTTAATGCTCCGGCCAGGGACTGTCCAGACGGAGCAACGCTTCCGCCAGCTGGCAGGGCCTGCCGATATAGAAGCCCTGGACCTTGTCCACGCCCAGCTTTCTGAGTTCGTCCAGTTCGCTCTTGCTCTCCACCCCTTCGGCGATCACCCGGGTTTCGGTGATTTCCGCGAACCGGATCAGGGAGGCGGCCAGTGCCCGCCGGTTAATGTCGGTGTGGATATTGCGAATCAGGGTGACGTCCAGTTTTATGGCGTCGGCGTTCAGTTCGAGAATATGCTGGAAATTGGCATAGCCGGCGCCGGCATCGTCCACCGCGACCTGAAAGCCCTTGTCACGGAGGGGGGCCAGGGCCTGCCGGAGCCGTTCGTAATCGGTGATGCGCGCGTGCTCGGTGATTTCGATAAGAACCCGGTTGGGCGCGTAGGCGTCCAGCAGTTCCAGGGTGGCGCCGCTGAGCAAATATTCCGGGGAAACATTCAATGAGAGATACAGCGAGTCGGGAATCTGCTCGATGGCCTCCAGCGCTTGCCGCATGACCATCAGTTCCAGCTCTTTGCCCAGGCCCACCTCCCGGGCCCGCTCGAACCATACATCCGGCGGTTGCCGGGGTTCGATCCGGAAGCGGCAGAGTGCTTCCAGGCCGACGATGCGTTGTTCCCGCATATGGTAGATGGGCTGGAACACCATCTCGGTTAAACGTTCATTGATGATCCGGAGAACCTGTTTTCTGGCTGCCAGGTAATCCTGTTCCTTGCTTTCCCGGTCGCCGATGATGCGGCCGGTGAAATCGGCGAACGCCTTTAGGATCGACAGATCCCGGTCGTTCAAGGCGGCGCCGGGGAGATGGTCGAAGCAGCAGAAAGTACCGAACACGGAACCGTCCGGCAGCTCGATGGGCACACCGATATAGGACGCGATATCGAGTTCTTCGGTGACCGCCATACTCCTGGTTTTGGGGTTCTCGCGGGCGTGGTCGATGATTGGTGGCAACTCACCCTGGGCGATGAAATGGCAATAACTTTCTTGAAGAAGGTGGGAATCCCCGGGTTGCAGGTCAGGGGAGGACTCGTCGCTATCCACCGCGCGGATACGTCGCTCTCCACCACGAAACTCGGAGATGAACGCCACATCCATGTTCAGATGGGTACGCAGGGTGTTCAGGATATGTTGGATGTCATCATCCGAAGAGAGCCGTTCGTCCTCCGCGGTGACAAGAGGGCCGATAAAGCTGTCGTTTTGCACCGCGCATCCCCCGATGATGCTTTTCTGAAAGACTAGCGGGGGGAGTGGGAAAGATCAATCAAGGGTGGGGCGTCCGCGAGGCGCCACCGGGGGATCGGTGCCGGCGCCAGCGGCGTTCCCAACCGATTCCGCTGACCAGGCCCAGCAACAGACCGCCGGCGGTGAGCGCCGGCCGCCATCCGGCGAGATCGATCCCCGCCGTGCCACTGGTCACCGGTAAATAGTGCGTGGCGGCGCCGGGGCGGCGGCTGAACCGTTGCAGATAAGCGCCAATACGGTCGCCGCTGGCCACCGGCGTCGGGCTTTGCACCGTGAGCCGCGTCGGGCCCGGACCCGGCCAGGCGACGCGCACCTCACAGCGATGGCCGAGCCACAGCAACAAAGGGTCCCGGTGGCAGCCGGCCAGCGCCGAGACCGTGCCGGTGCGCAGGGCCTTGCCTTTATCCGCGTACAGCACCGTGGTGATATCCATGGCCGCGGTGGGGATCAGAAAGCCCACCGCCAGGCAAAGCATCACGCGCAACTGGCCGACCACCCTGTCGCCGCCCGCGCCCTGCTGTGGATGGGCGTGGCCGTGGCGGCAATGGCGCAGGTCCAGTACCGCCAGGGTCACCAGTGCCGCCAGCAGACCCGCCAGACTCAGCGCCAGGAAGCCGCTCACCGGCGTGGCCCTCCGTGGTCAGGCAATGCGCGCCGGGGCACGGCTGGCTTCCAAACGAATGGCGATCAGCTTGGAGGTGGGCGTGAAGCTGCCGTCCCCGTAGCTGTCCATGGGCACCAGCGGGTTGGTTTCCGGATAGTAGGCGGCGGCCTGGCCGGCGGGCACGTCGTACTCAAGCAGGGTGAAATCGCTCACCCGCCGCTCCACGCCATCGCGCCACAGCGACACCAGATCGATTTTGTCACCCGGCTTGAAGCCCAGGCGTTTGATGTCCGCGGCGTTGGCGAACACCACCTTGCGGCCGTTGTGCACGCCCCGGTAGCGGTCGTGCAGGCCGTAGATGGTGGTGTTGTACTGGTCATGGGAACGCAGCGTTTGCAGCACCAGGTCCGGCTCATCGCCCCGGGCCAGGATCTCGCCGTCCACCAGACTGTCCGGCAGCGGGTTGCTGGCCAGATGGGCCTGGCCGCTGTGGGTGTGCCACTCACGGTCGCGGGCCGGGTTGCCCAGATAGAAGCCGCCCGGGTGTTTAAGTCGTTGGTTAAAATTCTCGAAGCCGGGGATAGTGTCCTGGATCAGTTCGCGGATGCGGTCGTAGTCCTCCACCAGGGCGGACCAGTCCACCGGCGTTTTGCCCAGGGTGGCCTCGGCGATGCCGGCGATGATCGCCGGTTCGGAACGCATGCGGTCGGACAGCGGCTTAAGCTGGCCGTGGGAGATGTGCACCATGGAGAACGAATCCTCCACGGTGACGCCCTGGGGCCCGGTGGCCTGACGGTCGATGTCGGTGCGCCCCAGACAGGGCAGAATCAGACCCTCCTTGCCGCACACCAGATGGCTGCGGTTGAGTTTGGTGCTGATCTGCACGGTCAGCTCGCAGCTGCGCAGCGCCTCATGGGTGCGCGGCGTGTCCGGGGTGGCCTGGGCGAAGTTGCCGCCCAGCGCCAGGAACACCTTGAGCTTGCCGGCCACCATGGCCTGCAGGGTGGTGATCACGTTGTAGCCGGGTTCCCGGGGTGGCTGGAAACCGAAGCGCTTTTCCAACGCGTCCAGCAGCGCCGCCGGCGGTTCGTCGGCGATGCCCACGGTGCGGTCGCCCTGCACATTGGAGTGGCCGCGCACCGGACACAGGCCGGCGCCTTCGCCGAACTGGCCGCGCAGCAACTGCAGGTTGGCGATTTCCTGAATGGTGGGCACCGAGTGTTTGTGCTGGGTGATGCCCATGGCCCAGCAAATGATGATCCGCTTGCTGTCCCGATGGATGCGCGCCGCCTGTTCGATCACGTCGCGGCTCAGGCCGGATTGTTCCTCGATGTGTTCCCAGGAGGTGGCGTCCACCTGCGCAAGATAGTCGTCCAGGCCGGTGGTGTGCTCGGCGATAAAAGCATGGTCGAACACCGGCTCGCCGCCGTTCTCCGCCGCCTCCCGGTCCCACTGCAGCAGCCACTTCACCATGCCGCGCACCGCCGCCATATCACCGCCCAGGCCCGGCCGAAAGTAGGCGGTGTTCAGCGGCGAGGAACCGCCGGTGAGCATTTCCTTGGGGTCCTGGGGTGCCTGGAAGCGCTCCAGGCCGCGCTCACGCAGCGGGTTGAACACCGCCACCTGGGCGCCGCGTTTCACCGCGTCGCGGATCGGCTCCAGCATGCGCGGGTGGTTGGTGCCCGGGTTCTGGCCGAAGATAAACAGGGCGTCCGCCTTCTCGAAATCCTCGAAGGTCACCGTGCCCTTGCCGGTGCCGATGCTCTCAGCCAGGGCCACGCCGCTGGCTTCGTGGCACATGTTCGAGCAGTCCGGAAAATTGTTGGTGCCGAAGGCGCGCACGAACAGTTGGTACAGAAACGCCACCTCGTTGCTGGCGCGGCCGGAGGTATAGAAGGCGGCGTCGTGGGGGCTATCCAGATTTTTCAGGTGGCCCGCGATCAACGCGAAGGCATCGTCCCAATCGATCGGCTCATAGTGGTCGGTGGCCCGGTTGTAGACCATCGGTTCGGTGAGCCGGCCCTGGAATTCCAGCCAGTAATCGTCCTGCTTGAGCAGGTCGCTGACGCTGTGTTCCGCGAAGAAAGCGGCGTCCACCCGGCGGCTGGTGGCTTCCCAGTTCACCGCCTTGGCGCCATTCTCGCAGAACTTGATCATGCCGCCCTGGGGCGCCTCGCCCCAGGCGCAGCCGGGGCAGTCGAAACCATTGCTCTTGTTGGTCTTCACCATGGCGAACAGGTTCTTGAACGGCTGCTTGCTCTCGAACCAGTGGTCGGTGACGGCGCGCAGGGCGCCCCAACCGGCGGCGGGGCCCGGGTAGGGCTTGAAGCGCAACCGATCGGCGGGGGTATGAGGATCACTCATTGGGGGTCTCCATGTTCCCGGGCCCGTATTCCGGGAGTCAGGGGGGCGGGCTGTACAGCCGCGGCGCGCCCTGCCGCGGCTGGTGAATCAGATTCAGCGCACTGCGTCGTGCCTGGCGCACGCTCAGCGAGGACGGTGCGGACAGGCTCACCAGGGTGCCGGCGCCGGCGCGCACCGCCTTGTGGATCAGCTCCAGACCACAGCGGCTGGTGATCGCCAGGAAACCGTCCGCCGGGTCCAGACCCTGGCGGACGCAGGCGCCGATCAGCTTGTCCAGGGCGTTATGCCGGCCGATGTCCTCCCGACACAGCCGCGTTTCGCCGTTGCCGTCCACATAGATCGCCGCGTGCATGGCGCCGCTGTGCCGGGCCAGCCGCTGGGTGGCCTGGAAGCGCTCACGCAACGCCTCCAGATGCTCCGGCGGCGGCAACGGGGCCTGGGGGCGCACCGGCAACGGCGGCAGCGCCTGATCCAGCGCTTCCACGCCGCACAGGCCACAGCCGCCGGTGCCGGCCTGGCCGCGCCGCTGCTGCTTGAAGCCGGCGAAGGCGCGGCTGCTCAGCGTCACCGCCACCTCCACCGCGTCCTCCAGGACCGTCAGCTCGATGTCGTAGAGGGCACGGGCGTCATCCACCAGACCGGCGGTCAGCGTGAAACCGACGACGAAGTCTTCCAAGTGTTCCGGAGTGGCCATCATCACCGCGTGATTGATGCCGTTGTAGCTGATCGCCACCGCCACCTCGGCGGCCAGCGCCTGCTCGCCGACGGCGTCATCGGCGCCGTATTCCCGATAGGCAAAACGGGGCGACGGATCGTTCAGCGGTGTCTCTGCGGGATCATGCCCGGCCTCGTGCCGGGGCGGGGAGGTCATGCCGGTGCCTCTTGCGGTTGGCGTCTGCGGTTCTCGGCCAAAGGATAGGCGCTTTGCGGGCGCCGTCCAAATAACCAATGCCTATCGGCCGATGTCGGATGCTTCTTGAGCTTGGCGTTGACCGCCTGGAGGGTTTTGGGTTGTGGTGGTGGGCCGGGTGCAGGCTGACAGGTGGGCATCGCGGCTGAAGCCGCTCCTACAACTGTTCTGTTATGTAGGAGCGGCTTCAGCCGCGATCATCCAGCATTCGGGCGGATTACACCTCGATGCGTTTATACTTCATGCGCTTGGGCTGCAGGGCCTCGTCGCCGAGCTGCTTGCGGCGGTATTCCTCGAACTCGGTGTAGGAGCCTTCGAACCATTCCACCTGGGCGTCGCCCTCGAAGGCGAGGATGTGGGTGGCCACCCGGTCCAGGAACCAGCGGTCGTGCGAAATCACCACGGCGCAGCCGGGGAACGCCAGCAGGGCTTCTTCCAGGGCGCGCAGGGTTTCCACGTCCAGGTCGTTGGTGGGTTCGTCGAGCAGCAGTACGTTGGCGCCCTGCTTGAGCAGTTTGGCCAGGTGCAGCCGGTTGCGCTCACCG
>CENV01007075.1_pt1 | contig 19199 bp, 9 predicted proteins | sample 530231 | NCBI WGS metagenome assembly CENV01 (sample SAMEA2619815, study PRJEB7988) | marine metagenome | biome: marine biome (ENVO:00000447); feature: surface water layer (ENVO:00002042); material: "saline water (ENVO:00002010), including plankton (ENVO:xxxxxxxx)" | depth 5 m | reverse complement strand
GCGCACGGCACAGAGCTACGCTGTGAAACTGGAGAAGGACTCCCCTGGCCACGGCACTTATGGCGAACCTACTGATATTTCCTTCCACAAGGTGGTGCCCGACAACTTTTCTGTATGCTACAGCAAGGGGTCCATTGAAACCTACAGCCTGGCCACGGGAACCCGTAATCACTTTTTCAAGGTCATTCCTGATCCCACTGGTGGTGCCCTTGGCTTCACGAACCTCGTGGTTACTCAAGTTACCAACAGCGTTACGCTAGCGAACTTTGACCACACCTTCTTCGTAGGGGACTTTGCCTCGTACCTGAACGGTGGAGCTACCCTGAATCTCAGCCAACCAGACATTCTACACCGCACGAGCGCAGTTGCCAATGCAGAAGTAATCGCGTCTTTTTTTGAAAACCGCGAATTGCCTACGCAAATCACTGTGAAGTTGGGAGACCTGCTACAGCACTTGGATGAGGGTTCCAGCAGCACTGCACAGATTTCTGGTGACATGCTCCAGGATGCGCGCGTTGAGAGCTCTTTTGATCTATTTCCCTCGGACCAGCGTCCCACGGACCAGCTTTCTCAAGACAAGTCCTTTACCATACCTATTCCAAGCGGTTCTTATTCCCCGCAAACTTTGGTGGACACGATTAACTTAGAGATCACAAGACAAGACTCTACAATGCCGTTTCCACTACTCAGCGTTCTGAACTTTGCAGCGTTAGAAAAATTGAGCTTTGCGTCTGATTTATCCTTAAACTTCCAGGACAACTTTCCTCGCAAAGTTACACTCACTTATAACAAGACTAGCGCGTCCGACATTACAACTATCAAAGATCTCGCAAGCTTGATTGGGTGGGACTTGTCTACGGGGGATATTGTTCTCACGGCTTCTTCGAACACACCGCGCACCGTCTACTCCGGTGTTCTCTCCAACAAGTACAACTTTGACCAAATCAAAAACTTGTTCCTTCTCACGAACTTTGCACGCTCAGGTCTCAACACCTTGCGCGAACCGTCTCAAATCTTGGCAAAGATCCCCGTGAACGTCGAGCAAGGACAATTGATTGTCAGTGAGCCCAGCGTGCCCCTGCGCGTGAACGCGTACGACAACTTGCGGGACGGAGAGGGAACAAGACTCGAGTTTTCGCTTGTAGACGAGAACGGCACTCCAATCAACATTGGTGCAAGCACATCATGGAGCGTAAACGTACTCATCGAGTGGGAGCAAGACATCGATCCGACGCGCCTGATGCAATCCCAAACGGACACCAAGTTCGCGTAATCAAGCAAGTGTATGATCGCATCCTCGATGGGGTCCAAGGACGCTACGGCAATCAAGTCACCTCGGACCAAGAACTACGCGAGATGATGAACCACTACAAGCTCACCCCGGGGGAAGTGGGGTCGAAAGGGGACTTTGAGAGTATGGTGGATAATAATGAAAATGTGCTTTATGGTATATATAATACGGACCACCACCCTCCGGGCACGCACTGGTTTTGTGTCTATGATGGATATGTCTACGATCCTCTAGGGGATGATCAATCCAAGACGCCAGAGCAGCCTAAGGAGGATGATGACTGTGGCCAGCGCTGTATTGCTTATCTTATAATGTGTAAAAAGTTGGGCAAAGGGGCTATCTTAATGTAATTATTAATATAAATTATAAATTTGATTTCTTTCGCAATTTTTCCTTAAATTCTGGGGTTTCTGGGATGCTGGGCTGGGGTTCTGGGCGGGGGGTATAAGTGCGGGGGTCGCTTCCAAGCGGCAAGGGTCGTCGTAAATTTAAATTTTGCTCTGGTATCATGGGTGGGTAATGGTGAACGTCTTGAATTTCTCCATGGAGAAGATTGTTCGCCGATCCCTTGCGTGCATGCCCCACGGGGCGGTTTCGTATATTCTTGCGCATCAAGTTGTGCGCGCCTCGCGAGATGCGCATGTGCGGAATAACTCCTGCACCGTGGTATCCATTTCCTCTTTGCATTGTGAAGGGATCCAAAGTGATAAAAGGGTCATAATCGCTTGGTGGAATAAAAGGGTCATAATTGTATGGATGTACATATGTTTCAATCAGAGACCCTGTTGGTCTTGGCCTTCTTACTGGTCGATTCATTATATCGTCAAAAGGCTCAGAAGGACCAGATGGGGGGTTTTCATCTCCCACGAATTCTGGAAGTTCTGCAAATCCAGCTCGCGCTGCTTCTGCATCTTGTGCTTGTCTTGCACGCGCAACCTCAAAACGATCTTCTCCTACCGGTGCCGCAGGACCAATGTCGTAGGATTTTCCTTGACGATGCGCTTGAGCAAACGAATTACCAAACCTGCGCATGGACCCTTGCTGGGTTTGTGGTGGCTCTCGTGCAACGAACCGGGCGCCTCGTGGATCCCCATATTGGAATTCATAAAGTTTCTCTTGGTTCGATTTTTCAAGGCCCATTTGTGGCAATCCATTTACATTCATGAAGCGAACGCTCTTGGATGGACGATACACGTTCACAATAGAAGTGCCACCTTCAGGGATCTTGCGTTTACCTTTGTCGTAGTTGGGACGCCGGAAGTTGCGGTACATAAATGGGCGTTGCAAATCTGCCGAGGTCTCCTCCTTCATGCCATATCGCAACTGCCTTGGACGGCTGTATGCTAACAGAGCATACTCATCCTCCAAGTCTGTGCTGGTTTGCACATGCGGCACGTTTTCAGGATACTGGAGGCCCGCCGTGTCCAAGAGACCTGAACCCTTGAAGTTGGTGTGCGCTCCCGCACCCGTGAATTGTCCAGCAATTTTCCAGTCTAGCTGACCTAAGTTATCGCCGTAGTTGGTCATTTCTGGTCCTCCAGGGTTAGTGCTTTCAATAAACATCTTATGGCCGCTTATCGAGTCTTGCATTCGTTCACGTAAATCTACACCATAGTGTAGATCACTGACTTCTATAAGTAATTCTATAGAGGGCATAGGCAGAATTGCCTTATCTCCATTCACAGCGCTGAATTGAGACGGTTCTTTTCTTTCGGGGTATGTTCCTGAACCTTCTTTGTAGGGATGAATGGACAAAACTCCTGGTCCCTGAAAACCTTGATCTGTAAGCCCTGTGTACGCGAATCGCCTTCGCATCGCGCTGATATTTTGACCGGTGATTCTGCTTACTGGAAAACCATTATGATATCCACAAAACTTGTTTGCATCAAAAGGACTGTAGTTTTGTCCAAAATCCTTGGCGTGGTTTAAGACTTCTTGTACCGATGTTACAGCATCATTAATTTTCTCTTGAAGGTCACTAAAACTTGATGCATCGATAAGTAAGGCATTTGCTCTGAAAGCTACTTTCTTTAACATCATGTAGTCGTGTGGATTGAGAATGTACCAGGTCATCTGGCGAGCTTCCATTTTATTTAAAGCTGGTGTTCTCATATAATGAAAACCTAATGGAGAGAAAATGTCAACATAATTTCGCATAAAGGTGCTTTCACTGAGTAGACCTCCTGTTACATCAGTAATTTTTAATGCCGGTACACGACCCAAAAGAGCGTCTGCGGAAGTTTGATACATTCCGACATCTTTCAGTATTGCTTCTAAAACTGCGGTTGTGGTGTCGTCGGCGGCGCCCCAAAAGCCTTTACTCTCTTTAACTCTAGGCGCTGGACCTTGCATTGCACTCTCCACAATTTTTCCTTCTTCACTATAAGCTTGGAATGAATAGGAATGACCGATGTTCAGCCACCAAAGATGCGGAGAATTGGAGTCTTGCTTTCGAATCAACCACGTTCTTGGTTCCAAGTTTAAAACGCGGTTGTACCGATTTTGACAGAGACATGCAAATTCCATCATCATTTGTGGTGAATTGGGGTTCATCACGCATGCCTCTATTTCATTTGCTCCTTCTTGAGGTACAATATTTCCTTGAGCATCTAGACCTCCATTCTTTGGGTTGTTAATTTCAAACCCAAATAGGGGAAGATAATTTTTCATGGGCATATTCGACTTCATGCATTGCTGAAGCATGCCATAGATGCGTTTTCCAAAATTTGTTCCAGCTCGATAGTTTTCAAAATATGTCACAAATGTATTTTGACAATTGATGTACCCTTGTGGCTCTAGGAGCGCGTCTGGATTTTCCACGGTGTATTGCGTGTATGGGCTGTTGAGACGCACGGAGAACTTTTTACTTCCATCACCTTGTTGTTTTTTCAATTGCGACGCAATGTTGGCTGCCATAGCTGCACCAATCTTAGATAAATTAGGAGCTTGGGCTCTAAATTCTGTCGCAAAGAATAAAGGCAACAACTGTTCGCTTCCTGGTTTCTCTGCAAGCTGTGCAATCGTTTGGACGACCCCTTCACGAACTTGTGGTTCTTCCTTCTCCTCCTCTTTTTGATCCTCTTTGGTTTCTCCATCAACAGTAATTTCACCCTGGAGTTCATCGCCAACTTTCTCTGCGAGCTGGTCGAGGTATTCATCTTGCACGAGACCCACAGCTTGAGCCTGCTGATCTTGTTGCTTTCGAGCTTCAAGTTCTTCCTTGTTGTAGTAGTCCTCGCCGTCGCGCATGCGCAGTCCTTGCTTCGGGTAGCATCGGTCAAGCTTTTCTTGCTGTTGGCGGCGAACCTCATTGATGCGCCGTTCATCAATGCCAGTTTCGGCATCATCTTCGACCGGAACATCGCGGTAGAAAGTGCCGGAGCCCCGCATTTGATGCTTTTTAAACATGCCAAAACCGCTCATTTTGCGCAAGGATCCTGTACCTTTAACATTCCCTTCTGAAACAGTAGTGTCTGATTCTTCAGCTGCTGCCGTAGGCACTATTGGAGAACTTGGAGAAGCAATTTCTTGTGCTTCAGCCCGTCGTGCTTCTGCTCTTGTTCTCTGTCGTGGTGATAAGACACTTGTTTGTCTAGCTGTTATCGGCGCCCCTCGAATGTTTCGTTCGATATGAGAAATAACTGTATCAATTCGTCTTCTACTATCTTCGCCACCCGCCATAAAATAGGCCTTAAGATACTGCAAGTCTTTCTTCAATTGTCCAGAACTACTCCTTATGACCTCTGTTAAGATTGGTCGTAAAGCAGCTTTTTTTTCTGCTAAGTTCAACTCGTTTCGTAGTACGCCCCCGGGCCCTCTTGCATTCATTTTTTGTCTCGCTACACTGTTGGCAATGGCTAAATGATGATTTCGAACAAATTCTTTATAAATCATATTCATGCGCTTATTGAGAACATCTTCCATGGCCTCTTGAAATTCAGGTGAACCTTGTTGAGGTGAACCTTGTACATGCCTCATTTCAGCTTCAGAGAGTTCACCGTATTCCTCCAATCCAAAAAGGCTCATACCAGGGTCTTGAGAACCCTCGGTTAGTGTAGTGCTACTAGCAGGCTGGGTTGTTGCTCTGGGGGTTCCTTCAATATCTTTTTCATCTTTTGCGATAAATTGGTCATCGTAAGCAGTCGATACTACTTGACTCAAGTCTGTTGGTGATCGTTCCGCTAGACTAGTATCTTCCGATCCGATGGTTTCACCAGAAGATGAAACTGGAGTTCGCAAGGTTGTACTAGAAGATGTAGAATCAGGAAAAACTGAAGGTGAAGTATACATAGATGAAACTGGAGTTGAATAAAGTACACTACTAGGGTTCGTTGAGGGTGTATCTGCTGACTCTAATGCATCAAATGGATTCTCTACAAGTGCACTACGTTCACTACTCGATGAGGGTGTCCCTGAGGGTAATGCATCAAATGGATTCTGTACAAGTGCACTACTCGTTGAGGTTGAGGGTGATCTATCAACAGCTGTACTGATGGTACTCGCACCACTTGGCAAATCAGGTAAATTTACTGTTGCTCTAGCTGGAGCTCCATCCAAAGGACTTGGATCTTGCCTTGGTGCCTGCAGTGCTCTTTGGATTTCTTGAAGTTGATTTGCAAGTTGTGCTTGACCAGCAATCAACGTTTGAGCATCTATTGGAGGAGCACCCGTCGAAAAGTTCGACACCGGCGCTACCTCCTGTACAGACTCTTGCAACGGCCTTGCCATACCACTGCGGCGACCCCGGATTTTCAGCTTACGCTTTCCAGGAGGCACTGGCGCAGAGGCTGCCTTTGAAGCACGCTTCTTGCCCAGCCGTACCAGCTTATACTTTCCACCAATCACATCGCCTCGGGAAGAGGCCATGCGGGCAGCGTACACCGATACGGGTTTACCAAGCAATTCACTTAACTTCTTTTGGGCATCCTTGATCGTAAATACCTTGGCTACAGAGTCTCCCGACTCCGCATCCACGATTTCGATCTTAAAATTACGTTTACGCTTAGATTTCCCATCCCCCTCGTCTAGAGGACGAATAACCTCGCCCGGTACCTCCTCCGCCATTATGAACTCAAGTTTTAAATTTATTCCGTATATTAAATCTAAAGAGAAAAAAAATTTTCCGTTTATTTCCACTCTGTCTTCGTGACTTTCTCTAGCTGGTTTGCACTATTATACGAAAGCTCAATGCGCGCATCATAAAGGGCTACAACACAAAGGGTCACTCCGCTTGGGTAGTTGCCGCCCACTTTAGCTTCATACTGTACTTGAAGGTCGCTGTTGTCGCTGTTGCTGTGCTTGGCTACGGGGAAGAAGAACATGTGTCCATCTAGGCGCTCCAGGAGACCGTGCTTGGCGAAGCTGGTGTTGATGTACTCCATAGGCATGTTGTAGGAACCCATGAGCTGGTTCGAGATCGTCTGAAGCTTCTCGTAGCCAAAGGGCGTTCCATCAACGCCAGACTTCTGGGTGATGTTGTTGATGCGCTGGGAAGGGTAAGTCTCTCCACCGTAGGTGAAGAAGAAATTGTTCAGCGCAAACTTCTTGTGTTCTTCCAATATTTTTTCCGAATCGGGACCATTACACAAGTTCTTACCATGAGCACTGTTTGTAATAGAAGTAACCATACTTACATCGGGGAAATCACCAATGGCATCAAAATGTTCGTTTGATGCATCACGCCAGTAGAAAATGAGTCCAAAGGTAGACGATGGAAGCAGGAAATTCTGTGTAACATTCGCATTAATTTCAGCTCGTGAAGAAGCAGTGCCAGATGCACTGTAATTAACTCCCTGGCCCGCGGCTTGTCCAACGTAGAGCTGCATTTCCGTAAGGTTATATTCTTGGGTTGCGATAGGTCGTTCAATGGTAAATCGAACAACACGACGAAGGAGTCGAATGCGATTAATTTCCATGTGGATGCCTTGAGTGTACGATGCAAGGTTACGATATACAATAGCCTCGAGACTTTCTCCAGTATTTAAAAATAGATTTCCATTGGTGGTATCAACACTCTTGCTTAAAGCTTGATGATGAAGTGCAGGAGGTACAAGACCACCCTGTGCTCGGCTTCTTTTCTGCCCCGATTCTGCAGAAGTATCTGCCGAAGTGTCGGTGACAAGTCCCTTAGTTTGCACATAGTCATTCAGTGGCAATGCTGCAGCCGCAGCCTGGAAGTTAAGTCCCGTACAAGGCGTTGCACAAAGGACACCGTAGCCTTGGCTGGAATCAGGTGGGCGAAGGTTAAGAGTCACTTGATGGTTGCCACCCGATACGCGCTGGTGCTTGGTCCAGAAATCGAATGGAGGTTGGAAGAGAATGGTATGGGTTGGTTGCGCAGTTTGAAGAGCAACAGCTCGGTCATGGTCTAAGTCTGCAGCCTGACCAGCTCTTTCACCTGTGTCAAACATAGCAAGCTCCACTTGTTTCACATTCTGCGCCTTTTCACCCGTACGAGCTGAGGGATCATATTGCTCCAAAGCACGGATTGTCCATCCCTGCTCGTAAAGATCGGTAAAGTTTCCGGCACCAAGAGCACGGAAAATATTGTGCTCTTTTATTCCGTCATCAATGGCACGAGCAAGCTGAAGCGACTCAAAGTTATCGTAGTTCGACACCGTAGTTTCATGAAGGTACTTTTCTTGAATAATCTTATCGAGGTAGGGGTGCGTGGAACTTGCCACCGTCACACCGTCAATCACATGGCTTGCTTGGCTGAAGCACCGAAGCGGAAAAAAAGGTCGGAAATCAGCTCCACCAGGAAGGTAGAAATCCTGTTTCACTGGGGTACCGGCTGCGCCAGAGGCAGCAACCAACTTTGCACCATAGCTCTTCACGGTAACGTCCATCGCAAAAAAAGACTGCGAAGGGTCCCATGCTAGATTCGGGTCAGCGCGGAACTGCCAGATTACAGGGCCGCCAGAGGTAGGAAGAGTATCCCCAGTAGTAGGGGATTGCTCCTGGATTTGGTTGTAATCGAGAAGTTCAGCAGCCGCCATTATGCTAACAACTTAAGTTTTAAGACATTTATACAATTTATACTCTAAGGAAAATATTTTTTACAAAATTAATAGTTTAAAGACCCTCATGGGCTAACACCGATCTCATCTCTTTCTCATGAATGCGCGTGCTGCGGCGGACGCTGCGGGATCGAGAACTTGCACGATCCGCACCTTTCACTACTACATCTTCCGGAATCGTGTGAATTTGTTTCATGCTCTTTTCGCGTAAGTCTGAGAATATGTCTCCGTGAACGCGGTCACGATGACCTCGAACGGAGCGATTTACATTTACCATATCTCCTCGAGCATCTCGAGTTCCCGATGCAGAGGTACGAGCTTTCTTGACGATATACGGCGAATCAAAACCCCGCACCGTATTTCGTTTGCGGAAATTTTCACGCATTGGATCTCGACTGCTTGGGATCACATCTTTCGTGCGTTGCTTGCGGACAGATTGAGCAAAGGGCACGCCAGTTCCTACGGCAATGCCTGCGTTTTTATATTGCGCGGGTTTCAAACGCAAAGCACCATAGCTTCGTCGCAGACCTATTTCCGCAGATTGCACGAAATTAGGTCGCGATAATTCCATTTCGCTTGTTACGTAGCTTCGATGTTTTGCTCTTGGACCAGGTACGTCGTGCGTATGAAATTCCTTCATGCGTCTTTCTCCAAGGTCAAGAATCTGTTTCGCAAAGTCCAAAGTGGGTGCATCATATTTTTCCCGCATGTGACCTCCACACATGGTCAATTCTGCATCTTTATTCATGTTCACAGGATCTACGGTAGCTGGTCGTGGTTGAACGATAGGAAGGCTTGTTGCACCACTGCTTGCAGCTTCTAGGCGTCCACCGGGGAATTGTGTAAAGGTCGCTCCTGGATCGCCTGTCTCCGGATCAGCAGAAATAACTCCAGGTTCCAATTCTGCGCCTTCCGGCTCTTCTTCCTCTTTCTTTTCCTCATGCTCCGTGCCGCCTTTCATGCCTCGACCGCCTTGCGTATTGATGCCTTGAGTTCCCTGGCTATCTCCGGTAGTGACTTTATCACCTACGGCTCGGTTGACTAAATCACCTTCAGAGGGTCCAGCAATGACATCCGTCGAAGGGATATTGAGTTCATCAGCAATAGCATCTAAAGCAGCTTGGCCCATTTGACGCGTAGCACCCTCATAGTCTCCCTCCGACATATCAATGGCCGCCGACACGAAATTGTCAAAAGTTCCCTTGGTAAGTGTATTCAATATTCCAGTTGTTCCCACCTCCACTGCCTTAGCTAGTGCAATCATTGCAGCCCTCTGATCTCCTTGAATGGTATACTGTAATGCATCCGCTAATTCCATGGCTGTTTGTCCCCCTACCACAATGGCATTACCCGCTTCATCTACGGCAAGTCCCGCTGCAATCAACTCTGGCTGGCCTGTGAATTCTCCCGTAATTACCATCATGTCTCCCACTACAGCAATCACGGTACCCGAAACAATTGCAGAACGTGCTTCCACGCGAACTACCTTGCCTAAAAACTTCCCCACCGAGTCTTTTCCGTTGGGAAATAGTTTTTGAATGGTTTGTCCTGCCACTTCAGTTACTCCCTCCGTCACATGTTGTAATCCATCCACAGTAGCCTTCACCCCTGCCTGAAACTGATCATTGGCTGTTCCAATTTGCTGATACATCTTGCCTGTCATATCTGTCAATGCATTTCCCACGGTGTCTGCCCCACTCTTTAAAGCATCCCCAGCTTTATCAAAACCCTTCGATACTTTCTTACTTGCCTTCTTTAAACCCTTTAAAAGCCCTTCGCCCTTCATGCCAGTCATTTTACTCACTCTGTTAAGTTCTTGCATGTATTTAAAATATAAAATAAAACTGAAAAAAATATCCTAGGATTCCTCCTCTATTTCTGCTGCATCACCCTTCTTCTTTTTCTTCTTCTTCTTTTCATCCTTAATGGTCAATTCATTTTGCACCTCTCCTCCAGAGATCACTTCATAGACGTTCCTGCGCACGCGCGGGCCCTCGCCCGTGGTGTCTACCATGATAGAATCGTACTTCGTCCTACAAAATCGATTGAACAAGGAGTACAAGTCTACCCCGGACTTGGAACCCATGAAGGAGCACTGAAGCCTGTTTTGTGTAGGAAAGAAGATGAAGTGGGTCGCTGCCTCGCGCACTTGCACGGGTAGGTTTTGAAAGTGCTGAGTAATCAGAAAAATGGTACAGTTGTTGTGCGTCGAATTGTAGTTCATTAGCGTGCCAACCTCTCTGCGCATCTTCGTCGTCCATTCACAGGGAGGCTCATCCATAATCAACAAATGGTTCATTTGATCTCCGTTTGGATGTCTCTTTTCAAAGCGGCTTATGGGCGGAGTGCCGATAAGTGGGTATGGCTGGTCGGTACCATCGCCAATCTGATCCCACTGCCAGCATTGGTAATCGTAATCATCTTCCGGGTCTTGAAAGATATCATGCTCCTCAGAATTTGCGCTTGCATGCACTTCGGTTACAGTGTCAAACTCAATATCATTATAGTTCTCTAAAATGTTGTACATAACACTGCGCTTTCCACAACCTGGTTTCCCCACAATTATTATACGTGATGGATGGCCCGGCTGACACAAGTTATAATCGGGAGGCTTGGTATGACCCGTTTTGTCCGGATTCTGGTACACTTTCCATTCCTTGGGCATTTCCTGGGGTCGCTTTCTCTTCTTCTTGACCCCATCCCCTTCCATGAAACCTTCATTGTCCACATAGGTCAATGGATCCCTCCCCCCGTAGGATATCCCTTGGCCAATGGCCCGGGAGTTGGCTCCTTGGTACCGAGTAGTTCCCCCGTGTTGAATGCTCATGATCTAGGTAATCAAATATTTTTTTATTTTAACTTATTTTATACACTTGGATTAGAAAACCAAAGCTGATCTATCTGGTTCCCTAAACTAGATTTTTTAAGCCAAAAAAAACCTTCGATCTTATCGACTCCTATATATTACTTGGAACCACGAGATCATGGCCATGGCACGTCTAGCACGCAAAAACCCGCGCAAAGTCGGGCGAGGTCACTGCGGCGGAAGGCGTATCGGCAAAGGAAAGCACTACGGAAGAGGCTATCACGGACGGGGAATGCACGGCAAGGGAATGCATGGCAAGGGGATGCGCGGCATGGGCATAATGAAGAAACTCAAGAAGGCAACTCGCCGCAGCAACGTGCGCAAACTACTCAACACCGTGGCCACTGTGGCCGATGTAGCAGGAACTTTTGCTACTACGGAAAAGAACAAGAAACGTGCAGCTGCAGTGGGCAGTGCAGCGCGGAGTGCGAAGAAGAAGGACAAGGAAGTGCGGGCAGCCATCAAGGGCTAGCTAATTTTTTTCTCGCGACTCTACTCAACGCTTTATTTTTTATTCTACACACCACAACATATCTCTTTCCCAATTCTCGAGACCTTATCATGCTGTATGGCTCCATTGCGATCCCCATCCTCGTCCTCGCCTGGACCACCGTCTTCATCGTCGCATGGAAAAACACGACTACAACGTTTAATTGCAAAGCATGGACGTCGATCTTCCAATGCAGGGCACGGTCGCCTTTACCAAATCCCATCCCACATCCAGCACAGTCGCCAACCAACTCAACCACCACAAAAGAAACTACCAATCTCAGCCAGACACCAACAAATGACAGTGTCGGGGTACGGACGAGACGGAGTAGATTATCTAATAAAGAAGAGCCCCAAGAATAATAAAAAGTATATGGCTATCAACACCACCACTGACCAACGAATTCACTTTGGACATCCTGATTATGAGGATTTCACTGAACATAACGATGAAAAAAGAAGGCTTAACTATCTTAAACGCCATGTAACTAGAGAGAAATGGAGAGACCTTAGAACCCCTGGAGCATGGGCTCGGCATCTCTTATGGTCTAAGCGCTCTTTAGAAGAAGCGGCGCGTGCGATGGAAAAAAGCTTTTCAATTGATATTACACTAGATTTATAATAAGTCCTTATCGTAACCTGCGCGTTTCTTGAGTCGCGCAAGCTTATTCACGCGCGCGCAGGCCCACTGCTCTTTCCCCATTCTCTTTCCTGGACCACCCTTCTTGCCCTTTATATTACGAACTGATCCTGGGTTCGTGCGCCATGCCCCGATCCCCCTCTTGTACGATTTGAGTAACTTTGCTTTGGATATTCCAGAGCGCTTAGATGCTTTAATCACGCAAGCAGGATATTTCATTTTTAAGATCTAGTTGAAAACATTGATATATTTTCGAGTTAAATTTTTTATCAATATAAGGGGTTGTAATCTAACTGGTCAAGGGATGCGCTTGCCCTGCACCCCTCTACTACATAAATGGTCTTCATGTCTCGAGCTCTTGTAAGCGCGACATAGATAAACTCAGGACTGATCCTCTTACTCTCTAGATCAAAGAGCAATAATGGCGAGGACACGCTGCTTCCTTGTAACGAGTGGCAAGTGCGGGTCTGTGCCCAGTGCATGTGTCGCTCAATATGACCTTGATCTACTACAAACGCTCCATCATAGACTGCATTCACATCCACAAGGTGCGCTGTACCATCCGCATTCAATTCTTTCACAAGGTACTCGTAGTTCACCATTAAGGGTTTCTTAGTTACACTGTTGTCGCTCTCAAAATCAAACACTCGCATCTTCCGATTCACCAGCTTCGTCCCAACGCGTAGTTTTGTACCGTGTGGAAGGACACTGTGAGCAACGTGATGACAAGTTAAATTGTAGTAGCACACTGCGACATACTTGTACATGTCCTCCTTCATCATGTCAATTGCTGTTTGGTAAGGTATCGAAGTACATGATCTTTTGATAAGTCCAAGAATAACCTTGGTTGTTGCACCCGGTAGTTTCATGAACACTGCGATGGACTTCATTTGCTCATTGGTAGTTGGGTCCCCTCGCTTACAGTGCAACAAAGACATTTGATTTGGAAACAAGTGCTCCACTGCTTTCATGCGCTTCTCCTTTGCTGGAGTCCGAATGCTAAGCTGCTTGCTGGTGGCTTCTCCAATAGGAGGCAACTGGTTCGGATCCCCTGTTGCAAATACCTTGAGAGCTTTTGTAGTAAGGAGGCGGAAGTACAGCTTCCCTAAAAGGCGAAAGTCATACATATATATTTCATCCAATAGCAAAATCATATCTTCTTCAATCTGTTTCTTGCTTGCTATCTCAAAGGTCGGGACTTCATCGTCTTGGGGAACCTCTCGCAGGAACTTGTGCAGGGTAACTGCAGTGCACCCAGGGTACTTTTGACGAAACTCCACACAAAGAGCATTGGTAGGACACACCACCACACAGTTCTCTTGATACCGTGAAAGCACAGAGTAACTCTTGCCTGCACCTGGGACCTCCGCAGTGAGAAGGAGCCGAGAGTAGTCCCCGAGGTTCGTGATATTTTTTTCGTCCGGTACCGGTTCAATAAAATTTGTTTTCATTCCGATCTCACTAGGGCAAACCGTGTCGACGGAATAAATTTCATGATCAATATCTGTCGGTAGGATTCGGAGCTCGAAGCAGAACTGGCCGTGTCTCAGGAAGCCCAGGTCGAAGGGGTTCAGGTCTTGGTGGTTAATCTTAAGCTCTCCAAAGGCATCAATGTCATCCGGATCCCCAGAGTACAAAAGGTCCTCTACCAGCATCAGTTGCGCTTGAGGAAAGAAGAACTCATCACAGCGGATGTACTTGATGTCTACTCCACGAAAGGTCAATCGATTGTACCAGTGCATAAGGCTGATCCGATAAGTGTCTAAGACGTACAAGTGCATTAGGAAATGGGACTCCAAGCGAGGAACACACTCTCCTTTCACAAAGGCCAGGTAAAGCTCATCTTGTATGCTGCTCACTTGTCCATTCCTATCCTCAGCAAATACCACTGCCTCTTCTCCGTTTGCAAACACATGAGTGTCCGTACGATCCGTGTTGAAAGCCTTTCCAAGCCGACCAATCTGGCGTACAAGTATGCGCTTGCGCAAAGCCCTTGAGATATCGGTCTGCTTCCAAGTGTCACAAATACTCCGCCAGATATCATTGTTCTTCTTTGGAGTGGTCCGCAGCACCGCCATAATCTTGATGTAAGTAGTATTGTCATCGTTGTAGTAGTTCTCCGACAACGGTGCTTGGAAGTTTGGAGGTACTAGATGCACATCGGAATTGCTTAAGAAAATACTGAGGTTGTTCACAAAACAAAGTGATGCTCCTCGGTCTAAGTACACGGTGGGACTCTGCATGACAAAGACCAAACACAAGTCGAGAGGCTTTAAGGTGCGGAAGAACTTTCCTGGTTCCTCCAACGGAGGCACCTTCTCAAAGTTATCGAAGACGGAGCACGTAGGGAACTCATCTGTCATAAAGGTGGAAGGATAAATGCGGTTCACATCTAAGCTGCACCAGGGCTCCTTGATTGCATGCTTGACTTGCTCCGAGGGAATGGTCCAAGAGAACACACCACCACGGACAAACTTGTGGCACACATTGGCAGTGCTTTCGTTCATGACAGAGAGCAGAGAGGGATGGTGCATCCAACTCTGAAGAACCGCGTCCACTGCACAATACCGATCATAATCTTCAATAGAGGAAAAGTAACTCTCTTCTTCTACCATGCTTTCATCAGGAAGATGTCCCCGACGATCACCTCCAAACCCCAAAGGATTGCGAAAAGTGATCTTACCACGATTGGAGATAGAGTGAATCACAATGGACTGGATTCCACTGCGTCGATTCCCAATCACCGTAGGACGGTAGTTGTATGTGCGAAACAGTTCCAGTAAAACCGTATTGATAAGATGCGCTTGTACGATAACTTGCAGATTCATCTTGCTAAAAGCTTCATCAAACAAGATCTCCTGCAAGGTAAAGTAATCTGGATTCTCCGTAAAGTTTGCGTTTGACGAAGCCAGGAAGATGGTACGGGGAGGATTGTCTTGTTCACCAAGAACCGTAGCAAAGTGTTTTCTTTCATGCGGAGGGTAGAAAGGCGAGACTCTCTCAAAGGGGTGGTCAATCAGCACTTCATCATACGCTCCTCGATGATCAATGCGAAGTCCAGAGTTTGTCTTTTGTAAATGCTTTTTGTCCAAGACGTAAATGTGGTGCTCCGTCATGTAGAATGTCCAGGCGTGAGGAGTCACGTTCTTGTACTTTCTAGTCTCTCGTTTCCTCTCATACACGAGGCGTTTAGAACCATCAATCACCTTGACCGCTCGATCATAATAATCAAATACCGGTATCATGTCGCTAATGCTCAGTCCTCGCTTGGCCTCCACAGGATCAAAGGCACCTTGCTTACCCATGGCTTTCCAGAGCTTTTGATATGTAAGGTAAGTTCGTTTCATGTGCACGTTAACCAAATTAATGATCCCTGTCATCCAACATATATCCTCTTGTGAATTGTGCTTGAGCCACGGATCCTCGTACTTGTCCATGTTGCAGAAGTCATGTCCAGGAAGCGTGTACTCCAAGCCTGGATGGTCGACCATGACTTCCTCTGCATTAGAAAGGCGGTTCATGGGTCGACGGAATCCACGCCGTTCATGGAAAGGGGTAAGTGCTGTGGGCACAGACGCCGCAGCCGGGGCGGATGCCTGACTCCTGGTAACAGCCCTGCAGGGTCCATCTTGGATGATCTCTGCGTCCACATAGAAACGACTGTCGGCCTCATCATACTCTTCATCATATCCTAGGAAGTCTCGGTTCTGGGCAGCGCGGTAGTAAGCCTGGATGCGCTGTAACATAGCACCCCGGCTTCGATCTCCTAGGTTCGAGGTCAAGATAGCATAATCCTCATCACTCACATTCACTGTTATTTCCTCGTACTGATCCCTCACGTCTCTGTCCCGCATGCCTCGATCCATGTAGTATACGCGAATGCACACCTCATTACCAAGGAGTGCATCCCCTTCGTCTGCGATCAACGTAGCCTGCACAGGTCCGCCATAGTCCATTTGATCCCCGTAGTCCGTTGTGTCCTGGGGTGCCTCTTCTTGTTGCCGAGCCTCACGTAAGCTGTTGTATGTATTTTCAAAGTAGGTGAGGAGATCGGCGAGCTGCTCTCGATTGCGGGGGAAGGAGTAGGAGTTCCCGGGGATAAATGGATCGTAAATGACCCTTCGAGTGGAACGTAGGTTAATCCCGACATCCCGAAGGACTTCAGCAACAATATCCACACCAACATCGACAGGCACTTCGCTCCGCGCGCGCGTCCTGCGCCCGAGGCGTGCATCAAGACGTCCCTGCCAGTTGGGAAAGCTCATCCGCCGAACAACAAGTTGTAGCCACCCATTCCAACCTAATAATCCCTAACTCAAAAAACAGTTTTCAGGGTTGACTAGGGTTGAACTATCATGCGCATTCTATTAGGGTAGTCCCAAAAAGATATTCAGCTTTGAGTGGCTCGGATAGCTTGGGCAAAGTAGAACTCGTCTTTTGCCCAATGGCTGCTATCAATTACTCTCTCCCTGTTGTTGTTGGAAAGAATGTCGCGGCCGAACGCCTTAAGGATCGCGGCGTGCTGATTACAGATGGTAACAAGCTTGGTGATAATCTCACTACGGTGTATCGCATCAAGGGTAAGGACAACAAGCCGCTTATTCTGCAGTTCGGGACTGGACTCGATGCCCTTGTACCGTGCAGCATTGTGACCTTTGTTGACAGTGACCGGGAAGATTCCAAGCGTCGTATTTGCTTCGTGAATATGGATGAGAATCCTGTTGCTGCTAAGGAGCTGGAACAAGTCGTCAAGGTGATCGGCCGACAACTCTACGACGGACGCCAAGCTTACTGGGGTGGCCGCTGCCCGGACACCATGACCTTTGAACAGTTCATGGAAAAGAAGAGCGCCATTGTCAAGCCCAACCGAGTGACCAATGTGAACGAAGCCGTGGTCAAGTGTCCCGAGCGCTTAAGCAAGTTCCACCTGATGACCGACCTTGAGCAAGATGAAGACACTGGCAAGTGGAAGTTTACCAAGCGCCCCATCTCTCGTTTCAACACGACAAGCCGCGCTTTCACGGGTCTTATCAGTTGCAACTTGGGACTGTACACCGGGTACAACAAGGGCCCTACGTGGGGCGTCTACATCAACGTCAAGGACGCTTTGCTCAAGCCCGTGGATCTGTCAAGCCGGTCGGAGTTCCCCATGGCCCTTGGAATGGACTTTGGGGCCGACGCGGATGAGACCCACGATCCCGTCAAAATGGTCATTGACGCCGATAAAGGCGACCACGAGGAAGGTTCCTCGGATATCGAAGAAGAATCCCACCCCCCCCTTAAGCGTGCGCGCGTTTAATTAAAAAAAAATAAAGCTAAGCTTAGTTTTGTTATGGCAATTAGAACTAATATGATAGTCAGATTCAATACACCGCGCTATGAATTAAAGGGGAGTGGGACGCTTAAGCGTAAAGCTACCGTGCACACGGAGCCTAGTCATAATAAAAAAATGGAAAAAGGTTGCAAGATATGTGTTCAATTTAAGGGGATGCGTAATAATCGGAAACCCCGTAAGAAGGGATCTCGACGGATTCCTCGGAAGAGGAAGTCGAAAGAGTCTCGGGACTAGAGGGATGCTCGGCGTCTTTATCGGGGAAGTGGGTTTGGATATCAACATAAGACTTGAAAGGGTATATGTCTAAAAACTCTCTCTCTTCCTCTGCACTTGGGGGATAGAGGTCCGCAAAGACGCTGCTTGATTGCACGCCGTTTGCGCGATTACCAAGAGAGGAAAACGCGCAGCCAACAGCATAATCCCCCCGGCGGATCCTTGGTCCTTCTTGGGTTATCCCATCAATGATCAATTCGTTCCAATGCCGGTCTATATAATCCCGCATAGATAATACAACACACATTCTTTTCGCAATTAAACAAACATTATCATGGGTAATATGGCGGGTGGCGAGGTAAAACATTTCTAGCTGGCCGTGGACTCCAAACTGGATCCCGTAACAGCACACGAGCTTGAGTAGGGGTATTTTGTAAAAGGTTTCTGGGTTCAGTGCTTGTAGTGTTTCCGCAAGGTCTATTTCACGACGCGCCCAACTGCGTATATCATCGGGAATGGGTTGCTTTAACTCCGCATGCATTTTCGCAGTCGCAGAGAAGTGGTACCAGAGCTCGTCCATCGAGAGCAAAGACAATTCAGCGACGGGGCCCTCACAGCCACTCGTTTTAGGGTTTGATTTAGGTCTTTTGGAATCCGCATGGATAAGATTCCACTCGTCGTTTATCTTTTCCTCATACTTCTGAATAGACGGAGACATTCCTGAGGTCTACAGTGTAAGGGTATTTTGATTGCCCGGCGTATTTTTTGAACTAGGGTGTTAGGTTAAATAAAGAGTTCTTGATTTTCTTCCTTGTCAATTTCCAAGAGAGAATCAACAACATCATCAATGTCTTTTTCTAATTTGACGCGTTTCGGGCTTTGGACAAAATCTGAATCTGTGTCTGAAGAGGTCGAGCAATCATCCTCTGTCGTAGGAAGAGACACTATGCGACTTTTACTGGAAGGTGAAGTACAAACGAAGGCACAACGAGGAAGAGCGATGGGAGTAAGTGGAATCGGAGGAATGTTTGGAACGGAGGCTAGTACTTTTGCTCGTAAGGAAACTCCGATCTCGTATACTCGACGGTACTGCTCCAAGGCAGAGACCATAAGACGCCCGAGACGATTCTTTCCAACGAGGATAGTCGAAGGGTCGTCGGTCCAGACTTTCTCTTTCTCTGCAGCAAGCCCCTCCAGGTCTACGGGATCTGATTGTGATGGTATGGACTGGGTAAGATTGATTTTGGTGCGGTCGATGATAGCACCCCAGTAGGTATGGCTGTCCGCAGTTCGCACATGGTACACCGGCATGTAACCTTGATCTACAACCGTGCTTAGGATCTTAC
>CENV01038614.1_pt1 | contig 19355 bp, 18 predicted proteins | sample 530231 | NCBI WGS metagenome assembly CENV01 (sample SAMEA2619815, study PRJEB7988) | marine metagenome | biome: marine biome (ENVO:00000447); feature: surface water layer (ENVO:00002042); material: "saline water (ENVO:00002010), including plankton (ENVO:xxxxxxxx)" | depth 5 m | reverse complement strand
TCCCGGCCATGCGCGGATCATGAAGCTGCTGCTCAACGATCTGAATTTGAAGGATCGGCGCGACCTGGCGCTGGATATTTTCCGGCATGCGCTGACCGCGACCAAGCAGGACATGGTGGTGATCCGGGTCGATGTGACCGGCACCAAGGACGGTAAGCCGGCGCACGAGATTTTCGAGCGCACTGTGCTCTCGGGGTTCGTGGGCAAGAAGGAACGCTCGGCCATCCAGATCACCACGGCGGCGGGGATTTGTACGGTGCTCGACATGCTGGCGGCGGGCGATCTGCCGCAGAAGGGTTTTGTGGCGCAGGAAGAGATCGACCTCGACACGTTCCTGGCCAACCGGTTCGGGCGGGCGTTTTCTGCGGATCAGGCGGCGCGCAAGGTGGCTTAAGGCGACTGTCGCTGAGGGGTACGGGGCATCGCCTCTATCGGGGGTGTAGCGGCTTGGCGGATCCCCGGGTCGAGCCCAAGGATGACGGCGGGGGTGGCTGGGGCACGCTTTGATGCTCAAGGCCCCCTCACCGGCCTGCCGGCCCACCTCTCCCCCTGAGGAAGAGGGTTTTTCTTGGGGAGGCGCTGGGGATGGAACCGGACCCGAGGACAGGAAGGGCATACCGTTTTCGCGTCGCGGGCGCTGGCGGGTACTGAATCCCGGATCGAGTCCGGGATGACGGTGAAGACCGGGGGAAGGCTGGGGCAGCGCTGATGCTCAAGGCCCCCTCACCGGCCTGCCGGCCACGCTCTTCCCCTGAGGGAGAGGGTTTTTCTTGCGGAGGCGTTGGGGGCCGTGGGCCGACGCCGTCAGGCGTAGGCCACCCAGCCGCGGAAGCTCAGGCCGGCGTAGAACAGGGTGGCGCCGGTAAACCCGGCCTCTGCGAGCATGGCTTCCTCATCGGCGGGCGAGAGGATGGTGAGCTGCGTGCCGATGGCGGTGCGGGCCGCAACGTTCTGCGGATCGCCGCCGCCAAAGGCGATGTGGCGGGCGATCCACTGGCTGCGTTCGGGCTCGGTCTGGGCAAAGCTGATATGGGCGAGGGCAAAGGGGGCGTCCGGCGCAAGGCGGCGGCGGATCTGGCGCAGGGTTTCGAGACGCTGGTCAAGCGGCACGAAATGGAAAGTCAGAAGGCACACGGCGCCATCGAACGGGCCATCGGGTGCGCTCTCGATATAGCCGTGGTGCAGGCGGACGCGGGCTGCGTGGGCGCCGATGGTCACCTCGGCGGCGGCCAGCATATCGGCCGACGGGTCGACGCCATCGAACGTCCAGCCGGGGTGACTTTCGGCAAGCGATTTAATCTCCAGCCCGCCACCGGCCCCGAGCACCAGAATTTTCCCCTCCTCCGGCACGCGCTCGGCCAGAAGCTGGGACGTCATGGCGTGCAGGCCATCGAAGCCGGGTACCTTGCGGGGTGTCCCAGCGGCATAGGTGCCGGCGTGGCTGGCGCCGAACGCGGGTGCGCCGGACTCGGGCGTTTTCATGTAACTTTATGTGTAGCGTTTGCGGTGCGTGTCAAGGTAGGGACGGCATGGCAGGCGCCGGCTCTCATTCTTGCCTGTCTTTCGCGGAGACTGCTCCCAGCCGAAATGCGCGGGACACGGGTGGGCGAGAGTATCCGTCCGGGCTCCTGCCTTTCGCCAGGGCAGAGCAAGCCAGGCTACAGCGGCCGGCAAATTGCCGCCGGAACGATGACGCTCGACGGCATCTTTGCAGGAGCCCCCACATGGCGTGAATTCCGGTTGCAAGAAATTTGAAACCATGCGGTTGACAACCATAAGGTTGATTATTATAAACCGTTATGTTGACAACCATAAGGTTTCATACGCAATGGAGCAGGACGTACTTTCGCTAACTTTCGGCGCATTGTCAGACCCAACGCGACGCGCATTGCTGGCCCGCCTCGCCATCGGCGAAGCCAGCGTGGGCGAGTTGGCTCAACCCTTCGACATGAGCACTGCTGCGGTGTCCAAACACCTCAAGGTTCTCGAGAATGCCGGGCTGATCAACCGCCACAAGCGCTCGCAGTATAATTACTGCACGCTTGAGGCTGGCCCCCTAAAGGACATCGATCGCTGGGTGGGCGCTTATCGTGCTCTCTGGCACGAAAATCTCGAACAGTTGGACGATTACCTGGCCGAGCTTCAGCGCGTCGATCCCGAAGCCCCCAAACAATAGGATTATGGTAATGAACAAGATGCTTATCGATACCCCGACAGCCGAACCCGTGATTGTCATGAAGCGCAGTTTCAATGCGCCGAGACGATTGGTCTGGCGGGCGTTCACCATGCCCGAACATGTCAGCCGCTGGTGGGGCGCCCGTTCAATGGGCACGACACGGGTCGTCAAGCTGGATCTTCAACCACAAGGCGAATGGCGGTTCGAGCAAACTGCACCGGATGGGGCGATCTACGCCTTTATCGGCACCTATCTCGAAATCTCCGAGCCGGAAAAACTGGTCAACACCTTCGGGCTCGAAGGCATGTTCACCGACAAGACGGTCATAGAAACCCACACGTTCGACGAGGTCGATGGCAAGACCGAATACACTGCCATCACGCGCTTCGATTCCATCGAAGATCGAGACGGCATGGTCGCTTCGGGCATGGAGACCGGCGCGCAAGAGAGCATGGACCAGCTTGAAGAGCTGCTCGCTGGACTGACCGCCGCCTAACCACCAGCCGCTCACCCATTCATCAATGGCTACAGCACCGCCCATCCGGGTGGACGGCGATGCTGCGCCAAATTCCAGGAGAAGAAAATGTCTTTCACACGCAGCACGCTTCCGCTTTTGTCGATGCTGGCGATCATGACCGCACCGTTTGGAGCGGCTGTCTCGGCTGAACTTTATTACGAAAAGCACGGCGAGGGGCCGCCCCTTGTTTTGCTGCACGGTGCCTTCATGGACATCGAAAGCAATTGGGCGACGATGCGCGATGATCTGGCACAAAACCACACAGTCGTCGCTGTTGAGCTGCAGGGCCACGGGCGCACCGCCGATCGCGCTCAGCCGCTGAGTTATGAAGGCATGGCAGATGACGTTGCAGCGCTCCTTGAAGAGCTCGATATCGCATCCGCGAGCATGATGGGCTATTCGATGGGCGCCAATGTCGCCCTGCAAATGGCGATCCGTCATTCCGATCAGGTGTCGTCGCTTGTGCTGATTTCACCCAGCGCATCGGACAGCGGAAATGCTGCCGGACACAAGGCCATGGTCGAATACCTTTCAGCAGATATGTTTGCCGGCACACCCCTTGTCGAAACCTATGAGGCGCTCTCTCCGGCACCCGACTTTCCAGCGCTCGTTGACAAGGTCAAGGCTCTGGAGCTGACCGCGTTCGACTGGATGGACGATGTGGAACGCATCACGGTCCCGACGCTGATCATCGGTGGCGATGCCGACGTCGTCACACTCGACCATCTGGCCGCGCTTTATCTCGCGCTGGGCGGCGCGACGCACGGCGATCTAAACGGGCTGTCCAATACGCAACTGGCCATACTTCCGGCTACGACCCACACAGGGGTTTTGATGAACCCGGACAACCTGCCGATCGTCAAGGATATGTCGCTGCGTTTCCTGGCCGATCTCGATTAGGCGTGCGCCAATCGTTTCGCAAATGCGAGGGAGGCCGCTCATTGAGGCCTCCCTCACTCCTCGCCGAAATAGACCACCATTGTCAGGTGCCGGTATTCATCGACAGTGAGAACTTCATGGCGGAAATCGATCTGATGGCCTGCCGGATCGAGAATGGTGCCGATTCCCTGGCTGTAGTTCGCCGTTCCGAGTTGCTCCATCCAGTGGCGAAAATCGGGCGACAATTTCTTGAGTTCATCGGCCAGTGCCAGCATGGCCGGATCTTTCGGCATTGCGGCCAGATCACATTTGAACCGCGCGACGAGCTCGGCGCCGTCCTTGCGCCATGCCGGCAGACGCACACGCATGGCGGGATCGGCAAACACCATCCGCAGCAGATTGCGCTCTTCCCAATTTCGCCCATCCAAGCCCAACAGTCTGTCAGCCGCCGCGTTCCAGGCAACAATGTCCCGGCGCAGATTGATGACATAGGCCGGGCGCGTTGTAAGGTCGTCCATCAATTGCTGGGCAAGCGGGCCAACAGAGGCCGGCCTATGGGCTTCAGAGGGCGGCGGCCTGCCATGCGCCAGGAGAAAAAGATAGCAGCATTCCGAATCGTCGAGCCGAAGCGCCCTGGAGACGTTAAGCAGGAACGCTTCGGAAACCTGGATGTCGCGGCCCTGTTCGAACCAGGTATACCAGGTAAGACCGACGCCGGCGAGCAAGGCAACTTCCTCGCGCCGCAATCCGGGCGTGCGGCGACCACCCGTGACCGGCAGGCCGACATCGACGGGTGTCAGTTTTGCTCGGTGGTGAACCAGAAAATCGGAAAGATCGCCGCGCGTACGCGTAAGGGCTCGACTGGACAGGCTGTTGCTCTCAGTAACAGGATAATTTCTAACATTGTAACAGGTTAACTCTGCTCCAAATGTGCGCTTCCCGCAAGGAGGCGCCATGACCGCTCACAACAATACTGCTCTTGATCCAAACCCGTTCCCGGCACGGGAATCACTATCGCCGCCGAACGCGGGGACGCGCCGATGGATGGGCCTTGCCCTGCTCACGCTTCCCACCGCCCTGCTTGGCCTCGACCTGACGCTGCTGCACCTTGCACTGCCAGCACTGGCAGTCGATCTGCGCCCGACGAGCACCGAGGCACTGTGGATCATGGATGCCTATGGCTTCATGATCGCGGGCTTTCTTATCACCATGGGCACGCTGGGCGATCGGATTGGCAGGCGCAAACTGCTGATGATCGGCGCTGCAGCATTCGCTGCTGCCTCCCTCATCGCGGCCTTTTCCACAAGCTCGATGATGCTCATCCTCGCCCGTGCGGCGCTGGGCATCGCCGGAGCAACCCTTATGCCCTCGACACTGGCGCTGATTAGCAATCTGTTTTCCGACCCGCGCGAGCGGGCATTGGCGATTGGCGTGTGGGCGACGACGTTTGCGCTCGGCATGGCCCTGGGGCCCGTCGTGGGCGGCCTGCTGCTGGAGCATTTCTGGTGGGGGGCGGCTTTTCTGGTTGCCGTTCCGGTCGTGGGTCTGTTGCTGGTACTTACCCCCGTCCTGCTGCCTGAATTCCGCGTGCCACAGAGCGGCCGGCTGGACCTCACCAGCGTGGCTCTTTCCCTCGCAGCCATGCTTCCCGTCGTCTATGGCATCAAGGATGTGGCCAAGCACGGCCCCAGCTTTGCGGCAATCGGCATCATGGCGACGGGCATCATCTTCGGGTTGATTTTCGTGCGGAGACAACAGCGCCTTGCCGATCCGCTTCTCGAAATCGGGCTGTTTGGCAGCAGGGGGTTCTCCGTAGCGCTGGTCGTCCTTCTTTTCGGGTTGATCGCCGTCGGTGGGACACTGCTGCTGGTTACGCAGTATCTGCAATTGGTGGCCGGATTTTCCCCACTGGTCGCGGGATTATGGATGGGACTACCTGCACTGGCGATGGTGGCAGCGGGCGTCGGCGCCCCGCTTGTTGCCCGCCATATCCGCCCCGGATTTGTCGTGGCTGGCGCGCTGGCCCTTTCGGTCGTCGGCTATCTCATGCTCTCCGGGCTCGATAACGCGAATGACCTTGGCAAAATCATCGTCGGCTTTTCATTGGTCTATCTGGGACTTGGCACCATCGCTGCGCTCGGAACAGATCTCGTGGTCACTTCCGCTCCGGCGGAAAAAGCGGGGTCGGCATCGGCCATGTCCGAAACCGTACAGGACCTTGGCGCGTCACTGGGCATCGCGATACTCGGCAGCATCGCGACCGCGGTGTATCGCGGCGCCATGGCCGAGGAGATACCGGAAGGGCTGTCTGTGGCGGTGCGTGCGTCCGTCGGTGACAGTCTGTGGGCTGCGTCCTCGGTTCAGCAGGGGTTGCCGAACGGCCTTATGGAAAATGCGCAGGCGGCGTTCATCACTGGGTTCAGCACAGTGGCCACGCTTTGCGCAATCGTTGTCTCAATCCTGACGTTGCTCGCGGCTGTGGCGCTGAGAAAGATCCCGCCCCTCAATGCCGCCGCCCCGCTGAACGATGGCGGTTGATGGATCATGGTCAGGGCACAGCCTGCGGTTGCCGAAAGCATGCTCTCACGCATCGAGATGCCTGAGCTTTTCGGGGTTGCGGACCATATAGATGCCGGCGATGCGGCCATCGACGATGTCGAGGGCGGTGGTCTGGAGGGTGTTGTCTTTTTCGATGGTGATGAAGCCGGGCAGGCCGTTCACGTAGCAATAGCGCACGAGTTGCGACATCGAGGCAGAGAAAACCTTCTCGGCCAGGGTGGCGAACACGTTGGTGACGGTCTCGAGCCCGATCAGGGGTTCGAGCGCAGCGGGTTTGATACCGCCGCCATCGGAATGGATCGACACATCGGCGGACAGCATGGCGCGCAGTTCGGCGACATCGCCGCTGCGCGAGGCGTCAAAAAAGGCGCGCGCAAGTTCGAGGCCGTGGTGCTCGGGCACATCAAAGCGGGGCCGTTCGGCGCGCACACGGGTGCGGGCGCGGCTGGCCAGTTGCCGGCATGCGGCGGGCGAACGATCCAGTGTTTCGGCGATTTCTTCGAAGCTGACGCCGAAAACATCGTGCAGCAGGAAGGCGGCGCGTTCGAGCGGGGAGAGGCGTTCGAGGGCCATCATCAGGGGCAAGGTCACGTCCTCGACCTCCTCGTCGGTATCCTCGACCACCGGCTCGGGCAGCCAGGGGCCAAGATAGGTCTCGCGCCGGCGGCGCGCCGATTTGAGCTGATCGAGGCACAGGCGGGTGACGATGCGGCGCAGGAACCCTTCGGGCTCCAGCACCACATCACGGTTGGTCGACATCCAGCGGATAAACGCGTCCTGGACGACGTCCTCGGCATCCGCCACCGAGCCGAGCATGCGGTAGGCGACGCGGACGAGGCGCGGGCGCAGGGGATCGAAAACGGTGGCGGCATCCGGCTGGGTCATGGGTCTATGCAGCCTTGCGGGCCATGGTGTCGGGCACACCTAGGCCGATATTGAGCCGGTTGAAGGCGTTGATCGCGACGACCATCATGGCGAGCTTGATCCGTTCTTCATAGGTGAACTGTTCTTCGACCATCGCATCGACCTCGCTTGTGGGATGGCGCTCGGAGATGCGCGTCAAGGCTTCGGTCCAGGCGAGCGCCGCCCGCTCGCGGGGGGTGTAAAGATCGGATTCGCGCCAGGCGTTGAGCAGGTAGATGCGCTCTTCGGTTTCCCCTTTGGCGCGCGCCTCTTTCGAGTGCAGCACGATGCAGGGGGCGCAGCCATTGATCTGGGAGGCGCGGAGCTTGACGAGTTCGGCAAGGGACGGCTCGAGCCAGGACTGTGCCTTCTGGCCGACAGCGATGAGCGGCGCAAAGAGCTCGGGATGGGCCACGTAGGGGTTGGTTTGGTTTGTCACTGAACTTTCCTTCGTTGCGGGTTGGTACCCGAAAGACAGGACGAGATAGCGATGCGCTGTGTGACATGGGCGAGCCGGAAAATGTCGATCGAGGCGGTTTATCGTGCTTACCACGCAGTGCTGCCGATGCGGTAGAGCGCGGTTGCTTTGGGGCGGAGGATGGGGTAGATCGGCGCCCCCTTGCTTGTTTGCGGCGCGGCGGCACGGTTTTTACGGGCGGCCCGATCTTTTTTGGTTTTTCTCATGTCATCGCTTCACTGTGGCGTCGATTTCGGCACCACCAATTCGACAATCGGCCTTGTCCAGCCCGATGGCGCGCCGGTGCTGATACCGGTCGAAGGGGACGAGGTGACGCTGCCATCGGCGCTGTTTTTCAGCTTCGAGGACCAGAGCACCCATTTCGGGCGGTCTGCCGTGCACGAATATATGGACGGGGCCGAAGGGCGGTTCATGCGGGCGCTCAAATCGATCTTGGGCACATCGTTGATGGATGAGACCACCCAGATCGGGCGGGAGCGCACCAGCTTTCAAGGGTTGATCGGGCGGTTTTTGGGCCATTTGCGCGACAGACTGACGGCGCATACCGGGCAGATGCCCGAGCATGTGGTTTTGGGCCGGCCGGTGTTTTTCGTCGATGGGGACGCGGACGCTGACCGGGCGGCGCAGGACCAGCTCGAAGCGGCGGCGCGGGCTGTTGGGTTTTCCCATATCGAATTTCAGTTCGAGCCGGTGGCAGCCGCGCTGCATTTCGAGCGCACGCTTGAGGGCGAGGCGCTGGCGCTGGTTGTCGATATCGGGGGCGGCACTTCGGACTTTTCGGTGCTGCGGCTCTCGCCCGAGCGGAGGACCAGCACCGACCGGCGCGACGACATCCTGAGCACGGCGGGCGTGCATGTGGGCGGCACCGATTTCGACCGGCAGCTCAACATCGCCAAGGTGATGCCGCAGATGGGGCGCGGGACCGAAACGCGCGACGGCAAGCGCCAGCTGCCGCTCTGGTATTTTCACGACATGGCGACCTGGCACAAGATCAACCAGCTCTATCGCCCCCAGGTGGTGCGCGACATTCGCGAGCTGCAACGTGAGGCGGCGGAGCCGGAAAAACTCGAGCGGTTCAAGCACCTCCTGGTCCACCGCTCGGGCCACCGGCTGGCCGGGCAGGTGGAAAAGGCCAAGATCGCGCTGACCGATACGCCGGAAATCGACATCACGCTCGATGAGCCGGGGCTGTCGCTGGCCATCCCCACGACGCGGGCCGAATTTGAAGCAGCGAGCGCTGACCTGAGCGAGAAGATCGGGGCGGCACTCGATGAGGCGCTGGTTGCGGCGGGTGTTACGGCGGAAGCGATTGAAACTGTGATTTTGACCGGGGGTGGCGCGCAGGTGCGGCAGGTGCGGGCGCTTGTCGACACGCGGTTTGCCCATGCGCGCATCGCCCAATCGGACCGGTTCGGTGCGGTAGGGCTGGGGCTGGCCGTGGACGCCGCGCGGCGGTTTGGGTGACACAACCCTGGCGCAATCGGGCGCTCTGATGGCGGCGTGACACGCACAGCGGCAGGCAAGAGATGACGATTTTCAGAACCCTTCTGGCGGGATGTGCCCTGCTGCTGGCCGCATTGGGGTTGGCGCCGGTGGCGTTGGCGGCCGATTGCGCGAAGGAGCGGTTCGAGGAGTCCGATTTCATCGTCTGCACCATCGATCCGGCGACCGAGGATTTGCGCCTGTTCTGGCGCGATGAATCCGGCGCGCCGTACCGGCATTTTTCTGCTGTGACCGACGCGGTGAGCGAGGCGGGCGCGACGCTAAGCCTTGCGATCAATGCGGGAATGTATGACGGCGACTATGCGCCGATCGGGCTTTACGTGGAGGGCGGGCAGGAGATGGCACCGATCAACACGCGGAGCGTGGAGGGGCCGCCCGCTTCTGTGCCCAATTTCTACAAAAAGCCCAACGGGGTGTTTTTCATCGCTACCGATGGGGCGGGGATTTTGGAGACCGGAGCATTTATTGCAACGCAGCCCGATGTGACGTTTGCAACCCAGTCCGGCCCGTTGCTGGTGCAGGATAACGCCCTGCATCCGGCGCTGATACCGGGCTCGACCGACCGGACGCGGCGCAGCGGGGTCGGGGTTTGCGGAAACGGCATGGTCCGGCTGGCGATCAGCGAGGGGCGCGTCAATTTCCACGATTTCGCGCGGCTGTTCCGCGACCATCTGGGGTGCGCGGACGCGCTGTTTCTCGATGGCGGACGCGGGGCCGGACTTTACCATCCGGCCCTGCGGCGCAACGATTTTTCCTTGCATGGCGGGTACGGGCCAATGCTCGGGGTGGTGGAGTAGCGCCGGGCCGGTGCCCCAGCTACTGGATGGTGCGCGAGGAGGAGTTGAACCGCGCCCAGGTCACCGTTTCGGCGTTGCCGCCGGCTTCCACTGTCAACTGGTAGTGGGAATTGAGGCGGCCGCCGGTCGTGTTGCACGGCGGCAGGAAGGCGTAGTTGACGACAGTCGTACCGGACCCGTCCGACGCAACGCGGGTGTTGCGGTGATTGTAGGTGCTGCCATCGCTGAGCTTGTCCTGAAGGTGCAGGCGGATGGGAACACCCGCTACAGCCGTGTGCCGGATGGTGACGGTCGGCGCTGCGCCCTGACCGCCCAGATCGCGGCAAAGATTGGCCCCGGTCATCGGGGTGATGGTTACGCTGGCAACGTCGAAGGGCTGGGCCGGCGTGGCCGCGGCCGCCCCGGCAGTGCCACCGCTGGTCGCCGAGCACGCAGCGAGCGCGACGAGCGCCAGCGACGATGCCGCCAATCGGGCGATTTTGGTCGTAAATCTCATAAAGTTCACTCCTGGTAGGTTTGGGAGCGCCGGGCAGAAGATCGATGACCGCGAGGGCCGCCGTCGGACGCCTCAATTGCTTAACTGGCAACCTTGATTCCGTCAGCGCAGAATCGCGGAAGAAACGGAAACGCAGCGAAAAAACCGACAAATTGTCTCGCAATATCAAGTTATTGAAATTAATACTGATGCGTCGTTGGGTGTGTATTGGGGGACACGATGGCGGAAAACGAGCGTTGGGGCACATATGAACGCTGGCATGATCTGCTCGATGCGCTGTGCATCGAACGTGGCCATTTCGACAATCTGACGCTGGCCGGGCAATTGTGCGCGGCGAACGGCAACCGGACACGGGGTGCCTTCGAAACGGCGGTCAAGAATTTGCGCAATTGGCGGCAGGGCGTCCACATCCCGCAGCGCAAGAACTTTGCGCTTCTGGGCAAACTGCTCGAGGTTCAAGACGATGCCGAGTTGCGTCAGGCCTGGAACAGGCTCTACAGCCAAAAAAGCATAGAGCCGGAACGCGGGGAAACGACGCTCGCGGCAGCGGATGCGTCCTCGGCAAGACCCGCATGGCCATTCATCGCAGGCGGCGGCGCGCTGGTGGCCATGATCTTGGCAGGCATCGTTTTTGCCGGCTGGAGCGCCACTGCCCAAAACGCCGATCCCGTCGGCAGCTATGAGGGTATCGTCGCCGAATATGTGCGCAACGTCTCGGCGCGCGTCGGCGACTCGATGATTATCCATGGCGCCCGCGGCAATGAATGCGGCGAGGCGCCGAGCTGGGACTCCGCGCGCATTTTGCTGCCAAGCCTGCAGACCGGAACGCTCACGGATGGCGGCGTGGGGACTCGCCAAAGCAGGCAGTGTGGCGGGCGGGTGGCGGCCCGGGCGATCCTGTTTACCGCCACGGCGCCAGGCACAGAGCAGATCAGTCTTTATGGCGACGACATCATCATTCGCGTGAGCGAATAGAGGGACAGAGCATTCAGCCGGCCAGTTTTTGTACCTTTTCGATCAGCGCCATGGCGGCGGCGGGGTTTTTTTCCTTGTGGCCGGAGATGACGAAGGCGAAGACGTCGCGGGGGGTTTGCTCGGGAGCGGGGCCGAAGGTCTGGAGGTCGTCGGGGACGCCGCCCTTGGCGTAGGTCACTATGCGGTCGGCCCAGGTGTCGAGAGCTTTTTCCGAATAGCCCTTTTCATTGTCCTCGGACGTGCCCTGGAGGCGCAGATAGACGAAATCGGCCGTGGGGTCGGCGATCACCGAATATTGGGCATCGGCGCCGGTGATCAAAGCCACGCCGTTTTCGCGGGCCAGCGCCACTGCGTCGGCATTGGCAAAGCTCTCGTGACGCGCTTCGACCGCATGGCGCAGCGCGCGGTTATCCTGGGTGGCCGGCAGGAGTTTTAGGAACGCTCCGAAATCTGTGGGATCGAACTTCTTGGTGCTGGCGAGTTGCCAGTTGATGGGGCCAAGCTTGTCTTTCAGTTCAACAATGCCCGAAGACGTGAACCGGTTGACCGATTCGCCAGCCTCGGCCAGCACCTTCTTGTTGGTGGCGTAGCGTGTTCCCTTTAATGTGAACATGAAGTCATCGGGCACTTCATCGTGCCATTTGCGAAAGCTGGCGGGCTTCTGGCTGCCATAGAAGGTGCCGTTGACCTCGACCCCTGTCATCGTCGAGCCCATATGTTCGAGTTCGCGCTTTTGCGTGAGCTTTTCGGGGTAATAGGTGCCGCGCCAGGGCTCGAAGGTCCAGCCACCAACGCCAATGAAAATCCTGCCCGCAGCCATCGCAACCTCCTGTTTGACACTTGGGGCGACACTAGCACTGCCGGTCTTTTCCGACAGCCCGGAATTGCCCGCAGCGGGAAAAATTCGGCGGCGCAGGCAACCGAATGGGGTTGCGGGGGTTCAATCCAAGCACGAAGGCAGATAGCCTCCGGTGCATATTCCATCAGCCCTTCGCAAGGTCCATGCCACTTTCCATGCTCTCCCGCCTGTTCCAGTTTACCGCCCTTGTTATCCTTTGTGCCGGACTTGCCTTTCCAGCCGCTGCGCAATCGGAGGGTGGCGATGCCGCCAGCGAAAGCCCGCAGCAGGCGCTGAGCCAGTTGATCGAGGTGCTGCGCGATGATGCGGCGCGTGACGCGCTGATTGCCGAACTCGAAGCGGGAATCGAGGGCAGCGCGGCGTCCGATACGGATGCCGCAGCGGAAAGCACCGGCGAGGGCGGCAATGAACTGCGCTCGATCGGCGGGCAGATTTCCGACATGACCCGTTCGGCGGTTGAAAACACGGCGACCTCACTGAACCGGCTCTGGCAGCAACTGGCGGCCACGCCGGAGATCCTTTCGGCGCTGTCGATCTCGGAGCTCAATGCCCTATGGGGTATTCTGGCCGACGTCGCCATTCTGATCGTTCTGACCTATGCGGGCCTGTTTTTGATGCGGCGGCTGGTGCGCATGCCCCGCGAGCGGCTGCAGGCATTGTTCAATTCGGGCGGCTGGATTGCCAAGCCGGTGGCGCTGGTCCTCGAATTTGTCCTCGATGTCATCGCGGCCGTGGTTCCCTATGCAGTGGGCTATGGCATTGCAGCGGCATTGCTGGGCGAGGCGGGAGTGATCCGGCTCGAGCACGCGCTGTACCTCAACGCGTTCTTGATGGTCGAAGTGATCATGGCGATCCTTCTGAGCGTCATTTCACCAAACCTGCCCGAGCAGCGGCTGGTGCATCTGTCCGACCATGAGGCCAAATCGGTGATGGGGTGGTCGCGGTTCATCATCTCGCTGTTCGTTTTCGGGCAGATGATGGTGCTGCCGCTGTTGACGACCAGCGTTTCGTTTGCGGCGGGGCGGGCCATCTCGATCGTGCTGCTGCTGCTGACCCTGGTCGCCATGGCGGTTGCCGTGCTCGCGGCGCGCCAGCCGGTCAAGCAAAAGCTCATGGCGATGATCGAGAACAAGGAGGCGCGGCGCGGACTGGCGCTGCCGATCCGCAACTGGCACGTCTTTGCGCTGATCTATCTGGCGGTGCTGGCGGTGATCGCTTTGACGCGCACCAGCGTCCAGTTCCAGGCCTATGTGTGGGACAATGTGCAGGTGGTCATCGCGGTGATGATCGGCGTGGTCATCCTCAACCTCATCAAGCGCGCGGCCCGCAACGGGGTCAATCTGCCGGAAGGGCTGCGCCGCCGCTCGCCCGAGTTGCAGCGGCAATTGCACAGAATAGTCCCCGCCGTGCTCAAAGTCGTCCGGTTCATCGTGATCGGTGCGATCGTGGTCTTCTGCCTGCACAAGCTGGGCTTTTTCAACTTCGTCGATTTCATCGAAGGCGAATTCGGAGCGCGGGTGGCCGGATCGGCAGTGACCATCCTTATCATCCTCGGTGTCGCCATCATCGCCTGGATCGGCCTGAACACCTGGATGGACAGCCAGGTCAATCCCGAACTGGCCCCCGGCGCCACGGCGCGCAAGCGGACGCTGTTCGCGCTGCTGCGCAATGCGCTGACCATCGCCCTCATCATCATCACGCTGATGTTCGTGCTTTCGGAAATCGGCATCAATATCGCCCCGCTTCTGGCCTCGGCCGGTGTTCTGGGCCTGGCTATCGGTTTCGGTGCGCAAAAGCTGGTGCAGGACATCATAACCGGCATCTTCATCCAGCTCGAAGGGGCAATCGATGTGGGCGATGTGGTGTCGGTCGGCGGGATTTCCGGCGTTGTCGAGCGGCTGACCATCCGCTCGGTTTCGCTGCGCGACCTGGAGGGATCCTATCACATCATCCCGTTCTCCTCGGTCGACACCGTCACCAATTTCATGCGCGGCTTTTCCTATGCCGTCATCGACATGGGTGTGGGCTATCGCGAGAATGTCGAGGAAGCGCGGCAGGCCATGCTCGATGCGTTCGAGGAATTGCGGGCCGATCCCGAATACAAGACCGCCATAATCGACGATTTCGAATGGATGGGCGTCAACGCGTTCGGCGCGAGCGAGGTGGTCCTTCGGGCCCGCATCAAGACGCTGCCCGGCAAGCAATGGGGCATCAAGCGGGCTTACAATGCCATCGTGAAGCGCATTTTCGATACCCGCGACATCGAGATCCCCTTCCCGCACCAGACGCTGTATTTCGGCGTCGGCAAGGACGGCAAGGCGCCGCCCATGCACATGGTGCGCGAAGACGAGGCAACCGGGGACACGGCAGCGCCAGAGGCGCCGGCCAAAACGCTCGAAGCCAAGCCAAGGCGCCGGCGCCAGCGCAAGGGCGAAAACGAGATCGCTGGCAAGGACATGCCCGATGTCGATGAGGGACCCGACGACGATTGAGCCACCGAGCTTGCCCGGCTTGGCACGAAGACGTCTTTAATCGGCCGTGCCAACATGCTAGGTGACCGTGCTTTCAGAACTTGGAGCATTTCCGCGTTTCTTCGAATCGCGAAAATCCTCTAGCCTTTGTTTGTCGCGCGTCCGAACCGCAAAACCGTTTCCGCTTTTGCTGGACGCGCTCTAGCGCGAAAGCCCAACATGTCTCCGCTTGCCCATCCCTTCGACGCCGTCATTTTCGATATGGACGGAACGCTGCTCGATACCGAAGCTGTGTTCAAGGCCATCGTCTATGAGGTGTGCACGGAAATGGGCTTTGCCATGACCGATGGCGTGCATGGCAGGATGGTGGGCTCCTCCCATGAAGCGACGGCTCAGCTTCTGATCGAAAGCTTCGGCAGCCATTTCCCCTATACGCTGTTCGACGAAAAGTGCCGCACGATCATGAAATCGCGCCTGTCGGAGGTTCCGGTGAAGGCCGGGGCACGCGAACTGGTGACGGCGCTCAGGGAGCTCGGCGTGCCGCTGGCGGTCGCCACCTCCTCGCGGGCCAATCACGCGATGGGGCATCTGGAGGCGGCAGGCGTTATCGGGCTTTTCGATACCATCGTCACCCGCGACGACGTGATCAACCCAAAGCCTCATCCCGAGCCGTACCTGACGGCAGCGCGGCGGCTCAAGGTCGATCCGGTCCACTGCGTGGCGTTCGAGGATTCGATTTCAGGCGTGCGCGCGGCCCATGCGGCGGGCATGCGAACGGTTATGGTGCCCGATCTGGTCCAGCCGTCCGACGAGATTGCGGCGCTGTGCGTGGCGGTGCTCGAAAGCATGGCGCATGCCCATGAGCATCTGGTAACCGCGCCGCGTTCTGCAAATGGGTTGCAAGAGCATTTGCAAGTAAAATCAAGAGGATAGACAGCGGCGCCCGCTTGGGTTAGGGGCATAGCCAATCGCGCAGCCCCATTGGTGCACCCAGCAATGTCCCAGGTTCTCAAACTCGCTATTGGCAGTATCGTCGTCGCGCTGGGCGTGCTGGCGTTGAAACTGTGGGCGGCCCAGATCACCGGGTCGGTGGCGCTGCTTTCCGATGCGCTGGAATCGATCGTCAATCTGGCGACCGCAGTTGCGGCGCTGATCGCCGTGCAACTGGCGGCCCGACCGGCCGACAGCAAGATGCCGTTCGGCTATTACAAGGCCGAGTATTTTTCGGCGGTGCTGGAGGGCGTGTTTATCGTCGTTGCGGCGCTGCTGATCTTTTATCAGGCCTGGCAGGGCTTTCTGGCGCCCAATCCGCTGGACGCGCCGTTCGAGGGCATTGCCATTTCCATGGTGGCAACGGCCATCAACTGGGGCTGGAGCGCGGTGCTGGTGCGCCGGGGGCGCAAATTGCAATCGCCGGCACTGGAAGCCGACGGGCATCATTTGTGGACCGACGTCATCTCCTCGCTGGGGGTTGCCGTGGGGCTTGTGCTTGTCGTCCTCACCGGCCAGCCGCTGCTCGATGCGGCGCTGGCGGCCCTTGTCGGGCTCAACATCCTGTGGTCGGGCTCAAAGCTCTTGGCAAGCAGCGTGGGCGGGCTGATGGACGTTTCGGCAGCGCCCGAGCGGCTCGACGCCATTCGCCAGACCATCGCCGACAATGCCGCGGGGGCCATCGAAGCCCATGACGTGCGGGCGCGCGAAGCGGGCAAGGCAGTGTTCATCGACTTCCACCTCGTGGTGCCCGCAGCGATGAGCGTGAAAGACGCCCACGACATCTGCGACAGAATCGAAGCGGCGCTGACGGACACCGATTCCGGAGCGATCATCACGATCCATGTGGAGCCTGAGCACAAGGCGAAACATTCGGGGATCGTTGTTCTCTGATATCGCAGCAGCCAGCGTCCCCCGCAAATTTGCATAAAATCCAAGGCGTTTGGAGCACGCCCCATTCAGACCCGTCCTCTAGGGCTCTTTGCAACATGGCACAAACCGGTTACACGTTAACCATTGATTAAGCTTAACATAGCGTTAATGGCTTAATCTGGTATGGGTCAGGGCAACGAGATAACGGCGCCACTGTGAGGCGCCGAACCGGACAAGGGGACGCATGGCTGGAGTTTTGGCGCGGGGCACGCACGCCATCCTGAAGCTGGTGACGGGGGCCGTTCTCGGCCTCGTGAGCCTGATTCCGGCATACGCCGAAGAGGCGGTCCTCACAGCCGATCTGCTCAGCAACTACGTTTCCCAGGGCTATGTGAGCACCGAAGAGCGCAAGGCGTTCGCGTCTTCGGAAATCGAATGCCTTGCCCAGGCGATCTACCATGAATCGCGTGGAGAGCCCGACCGCGGACAATGGGCCGTGGCTTCGGTGATCCTCAACCGGGTCGACAGCCGCACCTATCCCGATACCGTTTGCGGCGTGGTGTTCCAGAACGCGCATATGGTCAATCGCTGCCAGTTTTCCTTCGCCTGCGACGGACGTCCCGACGATGGCGGGCATGGCAATATCATCGACCGGGAAAGCTGGGTTCAGTCCAACATCATGGCGCTGATCGCCTATCGCAAATCGCTCGAAGGCGCACGGCCCGAGGACGGGCTGACCACAGCGATGCATTTCCATACGACGACGGTTTCGCCCTCCTGGGCATCGGCCTATACCCAGGTCGCCGCGATCGGGAACCACATTTTCTATTGATCTGGCGGCTCTGACGCTTGCCTCCCGTCGCGGTCATCCCCGGCCAAGACCCGGGATCGGCAGCGCTGGCGGCCCTATCCCAAGCACCGAGTGTACTGGACCCCGGCTCAAGGCCGGCTGACAGGGCGATGGGTTTGCCGGCGACCTCCTCAAAAGAAAACCCGCACCGGACGGATCCGGCGCGGGCTCTCCTCACTGTGAGTTTCTTTGTGCCCGGTGCTTATTCAGCAGCCACCGCGAGGCGGGGGCCGGCTTCGGCGATCTGGGCGTCGGCAGCAGCGAACTTTTCGAAATTGGCTTCGAAGAGGCTGACCAGCCTGGCCGACTGGCGGTCATAGGCTGCCTTGTCTTCCCAGGTCTCGCGCGGGGTGAGGAGTTTGGAATCCACACCTTCGACGGCGAGCGGAACGGCAAAGCCGAAGACCGGATCGATGCGGGCCGGCACGTTGATCAGCTCGCCCGACAGGGCCGCATTGAGCAGGCGGCGGGTGTCCTTGATCGAAATGCGCTTGCCAACACCATAGGCGCCGCCGGTCCAGCCGGTGTTGATGAGCCAGCATTCGGCAAGGCTCTCACGGATGCGCTTCTTGAGCATGCGGCCATAGACCGTGGGGTGCAGGCTCATGAACGGGGCGCCGAAACAGGCCGAGAAGGTGGCCTCGGGTTCGGTGACGCCGCGCTCGGTGCCCGCGACCTTGGCGGTGTAGCCCGACAGGAAGTGGTAGATGGCCTGTTCGGGCGACAGCCGGGCGATCGGGGGCAGGACGCCGAACGCATCGGCGGTCAAAAGCACGATATTGGTGGGTGTGGGCCCGGTGCCGGTGCGCGAGACATTGTCGAGCACATAGAGCGGGTAGGCAGCGCGGGTGTTTTCGGTTTTCGAACCGTCGTTGAAATCGGGTTCGCGCGAATGCTCGTCAAGCACCACGTTTTCGAGCACGGTGCCGAAGCGCTTTGTGGCGCCGAAGATTTCCGGCTCGGCCTTGGCCGAGAGGTTGATTGTCTTGGCGTAGCAGCCGCCTTCGAGGTTGAAAACGCCATCATCGGACCAGCCGTGCTCGTCATCGCCGATCAGGATGCGCTCGGAATCTGTCGAAAGGGTGGTCTTGCCGGTGCCCGACAGCCCGAAGAACAGGGCCGTATCGCCATCCTTGCCGGTGTTGGCCGAGCAGTGCATGGGCAGGACGCCATCGGACGGGGCGTGGAAATTGAACAGCGAGAAGACCGACTTCTTGATTTCGCCGGCATAGGCCGTGCCGCCGATCAGAACGATGTTGCGGCTCAAATCGAGCGCGATCACCGTTTCGCTGCGCGTGCCGTGACGGGCCGGATCGGCCTTGAAGGCTGGATTGTGAAGGATGGTGACGTGCGGAGCAAAGCCGGTCAGGCCGGCACGGGCCGGGCGGATCAGCAGGTTGCGAATGAACAGAGCGTGCCAGGCCGACGGGGTGAGCACTTCGACATTGAGCTGGTGCTTGAGATCGGCGCCGGCGAAAAGCTGCTGATCGAACAGGTCCGCGCCCTCAAGCGAGGCCTTGAAATCGGCGAGCAGGGCATCGAACCGGGCCGGTTCGAGCGCCTTTGTGTTGTCCCACCATACCAGATTTTCGGTCAAATCGTCGCGCACTATGAATTTGTCGGACGGCGAACGGCCGGTGAACTTGCCCGTGTCGGCAACGAAAGCGCCATCGGCGCTGAGCAGACCCTGCTTGTGCGCTATGGCGGTTTCAACAAGGATTGGTGCTGTATCGTTGAACCGGACCGAAGCGGCATTGGCTGCAACGGATCTGGCAAGGCTCTGGCACGTTGTGGCGGTCATCTCTGGCACTCATAAAAACGAGAAGATTATGAGCGTAACCTTAGAGCCCGGGCACGCCGCCGGACATCTGGCAATGGGTCGTAAGACGTTCGTCTAGAGCCCGATTGAATCGGTCCGGCGCCCCAATTGTTCGATTTGCCGCGCATGCGAACCGGCAGAATGGTACCTTGTCATCCGGACATGCTTTGGCCCGACATGCAGTAAGGGCGGAACCGGCGACCCCGCCAA
>CENV01011335.1_pt1 | contig 19430 bp, 17 predicted proteins | sample 530231 | NCBI WGS metagenome assembly CENV01 (sample SAMEA2619815, study PRJEB7988) | marine metagenome | biome: marine biome (ENVO:00000447); feature: surface water layer (ENVO:00002042); material: "saline water (ENVO:00002010), including plankton (ENVO:xxxxxxxx)" | depth 5 m | reverse complement strand
CCGCGCGACGAACCTATGCCAGTCCGGCCGCCTTAAGCAGCGCCTCGGTCGACGGATCGAATTTTGCCCCACCCGCTTCGATCTTCTTGGCTATCTCCTTGCCCAGCTCGACGCCGAACTGGTCAAACGGATTGATGTCCATCAGCACGGCGGCGGCAAACACGCGGTGTTCGTGGAAGGCGATCAGCGCGCCAAAACTCTCCGGCGTCACGTCGTCGAGCAGCATGGTCGCCGAGGGACGATTGCCGGGATAGTTGCGGTGCGGATCATCGTTGCTCTTGCCCGCCATCAGCGCCGCGCCTTGCGCAAAGCAGTTCATCAGCAGGATATGGTGGTGCGCCGGATCAAGCGCATCGCCCGGCTCGACGCTGGCGATGAAGTCGACCGGCACGAGGTTCGTGCCCTGATGTAGCAGCTGGAAAACCGCATGCTGGGCATCGGTGCCGACCCCGCCCCAGGTGATCGGCGCGGTAATGCCAGCAGGCTCGCCGCCCACGGTCACGCTCTTGCCGTTCGATTCCATTTCGAGCTGCTGGAGATAGTCGGGCAGAACGCGCAGCCGCTCGTCATAGGCGAACACCGCGCGGGTCTGCGCTTTCAGGATGCGGGCATAGTGAAGGTCGGCAAAGGCCGCGCGCAGCGGCAGATTCTCGCGGCCCTCGGCGCTTTCGAAATGGCGGTCCATCGCCGCAGCCCCGGCGAGGAACTGCTCAAAGCCCTCCACCCCGATGGCCAGCGCGATTGGAAAGCCAATGCTTGACCACATTGAATAGCGGCCACCCACGCTGGTCGCGAAGGGCAGGATGCGGGTCTCGTCGACACCCCATTCGACCGCCTTTTCCGGCGCGGCGGTCAGCGCGATCACGCGGCCGGTCGGATCGTCCACGCCGTTGTCGGCCAGCCAGCGCAGCGCGCTTTGGGCGTTGGTCATGGTCTCGATGGTGGTGAAGGTCTTGGAGGCGACCGCAATCAGCGTGGTGGCCGGATCGCACTTGGAAAAAGCCTCTTCAAGCGCGAGCCCGTCGATATTGGCGACCACGTGCACATCGACCAGCGGATCCTCGCGACCGAGGGCATCAACCGCCAGTGCCGGCCCCAGCGCCGAACCGCCAATGCCGACATGGATCAGGTGGCGGACCTCGCCCAGCACTCCGTCGTGAATGGCCTGCACCAGCAGCAGCATCCGCGCGCGCAAAGCCTCTGCCTCCTCAACGCTGGCTTCCTTGCCAACGCCTCGCAGTGCCGAATGCTCAGCCGCGCGTTCCTCGGTCGGATTGACCACTTCGCCCGCGAACAACCGGCGGCGCATCTCGTCGAACCCGGCAGCACCAGCCAGAGCTTCGAAAGCATCGAGCCGCGCATCGTCGAGATGAGTCTTCGACCAATCGAAGCGAATGCCGCCATCGTCCAGCTCGATCCGCCGCGTCAGCTTTTCGACGCGCGCCTCATCCGCCGCGAACAGCTCTGCCAGTGTGGGTTGCGGCAGCTGCGCCAGCGCGTTCCAGCATTCCTCGCGAGTGGTGCTCATATGATCTCCAGTCCCTTCCGCATTTCTATTCGGCGCAAATGGCTAGGCGCATCGTCCGTCAAAGAAAACCGCAAATGTTGCACATGCGAAGACAGCCAATCACCAGCCTGCGCTTGACGGAGGCCCGCAGGGGCAACATGACCTCGTCACGATGAGCGACACCGACCATATCCGCGAATTGCACGAGCCCGAAGCCGCCCGCGCAGATACGAAGCCTGAAAAAAAGCCCGAGGATGCCAAGAGCTTTGCCTGGTTCCTTGTGAAGCTGGTGCTGATCGTGCTGCTGTTCCGCACGCTGGTTTTCACGAGCTTCAACATTCCATCCGAATCGATGATGCCGCGTCTGCTCGTCGGCGACTATCTGTTCGCCGCCAAGTGGCCCTATGGCTATTCGCGCTATTCGCTGCCGTTCGATCTCGATGTCGGCGACGGACGGTTGTTCTCGACCCTGCCCAAGCGGGGCGATGTCGCGATCTTCAAACACCCGATCGACAAGAGCGACTACATCAAGCGCGTCATCGGCTTGCCCGGCGACACGATTCAGATGATCGACGGCGTGCTGCAAATCAACGGCAAGCCAGTCCCCAAGGAGAAGGTTGCAAACTTCGTGCTGCCGACCACCGCCGCGCGCGGTTGCGGGCCGGGGCGCGCCCGGTTCACAGTGCGGCTCGATGATGGCAGCTTCGCCTGCTCGTTCCCGCAGTTCCGCGAAACCCTGCCCAACGGGGTGAGCTACAATGTGCTCGACCTCGGCACGGTCGAGGTCGACAATACGCCGCCGATCACCGTGCCCGAAGACCACCTGCTGATGATGGGCGACAACCGCGACAATTCGCAGGATTCGCGCAAGCCCGCAGTGTCCAACGGTTGGGTCGGCCTGGTGCCGGTCGAAAACCTCGTTGGCCGCGCCAGCTTCATGTATTTCTCCACCGATGGCAGCGCCGAATGGCTCAAGCCGTGGACCTGGTTCACCGCCACGCGGTGGGACCGGATCGGCAAGCCGATATGAGCGATCTCTCTGCGCAAACCCGTGACTGGCTCACCAGCACAGGCTTTGCCGTTAACCGACCAAGCCTGTGGCGTGACGCGCTGACGCACGGCAGCACCGGAGAAGCCGGCAACTACGAACGGCTCGAATTCCTCGGCGACCGTGTGCTCGGCCTGACCGTGGCCGAGTGGCTCTACGAGCGCGATCAGGGCGCCGAGGGCAAGCTTGCCCAGCGGCTGAACGCACTCGTCTCGCGCAACCAGTGCGCCGCCCGCGCTCGCGCGATCGGAGCGCCCTCGCACATCCGCCTCGGCAAACAGGCGCGCGACGATGGCGCGTCGGACAGCGACAACGTGCTTGGTGACATCATGGAAGCGCTGCTAGGCGCCAATTTCATCGAAGTCGGCTTTGCCCCCACCCGCGATCTGATCCGCGCTATCTGGGCAGAGGCGATGGACGGCGGCGCGGGCCGTGCCAAGCATCCCAAAAGCGCGCTGCAGGAATGGGCAGCGGGCAACCAGCGCAAGCCGCCGGATTACGAAGTCGTCAATATCGAAGGGCCTGATCACGCCCGCAAATTCACCGTGCGCGTTAGCGTACACAAGGTCGGCGCGGTGGAAGCCACCGCCAGCGGCAAACAGGATGCCCAGACCGAAGCCGCACGGTTGTTCATGGAGAAATACGGATGAGCCTCGAAGCTCCCCAGAAGAATAGTACCCCGAAGTGCGGCCTCGTTGCCGTTATCGGCGCCCCCAACGCGGGCAAGTCGACGCTCGTAAACCAGCTTGTCGGCCAGAAGGTCGCGATCACCAGCGCCAAGGCGCAGACCACGCGCGCCCGTCTGCTCGGCATTGCCCTGCAAGACGAGGTGCAGATGATCCTCGTCGACACCCCCGGCATTTTCGCCCCGAAGCGCAGGCTGGACCGGGCGATGGTGTCTGCCGCCTGGGAAGGCGCGGTCGAGGCCGATGCGGTGCTGCTGGTGGTCGATCCGATGAAGCAGCGGCGGCATGAGCTGATCCCGCTGCTCGAAAACCTGAAAGGTCGGCCTGAGCGCAAGTACCTCGTGCTCAACAAGGTCGATGTGTCGAAGAAGGAACCGCTGCTGGCGCTCGCGCAGGAGCTGACCCAGATGGCCGACTTCGCCGAGGTGTTCTTCGTCTCGGCGCTCACCGGCGACGGTGTGCCCGAACTGAAGTCACACCTTGCCTCGCTGATGCCGGAAAGCGCTTGGCACTATCCTGAAGACCAGGTGTCGGACGCCAGCGAGCGCCTGCTCGCCACCGAAGTCACCCGTGAGCAGCTATACCGTCAGCTGCACGAAGAGCTGCCCTATGACAGCGCAGTGCGGCCCGAAAGCTATCACACGCGGCCCGATGGCAGCGTGGAAATCCATCAGCAGATCGTGATCGCGCGCGACAGCCAGAAGGGCATCGTGCTCGGCAAGGGTGGCAGCAAGCTCAAGGCCATTGGCGAAGCGGCACGCGCCGAGCTGGCCGACATCCTCGGCGTAAAGGTGCACCTCTTCCTCCACGTGAAGGTGGATGACAGATGGTCCGAAAGCCGCGAGATATACGAGGAAATCGGGCTGGACTGGGTCAAATGAAGGCGCTGGCTGCCCTCGCCTGCCTTCCGCTGGCGATATCCTGCGCCAGTTTGCCCGATACGCCTGCAGTCACACCCACCGCGCAGTATGTCGCGATGGGCAGTTCGTTTGCCGCTGGCGCCGGGATCGGGCCGAACAAGCCTGGCACGCCAGAGCGCTGCAACCGAGCCACAAACAACTATGCCAGCCTGCTAGCCGCCCGGCTTGACCTCACGCTCGACGACCAGTCTTGCGGAGGGGCCACCACCGCGCACCTGTTGGGCGCGTGGAACGAACTTCCCGCACAGCTTGCTGCGGTGGGTCCTGATACCCGGCTCGTCACCATCACCGTGGGCGGGAACGACCTCAATTACATGGGGCTGTTGTTTTCCGCCTCGTGCGATCCGGCAGTGGGCATGGTCCGAGGGGCGGAGGTCCAGCCTTGCCCTCCCTTACCGCCAACGCCCACCGAGGCTGACTACGAAGCGCTCAAGGCCAACCTCGTTCATATAGTTCGCTCGATCCGGGCCATTGCGCCGGAATCACGGGTCGTGTTCGTGCAATATGTCACGCTCGTGCCCGAGCAGCTATGCAGCGCCACGCCGATCGGAGAAGAGGCGGCCGAGAAGGCCCGCAATCTCGCCCGCAGGCTTGCCGAAGTGACTGCCAGCGCGGCACAGGAAAGCGGGGCTGATGTCCTTGCTGCGAACGCGCTCTCGGCGAACCACACCATCTGCGATCCGCAGCCGTTCGCACTCGGCTTCCCGCCACCAGAGGGAAACACCGGCGCCCCCTGGCATCCGACCGCCGAGGGCCATGCCGCGATTGCCGACACGCTGGCCGCAATGCTCGACAATTAGTCTTCTTTTGAACGGGTGCGATAGCGGGCCAGCGAACTCACCGCCGCCACCACCGCCAGCGCGCAAGCCGCATAGAGCGGCACCGGGCTCTGACCGAAGCCTGCCTGCAGCAGAATACCGACGAGCACCGCGGCCAGCGTCTGCCCAAACAGCCGTGCGGTGCTCAGCAGGCCGCCGGCTGCGGCAGCGCGTTCACGCGGTGCGCGGCCAATCAGCAGGCGTGAGTTGGGGCTAAAGAACAGGCCGAAGCCAAGCGCGGTGAACGAAAGCCGCCAGCAAATGCCGAACACGCCCGGATCATCACCCATAGTAGCCAGCAGCAGCAGGCCGACGATCGCGATCGCCATACCCGTCACCCCCAGCTTGGTTGGCGCCACCCGATCCGACATCCAGCCCGCCAGCGGTGACACCACCAGCATGGTAAGCGGGAACGGCAGCAACAGCGTGCCGACCACTTGCGGATCGTAGCCCATGCCGGTCTCCAATCGGAACGGCAGCGAAAGCATCAACGCACCCGATGCAACGAAGCATGCCATCGACGCTAGCGCAGAAAGTCCGATCACGGGCTTTGCCAGCAGGTCCACCGGCAGCACGGGCGCTTTACGCTGACGTTCCCGGAGCACCAGCATGGTGGTGGAGGCAATACCGGCAGCAAACACGAGCCCACCGACCACAACACTGCCATGCGTACCGAGTTGTAGCCCGCCCACCAGCAGCAACATCGAAAGCGCGCTCCACACCCCGGAAATCACTTCACTGTGCCGCTCAAGCGGAACCGGATCGGGCAAGGCGCGGCCAAGTATCAGCGACACGATCGCAAAGGGCACCGCGACGACGAACACCAGATGCCAGTCGGTATGGCCGACAATGTAACCACCCAAGGTCGGCGCAAGCGCAGCCGAACTGGCCACGATAACCGAGTTGATCCCCAGCCCGGTGCCCAGCTTTGAAGAGGGATATATCTGCCGCAGCATCGCTGCTGAAACGCTCAACGCCATCGCCGCGCCAATCGCCTGCGCCCCGCGCAAAACCAGCAGGATCGGGAAGCTGTCCGCAAAATAGCACAGCCCCGACGCGACCATGAACACACCCTGCCCATACTGGTAAAGCGTGCGATGACCGAGCTTGTCCCCAAGCGAGGAAAAGGGCAGCAACAGCATGACCAGCACGAGCTGATAAACGGTGACGACATTGGTCACCATCGAGCTGGACACTCCCAGCTCGCGGGCAATGGTGGGCAGCGCCACGGTGGGTATCGCGCCGTCGATCACCAGCAAGCTGGTGCCGAGGCTGATGGCGACGATGGCCCAGATGCGGCGAGGAAGCGGGAGGCCCTCGTCCTCTCCACGAACCTCACGATTTTTGGTCCGGGGAGGGGAGGTCATGCGATTCATCGCGCCCATGTGTGGGCAACCGCGCTGAAAGGCAAGGTTGTGCAGTTAGTCGCCCGCAACGCAGATCGCGGGGCCAGCCCGCCCCGGCGACCTATTCGGCCGCCGGTGCCTTTTTCGCCGGGGCCTTCTTCTTCGCGGCAGGCTTCTTCTTGGCCGGTGCCTTCTTCTTGGCCGGCGCCTTGCGCTTTTTCGCCGGTCCCTTGGCAGCCTTCTCGGTGATCAGCGTGATCGCCTGCTCCTCGGTGAGGTCTTCGGGCTTGATGTCCTTAGGGATGGTCGCGTTGGTGGTGCCGTCGGTGACATAGGGGCCATAGCGCCCCGGCATCACCTTCATCTCGCCGCCGCTTTCGGGATGCGCGCCGAAGGTCTTCACCGGCTCGGCCTTGGCCCGGCCGCCGCCCTTGCGGTTGGCCGCCTCGGCCAGCAGGGTGACCGCCGCGTTCATGCCCGTCTCGAACACATCGCGCGTGCCCGAGAGCTTGGCATACTTGCCATCGTGCCTAAGGTATGGCCCGTAACGCCCTATGGCAGCTTCGATATCCAGACCCGTCTCGGGGTGCTTGCCGATGATCCGCGGCAAGGCCAGCAGCTTCAAGGCCCAGTCGAGATCGAAGTCATCGACGTCCTTGGGAATGCTCGCGCGCTTGGCCTCCTTGCCCTCGCCGATCTGCACATAGGGGCCGAAGCGCCCGGTCTTGCGCTCGACCGGCAGGCCGGTCTCGGGGTCGGTCCCCATGCTCTCGTCTTCCGAGCCGTCACCCTCGCCCGGCTGGCCGAACTTGCGGCGGAAGTTGCACTCGGGGTAGTTCACGCAGCCGATGAAGGCGCCGAAACGGCCCCCGCGCAGGTGTAGCTCGCCGCCCTGGCGACCTTCCTCGGCGCACTTGGGGCACCAGCGCGGCGGATTGCCATCGTCGCGCTTGGGGAAGAGGTAGTCTTCCAGGAACACATCGAGCGCTTCGGTCACTTCCGAGGGCTGCTGTTCCATGACCTCGTCGCTCTTGGGCTTGAAGTCCTTCCAGAAGCTTTCGAGCAGCGCCTTGTATTCGGCCCGTCCGCCCGAGACTTCGTCCAGCTCGTCTTCCATCCCGGCGGTGAAGTCGTAAGCGACATAGGTGGGGAAGAAGCGTTCGAGGAACGCTGTCAGCAGTCGCCCGGAATCCTCAGCAAAGAAACGGTTTTTCTCCATCCGCACGTAGGCACGATCCCGTAGGGTCTGGATGGTCGAGGCATAGGTCGACGGCCGGCCGATGCCCAGTTCCTCAAGCCGCTTGACGAGGCTCGCTTCGGAAAAGCGCGGCGGCGGCTGGGTGAAGTGCTGGGTGGCGTCGACGCCCTTCTTTGCAGGCAAATCGCCCTTGCGCAGCACGGGCAGCAGGCCATCGTCGTCATCGTCGGACTTCTCGTCGAAGCTTTCGGAATAGACGGCGAGATAGCCGGGGAATTTGACCACCTGCCCGGTCGCGCGCAGCTCGTGCTGGCCGGTCGCCTCGCGCAAGGTGACGCTGGTGCGTTCGAGCTGCGCGGTGGCCATCTGGCTCGCCATCGCGCGCTTGAAGATCAGGCCATAAAGCTTGGCTTCGTCGCCCGAGGCGGCACGGTCTCGGGTGAAGTCGGTCGGGCGGATCGCCTCGTGCGCTTCCTGCGCGTTCTTGGCCTTGGTCGAATAGAAGCGCGGCTTTTCGGGCAGGTAGGCCGAATCGTAGCGATCGCCGATCGCATCACGGCAGGCGTCGATGGCCGAAGGGTCCATCTGCACGCCGTCAGTACGCATATAGGTGATCGCACCCGCCTCGTAGAGCGACTGGGCACAGCGCATCGTGTGGCTGGCCGAGAAGCCGAGTTTTCGCGCGGCTTCCTGCTGCAGTGTCGAAGTGGTGAACGGCGGCGCGGGGTTGCGCTTGAGCGGTTTTGTTTCGACGTCCTCAACGGTGAAGTGCCCGGCTTCGACCGCCGCCTTGGCCGCCTCGGCGCTGGTGCCATTGCCAAGCGACATCTTGTCGAGCTTCTGCCCGTCGAACTTGACCAGACGCGCGTCGAACTGGCTGCCGTCATGCTCCATGTGAGCGATGACCGACCAGTATTCCTCGGGCTTGAACGCCTCGATCTCGCGCTCGCGCTGGCAGATCAGCCGCAAGGCGACCGACTGCACCCGGCCCGCGCTCTTGGCCCCGGGCAGCTTGCGCCACAACACCGGCGAAAGCGTAAAGCCGAACAGGTAATCCAGCGCGCGGCGGGCGAGATAGGCGTCAATCAGATCCTGATCGAGATCACGCGGCTTCTCCATCGCGCTGGTGACGGCAGGCTTGGTGATGGCGTTGAAGGTAACGCGGCTGACATTGGCGGGCAGCGCCTTCTTCTTCTTCAGCAGGTCCATCACGTGCCAGCTGATCGCCTCCCCCTCGCGATCAGGGTCGGTGGCGAGGATCAGACGGTCAGCGGTCTTGGCTGCATCGGCGATGGCTTTCACCTGATCGCGGTTGCGCTTGTCACTATAAACCTCCCAGTCCATCGCGAAGTCTTCGTCGGGGCGGACCGAACCGTCCTTCGGTGGAAGATCGCGGACGTGACCGTAGGAAGCGAGGACCTTATAATCCTTGCCGAGGTACTTCTCGATGGTCTTCGCCTTCGCGGGCGACTCTACAATAACAAGCTGCATGGAGAAAACCGTCAGTCCCTTACACGTGTACGTACGCGCGAGGGTGATGCGGCTAGCGGCCTCGCGTCAAGCGGGCAGTTAGCGGGGCTTGGCTCATCCGGCTAGAGAGACTTTTGCCCCGGCGTGCCGCGCGAGCCTTCCCGCAATCTCCAGTTCGAGCAATGCCATGTGCACTGCGCCGGGGCTGGAGCCGGTCTGGCGGATCAGTTCGTCGACGGCGACAGGCGCGGTGCTGAGCAGGTCGGCCAGGGCACCAGCGGGCATTTCGTCCTCGGGTTCGCCGGCGAAATGCGGCTCGGGTTCGCGCACGTGGGAGCGCGGCTTGCCGTCGAACCCGTCGAGCAGTTCGATCACGTCCTCGGCGCTCTGAACCAGAATTGCGCCCTCGCGGATCAGCTGGTTGCACCCGTGGCTGCGCGCATCGAGCGGGGAGCCAGGGATCGCCATCACCTCGCGCCCGGCCTCGCCCGCCAGCCTCGCGGTGATCAGCGAGCCCGACTTGGGCGCAGCTTCGACCACCAGCGTTCCGGCGGCGATCCCGGCAATGATGCGGTTGCGCGAGGGAAAGTGGCTGCCGCGCGGCTCGGTGCCGGGAGGCTGTTCGGCGAGCAGCAAGCCTTCGCGGGCAATCTGCTCCTGCAATTTGGCGTGCTGCGGCGGGTAGGCGATGTCGATCCCGCTGGCGATCACCCCGATGGTGGCAGGCAGAGCGCCCACATGGCAGGCCCCGTCAATCCCGCGCGCCAGCCCGGAGACGACCACATAGCCCTGCCCCGCCAGCTCGCTCGCAAGGTCGCGCGCCAGCTTTACCGCCGCCGCCGAGGCGTTGCGCGCGCCCACCATCGCCACGGCAGGGCGGTGCGCGAGCGCCGCATCGCCGCGCGCGGTGAGAATCGGCGGGGCGCTTTCGAGTTCGGCCAGCAACGGGGGATAGTCGGCGCTATCGTGGAACAGATAGCGCGCGCCCGCCGCCCGCGCCGCCTCGATCTCGGCGCTGACCTTGGTGTGGGTCGCCACCCGGTAGGACTTCTTGAGCCCGCGCGCGGCAAGCTCGGGCAGCGCCTCAAGCGCGGCCTCGGCAGTGCCGTAGCGGGCGAGTAGCTGGCGGTAGGAGACCGGCCCGATATTGGCCGAACGCAGCAGGCGAATACAGGCATAGGCCTCGGCCTGCGAGAGCGAGTTCGCCTCGGGCCGCGCCTCGCTCACTTCTTGCCGCCGACCTTGGGTTCTGTCCCCGCCTTGAGGCGCGCAATGTTCGCCCGGTGCAGCCAGATCACCAGCGCCGCGATCACCGCCAGCACGGGTACAAACCGGTCAAACCCAAGCAGCGCCGCCGCCAGCACAGCGGCCAGCACAGCGCCCATCCCGGCCACCGAACTGATCCGCACCGTGGCCAGCAGGCCCAGCCACACCAGCGCATAGGCAAGCCCCACCGGCCATCCGATCCCGAAGGCGGCGCCAGCATTCGTGGCAACGCCCTTGCCGCCCTTGAACTTCAGCCACACGGGGAAGCAATGCCCCAGCACCGCACCAAGCGCCGCCAGCGGAACCGGACCAAAAGCCGCAGCAGGCAGCGCGCCACCCTCAGAAAACAGCGCCCGTGCGATCAGAACGGGGGCCAGGCCCTTGGCCAGATCTAGCAGCAAGGTGCCTGCCGCCAGCCACTTCGAGCCAGTCCGCAACACATTAGTAGCGCCGATATTGCCGCTGCCGATGGTGCGGATATCACCCTTGCCCGCCGCCATGGCAAGCAACAGGCCGAACGGGATCGAGCCGAACCCATAACCGATCAGGAAGGCGAAAAGGGAATCCAAACCACAACTCCATCCGGCCTGAGCTTGTCGAAGGGCCGTGCAATCTTCTAGCGCGGCGCTTACGGGAAAAGACAGGGGTTCGACAAGCTCGGCCCGAACGGATTTGGAGCGAATATGCGTGCCGATACCCCCATCCTCATCTTCGACTCGGGTGTCGGCGGGCTCACCGTACTTTCCCAAACACGCGAACTTCTCCCCGAAGCCGACTACATCTACGTCGCCGACAGCGCTGCCCTGCCCTATGGCGACAAGAGCGAGGCTGAAATCGCCGCGCGCGTTTGCGGCCTGCTGGGCCGACTCGCCGAACGCTATCACCCACGCCTCATCTGCATTGCCTGCAACACCGCATCGACCATCGCGCTCGGCATGGTGCGCGAGGTACTCGAAACGCCGATCGTAGGCACAGTACCCGCGATCAAGCCCGCGGCCGAAGCGACCCAAAGCGGCGTGATCGGCTTGCTCGGCACGGCCGCCACTATTCGCCAGCCCTATGTTGACCGACTCGAAGCAGAGTTCGCCCAGGGCAAGACGCTGCTGCGCCATGCCGCGCCCGAACTTGTCCTCGCGGCCGAGCGGAAACTGCGCGGTGAGTCGCTAGACCCGACAGCGATCGAGCGTGCCGTCACCGGACTGCGCGCCCAGCCCGGCGGAGATCGGATCGATACTGTGGTGCTCGCCTGCACCCATTTCCCGCTGCTGGCCGATGAACTGGCGGAGAAATTCGGCCCGCAGGTCCGTTTTGTTGACGGAGCGCAAGGAATTGCCCGCCGCATCGCCTACCTGACGCGCGGTCAGGCCTTCGCACGGTCCGACAGCGACCTTGCAATCATCACGGGTGATGCCAGCCATGACACTGCACTCCATCGAGCCCTCCAACACTACGGGATCGGCAGAATTGCGGGGTTCTAATGAGAACCCTTCGCAAACATCGCCCTTTCAAAATTGCCCCGCGTTGACTAATTCCGCGCATAAGGATTGCCGCGGCCCAGTGCGCGGCGCAGATCGGACCGGTACGCTGAACTACAATCATATCTTCGATCAAGCGATCGGACGCCTGCACGGCGAGGGCCGTTATCGCGTCTTTATCGACATCCTGCGCAACAAGGGTGCCTTCCCCAATGCGCGCTGCTTTGCCGGCCACAATGGCCCCAAGCCGATCACCGTGTGGTGCTCGAACGACTATCTGGCCATGGGCCAGCACCCCAAGGTTGTCGCCGCCATGGAAGAGGCGCTGCATGACGTTGGCGCCGGCTCCGGCGGCACGCGCAACATCGGCGGCAACACCCACTATCATATCGAGCTTGAGCGCGAACTCGCCGACCTGCACGGCAAGGAAGGCGCGCTGCTGTTCACCTCGGGCTATGTCTCGAACGACGCCACGCTCTCAACGCTGGGCAAGCTTCTGCCGGGCTGCGTGATCTTCTCCGACGAGCTGAACCACGCCTCGATGATCGCAGGCATCCGCAATTCGGGCTGCGAAAAGCGCATCTGGCGTCATAATGACGTCGCCCACCTCGAAGAGTTGCTCGCCGCTGAAGGGCCGGACGTGCCCAAGCTGATCGCCTTCGAAAGCGTCTATTCGATGGATGGTGACGTGGCCCCGATCCACGCCATCTGCGATCTCGCTGAGAAATATGGCGCGCTGACCTATATCGACGAGGTCCACGCAGTCGGCATGTACGGCGAGCGCGGCGGCGGCATTTCCGAACGGGACGAAGCCGCACACCGGATCGACATCATCGAGGGCACGCTGGGCAAGGCATTCGGCGTCATGGGCGGCTACATCACCGCCGACCAGCGCATCATCGACTGCATCCGGTCCTATGCACCCGGCTTCATCTTCACCACTTCGCTCAGCCCGGTGTTGGCCGCCGGTGTGCTCGCCTCGGTGAAGCACCTCAAGCAGTCCACCCTTGAGCGCGAAGGCCAACAGGCCGCTGCTGCGATGCTGAAGGCGAAGTTCCGCGAGGTCGGCCTGCCGGTAATGGATTCGACCACCCACATCGTCCCGCTGATGGTGGGCGATCCGGTGCGCGCGAAGAAGATCTCCGACATCCTGCTCGCCGAGTATGGCGTCTATGTGCAGCCGATCAATTTCCCGACCGTGCCGCGCGGCACGGAAAGGCTGCGCTTCACGCCCGGTCCGTCGCACACCGAGGCGATGATGGACGAGCTGACGACCGCGCTAGTCGAGATTTGGGATCGGCTCGAACTACAGCTTCGCGCAGCAGCCTAAATATTTCTTTTTGTAATTGATGCAGGTCATAGTTACGGTTATTACCGTGACTAAACAACTGTCTTGGCCGAAGTGTCGATAGTGGCACAATGGCCTCCAACAGGGGGAGACCAGCTATGAAACGCCTTCAGACTATAGCCTTCGCATCCAGCCTCGCACTGGCGCTCGGTGCCTGTCAGGAGACTGAAGAAGCACCTGCCGATACTGTTGCTGTGCCGACGGGCGTCACCACGCTGCCGGTTAGCATCAACGCTGCGATGGTGGGGCTGATTGACCAGTCGGCCGACTATCTCTGGGCCATGGGCAACGGCGACCTGCCGAAGGATGCGCACGACTGGGATCAGGTCCGCGCGGCAAGCTATGACATGATCATCGGCGGCGCCGTAATCCAGATCCCGGGAACAGGCGAGCACGATGCGGAATGGGTCAAGGCCGAAGACTGGCGTACATGGTCGAACGAGCTGACCAAGATTGGTGAGGACGCGCTGCCGCTGGCAGAAGAACAGTCGACCGATGTCGACGAATGGCGCGCACTCGGCAACCGCCTGATCGACAATTGCGAGGCCTGCCACGCGGCCTACAAGCCTGAAATTCCCTCGCAGGGTATCCTGCACGAGGAAATCTCGCGCGATGCCGAAGGCGTGAGCATCTTCGATTAGTCTGACTTAGGCTTGGGCGGTCTTGCGATAAGGCCGCCCAGCCCTAGCATGCATCAAGCACTGCCGGTCGCCAGTACTCAGGCCGTGCGGCGTCTACGGCGCAAGAAGAACAGACCAGCCAACGCAATACCGAACAGGCCAAGCAGCCCGGGCTCAGGCACCGGCGTGCCGCCGCTCGATGTCGAAGAGCCTCCCGAGCTTCCCGGAGTTTCGGGATCGCGGGGCGGCGTGTAGCCACCCTTGTAAGTACCGACGTGCATTTCGCCATTCTGCGTCAGGCTGCCGAACACGGCGGAGCCCTCGATGTAGTTGGCGGTCGTTGCCTTGGCCTTGGGCGCCAATACCGAGCCTCCGAATGCCGTCGTGAAGTCCAGGCTTTCGGCTTCGGGGAAATTCCAGATCACATTCTCGCCCAGCTCCTGCGTGCCGCCGAGGAAGTTGTCATTCAGCACGACCGATGAGCCGGTCACGTTGACGATCGCCGTTTCGGCTCCGTTGAGCTGGAAGTCGATCTCGCCGATCGCAGCAAGGTCCGCAGCATCGATCGAAAACACCGCCAACCCATCGGCATCAGGTGCGGCATTGAAGACCCCCCGGTTGCCAGCGAACGTCGCCGTGCTGTTGGGCGAAAGGGTCTGCAAATCGTGCGACAGGTTGAGCATGCTGCTCTCGATCAGGCTCGCATCCTGCTGCAGGTTTTGCAGGAAGGCCGGATCGCTCATAGCCAAGCCGCTGTTCACGGTGTTGTCGTTGATGTTGGTGTTCGACAGCGAGCCGCCCACCTGAACCGTCTGCTGGCCGTTGAGATTGAACCCGCTTTCGACATTGCCGCCAACGATAGCGCCCGACCCGTTGTTGAGGTTCTTGTGGCCGCCGGTCACGTTGCCGACCACGATCAGGCCCGGCTGGCCGCTCGGCGAGGTATCGTCGGGCATGATGTTGTAATTCGATGAATTGCCGCTCAGGTTGCCGCCAACAAAGGTGCGCCCCTCGACTTCCGAGCTGGAAGTGAGATCGCCAAGGACCACAAGGTTCCATTCGCGCAGCGCATCGGTTCCGACCTGGACCTTCGCAAATGCGGTGGTGGAGAACACCGCTGCTCCGGCAACCAGCGCTGACGCGACCAAGAACTTGCTACGAATCATGGGAACTCCAATGGGACTTATCGCATGCGCGCAATTCGCCGCGCAGCCTCCGCTAAACGAGCGGTGGCATGCATCCCATAGCGAGAACCTTCGTAGCGAAAGGTTACCGTCGCCTAACGCAAACTAACTACATTGTCCGACATGCGCTCGTCCTTGCGGCCGAGATATAGGCTCGCCATCGGCTCGTCATCGACCACCGATGCCTCAACCGCACCGAAGCCATTGAACCCGGTCTTCATGGCCGCGCCATAAGCGCCAAGCATGCCGATCTCGATGTAGTCGCCCGACTGGATGTCCTCCGGCAGGAGGAACGGACCTTTCATGTAGTCGGCATCGTCGCAGGTCGGGCCATAGAAGGCGAACTCGGCGAGCGGCTGGGTGAGGTCATCCTCCAGCGCGCGGACCGGGAAACGCCAGGCCACATGCGCCGCATCGAACAGCGCGCCATAGGCACCGTCGTTGATGAAGAGTTCGTCGCCGCGGCGCTTTTCCACCTTGACGATGATCGACGAGTATTCCGCACAAAGCGCACGGCCCGGTTCGCCCCAAAGCTCCGCCGAATAGGAAATCGGCAGTGCCTCGAAGTGGCGGTGGATCAGCGCGAAGTAGTCTTCCAACGGCGGCGGTTCCATACCCGGATAGGACGACGGGAACCCACCGCCGACATCGACGATGTCCACGGTAACCGCTGCCTCTGCAATGGCCGCGCGCACGCGTTCAAGCGCCTGAACATAGGCGAACGGCGTCATCGCCTGGCTGCCGACGTGGAAACAGATGCCCAGCGCATCGCAATGCTGGCGCGTGGCCTGCAGCAGCGGCGCGGCATCTACGAGATCGACACCAAACTTGGCTGCCAGCGACAGCTCCGAATGTTCGGAGGAAACGCGCAGGCGCACGAGCAGGCGCAAGTCATCGGCAGGATCGCCATTCTCGTCGGTGGTCGCCTCGACCACCTTGGTCAGCTCTTCGAGCGTATCGAGCGAGAAGGTGCGCACGCCGTGGGTGAAGTAGGCTTCGCGCACGGCACGCGCGGTCTTCACCGGGTGCATAAAGCACAGCTCAGCCTCGGGGAGCACGGCACGCACCATGCGTACCTCGCCAATCGAGGCAACGTCATAATGCGTTACGCCGTTATCCCACAGGATGCGGACAAGGTCCGGCGACGGATTCGCCTTCACCGCATACATTGCGGTGCCAGGAAAATGCTCAACGAAGAAACGCGCCGCTCGCGCAGCCGCCTGCGGCCGCGTCAGAATGACGGGTTCGTCCGGCGAAAGGGCGCGGACTACAGCTCGTGCGTCAGGAAAATGGTGCAATTCAAGGGACCCCCTAAGGCTCTAAACCGACAAGTAGCTGCCTTGCGGTGGGAATCCCTTGGGGCAGCGGAAGCGCGCATATAGGCTGTCAGTAATGAACTGCAAGTGAAAATGGACGGTTAGAACTGCACGTTCGGCACAGCGTCCACTGAGCCCTTCTCGCTATCGTCGAGGCGATGGAAATCTGCCTCCGAAAACCCAAACATTCCAGCGAACAAAACCGCCGGAAATGTCTCTCGCCCGGTGTTGTACCGGGCAACCGCGGCATTAAGCGCTCTACGCGCGGCAGCCAGCTTGTCCTCGATAACGGAAAGCTCGCGCTGGAGTTCCTGAAAGTTCGTATTGGCCTTGAGATCGGGGTAAGCTTCGCCCAGCGCCAGCAGCCGATCGAGCGCCATACGCAGCTGTTGCTCGTCACCCGAAGCAAGCGAGCCCTGCGCGGCGCTGTTGCGTGCCGCAATCACCTGCTCCAGCGTGTCCTGCTCGTGCGCGGCATAGCCCTTCACGATGTTGACGAGATTGGGAATGACATCGTGCCGCTGGCGCAGCTGCGCGTCGATATCGGCGACACCCTGGCGAACATGCTGCCGCAGCGAGACCAACCGGTTGTAGATGCCGATGACCAGCACCACCAGCACGCCAATCACGGCCAATCCGACGATCCATTCCATCAGCGTGTTTCTCCTCTAACGTGGTCGGCGCGACTTGTGCCAGTGAACCTTGCGAACGAGAAGGAGTTTGCGGGATCAATGATCGAAAGGCCAGCCCGACAGATAACTTCATAAATCCCCACTATCGCTGCCGCCGCGTGTTGTGCCAGTGATCGTCACGCACGGAAAGAGGTTTGGGAGCGATGATCGAGAAGCCCGACGTGGACGCGCTGATGGCTGGCGAGCTTGGCCAATGGCTCGAAACGCAGGTCAGTGTGCGCGAGGAAGCGCGCCTGAAGACCAAGCGGCGGTTTATCTGGCTGGCGGTGGGCGTTGCTGGGCTATTCGCCGTGCTGACCATCGCCCCGGTATCGGATCAACTGCGCCTGTTCCTTACTTTCGCGCCCGCGATGTTCGGGGCGGTATGGGCCTGGCACCCACGCGGCGAGGCAATCAAGGCGACCAAGACCGGCATCAATGAGGCCATCGCTCGCGCGCTTGGCATCGAATACGCTCACGATTGCGACCCGAGCGTCAGCTTCGTGCGAGCGCGCGACCACAAGATGTTTGGTTCCTACTCGCGCTCGTCATTCGAGGATCTGTGGCACGGCGATCTCGGCGGCCTCCCCTTCTCGCTGCACGAGGCGCATCTCCAACGAAAGGAGGGGAGCGGCAAGAACTCGCGCTGGGTCACGGTCTTCCGCGGGCCTATTATCACTATTGCCGGAGCCAGGCCGTTCCATGGCGTGACGCTGCTCGATCGCTCAGGCAGGCACCGGAAGATGCTGTGGTTCGGCGAAAAGGAAACGCTCGAGCTTGACGGTGTCGAACTCGCCCGCGCCGACATGGTGCATCCCGACTTCGAGGACGCCTTCACTGTCTACACCAACGACCAGGTCGAGGCGCGCTGGCTGGTGCACCCGACCTATATCGAAAAGCTGATCGCGCTTGAGGATGCCTTTAACGGCCGGGACGTGCGCGCGCTGTTCAAGGACGGGGAACTGACGATCGTGCTCTCGTCCGGCAACATGTTCGAAAGCGGCTCGATCGACGCCACGCGGGATCGCGCCAACGTCGAACGATGCATCGATCAGTTCATGGCTATGGCCGAACTGGCAGCGAGCCTCAACGAGGCACCGCGCTAGTCCGGCCTTATCGAGGCCTTACTGGTCGAACAGCTTGGCCCAGCGGCGCGGCTCGCGCTTCTTCCAGTGCTCGCGGTGGTAAGCATCGGACGCCAGCAGCGGCATCACCGAACCGGCTTCGGCAAACACCATCTGCTCGATCGCGGTGTTGACCTTGCCCCAGCTCGCAGCCTCCTGCAGCGTGGAGGACGAACAGGCACCATCACGCACGTCAGCCACAGTGACCTGCACCGCATACTTGTGCACGTCGACCTCTTCGTGGCCGAGGATTTCGGCGCAGACCACGGTGTCCTGAATGAAGTTCTTGGGGACACCGCCGCCCACCATCAGCAGACCCGAAACGCCCGCCTCGATCTTGATCTGGGTGAGTTCCCGGAAGTCGGCAATCGCATCGAGCACCATGTAGGGCTTGCCCGCCTTCATTGCGTCGACCTGATGCTTCACAAGGCCAAACCCGGCCGAGCTATCAACGAAGGCCGGGCAGAAGATCGGCACGTCATGCTCATAGGCGAGCTTGACCAGGCTGTTGTCCTTCTTGCCGTGCTTGACGAGGTACTTGCCCATCTCACGGATGAAGGCGCGGCTCGAATAGGCCTTGGGTTCGAGCGATTCGGCGATCTCGAAGATCGTGTGATCGACGTTCTGGAGGTCGTCCTCGTCGATGTAGGTGTCGTAGATGCGGTCGATGTAGAGCGAGCGCAGCGTGTCGTCGTCGGGCACTTCGAGCGCTTGATAGTGCTTGTGGCCCAGTCCCTCGAAGAAATCCATGTCGACGATGGTGGCGCCGGTGGCGACGACGGCGTCGACCATGTTGTTACGCACCAGCTCGGCATAAAGGTCCATGCAGCCGCCCGCGCTGGTGGAGCCGGCGATCACGAGGAACACGGTGCAATCCTTGTCGGACAGCATGTCATTGTAGATGCCGGTGGCACGGGCGAGATCACGGCTGGTGAAGCTCATCTTGCCCATGGCGTCGATAATCGGACGCGCATCGTAGCTGGTGATGTCGATATGCTCGACCTGAGTCGACAGCAGTTCTGCCTTGCGGTTGCTCTTGAGAGGGTCAGTCATGGGGAGAGGACTCCGGGAGGTGGTATAGGTCGGCCCGGCAGATAGCCGCGTTCGCGCACGGGATAAAGCACTGAACGCACATGCAGCATCGTACGGGGTGGAAGGTACTGCCCGCCGCTGCCATAGGCAGGCCCATGACTGACCAACAATCCCGCACCCCCACGCGCGAAGGCGTGCTCGAAGCCGCCCAGAAGGTGGCCGCAATTCTGCCGCCCACGCCGCTCCTTCCTGTGACGATCGACGGCCATCAGGTCTGGATCAAGGCCGAGTGCCTGCAACCGATCGGCGCGTTCAAGATTCGCGGCGCCTGGCACCGGCTCTCAGCGCTCAGCGAAGAAGAACGCGCAGCGGGCGTGGTGGCCGTATCGAGCGGCAACCAT
>CENV01088449.1_pt1 | contig 19470 bp, 26 predicted proteins | sample 530231 | NCBI WGS metagenome assembly CENV01 (sample SAMEA2619815, study PRJEB7988) | marine metagenome | biome: marine biome (ENVO:00000447); feature: surface water layer (ENVO:00002042); material: "saline water (ENVO:00002010), including plankton (ENVO:xxxxxxxx)" | depth 5 m | reverse complement strand
TGACTGGTTCAAGACGGTTGCCTCGTTCCATCGCCCTGTTTGTTTCGGTGACTTGTGGTTCGTCAGCAATCTTGTCGTATGCCAACGCCCATTTTGTTTTGAAGCGGTGCTCGCCGTGTACAGCAGCAGCTTCGCTTGCTGAAACCACTGGGTATCCGGTTTCGTCACGTTGACGTAGACGTAGCCATTCGATTGAGCCGTGCTCAGGTTTAGGAATCGTAATCCTTCTCATGTCCCTCCTCTGTAGACGCCGATAGTTCTACCAAAGGGGTGTTACATTTTCCAAATTAAAAATCTTCGGAAAGCCAATTCACTGGGACGCAGACCTGCAAACTGAACACAGCCAAAATGTTTTCCCAGGGGATATGCAAAATGTCCCCAACCATTAGGCCACCACTTTCGGGTTCGATCGGTTCACCGATAGTTGAACTGACCAAAGTGAGGTGACCTTCGAGACATTTCGGCCATACCCATCCGGTGCTCAACACATGGACTTCTTCAGGTTTGTAGGTATCGGTGTTAGTCCAACTGCTGTCTGAACCGGAGTGAGCGTCTTTCCACTGACAGACCACCAGAGGCCATGTGTCATCATCTTGATCGTAGATTTCCTGACTCATTCGTCCTCACCATCGTACGGTTCACCATGTCTATCACATTCACGGCACCTTCGGCCTGTGTTCACAGGCCATACCTCTCCGCAGAGAGAGCACATTAGGAGGTTAGTCATCACCCACAGAGTACAACTTCCCACGGAACCATGCCTGTGCGTTGTGAATGGCTACCTGCTCGTAGAAGAAGTTGCCGTCACCTGGTTCGAACGTGACGATTCCTACGCCTTGTTGCCAATCTTCTAAACCGGCACTTATTAGTGGGCGGCCCTCGATATCATGCCCGCCGCGCGTCGAAGGGACAGCTCCGTTCGTCTTCGCGAGGCAGCCAGGGGTTGCGGCCATGATAGTTTTAGCCCCGTCATAATCATTCCGAGTTCTCTCTGCCCATTCCCTGCGGTGGATGTGTCCGTAGATGACTGAACATTTCTCGTTCGCAAGGTACGCATGAGCCGTTGAGCCATTCGATTTGACACGGTTGCCGTGAATGACTTTGAGTTTTTCGTTAATCCAGTAGGTGCCCGCTGGATACCCTGGAACAAAACGAACAGAGAAATCATCGAACCGGCACAAAAAAGGAATACTAAGAACAGGTAGCCCGTGAGTGTCGTTGCCACGTTTGAGGCCGAACGCCGCACGCATATTTTCGATGGAGCTGTTTGAGATACGTTTTTCATGATTGCCCTCTAACCAGACGATTTCTGCGTCAGGCGCGCAGGCTCGTAGCTCGGCAGCGAACGTAGCTGCACGGTTGATAGATGCCTGAGTGGTTTGCGCGTACGCTGGTGTTAGCCGGTACTTGCCGAACTCTGGTGCGTCCAGCATGTCGCCAACACACACCACTACCTCAGGGTTTAGGTCACGGATGATGGACATGCACAAACTAATTGCGTCCTCGTCATGCGTTGATACAAGCTCGCCCTCAGCGTCCCTGTAGTAGCCGATTTGTGCGTCAGGCACAATGACAGCGGTCTGCCACCCTTCGGGCTTCTGAAGCCCTTTTAGCGGCCTTACAGAGCATTTGACGGGCGGTGCCTGCGACACGGGGTCCCACTGTGGACCCTCAGCCCAAGCTGGTGATATTTGCACAGCGGTGAGGTCGTGGACCTCTGCCTCTCCTTCGTCGTTTTTAGTCAACGACTGATACAGAGAGACACGCGTGATACGGCCAACCTCGTCAACGTCAATACCGTTACGCTCCAGCAGCGTAGCAATTTTGCCCAACACTTCTTTTTTGGGTGCGGGCGGTGTATTCAGATCATCAGATAACGCCACAAGCACACTCCCCACGCAAGTGACGTTGCATCACACTTTTATTAATCGGATGACCGTTAGCAGTCAACGTATTTGCAAGCCACACGGCTGTAGGACCGTTGCTGTTGTGGTTGCGACGACCACGAGGCTGGTTGTACACCAACTCAATAGCCTGGTTCAACGCAGCTAAATCTTCGGGAGCTAACGTTTTTCGCAGCAATCCAACGCCGCAACGTGGTCCTGCGGGCTTATTTTCGGGTACTTGCTGTAGTGCTTCGGCTAGTCCCATTTGTGTTCCCCTCCCGTTGAAGTCGGGTGATGAGATGAGCTAGATGATGGGCTTCATCTGAACCTCTGGGAACAATTCTAGTCATAAAGTTTGTAATGTCGCGGATCTCATTTGGTGCAAGCATGAAACATGAGATTGTACACCATCATTTTTTATGGGCGTGCCACTCCATGTGGTCATCTAAACGGTCGTCGAGCCGCTCAACTCTTTTGTCAATCTTGCGTAACAGAAACAAGTTTGTGGCGTGGTCACGGTTGTTTTGGCGACGGAACTTTTCAAGGAGAACAGTGATAATTCCACCAGGGGCGATGACCGCCAGCAGAATCATCAACCATGTCGGCATGACAAATTAGTTTTTGAATGCTGACTCAACGTCTTCGGTGGTGAGTTCGCCGTCAGCTTTGTATGCGGTGGCAAGAGTCTGAACTGCACCGAGAGCTGCGATAGCTCCGGCCATGACAGCGGACTTCCACACTGCGACATCGACGATGGCTCCTGCGAGGACGTTAGGTACGCCTGCGGCGATAAACGTTGCGACGAGTCGCTTGGCTACTATTGCGATCATTTGTCTTCCTTTGGTGGGAATATCTGGGATAGAACGTAGAAGATTACACTAGCAACAGAAATACCAATCGCGTAGTCCTGGGTCTGGCCGGACAGCGTAATAATCACGAGCAACAAACCGCCTACCATGACCGCAGTCTCGCAGGCGAGGACAAAATAATGTTTCATCGTCGGGTCCTCCGGCGAGCTGGGACGGTTGGAACGGCAGACACTATTGTAGCAGTTGCAGCGACAAGTGTCTGGCGAGTCTCCACAGTGACCGTACTCCCGGCTGGAACATAGTCAGGATACTGTTCCGCAAACTCATCTCCAAAAATATCGACCTCTTCCTCGAAGACCTCTTTTTCCTCTTCGGTTGCCCCTTCTGGTGGGGGTGGCGGGACTGTTGGTTTTGCAACTGAAGTGGGGACAGTTGTGGGGGGCAGTGAAGTAGTGGGTACAGCCGTCGTCGTGGACGATGTAGTCGTGGAAGTAGAAGAAGTCGTCGTGGGCGCAAGAGTCGTCGTCGTGGTCGTCGTAGTTGTCGTCGTGGTGGTCGTTGATGGCAAAGGTGGGCGTGTAGTGGTGGTTGTTGGGGGCAACGTCGTCGTGGTCGTTGTGGTCGTCGTAGGGATAGTAACGGTAGTAGTCGTAGTCGGCGGGATCGTCGTCGTTGTTGTACTTGACGTAGTAGTAGTCGTTGGGATCGTGGTGGTTGATGGCGATGTAGTAGTCGGCGGGATCGTAGTCGTGGTGGTTGTTGTCGTTGAAGGCCATGTCGTTGTCGTTGGTGGGAGTGTCGTAGTGGTGGTGGTGGTAGATGTTGTGGTGGTTGAGGTAGTCGTCGTGGTGGACGTACTAGATGTAGTGGTCGTTGGCGGTACAGGTGTCCAAGACCCTTCGCCAAACGTGACAACCCATGTGCCCTCAGGCACCGGCTCATTCATTGCAAGCGTCTGATAGGTGTTGAACCGCAAGGTGAACGTGCCAACTGGCTCTTCAATAAACAAACGGGATGAGTAACAATCCCCTACATCGTTATGCGCCCCGTCATCATCCTGGTAGTCCACTCCCATGCTTTCATCCAAAAGCTGGACAAAAGGATCCGGGGTCACAGCAAAATCCAGAGGACAATCAACGCCGGTCGATACCGTGATGTCGAGGATGTCGCCCTCCTCGAAGGTGACAGTCCAATCGACAAACGGCTGATCCGGTCCGACCGTGACAGTTAGCGGATCTGCGTACGCTTGGAAAGGTGCCAGCAGGCACAGAAAAAATAGGCCAACGAAACCTATCTGGCTACAGGTGATAAGGCGACGGCGCACCGTCAGCCAAACATGCACTTCCAAGTGCGAGGACCGACGATCCCGTCAACTGGTCCACAGCAATCGGTGTTCTTCTTCTGCCAAGCCTTCACAGACCTATCGGTTTTCGGTCCGAAGTCGCCATCGACGTACGCACCGACCTCTTTCTGCACAAGTTTGACGGCTTCGCCCTTGCTGCCTTTACGCAACGAGCGACCGGGGTATGCAGGTGTCTTCTTCTTTGCGGCTGGTTTACGGGAAGGTTTCTTGCCTTTCAGCAACTTCGCCATTGTCTCCTCGTAGTACGAGGCACTATCGCAATAGCGTGGACTAATCTCCAGGTGCACCCAATCGCCTCCAGGGACACCCGAAAACGCCTTCTTTTTGTAAACTCTCCAAGCGTCACGATCACACTTGTAGCCACGACCCCACGGCTTCGGGTAGTAGTCGAACACCGCTTCGATTTCGAGCTCGTCAGCGTTTTCAACGAGGAAGTCCATCATGCGGACAGCATCCTCGTACTTGCCTGAGCCACGGTACTTGCCGCCACGCCAAGAAAGGTCAGCGGCACGACCCGTCGAGTGAACACTGTAAGTGGACTTACCGCGTTTTTTTCTGACTGACAGAGTTCCCAGATTCCACAGGCCGAACTCGGCTTCGAGCAGGTCAACCAGTTTCTCCAAGCCAGCCCTTTTGCGCTTTGCAATCTTGTCGTATCCGGTGTATCTACGCTTTGCCATCACAAATCCTTTATTTCTTTAGGTGTACATAATCAAGTATGAAATGTCCACCGAAGCAGACTGCACGCTACTTATCTCTGCTGACGAATTTGACGACGCCCCGCCATCGAACTCATACACACGAAAAGTAATGGTGGTCGAAGAAATATTAGTGACCGTAGTTTGCAAGAGCACATCGCTGTCGTCTGACTGCTCCGCTCTTGGCGTAATAAATATGGCAGCGTTTGTCAGGTTGCTCGAAGACAAACCGTGATCGCTACTCGTTATCGTGCCAAAACCTGTCGAGTTTGTGGTCTTTGTCAATTTTCCGTAAGCAACTTTCATTGTAAGAGCCGCTGTTGCGCCTTCGCTGCCAACACCAGACACCACCAAAGGATCGCTAGCTGAAACAGTTGCAACATAGTTGCCGGTTGTTTGAGTGCTCAACGCCACTGCATTGTTCGCAATATGCTCAGAGGCCACTGCGTCGTCAGCAATCTTGTCACCATTTACTGCATCGGCACCCAACTCTGTTGTCCCGACAGCACCAGTTGCAATTTTGGCCTGTGTGACTGCATCATCAGCAATACCAGAAGTAGGAACAACGATGTCAACGTTGGCAGCAGCAGTCAAACGGCCATCAGCATCAACCGTGAACTGGGCCACGGAATCGGCATCACCATATGTAGCCGCAGTAACCGCAGTTGCCGCAAGCGCATCAGCACCAACAGCACCCGTAGCGATCTTTGCGGCGGTAACCGCATCATCAGCCAAATGCGCTGTATCGATAGAACCGTCAACGTAATGCTCAGAATTAATTGAGTCATCAGCAATTTTTGTCCCGTCAACTGCGTCGGCAGCAATTTTTGCTGTTGTAACTTGCAGGTCAGCAATATGAGCCGTGTCAATAGATCCGTCAACGTAGTGCTCGGAGTTAATTGAGTCGTCGGCAATCTTTGTTCCATCAACTGCGTCAGCAGCAATACCAGCAGTTGCGACCTGTCCGTACGCCAACCCCGTAGCGGTCGAAGAATCGGCCTTGAGAACGTGCTCATTGGTGCCGACCGCTAAACGAGTAAACGTCGAGGAACCGTGTGCAACAATGTCGCCCTTCGTTGTCCATGTAGAGGTCAGCTCGTTCGCTTCATCTGCATCAACAGACGTAAACACAGGAAACACCGTTGCACCAGAATCATGAGACACCGCCGAGGTGCCATCCTGACCACGCTCCGAATTGGAAGCGATGTTGATGGTCGTGTCGCTAGAACCTGTACGGGTTACCAACACCTTTTCTTCGGACGCAGTGCCAGGAGACAACACAACGTGGTACGGCTCTGACCCGTAGGGCCAGCCTGTAGCTGCCGAAACGGTGAATGTAGTTGTGCCGGATGCAGCAATCGATGAGGTCGTCGTCGTTGAGACCGCACCGCCTGTGTATCCTCTGCGTGTTTTAGCCATTGTTACTCCACAAGGGAGCGCAACGTCACCGTCGCAGTCCCATCAAATATAAAATCGTCATTTGGTTGGTCTACAGGTGTCCATTCTACACTTTCCGCAATACATCTGTAGACCTCCGTGCCTTCCTGGTAATTGATGACGCGCGGGTTGTGTATCAAATCACGCAGTTTTTCCAATTCGAAATTTACATCAACATGGTATTCACGGTTAAAACGGTTAATGCGCTGGTGCAACAGAATAGGCACTTGGAACAGCTCGGATCGTGAAGGTGTTGGCACAGCTCGTGCCTGCCAGCGGTGTAACACCGGGCCTTCTGTTGCCGTCGAGCTGTCACGTTTCAAGGTCAGTTTAATTTTGGCTTCACGGAATTGTGTGTCTGGCCCCGTCATCGTTTTAGACGTAGACGCTTGGCTTACCGCAGAACCCAACAGTGCGTAAGCTGCGCCGTCATATCCGTAATTTACATCGATCTCGCCGTTTAACGACTCGTATTCGAGGTCAAAAAACGCCAAGAATTTGGGGTCTGCGATACCCCAACGCCATGTGCCTGTCTCACAAAAGCCTTCTGACACTAGGTTGGCTGTGTCTTGCACAACAACACCGACACCCGAAACCGTAAACACCTGCTTTGAACTCAAAGTAGTCACGCTTTGCACTTCGCCCTGCCCGGTGTACATGAGGTCAGGTGCGGATGCAGGCACATTGGGGTCAACGAAATGCGAGAGGTCTATACGCCCGAGTCCAGTTTTTGCTGAGGTGTAATTAGTGAAACCAATCCAAATGTATTCTTGGTGGCCGTCAGCGGTAAGGACTGGGTTTGGTAGTGAGATTGTTTGCCCGACTACAAGACTTGCATCTGAGTCAGGTGACGCATAGCGGAAGCCTTCGTTGGTGCCGATGATGATAAAACCGAGATAAGAAGAAAGCGATTTTATTTCTTCACCGACGGGAAGCTCGGCAGCAACTACAGGGGTGTCGAGAGTTCCGTCAGCTTTCAAAGTAATTTTGTACACCATTGATGTTTGGCCGGAAAAACCTGCACAGTAAATTGCGTTTTGTCCAGAAGCAAAGCCTGTCCATCGGAACTTGCTGTCGGGGTGCGTAAAACTGGCTGTCGGGTTGTTGCCTGACGGATCGAACCACAGTTTTGCCGAGTCGTGTCCACCAGCAATAAGTCGTCCTTTTGCATAACCGATCGCACCGAACTCGACCCCGTATGCTTGCGAAGTGCCTTGTAGGGCGTGTGTTCCACCGTCTACTTTGTTGATGCCCTGCGTTGAACCTGTGCCAGCGAAGACGACGTATGCGTCATCACCAATAGTTTGTAGGTCTCGGACAGCACCTGTGCCGGTAATTGTTGTCCATGTTGGCGAAGAAGCAAAAGGATCGGTTGAATATTTGATGTTTGAACCGTCACTGCAAAACAGCTCGTCACCAACTACAGCCAAAAACAGGTTTGTGCCACTGGTTGACAACGACACTTTCGTATCATCAAGCAGCGTGAGTTGACCTTCAGTCCACACATCGACACCCAACGAATCGTTAAAACGTTGCACGTTGCTGTCGGGCAGGTCACCGTACTTCTGGTTGAAACCGAAATGCCAAGATGTCTGACCACGCCTCCACAAACCCTGCGGGTTGATAGAGGTTTCGCCAGGTATCTCCGCTTGGTCAACTGAGTCGCGCAACCGTGCCTCAAACGAGCGAGCATACCGCCCAGAGGCAGTGTCTAAGAGGTACGGACGGCCATCAATCGACACCGGGAAAATGTGGGGCACCAGCTCTGATGCGCCAGAGATACCAGTGAAGTATGACGGTCCACCCGTGAACGCTGTGGTGTAGGTAATCAGCGACATCGCTGCCTACTTTCGGATACGCAACGGGTACTGGCGGTTCAAACGTGCGGCTTCAGCGATTACTCGGTCACGACGCAAACGTTGTAACTGCAACATCGAGTTGGCTACTGCACCTGACGGCACTTCGTCAGCCCGACGGGTATCGCCCTGCGACTCAGTAAAGTTTCGTTTGATTTCACGACCAGCCATCAGCCGTATCTGTGCGCCCAGTGCAAGCACATCGTCAAGGAAATCGGAGCCACCAACACTGCTGATAGTGTCTGATTCGCTCGTGAACTGCCCATACGGTGCCCGATACAGCACACGGACGGTGCCTGCACGAACAAGGGTGTCAAACGCAAGCACATAACCGGACGCAAAGTCTGAGGTTGGCATATCTGACAGCAAGCGGGTGTCACGGATGATGGGGTAGTCGTCTGACAGATAGCGGTAGCGCACATCAATCAGGTTGAGGATGTCGGTTGCGCCTGTGATGTTGACCATACGGTCACTACCGTTGTACGCAATATCGACAGTTTTGACTTGAAACAAACCGTTAAGAGGCGAAGACAAGTCAGCAAGATCGGCGTTTAACTGTTGCAACACTCGTGCCCGTGGGAATCGAGGGTTGACAGTCACGATGTCAGCAGCAGAATGCGAAGCAGCCGTAGTGCCATTAAAGCCACGCTGGACGACAGCGGACTTCGCAGACGAGTTGACTGTCCACACATAAAACTGTTCTGAACCGATCTCGAATACTGTGCCTTCACGCAGACCAGACAGGGCAAATTCGAACGTAACTGTGGTTGTGGACGCGTCGATACCCGCCGCAACCCTGTTACGTTCTTCTACCGTTCCTGCCAACAGTTCGCCAGCAACACGGTCAATAAGTTGACCTGCTGTAGTCACTTCTTCTTCTTATCCGTCCGCTTTCTCTTCTTCTTAGGCTGCATACCGTATGACCCAGCGGGCTTCTTCTTTCCGTATGCCATCATCGCTTCTTTCCCATTTTCATTTTGGACTCAGCCGTTGACAGCGCAGGACCAAAGGACCTGTCGCCCGGACCATTTGACTGAGCGGACTTACCGCCCTTTTTCTTCATGTAAACGCCACCGTAATGTGCCATGTTATTTCTTCTTTCTGCTGTGTAAACCGTGCGAAGCGTATTGCTTGCCGGACCTGGTTGCTTTGCGTTTTTTTGCTGTTGCAGCGGCCAACTTGCGACGACCTGCTGCTGTTTTTTTTAACTCGTCAATCTTTTTCTTTGGTGCATAAACCTCACCTGAAGCTTTCGGACCTTGCGTTGATGGACGACCAGAGGGTGTAGTCCAATCTTGTTTTGTCCACTTGTCCAAAGACTTTTGTGACTTGGATTTAGCCATTACTTGCCTCTGCTCTTGCGAGCCTTCGCTTGGGCTGTTTTGCTTAGGCCACCGTAATGGTAAACACGCTTGCTTGATGCTGTATGAGAAGCTCCAGTATGGATTTCCCCATTTGGCATTTTGTGAAACTTGCCGGTATACGGTTTGCCATCTCGAAAATACTTTTTAGCCATTAGTTTTTGTATCCTCCACCAGCGGCCTTGTACCGCTTCGCTAACATCTGAGCTTTACGAGCAGACCACTGACCAGGCTTACCGCCCTTACCGCCAGCCTTGATCTCGTTAAACATACGTTTCCGCATTGCAGGTTTCGTGTAGTTCCCGGCCTCATTAACACGGGATTTTGACTTCTTCGCTACCATGCTTTGCAGCTCCAGTAACGTGCCTGAGTTTTTGGACCGGGATTGTCACAATTGTGGCGAGCACGGAACGATGCACGACGAGCAGGATCTTGCTTCTTGATCTTCATGTTTGGATCACCAAACATCACTCGCTTTACCTTGTCGCCGTCTTTTACGAAAACGACAGACTTTTTGCGACCGTACCCTGGTTCACCTTTGCGGATACGGCGTGGCGAGTTCAGCTCGACATTTTTGCCTTGATACACAGCCATGCCAAGATTGTACTACAGAATTCCGGTCACAACCTGTGAAGAATGGTCTGCTTTTTTCTCGATGTTCGCTGCGCCGTCGATTTGTGCTGGCTGTAAACCGTCCTGTTTTAGACGTTTGTAGGCATCCATGTCCTTTGACCACTGTCGTTCTGTGGCCTCGATCCGGTTGTTGTCTTGTTTTCTGGACGGCATAGAGGATGCAGCGAATGATACGCCTGCGATCCTGCAACCAAAACAGCCTTCGACATCAAGCGTTGGATGTACTTCACGATGCTTCATAACTATGAAATATAACTCCCGTAACCTGCCGCAGTGAGACTTGATGCTTCGTCGGCAGATATTTCGTGTTCGTGCCCGCCGTGGTAGGTGATAACGATTGTTGACATATCTGCGGGTTCATTGTCAACGTAAGTGCCGTCGTTCAGTTTGTATATGTTGCGTCCACGGGGGTTTGCCCGGTAGTGGCGCAGAAGGTTGTACGCCAAACGTTGCTCTTCTGTAAACGGGATCTCTATGTCGAAATCTGAAAAGTTATGCAGTAAATCTGTTGGTGGTATGAATGTTGCCATTAGGTCACCTCGTATCCTGCGGCTACTAGATCACTTTTTTCTTCTGCGGTCACAAAGTTGTTGTGGCCTCCAAAATAAATTTTGGAAACACGGCTGTCGTCGCGTGGGTCTACTGAGGTAAATGTACCGTCGGTAAGTTTGTACAGGTTGAGTCGGCGTTTGCCGGGTTCCATGAAGGAAAACAGTCGTCCTGCTGCTGTTTGATCGTAGTAGCTTGACATCGGGTAATCGGCTTCTGCGGGTGGCCGGAAAATAAAACTTTTCGTGAAGGTGGCTGCGATGTCTGCCCCTGTGCCTGAGCCGGTGGCTGCACGTTTTGACACTTTGGCTCCGACCGCACTCTGGGTGCCTGCGCCTGATCCGGTTGCGGTGCGTAAGTGTTTTTGCAGGCCGGTGGCTGTTTGGGTGCCTGCGCCAGACCCGGTGGCAGTGCGTACAACTTTTCGCAGGCCGGTTGCGCTTGATGCCCCAGTACCTGAACCTGTTGCTGCTCGTAGGTGTTTGTGGAGGCCGGTGGCTGATGACCCGCCAGCACCTGACCCTGTTGCTGTACGGATTTGGGTGTGGAGTCCTGTGGCGGTGTCGCCTGTGGTTGCCCCGCCCGAGCCTGTGGCTGTCCGTAGTTGTTTGTGGACGATTGCGTTGAGCGAGCCGCCCGTGCCGGAACCTGTAGCGGTCCGAAGTTGTTTATGTAGCCCGGTAGCCGTTTGAGTGCCTGCACCGGAACCTGTTGCGGTACGACTTTCAACGGTGAAACTGTTGCCGGTTGCTGATGAGCCACCTGTGCCTGACCCCGTGGCTGTTCTTGAATGAACAGTGAAAGCGACTGTGCCGTCATACTGTACGTCTGACGCATTGTAAGTAACGCTACTGGAGTTGTAAGTAGTCATTATTCATTAGATTCGCTAGACAATTTTTCCTGCAGTTTGCGGATTTGGACAGCCTGCACGCAGATCGTCAACTCTTTAGGAAACTGGCGTTCCATTTCACGGACCAGTTCTACAGCATCGATTTCCATTATTCTTCCTCATCATCCTCGAAGTGCTGTTTGCCGTCGAGCGGGTTTGCGTTCGGGTCACCGATAAGTGCTTGTGCCGCTGATGCCTTATCATACAGTTCCCGTTCGGGTGTCTTGCGGTCACTCGGTCGAGCGACGGGAGCAACCCAGTCAGGGTTCTTGGCTTTGTAGAGTTCTTCAACCATTGGCATCAACCGTTGCAATTCAGAGACAACGTGTGGGATAAGTGCATTTTCCGAGTATGCCTCAAGTTTTCCGTCAAGACCGTAGATGGCAAGTTCAGGGGCGACATCGAGGACTTCCTCCGCAACGAAACCTGAAATGTATTCTCCGCGTGTGTCGTTTGTGCCGTCCGCATTGTCTTTCTCGTGATACAGAACTGGTCGAAGGTCATACAGATATGACCGTTCGTTCAGGTACTCCATCATCGGTTTGATTGAAGTGATGTCCTCTTTGATTTCCGCGACAGAGGTGAACCGCTTTAACTGTCCTGTGCTGGCAACAAAACGCACCGTGTTGTTCGACGAGGTGCCATCCATGTTGGGCACAAAGATTTCGTTCGAGAGATACAGGCTCTTGGTGTTGTAAATCCTGACGTAGGTGCTGTCAGTCATCTGCCAGCCACCACCGTATGTTTGAAAGTAAAAACCGCCACTACCTTGCGCTCGGAACCAGTCGCCGCTTGCAAGATAAAACCCAGCAGTAGTCATGAACGATTCGACACCAGCATTCGCAAAAGCAAGTTGGCCTGTGCTACGAAGATATACGCCAGTGTCTGTGTCGTCATCGAACGAGAACGTCGGTGCGCTTGAGGAACCGTCGTTCCCTTTGAACGCATCCCAGTTGTACACATCGCCAGTGTCGTCGCCACGCCACCCGAACGAACCAAGCCGAGCAATCTCAGCACCGCCAGCCGCAAAGCCAAGAGAGTTGTCGCTCTGCCGAAAGATGCCGGTGTCTGTGTCACTGACAAATGTGAGCGATGGTGTTGATGCCGCCCCGTCTTGGATCTGAACGAGGCCAGAAGAATCAATCACTACTTTGTCTGAGCCAGAAGTACGCAACGACAACTTGTCAGTTGAGTGCGCGTAACTCAAACCGCCTTGTGCATTGGCGTCTGGGTCAATAAAACGCAGGTAGCCAGTGCCAGTGTTCGGCGTGTTGAATGAAATACCTGCCTGATCGTCGCTCTCAATAATCAGGTCTGCCGCACCATTCTGCGAGGTGACACCAGAAGCACCTTCATAGATGTGCAACAAGCGAACAGGGCTAGTGGTGCCGATACCCACACGCTCATTCGTGTCATCAATCTTCAGCGGCGCACCATCCAACAACGCCAACTCAATAGCCTCAACAGCATCATTCACATTCGTATGCTGTGCCGCATGATCCGGCGAATCCAGCGTGTCACTGGACGTAGGATTAGTAAAACTATCCTGAGAACCCGGAAAGTTCGTAGCCATCAGTCAAGAGTGATCGTCAACGAAGTGATCTGAAAGGTGTCGCCAGCCGTCAACGCAGCAGACGAAGCCAACGCCCCAGACCACAAATTGTTGCCACCAGTCGAAGCATCCCACAACGACCAATGCGTCACAGTCTCAGTAGTAGACACATTCGTCCACTCCACCGTGCCAGACGAAGCCAACGACCCAGACGAAGCCGCAGAAAACGACACAGCCTTACGAGTCGCCTCCGTAGCCGCATTAGCAGTCGCATCCTCACCAGGATCACCAGTGTGCAGCTTCAAGTAGGCGTTCGAAACGGAGAACGCTGTACCACGGAGCGTGTCCAGCAACTTGTTTTCAGCGTAATTAGAAATACTCATTATCTACTCCCAGTAGTTGTCACTAAATAATAGCACCCCAGAAACAGCGAAGCCCCCCGCCGAAGCAGGGGGCAACGCTTTAGGGGGAGCCAGATCAGCTATTTGCGCCGATGCTTGACGATGACTCGATGCGGCGAAGCGCAGCCTCGCGGAATCGGCCATAGCCACCGAGCCAGTACCAACCGATTGGCCGGAAACGCTCAAGGGTGTCTGTGATTGGACCACGAACGATCTTCGGAAGAGGACCGTTGCCGTCTGTGATTGAGTGCGCCTTTGCAAGAGCCTGACGGCCCATGACCAGCGTTCCGTACACATCGATGGTTCCGGCTGAACCTGAACCGTTTGATGCGTTAGCGAACAATGGTGCGCGTGCTGTTTCAATGAAACGGATGCCTTCGAAGGCACCGATCTCACCGTTGTAGATGAATTCGGTGTCAACGTAAATGTGTGGGTCACGCCATGCGGCAGCTCCGGTTTCTGAACGGAGGTCATAGGAAACATCGGGGTGGATGTAACCCATGTACATTCCGTTGAAGGTCGGAACGTTTGCGCCACGAAGTTGGGCGGTCACCTTACGGAGGTCGTCGGCAGCGATTTCGTCTTCAACTGCAACAGTGGTGCGTGAAGTTGGGTCGCTGGAACCGCCGGTTCCGTAGTTAACGTTTGTGCCTGCTTCGAGAACAGCCTTGACAACGCTGTCGATTGACGAACCGGCGTTGTAGCCGATGACGTTCGCTGCAACCGTGTCAACGTCGAGGAACGAGGTTCCACGCAGTTTTGCGGTCGTTGAAACGGCGTTACCGTATTCAGCGAGAGTCACCGACACTTGGCTGTCGCCCATTGCAACAGCGGTAACGTCGGAGGTTTCGGTCAAAGTTGAGGTTGCTTCATCGAGGTCGTTGAAGATGGTGAACGTCACTGCGCTACCAGGCATTGCCTGTTGTACCGGCTGAACGTCTGCTACTGCGTCAAAAAGCAGCTCTGAGCGGAGTGCGAAATACGCAAGCCGATCAAATGCCGCCTGATCGACGGATACTGATGACTGTTGGGTAAATGCCATTAGGGATAAATTCCTTCCGGGAAAGGAAGCCCCCTAAAGTTAGAGGACTTCGGATTGTGCTCGGGCTTCGTCCAGCAACTTTTCGACTTCCGCTTGTGACCTTGCTTGTGCAATGCGTGTAACAAAATCGACTTGTGGTTCTGTTTCTGAACCAGCCGCAATATCGTTAGTGCGGTTCCACGTTCCGGCTTCTTGCTTAATGCTTTCGGCCTCGGTGTCTTTGAGAAGTCCTGCCTCGATACCTGCTTCACGGATCGCGTCAGCGGTCAGCTCACCATCGTATGCTTTCACGAAGTATTTGGAAATCGGCAAGTCAGGGTCAATACCTGCTTTGACGAACGCCAACTCTCGCGCGGCACTAGAGGCTGCTTCGGCTTGCGCTCTCAGTTCAGCGTTTTCAGCTTCCAGCAGTTTATTCCGATCGCGTAACGGATTTCTGCCTTCTTGCTCTTCAGAATCGAAGTCGCTGTCCATATGTACACTCCTTTGCCCAATCACCACCCGGAGGCAGATGGCGACGCTGCTATGTCTCCCTTATCGGGGTTCCTGCCCACGGTGGGCATCGGAACAACTATAGCACGTTATTGGAGTCCTGTGAGTTCTGCGCCTTGACCGGCAAAACGACCGCCACCTTCGAACTGTGCCTGACGACGGCGAGCACGCTGACGCAACCTCTGTTGCGCCGCACCTGAGGTGCCGAATACACCGGCGATCTGTTCTTCTTGCGACAAGTCAGCCATACCAGCCTGTTGTTCCCCAGTGGTTGCTTGGAACAATTCTTGCGACTGTTCTATCGCTTGGAAACCTGCCTGTGCCTGTTCCTGTGTAATGCCCTGCCGTTGCAATTCCTCAGCCTGAGACAGACCAATATTAAGACCGGACTGTCGTGCCTCGCCAGCAATAATCGCTGTCTCAGCCTGTTGCTTCAAACGTTCACGAGTCCGTTCAGGATCAAGGAAAAACTGCGCCAAGTCTGAGTCGTTCACCCCATACAGACGTTGCAATTCGCCAACAACTTCTGGGTCGGCGTTACGCACAGCCGAATAGCCCTCGTTGATGCGCGCATAGTATTCGTCAGGAGAAACATCATTGGCAATAAAATTAGCGATGTCATCGTTGCTGTCGTAAAACCCTTCTGGCATACCAGATAAACCACGGTAGTAGCGGTACTGGTTTTCTAACTCGATGTAGCGATCCTCTGAATAAACATTTAATCCTGCTTCACGACGTTCCTCGTTACCCCGGAACCGTTCGCGATAAACCTCAGTCTCCCTGATCTTTGTTTTCAGTTGCGCTTCGCTAACAACGTTTTCCCTAAAGACCAAGTTGTACACAAAATCGTCAAGACCTGCCAGCCCATAGCGGTCAAGGTAATCCGTGATGATTCGCCTTGCAGAAAGCTGTTCGTCTGTGCCCATCATTGACATGGCTATACCTTCCCGAAGATGTTTGCGATGGTTTCGACCGTGCGGTACGCCTTGTCCCTGGCCGCTGTCGTGAACTCGTATCCAAACGATTCTGTGTTACGCAGATAGTTTCCCCATTCCTGAAGATTCATCATGCGCTGTTCTCCACTGGAAGGGTCCGGCTGATAGGTGATTGCTTGTGCAAAATCAGGGTTGGTGAAGTCAATGGCATCGGGACTTATTTCAAGCGTGTTAGAAGCAATCTGTCTGTAGCCAGAAACAATATCTTCAAATGTTCGTCCGGCATCCAACTGGTCGGCAATAGCCGGGTACATTGTTTTGGCTTGTTGTTTCAAGTAGTCGTCAAATGTAGACAAGGTTTCTTCGCCTGTAGCGATACGTTGAACAAACGAATTGAATGTTGTGTCGGCAGGTTTCACTCCGTACTTGGTGACAATCTTCATCATTTCATCACCATAAAAACCCTGAACAAGACCTCCTGTTTCGCCAGCACTCACGGCTTTTTTACCGATCATGTTGTCAATAACTGTTTCGTTCCATCCCAAACGAAGACTACGGGTAGCAAGATCAGCAATCTGTGATTGGCTCAATCGGACACCAATGGTTAATGCTTTAGCAGAAATTTCAGATGCACGATTATCGACATACGTTTGATACGTTGCTGGATCTTGGGCACTGCCTAAATCCCATTCACGGGCAGTTGCGGTAGTTGTTTGATACCAGTCAGTTGCTCGTAACGCTTGGGTGAACTTGACACCGCCTGGTTCCCAATCGTTTTCATAGGCTTCTTTGATGACGGCTTTTACTTCATCGTTGCTTGAAATGATTGCCCAAAACTCTGGGAACAGTTCAGACGCGGCTTCTTGCCATGTTTGCGGGATATCGTCTTCGGCTGGTTCGGGTGCGGGCGCAGGCTGAGAAGCAGGTTGGGTAACCCCAAACTCTGCTTCCGCTATCGCTTCACGGAAATCACTCATGTCAGACATCACACAGCTCCCAACGCATTGGCGAAGCCTGCTACATGGTTCGCAAATTTGATACCCATAGCCTCAGAAGGTGCAGCTTTTTGAGCGAACGATGTGGCAGCAACACTGATATCGGGTGCCGCTTCAGCAACACCAGACGCAGCGGCTTGTTGTTGTGCTGAGATTTGTGTCTGCTGATACGCTTTGACAAAATCGTTTGCCTCAGCCTCGGTAAAACCACGGCCAAGAATTTTGTATGCAGCGGTTTTTGCCACGGCTTTAATATCTTCAGATGAGGTAACTCGATAGGTCGGACCCCTGCCTTGCTTCTTTTTGGGAGCGTCAGCCCGATACTCCAACACGGCACGCCTAAAACTTACGCCTGCGCCATTTGCATACGCGTATAGGTACTGGTAGCCGTTGATGTAGTCGTCAATGCTTTCAATGGTCCATCCGGTATCACGCAATACATCTGCAATCAGCTCCCGTTGAGAGTCGCTTGACTCGTAGTAGGTATTGAACCCATCAACTTCTGCGTCGTAAATGTAGCGTTCACCGTTTTCGTCAACTAGGAACGTCCCGTCCAAATCAATTAAGCCGGGTTCATCTGTTCGGCTGTTGTAACCAGGTAGACCAGGTGCTCGTACTCCAAAAGGCAAGGGCATTGCTGCACCTGCTAATGTGCCACTGATACCGGGAACCCTTGTTGTCACTTGGTTGAATCCACGCATCGGTGGTTCATTCAATTTGTTTTCTTCATCTTCCCCTTGCAATCCCGCTACAACAGCGTCAGCGATTGCTTGGGTTTGAGCCGTAATCGCATCAGAACCCGTAGTGCCTGTGCCACTCACAGCAGAGGGAACCGTAGTAGTAGTAGTAGAAGAAGTCGGCGCAACTGTGGTACTTGTTGTGTCAGGAACGGTCGTTGATGGGGTCGTCGTCCCTGTGTTGTCAGGTATAACTTGTTTAGGAATTCGTGAAGCCATAATGATCCTTAACCGTCGATCTCCCTAGATAATACATCGTCCCAAACCATCAGAAAAGACGGATACTTCTGGGTCAGAGCAACACCGTGCAACCACAATACGGAACGCAAATCAGAATTTTCTGCGGTGCCCAACCCTGAACCTCTTGCATCTGCGGCTTCTAAAACACGGTTACGCATCTCAAAGTAACTATTCATAGCAGTTCCCGCTTCCGTTGTTAACGCTTCCGGCAACAACGAAGCTTTTTCCAACTCTGCAATTTTGCGAGGCAACCTGTTCACATCGAACGGTGCGAAAGCGTAGCCAGGGAAAATTTGTTGAAGTTCTTTCTTGTACTGAGCCAACCGTTCTTTTTGTGCTGGGTTCGGGTCGTAATCCATTGACTCAAGCATGAGTTGGTACAGTCGAGAACCAACATAATACTCTGCTGATTGTTCTCTAGCACCGGGATCGTCCCAGCGTTCACGTTCACCAGAAGAGAGTTGGAATCCGTACAAACTGAAATCTATGCCAGTACCCAGTCGGCCAGCAAAATACGGGTACACATCTCCTACGGCTTTGACGAGATCCGGGTTATCGCTTCTCCATTTGTCGAACTCTCGTGTCGCCTGCACGCCATCAACTTTGGCGTAGGTTTTTCCAACCATATAGTTGATTGCGTCATCTCCGAAGAAATCTAGGAACTTAGGCACAGCAGTGGTTGGATCTTCTTGATTTAACAAGCCGAACGCTCTAGCCAAAACAGCGTCTGAAATATTGCCATCAATGATGGTTTCAATATCGTTAATAGTTATTTGACCCTCGAATTGTGTAGGTATCTTCAATTCAATTTTTGGTCGCATCGGCAAAATGAACTGTCCTAAAGCACGATACATGACAAGGGCTTCAGCGATTTGTGCCGCATCTGCTTCCAGATCGCTGTCCATTTGTGCTTGTTCTGCTTTTCTTGCATCGTCATTCGTGGCGTTAGACGTATACCGTCCTGTAAGTCTCAGAGCAGAATACGCTTGGACTCTTGCCTCAGCGACGAGAGCAGGAGTGTTCGGGTTGCTGGTGATAACGTCAGCAAATTTTTGTGCCCATGAGGGCAGCACAATCGCTTCGGGGCTTTGTTCTCCGTAGGGATTCAGGAAAGCGTAAATTTCTTCGGCTCCCGGAATAATGTTTTTTGTCGGACCCCAAGTCAAAAGTTTGTTTAGAGGAAATTTGACGACTGGTCCACCTGACGGTATGGCAGATAAAGCGACGTTTGCTGTTCGTAGCTGACCAACCATATAGGGATCAAGACCGCTTTCCTCAAAGGCTTGACCAGTTGAGTAGCCGAGTGACCCAGCAAGTCCCGCACCAGCAATCGCACCGGGAATACCGGCTACGGCTCCACCGAAAATTGTTCCAAAAGAACCGTACAGAATTGCTCCAACGATTTCGTTACTGAGAAGTTCAGTCGGGTATGCGTACGACCATTGTTGGGTATTGGGGTCTAAATAGAAAAATCCTCGTCCATCTTGATCTGGGTCGGCGTTTGCTAAACCTTCGAACGAGTTGTACAGCCGTTTGGTTTCGTTTGGTTGTGACAACAACAATCGAGGCCAACGAGTGATACCGTCTTTAGCGGC
>CENV01064781.1_pt1 | contig 19488 bp, 17 predicted proteins | sample 530231 | NCBI WGS metagenome assembly CENV01 (sample SAMEA2619815, study PRJEB7988) | marine metagenome | biome: marine biome (ENVO:00000447); feature: surface water layer (ENVO:00002042); material: "saline water (ENVO:00002010), including plankton (ENVO:xxxxxxxx)" | depth 5 m | reverse complement strand
TACTACGCACACGTTAGGAGTTGAAATAATGAACGAGAGTGCACTCAAAGCCACCGGCGCCAACTTTGTCGTCGCCCCCAACCCAGTGCCAACGCTCCCTGTTGAGGGGACAGCTGACGTCTTTCCGGTCAACCGGATCTTTTGTATCGGCCGTAACTATGCCGCCCACGCAGTCGAAATGGGTCATGACCCCGACAAGGAGCCGCCCTTCTTCTTTTTCAAGCATGGTGGCGCGGTGATTTCGGACGGCACCTTCCCCTATCCCACCGAAACGTCCGACGTGCACCACGAAGTCGAAATGATCGTCGCCCTGGCAAAGGGCGGAACCGACATCGCGATTGAAGACGCCCTCGATCACGTGTTCGGCTACGGCGTGGGTCTCGACATGACCCGCCGGGACCTGCAGGCCGACGCCAAAAAGCTCGGCCGCCCATGGGAGGCGGCCAAGAGCTTTGAAGCGTCAGCCCCTTGCGGCCCCCTGGTTCCGGCCAGCCGCATCGGCCATCCCGACCAGGGCGCCGTCCTGCTCAAGGTTAATGGCGAAACCCGCCAGGAAGGCGACCTCAACCAGATGCTCTGGAAGGTGCCCGAGATGATCTCGATCCTGTCGCGCTTTTTTGCCCTGCAACCCGGAGACATCATCATGAGCGGCACGCCATCGGGCGTTGGCGCTGTTTCCTGCGGCGACACGATGGTGGCAAGTGTCGAAGGGGTGGGTGAAATCAAGATCGACGTGGTCTAATAGATCTCTAGAGTGTGATCAGGAAAGGTTGCAGACTTTTCCGGTTCGATCACACGACAAAACAAAGACTTGGAGCCCCAGACCGATTCCATCGGACTGGATCGGGCTCTGGCGGAGCGCGCACCGACGCGCTCCGCATGATTTTGGGCAAGCAGGGGGTTTTTCGTGTTGAATATCGATCCGGGCCAGGCGTTTTTCCTGCTCGCAACCCTTTTGGCCACTGGCGCAATCGCCGGTGTCATCTCGGGCCTTTTGGGCGTGGGTGGCGGCATCGTCATCGTGCCGGTTCTGTTTTTCGTCTTTCTCGCACTCGACGTTTCCGAAGCGGTGCGCATGCATGTCGCCGTCGGCACCTCGCTCGCGACGATTATTTTTACAGGCTTTATGTCCGCCCGCTCGCACTGGAAGCGCGGAAGTGTCGATACGGCCCTGTTGCGCAGCTGGGGGCCATGGATCGCGTTCGGGGTCGTCGCGGGTACCGTAATCGGCGGCAACGTGTCGGGCACGGTGCTCACACTGGTTTTTGCGGCCATTGCGGCGCTCGTCGCGATCAATATGGCCTTCAAACCAGCTGATGCCGCCAAGCCCCGCCCCATGCCGGGAGCACCGCTCAAACAAATTCTTTCGACAATCATCGGCTTGATTTCGGTGATGATGGGCATTGGCGGCGGAACACTGGCTGTCCCCATCCTGTCCTTTTTCACCTACCCCATCCGCCTGGCGGTCGGCACCGCCGCAGCCATCGGGCTGATCATCGCCATTCCCGGAACGATCGGCTATGCGCTGTTCGGGCTCGGCGTGCCCGATCTCCCGCCATTCTCGCTCGGTTACGTCAATCTGGCCGGGTTGATCGCGATCATTCCCACATCCATGCTGACAGCGCCGCTCGGGGTCAAACTGGCCCACGCCATTCCGCAACTGGCCCTGCGCTGGTGCTTCGCCGGCTTTCTGACCATCACCTCGATCCGCATGATCACCAGCATTTTTTGAGGCAGCGGACAAATCGCCAAAATAAAAAAGGGCCTTGCGGCCCTTTGATTTCAAGGCTCTCACGCCTTGGAATTTTTGGAGCGGGCGATGAGATTCGAACTCACGACCCTAACCTTGGCAAGCAAGAAATTGTTTTGTTATTACAAATCTTTAGGCTATTCTGCAGTTCATCGCAATGCACCAGAATTCAAGTTTTTTGCGGTCCCAAAATATTCAGGCTTCTGCACGGGATGGAACCAGACGGAAGGTCAGTCGACGGTAGCGAAATACGCGGACAGGAACCGCGACGGAACCCGGACCAGTCTCTTTACTGAATCACCGTGGACGGCTTTTGGTGGATTCCTGCCCGACCGCTTCTGGCGGCGGAGGTGGGAAAGCGGCCATTCGGGGCGCCGCTGTACTTCGGCCCGCAACGCTCCAGACGGACATTCGGATAAACTTTGCTTTGGCCTGAAAGCGCATCGCTCCTCTGCTCCCGACAATCAATAGAAGTACTGCGTTGCAGCAAACGGAGGCGTCAGCCGGCAACCAAAGGACTCGACCTGGTGATCGTGAGTGAACTACGATCGCGCTAAGATGCGAGATGGCGCTGAGCTGGCCGGCCTCGTGAGCGAAGGGGGGCGACTTGGTTGCCGATAACATAATTGATAGCCTGAAGGTTGCCGTCGACAACCGCGCATTGACGCCAGAGGTTCTTAGGTTGCTCCTCCCGGATGGGCGGCCATATGCCTGTGAGGGTCAGCTCTGGGACTACAAGGCGAAAGGGCCAACCGCATATGCCAATGCGACTGAAGCACAACGCCAGGAATACCGAGTTGCATTGGCGGAGCTGGTCAAAGACGCCGTTGCTTTTCACAATGCGTTTGGCGGGTACATCTTGTTCGGGGTCACTGACAAGGGCCGGGATCGACTCGTTGGATTCGAAGGCCAGTTCAATTGCTCTGAACTAAACGCAGCGGTGCAACGCTACACCGAAAGCAGTATCGAATGCCTTTACCATACCCTTGAGACCGCTGCCGGTAACAAAGACCAGCAGCTGCGGTTTGGGCTTCTTCTTATCCCAAGAAGGGTGGCGGGCGCTCCCCCGGTCAAGATGATCCGTAAGGGTCCTGAAAAGCCGGGCGGCAAGCTCGTCTTCAATGCCGACGTTTACGTGCGTGTGAGGGATCAATGCCGAGCGGCGGCGAATACTCATGACGACTGGCTGTTCCTACACTCGGACCGACTACCGCCTGAGCAGATGGCTGGACAAACGCCTGTCCCGATTCAGGGGCACCTTCCTGCCCGTGACAGTGATTTGATCGAGTTCGTAGGCCGCGAGCCGCAACTCGCGGAACTGCGGCAATGGATCAGTGATCCTCGTAGTCCGGTGCGACTAATCACCGGTATCGGCGGGCTTGGTAAGACGACGCTCGCCTATCGCTTTGCGGAAGAGGTTCTCGAGACCAGGGCTGGGGAAGTTGAGGCAGTCATTTGGTTGACCGCAAAACAGCAGACCTACTCCGCCCTGCGCGGCAAAATGGTGCCGACCTCCAAGGTAGACTTCTCGGACCTCGGCTCGCTATTTGAGGCAGTTCTGAAGATACTCTCCTATGAGATGCCCGTTTCCGATGAAGAATTCAGCTTGCCCGAAATAAGTGATCGGCTCGTTGAGGCGCTTTCAATCATCCCAGCACTAATCATCGTCGACGATCTCGATAGTTTGTCGCCAGACGAGCAACGCGAGACAGTTGCGGCCCTTAACAGCGTCGCCTTAAGGACGGTTGGTCGAGACCTCTCCCCATCACGCGTACTGATGACTTCTCGAATCGATCAAGGCTTGCCGCCAACGGCCATTGTTAAAATCCGTGGCCTCGAGCGCAATGCTTTCGAAGCTCACCTCAGCAACCTGTGCAGCGTTTTTGGCGTTTCCCAATATCGCGGCGGGGAACTCGAGGAGGTGTTTGAGGCCTCTTCGGGATCACCCCTATTCGCGGCGTCGATCGTCCGGTTGGTCAAGCTCGGCGAAGATCGCCGCGAGGTTGTAGAAAAGTGGAGAGGCGCCGATGGCGAAGAAGTTAGAAGCTTCGCCTTTAAGCGCGAGCTGGACCGCATAACGGGAATGCCGGCCAAGGTCCTTTATGCTGTGATGCTCCTAGGAGAGACGACGCTCAATGACATCGCGGAAGTGCTTGAGCTGCCCACGCGCACGGTTCGTGAGCGGCTCGCCGAACTCCAAGCCTATCACCTCCTAGCTAGTGCAACGAAAGGCCAGAGCGACTCCGCCATCAGCGTTCCCGCCGAGCTGCAAGCTGTCTCCGATTTGGTGAAAGAGCAACTCGGCTCTGCAAGCAAGCCCATTGAGGAGGCCGTGGCACGCGCGCACGAAAAAAGTGGGAACATAGATCGCCAGGTGGGAGCCGGAATTCGTACGATTGCTCGCTATTGGGCTCAGGACGAGTTCGCGGAGGCCGTAATCTCCGCAACCGAGTTGCGCAAGAAGTTCCCAGGCAACGGCGATGTAGCAAGCGTTCTGGGTGCGGCGCTCCTGCGTGCGAAGCCGCCACGATTTCGGGAAGCGGAACGTGAACTGGAAGCTGCCAACAAGCTTGGTTGCACCAAGGCCGAGCTCCTACCCAACCTGGTGAAGGCGAAGTCTGAGCTGGAGGATTGGAGCGGCTTACGGGAGATTACACGGACCCGCGTCTCTAATGAGTTCAACCGGGACATTGCCCTCTCCGCCCATCTGAAGGCTAATCGAGAACTTATTTCAATTGCTCGCATTCGCGGCGACGCGGTCCGGATCGCCGAACTGGCAATCGAAGCCGTCGAGCGGATCACCGCCAAGTTGCGGCGAACAAGGTTGGAGCCGAGCTTTGTACAAGGCTTGATTTCTCAGCGCTTCGACTTCGCCCGAGCCTATATTGACGCGCTGAATCGCGAATTTACCCGTGCCGGCGATCGCTTGCGGGTCTTCGAAGGCGTCGCTCGCTTGGCAGCGGCTGATGTCGTCGTCTTGGAACTGCTTGAGACAGGAGTTGATGCCCTTGAGCGTTGGTGGAGAGACGTTGAGAAACGTCCTGTGGCAGATATCGCCGCGTGTAAGATATTGAGCCGGATGCTCGGCAAGCTGGAGGGGATCGAGCAGCAGGTTGCGGGTTATAAGCACGACAAAGGAACAGTAGCTGACATTGAGTCTCGGAGGAGAGAGCTAGGCTATCGTGGCGCTGCGCTACAAAACGCCATCGGCTAAGGGGCTATTCGCGCGAACGGCGAGCCCCCTTAAGCTGACCTACGAAGATAGGGGCGGGCAAGGTATGGACATAAGCATCTCATCCGCCCCTTAGCAGGGCCCGCAGATCAAACGTCCCCTACTGTGGTTTGCACGCTCGAAAGCCGCCGAAATGCGTCCAGCCCGTCCAAGCCGAAAGCCAGATACCTTTCGAATGGCGGGTTTTGGGACGCGGCAAATTTTGCAGAAAGGCTGCAATGGGGGCGGAACCGGACGCTTATTCGCCGACGCGATCTGTACAGCAATGCGCTCGGTCTCCCAAGAGCGAGGGCCACGTCTATTGTCACCAGGAACTGGACCAGAGACCTTCAAGCATCAAAAGACGCTTCTGGATGGCAGATTGTATTTGAAGAACCGACGGCCCTCTCGAGCCGGCGGTCTTCAATAGTTACGTACGGTCGTATACGGGAGCCGCCGCTGCATTGCGCTTTGCAGAGGCGACGCCGGCTTCAGCCGACTGTTTTGTCGTATACACTTCAGAATGACAAAGCGTTTCACCGTTGGTCGCCTTGAGACGCCAGTAGTACCCGCCCGCGTTGGCATGAAGAATTTCAAACATGTAGATGGCCTCCTTGGGCCAATTGTGAGACCCGTCCGAAGCGCCGAGTCATTGATCTTTGAAGAGGGGCCAGCTATGCGAATGTTGTTTAAGACATGCCTAGCGGGCTTCGGGCCCCGGTATTTGGAATTCGACTGGTCTGTGAGGGTCGGTCGGATTCCAAATGGGTTGAATTATAGAGTTCCGACGCTCAGCAGATTATGACGCGACCTCTTCGAACGGCATGTCTGGTTGAGAATCCGCGTCGTGCTGCCATTTCTCAAGGTCATTCTCAAGAGTACGCAGTGTAGCGGGCCGATAAGGCCGCTTCTCAGGCAACGTGCCTTTGCTTTCCGCCCAGCGCATCCGCGCCGATTGCGCCAGGTCGGTCAAATGGCTCGGTCCCTTGCGGTCCATCATCTGCATGGACATGAGCCGCGAGAAGAAACCTTTGTCGGGTTTGCTTTGGTTACAGAGTGCTGCTCGATGGTCGATATCTTGCCTGAGCTGCTTTAGAAATTGCGGCTCAAACTCAAGTCCGCATGCCACGGCTCCCTCAGCAATCCAAAGTAATGCGGCATTCGACAACCCAAGAATGTCTCCGCCGCCTCCTACTGAACCGTGATCGCCAGGGAACCAAACTTGCTGGTATTGCGGCTTACCTTTCCTGCTTGCATCGGCAACCCGAGAGTTAAGGTCGTCCAGATTGCCCCACAGGGCGGGCGGGAACGTTGCCCTGCGTTCATCCAACGCCACCGCATGACGTGCCGCCGAAACGCTGCTCGAAAGAGCCGTGTCATGAAACTGGTATTTTCGATTGAACAATTTGGCGATCCGGTAGGTATCGGGTACGCCCAGTGCCCCTACAGTGTCCCAAACGCCGACATAGGTGATCTTTAGCGGAAAAGAGTCGGGTATAAGGTCCGGTCGATTTCGCTCGCGCCACTCCAGGTCCTTGGGGCTTGTGGCGACCAAGGGCGAATAATTCGCTCTGAACGCGCAGTTGTCGGGAACGTCGGGATGGCTTTCTTTGCCGCGCTTCTGATACCGCAGCACCGCCTCGGGGACTTTTGCTACGTGTTTGCGGCCTATAATGCCGGAAGACCGGATCAGGCCCGCCAGCGAACGCGCTGTGTATCCCCCTCGGGAGAAGCCAACGATGTAGATCTCGTCCCCTGGCTCGTACAAGAACACTAGTTGACGATAGGCGTCTTCGATATTTGCAATAAGACCGTGCCCGAAAGCACCACCGCCCAGCCGGTCAAAGAGCTTAGCAAGCCGGCCCGTTCCGCGACCGGTGCCAACCCCTTCGACATAAATGGTGGCTTGGGTTACGCCTCGGCTATCGGTCGGCAACACCGACTGTGCCAATTTCACGACATTAGTGGGATGCGCAGCGTCGAGGCGATTCCACGTGCCGTCGCAGCAGATTACAATTCGTTTCATTTCGCGTCTCCGCTTGTATAACAATGTTCCCACCATGGGACCGTTATAAGCATAGGCACGAGTCGCGATGAAGTTCAAGTGTACGTTCCCACTGCGGGAGCGATTTCACTTGTGCGACGCAGTCTGATATGCGATTCTTTATGAAGATGATGGGGATCGGCGAGCTTTCGCGTCTGGCACTTTCCAGCGATGCTGCGGTTAGGGCAGAAGCTCGCGCCCTGCTTGCAGAGCTGGAACATGGGAGCTGGAAAGATGTTTCAGAGCTGCAATTCTATTACCCGCAAGCCGAGGTCGACGGCGCGCGCGTGACAATCCATCTTGGCACGACGCACTGCGTTGAGCTGATCTTTAACTACCGTTCGCAAATGGTCCTCGTCGCGTCCGCCGGCCGTCGCCCGTCACCGAGTCGATCCATGCGAGGAAAAAGGGAAAAGTAGCCTTGACCGTCCGCCCCATTCGTAACGATCGAGACTATGAGAACGCGATAAGCCGAGCAGTGGTACTCATCGAGAGTTCGAAATCCGCCGATCGCGATGAACTGGAAGTCCTGCAGGCCCTGATTGAGCAATGGGAAAGACGGAAATATCCATCGACCCCACCAACACCCGTTGAAGCCATTCGCTTTCGGATGCAGCAACAAGGCCTTAAGCCCCGAGACCTTGAAGCCTATTTGGGCCCGCGCTCTCGGGTTTCCGAAATTCTCTCCGGCACGCGTTCCCTGACGGTCGACATGATGAGGGCGCTACATCATCATCTCGATATCCCTGCGGATGTCCTTCTCGGTATCCCTGAACAACTGACAAAGAACAAGGCAACACCTGCTCCAGCTGCGCTACGCAAGCTCAAAGCTTTCCGTCTGATGTGGCCTAAAGAGGACACAGAAGCATTTGTGGAGCGCGCCTTCGGTGGAGCATCGCCGCTTCCTCTTATGCGCAAGACGCGAACCGAACGGACGAATGCTAAGACGGACCTTGCAGCGCTTGAGGCATGGTGCGCGGCGGTTCAGATCAAGGCTCAAACCGTTGACGTATGTCCTCTCAAGGCTAAGCTCGGGATGGATGAAGCCCGCAAGCTCGCTGCGTTAAGTTGCGAGAATAATGGCCCGACAAAGGTCGCCGACAAGCTTGCCAAATGGGGCGTTGTGTTTATTGCGCTGCCTCATCTTCCTGGCACCTATCTTGACGGCGCTGCAATGTGTCGTTCGGACAAGGCGCCGATCATCGCCGTCACGGTTCGACATGATCGATTAGACAATTTCTGGTTCACGGTGCTGCATGAGTTTTGCCACGTCGCCAAACATCTGAAACCCGACGCTCCGGTGATCGTTGATGACCTCGACGTTAAAGGAGATGATGACATCGAGCGCGAGGCGGACAAGTTTGCCCAGGACGCCCTCATTCCGTCCAACATTTGGCGTGTCGCCGACCATCCTGAGCTGACGGCGGACGAGGTTCGGGAAGTTGCCGCGCGTGCTAAGGTGCACCCATCGATCGTCGCAGGCCGTTGGCAACGGTCATATGATGACTATCGCCGCTTTGCGAAGCTAATGGTCCGGGGCGAAATTCGTGCGCAGTTAGATATTCAAGACGCATAATCCGCCTATTTTCGCACGCCATCACTACAACTCTATTCCAAGCTATGCCGAGACACATCGAGAACAAAAACATCCACGAACCCTCTCAGGCGAGCAGGAAGCGTCGCTTCAACGCTATCCCTAAGTTCCTTAGCATTCTTAATCGTGTGGGACTTAAGCCCCGCAACTTTTTCCCTCGGCCCGAACCAGATTACGAGGTAGATTCCTTGCTGTTCCGCATCGGGATGAATGGCGTATCGTTCGTGCAGTTGAGCCGATGCCGCTGAATACAGTTCCTTGTGCCATTGTCCTTTCACTTCTGTGACTAAGAGACGTCGCTTCCCCCCGAGGAGCTTGGTAACGGTAAAATCACATCTCGCCGCGCCTTTCAGTTGATGCTCGGGCGTGATTGAGATGCCCTGTGGCTCGAGCCTGAGATTTAATCGTTCGGCAATAATCTCAGTCGATCGCACTTCGCCTAGCCGCACGCGCTTTTCGTAAAAGCGGTCAGCAGAGTTAAATTCGCCACCATTAATCGCCTTTTGGAAATCCTCCAGTTCTTGGACCACGCGTTGACGTAACCCTTCCACGGTAACCACAGAATCTTGGTCAAGCCGGGCTACGATTTCCCGGGGTGCCGGTGGCGAAAAATCTCTAAGGGCCCTCTTGCGTAGTTGGCCCGCACGTATGCTTCTCAATTCGCTACGCAAATCTGCGAACCGATCATCTTTAAGAAGACGGTCCAGGACAGGGATAGCTAGATCAGGATCGTCCGAATCAATTGTCCAAATTATGCCTGTCAGGAAGCGATATGCATTTTCTTCCTTCGGGCTATCCGTGCCCCAATGATCAGCCAATTCCACCTTGGGCCAACAAGCAATAAAGGCGTCTAGGATAGCCTCAACCTTTATAGATGTCAGTTTTGGCCATGTCGGATATTCACTTCGATGGATCGAACTAGACCGCTCGTGAAGCAACAGGACTGTTTCTCTGTCTGCCTTGATCCATTCCCAACAAAAGCGGAGCTCGTCGTCCAAGAAATAGAAGGCGCGGAGGAACCAAAAGCATCGCTTTTGTTCAATATCCTCATTCCCCGTGGGGTCGGGCCAAAAAAACATAAATTCAGCACACCGGTCTGCGATGATGCTATTCAACTCTTTACGGTCGCCAAATTCAGCAGCGATTTCGAAAAGAGTGTCTATTGCGTCCAGTGACGTTCCACGAAATCGCCTAAGCCACTCGAGAGACAATGTTCCCCGCAGCGACTCAAACGCTACATCGCTGCGAAGCGCCCATACCTTGGTATTTGTGCATCCCGACCGCATAAGTTGTGGCTCAAGATAGTGACGCAGATAGCTTTCGGCACTTTCAATTCCGGGAAAAAGGATACGGTCAACTTCGGCGCGCATGGCACCTCGATCGTCGTCTGATACAGCGTCATAGTGCATATCGATATTCGTTCTTAGTGCCCTCAAAAGCCGTAAATCAACCGACTCTAGAGCGCCGTTCTCCCGCATGATCTCCATACAAGCAGCGTAAAGGATCATCTCGGATTGCAAAAACTTCGACGCACACTGTAGCCCCGCAAGCTCTTCCAGATCAGGAATCGAATCTGCAATAAAATCTAACGAGTTCCGTAGTGCGGTTCGCACAAGCTTCTCATTGCCAAACTCCCTTACAATTTTCTCTGGGCTAAGAAGTGTAAGCTGGGCAAAGCGGACGAGGCAGCTCCAGTGCTGACCGCTCTCAATTACCTTACGGTTGTCGTTTACGTACTTAATGTTCGCGTCGTTGACGATGTCTTGGTGAACTTCGTACCGCTTCATACGGCGTACGTGCTTCGCATTTAGTGTTTTCGTCTCCTTCTCGTAGCGTGCCGCCGTCCGACCATATTTTTTCCATTGCCGCATGAATTCAGGATTTTTGGCGGCTTGTTCTCGCATATGTCTCCGCAACGCATGGGACCCTTTGCGATTCTTACTGGGACCAAAATCATGGTTCGCGATGAAGCAGGCCCACAAGGTGGGGTTATTAGCATCGAACGCCAAATCAACCACAAATTTGTAATCGTCGGGTTGGAAGTGAAGGCCAGAATGTGAATTGAATTCGAACTTGTGGAGCTTGGTCTCAAAAATTTGGTCTCTATCAGTCAGTTTTTCGAAAACATGAGCGATAATCCCTTGCCGAATTCGATCATCGTCACGAAGTGCTTGAACTGCTTTGCTTTGCTCCGAGCTATTAGAATCGCGGAAATTCAGGTTCTCAAGCCATTTCCATAAGCATTCTGGATCATATGGTGGCAAAGCCATTTGGAAGTAGCGGTCTAACATTATGCCAGAAATTTTACTGATGCCATTCCGGCAGTCGCACCTATAAGCCTTGTGCCCACATTTGCAGAATATAGTTGGTGTTATTTCGTTCAAAAGCCCTTGTATCGTTTCGAGATCCAAAGTCGAAATCAAACGTTTGATGAAGTAACGTCCCCCCATCGTGCGCTCACGTCCGTCTTGACGGCGGGGGTATAGATGAGCACAAGCTCGAAAAAAGCTTGAGAGATGTTTGATGCTAAATGTTTTGCTACCCAAATGCTCGATGGTTTTAGCCGCAACCTTGAGAGACGTCTGACTAGCTTCGAAAAAAAGTATAGCCAAATCGGCCCTGTGATCATGACCTTCCAGATCGAGCAAGCATTTACTTGCTAGAAAACGGGTGTTCTCGCTTTCGTTCGGCGACAGAACGAGTTGGCGAACCACATCGGCAAGATCCGGTATTGCTGGGGAGCCCGCCAGAAGCTCAAGCATAAGATCGCGGAGATGGCCGTCAGCGGTGCGCGCCAGTAGCGACCTAATTTCGTCTACCACTTCTCGCGTGAAGAAACCTGCGACACTAAACCTACGCCAGAAATCCCCCCTACGGAAATAAGGGTCAGTGTTTTCGACGTCCTTAAGTTTGTCGAGAAGAAGACGCTTCGAGGAAGGCGCAAGCTGAGAAGGATCTCCGTTGGCAAGTACCGCGTAGGGGTCCAGGTCAATGGTCGCCTGTTCGATAGTTTTATCCCCCAGAGACGCCATCCAACCGAGAAGCCCACGGAGTTCATCCCGTACTACGGAGTTAGGGGCAATAATCGGCAGACACTTCGACAAGGTTAATGGGTCGGCTGGGTCGGAAATCCGCTTGGTCAGGTACCCCGCAGCGCAGTACTCAGCGACAATCTTATGAACAGCGGCATGTTGGTCTTCACTGTCAGTTGGTTTAAAAAGCCTCGTCGCTAAAATAACTTCAGCCCCTTTGCCTGCGTCAAATAATGTGGCCAGCAAGGGATACATTCGGTCTTCCATAGCTTCGCTCGTGGCGACTCCCTCTGCACCCGACAATAGGAGCTTAGCAAAGACTTCGGAGGCGAGCTCAATCTTTTGAGGTGCCGACAGAATGGGGCTGGTTCTGGTTATGTTGGTGCTTGTATCTTTCGCCAGACGTTCGACCGCTTGAGCAAAAATTGAATGTTTGTCCGTGAAATTTCGTCCGCTCTCGATATAGGCATCAGCGAAAAGCGTGAGAAACTGAGGGTTCGGGAGAAGCGCTTCTAGACCAAAACGGGCAACTTCGGTCTGGAAGGCTGCGAAGTCCTCTCCCGGTAAATGATTTTCGAACATAGAACTCTGTTCTATTTCGTCAAACTCACGCAATCGGACAACCAAGGGCGAATTGCCGAGGAAGTCTTTGAATGCATTTGTGGCTGCCTGGCTCCACTCGCTGGACCGACTAGACAAGTATACATGGGTTGGTTTAGCCGCCTCGGCTTCGGTTAACAGCTTATAAATGCCTGACGAGTCGACCTTTGCTAACTCATCAAATGCATCAATTACAAGCGGACCACCGGTCGATCGAGCTCCCACATATCCAAACTTACTTGCGGTTACCGCTGTCACACCTAGCTGTCGCGCGAGACTGCCCATAAGCTCCGTTTTTCCGCCTCCGGGTTCGGCCAAGATAACAGCGTAACTAGAAGCATCTAGCAACGCCGCCTCGCTATATGCCTTTTCACCACACGTGAGTGTGCGAGGGAGATAGAATTTCGTGCTCATTCTGCTGTTTTACCAATGCTCCAACGAGTTGGTAAATGAGTCTTTCAATTTGGTGCTATCTTGCCCGTTAGTAAAGCAGCGCGATATTCGTAGTAGCCGCCCGTGCTAAGCAGGCCTTGACCCTGACCCGCGCGCTTGAACGAAGACGCAAGATCATGCGACGAAGTTATAGGGAGCATATGCCAACCTTTACCGCTTAGTGCGCTTCACCCGCATTCAACCTATACACGCCCCATGGCAGCTTTAGTGGCAGCGGCAGCTACGTGCGCGGGAGCATGGAGGCCACCCTTCCCCCTCCAAAAAGTAGCTGTGTAGCCCGGCTAGGTGCCGTCACCGCCAGCACAGCGTCACCGTGTGGCGGCGTGACGGTGGTGACAGTGGTCCCGGACCTATGGCACCCTCACCCGGTAGGGGGAGGGGGAAACCAGTTGTCGCTCCGCGCCTCCAACTATGAAGTTGTACTTCGGGCCACAAAACAAGAACATCAAGATATTGCTTTCACTGCGAGGGAACATCCGCTAGCGTTGCCGGGCGACTGACGAAGCAATTGTGGTTCGCAGTTTAAACCGACTGCCTTCGTGTCGTGGTGCTCAAAGACATAACAACCTACGCGTAAGGCGAGAGCCGAGCGCACGGTTGAGAAGCTCTACGTAGCGCTGCCGGTTGCATTTTCACCCTGACTTGAAACAGGGCGGAGATGCGCGGTGCAGTGGCTTACGCCCCCCATCATCTCCGCCTTTTACGAGAGATGATGGAAGTGCATTCACCCGAAAAATTAGTAACGCTCAATGTCGCAGCCGAAAAGCTCGGCGTGCATCTCTGGGCTCTCCGCCGAGCGGTAAAAGCAGGCATTATCCCTGCGTACGCCCCGTTCAATGGCCGCAAGCTTGTGCGCCTTTCCGAAGTGATCGCGGCAATCGAAGCCTCGAAGATCGGGGGCGGTCAATGAGCTTTTCCCTGCACAATTTTATCATTGAGTTCTGGTCTGCTCCTTTCGAGGACGACTTGAAGCTCTGGAGCGGTAAGACCAAGAAAACAAGTTCGTACGGGCCGTGGAATATTTCCCGGCTCGTCGAGGACGTGAAAGCGAGGATGCTCTCCGAGGACCTTTATGTCGGTCTGAGCACTCAACCTGCCGACCTCGGCCCCGCGTCACGCGGATCGAACGATACGGCCATGATGCTCCCCGGCCTCTTTGTCGATATCGATTTCGCCAACGCAAAGGATAGCGCGAAGCGGTACCCACCAAATGCAGAAACCGCGATGCCTGTGTTGCGATCGTTCGATCATCAGCCGTTCCTGATTCAAAACAGCGGCAATGGGTTGCATGTCCTCTTCAAGCTCGACACGCCCCTGGTGATCCGCAATCGCGACGACCGCCGCAAGGCTCAGGCTATCCTGCGCCATTTTGGCCGCCGCTTGGCCAAGCACTTCGAGCGCGCGGGGTATGAGATCGACAGCGTGTTCGATCTTGCCCGTGTCTTTCGAGTGCCGGGGTCCTTCAATCACAAGTCGGGCACGCCCAAGCCGGTCACTGTGATCGAGTATAACCCTGAAAACCGGCTGTCACTTACCGATCTAGAACAAGCTTTACCATCGCTGGAAGATGAGGCCCGAAAGGCAACCGTTCGCGGTCGCGCCGATCACGCCATCATCCAAAAGGAGTGCGGGTGGTACGGACATTACACCGGGGCGGGGGCAGCCACCGCCGATGAGCCCAACTGGCATGGGGCAGCTTCGATCACGGCCCGTTGCAACGACGGCGAGCGCATTTTCCAGGAGTACAGCGCCCGGCACCCCAAATACGATCAGAGAGACGCCGAGAAAAAACTTCAGCGCGCCCAGGAGGAAGCCGGACCACGGACGTGCGAGACGATCGCGGCCGAACCGGGCAACGAGCGCTTCTGCCATGGCTGTTCGCATCGCGGAACGATCACCTCGCCCATCCAGCTCGGCGTCGGATACGATCCCGGTCCATCGGGCCCGAGGCCATTGGGTTTCACCAAGGAAGGACACTATGCCCTGCTCGACCCTGTGCGCAAGATCATCGTTCTCGCCTCGGCCCAGCAATTGCTGGCGGAACAATACCTGCTGGGGTTGGCCGAATCGACATTCTGGGCGCGGCGTTTTCCCGGTGCGAAAGCCGGCTCGACCAATTATCGGGCTGCCGGAGAAGCCTTGATAAAGGCCTGCCGTCGCGCTGGGCCGTTCAATCCATTGCGCATTCGCGGACGGGGCATCTGGCTGGAGGGTGACAAGGTCGTCGTTAACCTCGGGCAGCCAGTCGAGAGCACTAAGTTCCTGTACCTGTGCTTTGAGGGCATCTCGCTGGATGACGGATTGTCTTTTAACGCCCAACGCCTCCGCGATCACCTCGGGCTCTATAGCTGGCGCAACCCGCAAGATGCCGGGCTTTTGTTCGGCTGGCTGGCGATGGCTCCAATCTGCGGCGCACTAACGTGGCGGCCCCACGCCTTCGTCTACGGCCCCGCCCGCTCGGGTAAGACCACCATCCACACGGTGGCCTCCATCGTGCTCACTCCCCTTGCCATTTCGGCGGACGGGCAGAGTACCGAGGCGGGCATCCGGCAAACCCTGGGCCCAGACAGTCTGCCGATCCTGTTGGATGAGTTCGAGAGCGACCAGAACGGCAACATGCTGCGGAATATCCTACGGCTCGCCCGTAGTGCGTCGTCGGCGGACACCCCGGTGCTCAGGGGCACGCCGGAAGGCAAGGCGATGAGCTTTAGCCTGCGAACCACCTTCCTGTTCAGCGCCATAAATCCGCGCGGAATGTCGCCCGCCGATCAGTCGCGCATATCGATGTTCGAGCTTCAAATGCACGAGAACGATCGTGAGGTGAGCAAACGCATTGCCGAGGACGAAGCCTATTTTCGGTCCACCGGCTCGGCATGGGCCTCTCATATGATCGACCTTGCCCATCTCGTGCAGCCCGCTGCTGATGCCATCGATCTGCATCTGACCGGTGACCGTAGGCATCGCCAGAACATGAGCATCCTGATCGGCGCGGGCTTCGTGGCCCTCAACGGCAGGGCGCCATCGGACGAGGAGGCGCGGGCGCTGGCCGCCGAATATGCTCCCGCTGTCGAGCGGCATGCGCTTGAGGTCCATCGCGATGATGCTCAGGAATGCTTCGATCACCTGCTGTCCCACGTCATCGAGGGGCATCCCCTTGGTGACTGGCTTGCCACCCTCCGGGACGAGCGACGGGAGCGCCGCAACGCTCATTCCGATGCGGAACGGATCGTCTCGGCCTACGGCATGCGGATAAAGGTCGGCGGTGAGGATGACGGCCTTTATATCGCAAACGGTGCCCCAGGGCTTGGTGAGGTGTTCCGAGACACACCCTGGGCACAAAGGGCATGGCAATCCGCTCTCCGCAAGCTCGACGGGGCCTTTACACCAAAGGACCCGATCCAGTTTCGGGTTCTGGGCAAAAAACGGGCACTGGGGATACCGCTCTCCTATCTGCCCGATGCGTCAGCTCCACCCCGAAAGGGAGAACCCTTCTAATGCCGCGCGGGGACGGACGGACACCGGCACACTATGGGATAGGGGGATGGGTGACCTGCCGCACGCTGCGCCACGCCCGCTGCCCCTATGCCAGCGTCCCCAGGGCGTCCGTCCGTCCCGGCGCACAGCACGTCGTAATGGTCTTCGCCGCGACTCCAACCCGTGTGGGCGTGGAATCCGGTGCGGGCTCTGGACGCCGCGGGGCCCCGCTCGCCGGGGCCTCCGACCCCTCGAAAACACGCTGGCGATATTCGCCGACCGCCACAGGTTCCATCTCGGTTCCTCGCTCGGCCGGGGAGAAATTGTGCCGAGTATATCGCCCGTGGTTTTCTTTTTTAGTTGAATTCACAAGAGGTTAGAACAAATGCAACCCTTCGATGTTTCCGTCACAAAGCGCGTCCGCCGACGCAAATTGGTCAATGACCGAGAGATTGAGCAGACCCGCTGGTTCGTCAATTTCCGCGACCCCGACACCGGTCAGCGCAAACTCCCGTCCTTCGAGACCAAACGCGAAGCCGAAGCCTTTCGGACCGAACTTCTGAACAAGGTCCATGCCGGAGTTTATGTGGACCCCTCGCGGGCTCCCACCGTCGCCGAAGCGATGGCCCATTATCTTTCGAACCGCGAACCGGAAGTTAAAGCCTCCACGCTCTACGGCTATAAGGTCATCGGTAAGGTCGTCACCGGGCCATTGCTCGAAGGCACAGTGCGTGAACGGGCCGAGTACACCATTTCCGGGGATTTGCCCCGGCGCGATGCGCGTCTGCTGCAACTGCTTGGTCCGGTCTCGACCGCCGACCTCACCACCGCGCAAATCCGCAATTGGCACCGGACGGTCATGGAACAGGTCGGGCGCTACACTGCCAACCGGGCGCTTTCAATGCTCAAGGCAGCACTGGCTTTGTGCGAAGAGGATTTCCGGGTGCGGGCTCCGGCCATGCCGTCAAACGTCGTACGGCGGCAAACCAGGGCCAAGAAGGCCATCCTGGCCCCAGAGCAGGTGGCCAAGCTCCTTACCCGCGCCAAGACCGATCCGCACCGGGGCATCTACTACGCCTTTCCCTTCCTCGCCGGAACGCGGATCAGCGAACAGCTCGGGTTGCTTTGGGACGACGTGGATTTTGTGGCAAATGCCGTTCACATCCGGTGCATTCAGGAGCGCGACGGCAGCCTCACCGAGGCCACCAAGACTGAGGCCGGGGTGCGGTCCATTCCCATGTCCGCAACACTGCGGGAAATGCTGCTCGCGTGGCGCCTAGTGTGCCCGCGTACCGATGGAAAGCTTCACCGCGTCTTTCCCGGTCCCGGTCGGCTCCAACCCTGGCCCTTGCCGCGCAGGGACGGCGGCGGTCCCCTGCTCTATCAAAACTTCCGCAAGCGGTTCTGGGTACCGGCGTTCAAGGCTCTCAAGCTGCCATACGTTACCCCGCATGCCGCGCGGCACAGCTTCATTTCGACCTTGCAGGCGCATGGTGTGGAGGTCGGGCTGGTTGCCAAGTTGGCGGGCCATGCCAACGCCACCGTCACCCTTGGCCACTACACCCAGGCCGTTCGCGGCGGCGAAGACGCGATTGCACGGCTCGATCTGGCTTACGGGGCCAGCGGCAATACCGACGAGGCTGAAAATGGCTAAGCTCGTATTTTCGGTTTGCGTTGTAGCTCGATCAACGCAGCCAAGGAGCACTGCAGAGCAATCGTGAATAGCGGCCCAATAGACAGCGTACTGAAAGGCAGGATTTGGTGGTTGTCGAGCATCTTTGGTTCGATCGACTCGACAAACTTGCCGAACAAGTCGGCAAGCGAGTGGTGGAATTCGAGCGTCGTTATCGGCAAGGAAAACTAGACCCGGTGATTCAGAGCCGTGTTCGACGATGAAAAAGCTATCGATTTCAGCTTCGTGATAGCTCTGGCAAATATAGCCAGAATGTCCTGATCAATGCTTTGTGCGAGGGGCAGCTGACGCCGCCGCCCATTCACGACCATGGGCATCGACACTATTGGCTGTGTCGCTCACAACGTGAGCGGCGAGACTGGCGTCAAACGAAATATCCAGCGCCTCGTCTGTAGGAAAGAAACAGACAAATCTTTGAGCGATTGCCGCACGATCGTGCAATTCCGCCGCTTCGATGTCGCCTGCCGCGCGGTGAGCCAAGGAAGCTGTTTCGTGAAAGTCTGCTCGCGCCTCATGGCAATAATCCTCGTCTAGTGCATAGACCGACGCTTGGGCTGCGGCAATAGCAGCTTGCCGGAGCTCGGCTTGAGATTGGCTTTTCATCTCTATCTCCTTGTTTATGTTATTAAAACACAGAGAAATTCACGGCACAATTATTCACAGGCAGGCCGCATGGCCGCGGCGCAGCCAGCGTACGCGCCCTAGCCACGCGCCGGGCCCCCGCGCCCTTGGGCGCACGGCCTGCTACCACCATGACCACCGCCGCTCCCGGCCACGGGCGTAGCCTCCCCGCACTGACCAATATCGCCTTCCGGGGAGAAATGCCGCATCCCTCCCCCCGATTAGGTGTCGAAAGCGAAACTGGATGGGGACCCATCTCGTCGCTGAAACAGTCGAAAGCCGGAATTATTGTCCGCGCTTCGAAGCCCGCTTTCTCCCCGGTTCGTCAGTTTCAAACTTCAGGGTATCATCGAATAGCGACGCCACATGCACGCCGAGGGCTTCTGCGGTGTGCCACAGACTGATGGCAGTGGGATTTCGCTCGCCACGTTCCAGTGCACTTATGTACGCGCGATCCACTCCCATAATCTCGGCGACGCGCGCTTGCGTCATATCTGCATGAAGCCGATATCGCCTGACATTTGCTCCGATGACACGCCGCACATCCATCCGGCATAACGAGCAGAATTGTGCTCCTTACTGCGACGCATTATAATGCTCGTTATCCGCAATTCTGGGGGCTTACGCCGTGCTCGATGTCATCATTATCGCCTTGCTAATCGCCATCCTAGCAAACCAATTGCTATTCACGGTGCCTTTGGAGGCAGCGAAAATGGCCGTCTCCGTTCTTTATATCCTGTTGAATTTAGCCGCATTGACCGTGGGGTGGCTCTATTTCAACGAGGCTTTTACTCTCATAGCGATTGGCGTAGCCGGTGCTTGTTTGGTGGGAATTATAGCACTGGGAATCGTAATCGAACTGGAGGGCAAACGGATGGCCCGTCAGGTAGAAGCTCGTCGCCAAGACCTCATTGAACGCGAGATTATCCGGGACACGCCATCACAGCTATAGCGTGGAACCGAAATGGAACCGGGGACTCCAACCGAGCAATTCTGAGCGATGTTCCGAAAAAAGC
>CENV01071633.1_pt1 | contig 19506 bp, 17 predicted proteins | sample 530231 | NCBI WGS metagenome assembly CENV01 (sample SAMEA2619815, study PRJEB7988) | marine metagenome | biome: marine biome (ENVO:00000447); feature: surface water layer (ENVO:00002042); material: "saline water (ENVO:00002010), including plankton (ENVO:xxxxxxxx)" | depth 5 m | reverse complement strand
AATGAGCGGCATGCCGGCCTGGGGCCCCAGCCACGACGACGAGACACTCTGGGACATCGTGGCGCTATTGCATGTCCTGCCGGACATGTCCGAATCGCAATGGGCTAACCTGACCGGCGGTGACGGCGAGCACGCGACAACGCCGTCAGGGCACGGGCACAACCACGGAGGCAGCGGGCACGCGCATTAACGCCGGTCAACCGTTGTAGCTGTCCGCTTCCAGGGTGCGCAGCTCCGGGTTGTTGTTCACACCCAGGTCCAGGTCGCTGAGCTTGCCGTTGGCGATGGAGTAGATCCAGCCGTGGATACTCAGCGGCTGCTCGCGGCGCCAAGCTTCCTGGACCACGGTGGTGTTGGCCACGTTGATCACCTGGCGGGCCACGTTCAGCTCGCACATGCGATCCAGGCGGGCACCGTCGTCCGGCAGTTCGGCCAGGGCCTTGCGGTTGCGCAGGTAAAGCTCGCGCACCTGGCGCAGCCAGTTGTCGATCAGCCCGTGGGGTTGATCCTCGGTGGCGGCACGCACGCCGCCGCAGCCGTAATGGCCGACCACCATGATGTGCTCCACCTTGAGCACATCCACGGCGAACTGCAGCACGGACAGCAGGTTGAGGTCGGTGTGATTGACCAGGTTGGCCACGTTGCGGTGCACGAACAGTTCGCCGGGCATCAGGCCGACGATCTGGTTGGCGGGCACCCGGGAATCGGCACAGCCGATCCATAGAAAACGGGGGCTTTGCTGGCCCTCCAGCTGTTTGAAGAAGCCAGGTTGGTTCTGTTCGGTCCGGTGACGCCACTCGTCATTGTTGGCAAAAAGTTCTGGAAGGGTCTTCACGGTTGCGCTCCCTGTATCGGAATCCGCCCATTCAAGGCGCCGTCTATGATGCCGCAACGGCGCCGCCGTGCAACGGTAAAAGTCTTTCAAAACCTTAGCATTACGGCCCCGGCCGGTCATTTCGCGCCAGTTGCCACGGCCCACGGCCGCCGCCGCGTTGGTCAAGCCCTCGACGGGGCTGTTACCATTACGGGCATCCGAGACGCCCAGCGTCGGACATTCATCAACCCCAAAAGGGCGCCCAATGCAAATCGCAGAGAACACCGTAGTGGCTTTCCACTACACCCTGACCAACGAAGCGGGCCAGACCATCGACTCTTCGCGCCAGCGTGAAGAACCGCTGAACTACCTCCACGGCCACGGCAACATCATCCCCGGCCTGGAAAAGGCGCTCGTGGGCAAGCAGGCCGGCGACAAGCTGGAAGTTACCGTGACCCCGGAAGAAGGCTACGGCGAACGCCACGAAGGCCTGATCCAGCAAGTCCCCACGTCCGCCTTTGAAGGCGCCGGTGGCGAGCTGAAGCCGGGCATGCAGTTCCAGGCGCAGACCGAAGCGGGCCAGCGCATCTTCACCATCACCGAGGTGGAAGGCGATCAGGTCACCGTGGACGGCAACCACCCGCTGGCCGGTGAGACCCTCAACTTCGACGTGGAAGTGACCGAAGTACGCGAAGCTTCCGACGAAGAGAAAGAGCACGGCCACGTGCACGGGCCCGAAGGCCACGAAGAGTAAGCCCCCGAGGCCCCGCGAGGGGCCTTATGGGAGTGAGCCTGCTTGCGAGAGGACGGCCTGCGCCGGCCTTTTGCTTGCCGGGCAACCTCTCACCAAGGTTGCTTGATAGAGCATCCGATCCCCGCTATTTGCAAAAACCATTTCCCGCTATAAAAGCGCTCTGATTAACTGGGCCACTGAATTGACCCATCCGGAGCCCTCATGACCCCCAACCCGAGTTTGTCGCCCGGCCGTCTGGTGCTGATGGCCGGCTCCGCCACCCTGGTGGGCATCGGCCTGGGGCGTTTCGCCTACGCCGCCCTGCTGCCGGGCGTGATCGCGGCCGGCTGGCTGAACGAGGCGGACGCCGGCTATGTGGGCGCCGCCAACCTGCTCGGCTATCTGGTGGGGGCGGTGCTGGCGAGCCGCGTCAGCCGCTGGTTCGGCCCCACCCGGGTGATCAAGGCGTCGGTGCTGCTGGTGGGCCTGGGTTTCCTGGCCAGCGCCTGGGCGGCGCCGGTGTGGTGGTTCAGCCTGTGGCGTTTCGTGGCCGGGGTCACCGGCGCCTTTCTGATGGTGATCGCGCCGTCGCTGATCGCCTCCCAGTTGCCGGAATCCATGCGCAAGCGCGGCACCACCTGGATCTTCGCCGGCGTCGGCCTGGGGGTGCTGTTCTCCGCCACCCTGGTGCCGCTGCTGATCACCCAGGGGCTGGCGCTGGCCTGGGTCGGCCTGGCGGCGGCCTGCGTGGTGCCCACCCTGCTGGTGTGGCGGGCTTGGCCGGCCATGCCCACCGTGGCGGAGGCCCCCGCCAACGGTAACGGCGCCGGTATTCTTCTGATCATGTTGTACGCCGCCTACCTGATGGACGCGGTGGGCTTCGTGCCGCATACGGTGTTCTGGGTCGATTACCTGGAACGCTACCGGGAATTCGGCACCTGGGCCGCCGCCGGCCAGTGGGCGGTGTTCGCCTTCGGCGCGATCAGCGGCCCGTTCCTGGCCGGCGCCGCCGCCCGGCGCCTGGGCTGGCACTGGACCCTGATCGGCGCGCTCTCCTGCAAGGGGCTGGCGGTGATGCTGCCGATGCTGCTGCCCGGCCTGGCGGTGGTGACGCTGTCCTCGTTCGTGGTCGGCGCCATGATTCCGGCCATGGTGGCCGGCACCATGGGCCGGGTGGCCGAGCTGGTGCCGGCGCATCGGGCCACCCACGCCTGGGGCCGCGCCACCGCGCTGTTCGCGGTGGGCCAGGCCGGTGCCGCCTACGCCATGGCGACGCTGTACGCCCACCCCAGCGGCGGGCCGCTGATCTTCGAGATCGGCGGCACGGTGCTGCTGTGCGCCGCTCTGGTAGTGTTCTGTTCCGGGTTTCTGGCCCGCCGGGCTGGAACTTAGCCGCGCTCCGGCGTTCTATTCGCAGAGCGGTCACCGGCCCCGGTGGCGAACCAACACGGAGAGGACGACATGGATCGACGTTCAGTATTGAAGGCCCTGGGGCTGTTCGGCGGCGCTCTGCTGCCGGCGGCGCCGGCCCTGGCGCGGGTGCTCGGCCAACCGGCCGGCGCCCACGGCGAAGGCCCCGGCGAACCGTTCAGCTACGCCTGGCTGAAAGGCATGGCGCGGCATTTCGCCGGGCAGCGCTACCACAGCCACCGCCTGGACCTGCCGCCGGCCATCGACGACCTGTCCTGGGACCAGTACCAGGGCATTCAGTATCGCGATGATGAGGCGCTGTGGGCGGACGACCGGGACGCCGCTTTCCGCATGCAGTTCTTCCATCTCGGCCTCAATTTCCATACGCCGGTGAAGATGCACGAAGTGGTGGACGGCCGGGCCCGGCCGATTCCCTACCGCACCGACCTGTTCGATTTCAGCCACACCGATCTGGATACCTCGTCGCTGCCCGAGGGGCTGGGTTTCGCCGGCTTCCGGCTGCTGCACCACAGCGACTGGGAACGGGACATCGCCGCCTTTCTGGGCGCCAGTTATTTCCGCGCCACCAGCGCGTCGCTGCAGTTCGGTCTGTCGGCGCGGGGCCTGGCGGTGAACACCGCCATGTCGGAGCCGGAAGAGTTTCCGGAATTCACCCATTTCTGGTTCGAGCGTCCGGCGGACGCCGACCAGGTGATCGTCTACGCTTTCCTCGATTCGCCCAGCGTCACCGGCGCCTACCGCTTTATCATCGAACGCGTGTCCGGGGACGTGATCATGGATGTGGACGCGGCCCTCTACCCGCGCAAGCCGATCGAGCGGCTGGGGGTGGCGCCGCTCACCAGCATGTACCAGGTGGGCGAAAACAGCCGCCGGGTGGCTTGGGACTGGCGCCCGGAAATTCATGACTCCGACGGCCTGGCGATACACACCGGCGGCGGCGAATGGATCTGGCGACCGCTGGCCAACCCGCCACAGCTGCGCTTCAACGCCTTCGCCGACAACAATCCGCGCGGCTTCGGGCTGCTGCAGCGCGACCGTAATTTCGATCACTACCAGGACGACGGCGTGTTCTACGAACGCCGCCCCAGCCTGTGGGTGGAACCCCGGGGCGACTGGGGCAAAGGCAGCATCCAGCTGGTGGAGATCCCCACCCTGGACGAAACCTTCGACAACATCGTCGCGTTCTGGAACCCGGACAAGCCGGTACAGCCCGGCGAGGAAACCCTGTTCGCCTACCGCCTGTCCTGGACCGGCCGCGCGCCGCGGCCGTCACTGGCGCGCTGTGTGGCCACTCGCACCGGCCTCGGCGGCGTGGTCGGGCAGACCCGGGAATACTTCAGCTGGCGGTTCGCGGTGGACTTCCTGGGCGGGCCCATCGACGGCCTGGCCGGCGACGTGGAAGTGGTGCCGGTGATCGAGCACTCGTCCGGCCGCGTGGAGATCACCTCGGCGCGGCCGCTGCACGCCATCAACGGCTACCGGGCCATGTTCGACGTGGTGCCGCCGGAAGACGACACCACACCGATCAACCTGCGCCTCTATCTCAAGCGCAAGGACAACGGCGAGCCGCTCACCGAAACCTGGATTTATCAGTGGTCGCCACCGCCCATGGACCAGCGCGACCTGCACAACCCGACGCACCTTTAAGCGCGACGTCTAGCGGGGCGGCCCCAGGCAGACCGGCAAGGCCTCGCGGACACCCCGTGGCCGCATGCCCAGGGCGGCGAAGCCGTCCGCCTCCCGGGAGGCCACGTTGTCCTTGGCCATCAGCCAGAGCTGGTCCCGCGTCAGGGGTGGCGACGGCAGCCGCGACAACCCCATCGCCAGCAAATGCCAGAGCACGAAGGGCACCGCCACGCGCACCCGGCGGCGCCCCAGGTGACGGCACACGGCGGCCACCAGCGCCCGGTACCGGAGCGTCTCGGCGCCGCCCAGCTCGTAGACCCGCGCCGCCGGCGCGGCGTGGTCCGCCAGCCGCGCCAGCGCCCCGGCCACGTCCTCCACCCAGACCGGCTGCAGCCGCGTCAGGCCACGCCCGAACAACGGAATCACCGGGGCCCGGCTGAGCATCGCCAGGGAGCGGATCAGCGCGTCCCCGGCGCCGAACAGCGAGGCGGGCCGCACCATCACGGCGTCGGGAAAGGCGTCGAGCACCGCCGCTTCGCCCCGTGCCCGGGCGCGAATGTACGGCGACGGCGAGTTCAGGGTGGCGCCGATACCGGACACCTGCAGCAACCGGGCAACGCCGGCCTCACGGGCGGCGGCGGCCAGCCCGGCGGCGCCGCGCACATGGATCGCCTCGAAGGTCAGGTCGCCGCGTTGCGTATACAGGGACACCGCATTAATCACCACGCGGCTGCCGGCCACCGCGTCGCGCACCGCCCGCGGATCCCGGATGTCCGCGGCGCGGCGTTGCAGCCGCTTTTCCTGGTCCCGGTCGAAACGGGGCCGCTGCGGGTGCCTGGCCACCAAGCGGACGGTATGGCCCCGGGCAAGCAGCGCCCGGATGACGTCCTGACCAAGAAAGCCGCTGCCGCCGAACACCGTGATTAGGTCGTCTGTCATGTCCCCATCCTAGAGAAGCGGCCCCGGCCCCGGCCAGCCCGTATTCAACGCCCCCCTACCCGGCCGGACAGTGGCGATTGACACCTGCCAACAGCGTCTGGCGCCGCTTACCGGGACGGCAGTACATTGCCGGTAATGCGGTTTTTAAACGGGAAATAATTATGGGTTCCATGGACAGCGCCCAGGAAAGAGCGGCGCAACTACCAAAAATGCCACAGCGCGACCTGAGCCATATCCCGGGGGATTACGGCTTGCCGCTGCTCGGCCACACGCTGGCGTTTCTGCGTGACTACCACGGTCTGGTGCACAGCAAGGCCGAGCGCTACGGCCTGGTGTATCGCGGCAGCGTGCTGTTTCAGCGCGGCGTCACCCTGCTCGGCCCGGACGCCAACGAATTCGTGCTGCGCGACAAGGAGCATGTGTTCTCCAGCCGGGCGGCCTGGAATCCGATTCTCGAGCGGCTGTTCACCGACGGCCTGATGCTGCGCGATTTCGCCGACCACAAATTCCACCGCCGGATCATGCAGCAGGCGTTCAAAAAACCGGCCCTGGCCAGCTACATCGACCGTATGGGGCCGAGCGTGGAGAACGGCCTGAAGGCCTGGCCCACCGGCGAAACCTTCACCTTCTTCGACCGCATCAAGGCGTTGCTGCTGGACGTGGGCGCGCAGATTTTCTTCGGCCTGCGCATGGGTCCGGAAGCGGACAAGGTGAACCAGTCCTTCATTGACGCGGCGGACGCCTCCCTGGCGGTGCTGCGTCTGCCGATACCGGGCACCCTCTGGTACCGGGGCCTGCGCGGCCGGCGTTATCTGGAGCAGTTCGTGGCCGGGCTGATCCCGGAAAAGCGCCAGGCGGACACCCCGGACTTCTTCAGCGAGCTGTGCAAGGCGGCCGAGGAAGAAGGCGGCCTGAGCGACCAGGACGTCACCAACCACATGATCTTCCTGCTGTTCGCCGCCCACGACACCACCACCAGCACGCTCTGCTCGCTGATCTACCTGCTCTGCAAACACCCGGAGTGGCAGGACACCCTGGCGGAGGAGATGGACCAGGTGGCCGCCGCCGCGGAACATCCGGACCGGCTCGGCTACGGCGACCTGGAAAAGATGACCAAGACCGGCTGGGTATTCCGCGAAACCCTGCGCCTGAGACCGGCGCTGACCGCCTTCCCGCGCCGCACCGCCGAGGAGGTGACCTTCCAGGGCTACCGCATTCCCAAGAACACCCTGGTCAACCTGTCGCCGCTGTACACCCACTACATGCCCGAGTACTGGAGCAACCCGGAACGCTTCGACCCGGAACGCTTCAGCGACGAACGCGCCGAGCACAAGAAACACCACTTCCAGTGGATTCCGTTCGGCGGCGGCCACCACAAATGCCTGGGGCTGAACTTCGCGGAACTGCAGACCAAGACCTTCCTGTTCCACTTCCTGCGCCGCTACCGGGTGTCCGTGCGTGACGGCTACGAAATGCCGGTGCAGCTGGTGCCCCTGGCGATGCCCAAGGACGGCCTGCCGGTGGAGATCTCGGCGCGCTGACGGCGCGCCTCTCGTTTAGCGGGTGGCCAGGCGCTAACATGGGTTTTCGCATGTTCGCAGGAGGCCACCTTGCCACCCATCTGGACCACCCTGGCACTGCTCACCCTGAGCAATGTGTTCATGACGTTCGCCTGGTACGGGCATCTGAAAAGCATGCCGCACAAGCCCTGGATCATCGCGGCGCTGATCAGCTGGGGCATCGCCCTGTTCGAGTATCTGCTGCAGGTGCCGGCCAACCGCATCGGCCACCAGGTGCTCACCGTCGGGCAGTTGAAGATCACCCAGGAAGTGATCACGCTTCTGGTGTTCGTGCCTTTTTCGCTGTTTTACCTCAAGGAAAAACTCACCTGGGACTACCTGTGGGCGGGGCTGTGCCTGCTGGGCGCGGTGTTTTTCCTGTTCCGCGGCAAACTGATGGGCTGAGACCGTCCGCCGGTCCGGGTATAGTGTGGGCTACCACCGCACAAGGAGAACCACCGATGCGTGCCCTGTTGATCCTGTCCGCCCTTGTCCTGACGCTGGCCGGCTGCCAGAGCGGACGCAACGCCCACCCCCTGCCGGACGCCTGCCACCAGGCGCCGGACAGCGGCCAGTGCCGCGCCGCCATACCGGGCTATTACTACGACAGTGATAGCGAAAGCTGCCAGGAATTCACCTGGGGCGGCTGCGAAGGCCAGGTGCCGTTCGAGACCATGGATGAGTGCATGGCCACCTGCTACGCCCCGGCACCGGACCTGACCGACCAGGAAATGCCGTGAGCGAGAGCAGTGCGGAAACCCGCTCCCAGCTGGTCCGGATCAACTACGCGCTGCTGCTGATCGGCCTGCTCACCGGCGGCGTCACGGCGCTGGTGGGCGCGGTGATCGCCCATCTGCAGGCGCCGGACGCACCGGAGCCGCACAAAGCCCACTTCCGCTTTCAGTACCGCACCTTCTGGATCGGCCTGCTGTACAACCTGATCGCGGGCATCACCACGCTGGCGTTGATCGGCTGGCTGTTGCTGGTGATCATCGTGATCTGGTGGATCGTGCGCTGCGTGCGCGGGCTGAACAGCCTGGCGAACGGGGAACCACCGTCGAACCTGACCACCTGGGGCTTCTGACCCGCCCCTGACCGTCATAAAAACATCATACGGGTCCGCCACACTGGCGGGTCCGCAAACCGGGAGAACATCATGGCTTTATTGCGTTCGTTCGCGCTGATCGCGGCCGCCGCCTTTCTGCTCACCGCCTGTAGCCGCAGCCCGGTGGTGCAACTCTACGAAGGCGCCAAACAACCGGACAGCCAGGTGCTGACGATTCGCGTGCCCTCCGACCTGGAAGTCTTCACCATCAACGGCAGCGAAGTGGACGGGGTCAACACCTTCTTCAATACCGACCACAAGGACCTCAAGGTGACCCCAGGGCGCTATGAGATCCTGGCCTACTACAAGCGGCTGTGGGATCTGGACGCCGACAACCACGAAGTGATGAAGTCCGACCCGGCCCTGTTCGTGGTGGACGGCGAAGCCGGCGAGTTCTATCGCCTGGATTTCGAGCGCCCGCAGAACGTCACCCAGGCACGCGCCCTTGAAGACGACTTTTCCGGCTGGGTGGAGAACATGAACAGCGGCGAGAAGACCCCCAGCCAGGCCAGCGGCCTTGTGCTCAACCGGGGCTTCCTGGCGCCGATCACCGGCACCGAAGTGGAAACCAAGGGGGCCACCGCGGTGCAGCCGAAAGCCAAGGCGGCCGAAGCGGTAACGCCGGCACCGGCGGCGCCGGCGGAAAGCGGCACGGCTAACGGCTCCGAGGGCGGCGCCAGCGCCGGCAGCCAGGCCAGCTATCTGGACACGCTGAAAGCCCAGTGGAACCAGGCCACCCAGGAGGAGCGCCGCCAGTTCCTGCAGTGGATTTCGCAGTAGCAACACCCCGCGCGGGCGGCGTCAGCGCTTCTCGCCCTGCAATGTCGCGACCACGCGCCGGCTTCCGGCGTGGTCGCGATGCTCGCACAGATAGAGGCCCTGCCAGGTGCCCAGTGCCAACGCCCCGTCACGCACCGGCACCGTCAGGCTCTCGCCGATCAACACCGTTTTAATATGCGCCGGCATATCGTCCGGCCCTTCCAGGGTGTGCGCGTAATGCGGCGCGTTCTCCGGCACCATCACGTTGAAGTGGCGCTCCAGATCGCCGCGCACGTCCGGGTCGGCGTTCTCGTTAATCGCCAGGGAGGCGGAGGTGTGCTGTAGAAACAGGTGCAACAGCCCGACCCGGTATTCCGACAGCTCCGGCAGGGCGTCGCGCACCTCGTCGCTGACCAGATGAAAACCCCGGCCACGGGGCGCCAGGGTAAGAATCCGCTGTAACCACATTCTTAATCTCCGGTTTCAGGCGCTTTGCAGACCATTGACCACATTGGTGGGCCGGCCGGTCCGCCAGGCCCGGATGTTGGCGGCCACCCCGTCGAGCAACCGCTGGCGGCTCTCGCGGCTCACCCAGGCACTGTGCGGGGTGATGATCAGGTTGGGGATGTCCGGCGCCAGCAGCGGATGGTCCGCCGGCGGCGGCTCCTGGCTGAGCACGTCCAGGGCGGCGCCGCCCAGACGGCCGCCGCGCAGCGCTTCCGCCAGCGCCGGCTCATCCACCAGGCCGCCGCGCGCGGTGTTGATCAGGAAGGCGCCGGGTTTCATGGCGGCCAGGAAATCCCGGTTGACCATTTTCTCGGTGGCGTCGGTGAGCGGGCAGTGCAGGCTGATCACATCGGCTTCGCCGAGCAGGGTGTCCAGCGGCACCCGGCCGCTGTTGTCCGCCCCGGGGCGCAGCGAAGCCGCCACCCGCACGGTCATGCCCAGCGCCTCGGCGAGCGCCGCCACGCGCCGGCCCAGGTCACCGTGGCCGATCAGGCCGAGGGTCTTGCCGGCCAGTTCCACCACCGGGTAATCCATGCGGCAGAACATGTCGGACTCGGACCAGCGGCCGGCCCGGGCGTCGGCGTCGTAGCGGTGCCAGCCGGTGGCCAGGCCGAGCATCAGCGCCAGGGTATGCTGGGCCACGGTGGCGGTGGCGTAGCCGCTCACGTTGCAGACCACCACGCCGTGCCGCCGGGCGGCCTCCAGATCCACGTTATTGGTGCCGGTGGCGGAGATGCAGATCAGCTTCAGATCCGGCGATGCGGCCAGGGTGTCCGCGTCGATCACCACTTTATTGGTGATCGCCACGGTCACGCCCCGCAAACGGTTTTTTACATCGTCCGGGCCGCTTTGTTCATAGAATGTCCACTCCGGCAGCAGCTTTTCCAGATCGGAAAAGTCCAGCTCCGAAGGCTTGAGGGTCTGGCTGTCGAGGATCACACCTTTCATGGGACAATCGGTACAGGTTGGGAGAGGGTTCCCCATGCTACCGGATTTACTGCAAAAAATGGGCTTCGAAACGGCCCCGCCAGCGCACCGACGGCCACGGCTGGGCGTCAGTGCCTGCCTGCTCGGCCGCCCGGTCCGCTACGACGGCGGCCACCGCGACGAACCCCTGTTGCACCGCGAACTCGGCCCCCTGGTGCGTTTCGTGGAGGTGTGTCCGGAGGTGGCCATCGGCCTGCCGGTGCCGCGCCCGCCGATCCAGGTGGTGACCCTTGACGGCGAACAGCGGGTGCGCGGCGTAGCCCGGCCCGACCAGGACCACACCGATGCCCTGGGCGCCCAGGCCCGCAATATCGACACCCCGCTCGACGGCTTCGTGTTCAAGGCCCGCTCTCCCAGTTGCGGACTGGGCACCACGCCGGTCCACGGCCCGGACGGCGGCGTCCTGGGCCTGGGCGACGGCGCTTTCGCCGCCGCGCTGGCGGCGCGCTTTCCGGCCCTGCCCCTGTGTAACGAAAGCGACCTGCAAGACCCCTCGTTCCTGACCGCGTTCGCGGTGCGGCTGTTCTGCCACCGTCAGTGGCGGCAAAGCACGCACCCGCAGCAGGCCCTTAACACCCTGCGCCGCCGCAGCGAGGGGCTCGACGAGCCGCTGCTGTCCGGCACCCGACGTTTTATCGAGCATCTGGCCGCACCGGCCGGGTGACCCACTGCCATCGAGGTACCCCTATGGAACGCCAAAAAGACCGCCTGTTATGGATCGGCGGACATTACCAGCAAGGCACCGACGGCGAGTTTTTCGATAACCTGAATCCGGCCACCGGCGAGGTAATCTGCCGGGTGGCGGTGGCCGGCGCCAAGGACGTGGACCAGGCGGTCCGGGCCGCCCGTGACGGCCTGGCGCAGTGGCGCGCCATGGACGGCACCGCCCGGGGCCGGGTGCTGATGCGCGCCGCCCAGCTGCTGCGCGAACAGCGCGATGATCTGGCGCGGCTGGAATCCCTGGACGCCGGCAAGCCGATCTCGGAGACGCCGGAAGCGGACGTGGATTCCGCCGCCGACTGTCTCGAATATTTCGCCGGCCAGGCGTCTTCCTTACAGGGCGAGTACCAGCAGGTGGACGGCGGCTTTTTCTACACCCGCCCGGAACCGCTGGGCGTGTGCGCCGGCATCGGCGCCTGGAACTACCCGCTGCAGATCGCCGCCTGGAAATCCGCGCCGGCGCTGGCCGCCGGCAATGCGATGATCTTCAAGCCCGCCGAGCTCACGCCGCTGTCGGCCCTGAGCCTGGCGGAGGTGTTCCAGGAAGCCGGCCTGCCGGACGGGGTCTTCAATGTGGTGCAGGGTTTCGCGGAAACCGGCCAGGCACTGACCGCGCACCCGGGCATCGACAAGGTCTCGCTCACCGGCGAGGTGGGCACCGGCAAGGCGGTGATGCGCGCCGCCGCGGATTCCCTGAAAGCCGTGACCCTGGAACTGGGCGGCAAATCACCGCTGATCGTGTTCGACGACGCCGACCTGGACAACGCCGTGTCCGGCGCGCTGCTGGGCAATTTCTACACCCAGGGCCAGGTGTGCACCAACGGCACCCGGGTGTTCGTGCACGAATCGGTGAAGGACGCCTTCGTGGAAAAACTGCTGGCGCGCACCGGCAAGATGGTACTGGGCGATCCGCTCGACCCGGAGACCCACGTGGGTCCGCTGATCAGCGAGGGGCACATGCGGCATGTGCTCGACTACATTGAAAAGGGCAAGCAGGAAGGCGGCAGTGTGTTGATCGGCGGCGAGCGGGCCCGGGTGGCCGGCTTCGAGAACGGCAACTTCGTGTCGCCCACGGTGTTCGACGACCTGAACGATGACATGACCATCGTCCGCGAGGAGATCTTCGGGCCGGTGATGTCGCTGCTCAGCTTCAGCGATGAGGAAGAAGTGCTGGCGCGGGCCAACAACACCCCCTTCGGCCTGGCCGGCGGCGTGTTCACCCGGGACATCGACCGGGCCCACCGCATGGCCGACGCGCTGGAGGCGGGCATTGTGTGGATCAACCACTACAACATCACCCCCATCGAGATGCCGTTCGGCGGCTTCAAGCAGTCCGGCGTCGGCAAGGAAAACAGCCGCCGGGCGTTCGAGCACTACACACGCTTGAAGACGGTGTATGTGGCGCAAGGGGATGTTGAAGCGCCTTACTAGACGCTTCTTTCGGGCGCGCTGACGCGCTGAGAGGTCTGCCAGTCGTCCGGTGCGAAGCTGGGGGCGTCGCTGCGCAGCGGCGTGCGGCCGAGAATATGGTCGGCGGCTTTTTCGCCGATCATGATGGTCGGCGCGTTGAGGTTGCCGTTGGTGACGGTGGGCATGATGGACGAGTCCACCACGCGCAGGTTGCGCACCCCGTGCACGCGGCACTCCGGGTCCACCACCGCCATGGCGTCGGTGCCCATGCGGCAGGAGCCGGCCGGGTGGTAGGCGGTCTCGGCGGTTTCCGCCAGCCACTGGTCGATCTGCGCGTCGGTTTGCACGTCCGGGCCCGGTGACACTTCCTTGCCCCGGTATTCGTCCAGCGCCGGCTGGGCGAAGATCTCGCGGGTCCAGCGCAGCCCGGCGCGGAAGGCTTCCTTGTCCTCTTCTTCGGCGAAGTAATTGAAGACGATTTCCGGCGGCGCTTCCGGGTCGGCGGATTTCAGCTTCACCCAGCCCCGGCTCTTGGGTTTGTTGGCGCCCAGGTGCACCTGGAAACCGTGGCCCTTGAAGGCGCTGGAGCCGTCGTAGGCGATGGCCCCGGCCAGGAAGTGGAACTGGATGTCCGGGTACTTCATGCCGGCGCGGCTGCGGATGTAGCCGTTGGATTCAAACTGGTTGGAGGTGCCCAGGCCCCGTTTCAGGAACAGCCAGTTGGCACCGATCCAGGCTTTCGCCAGGGGTCCGAGCCAGCTGTTCAGGGTGATCTTCTGCGTGCACTCCTGCTGCACCCAGACTTCCAGATGATCCTGCAGGTTCTGGCCCACGCCGGGCAGATCGTGCACCACTTCGATGCCGTGTTCCTTAAGGTGGTCCGCCGGACCGATGCCGGACAGCATCAGCAGCTTGGGTGAGTTGAACGAACTGGCGGACAGGATCACTTCCTTGCGCGCCCGCACCCGGCGGGTCTTGCCGCCCTGGCGGTATTCCACACCCACGGCGGTCTTGCCGTCCATGATCACCCGGGTGGTGAGGGCGTGGGTCTGAATGTCCAGGTTGGGGCGGTTCATGGCCGGCTTGAGGTAGGCCATGGCGGTGGAGCAGCGCACGCCGTCGCGCACCGTCATGTCCATGCGCCCGAAGCCTTCCTGGCGGTAGCCGTTGTAGTCTTCGGTGTAGCCGTAGCCGGCCTGCTCGCCGGCCTTGATAAAGGCGCGGTAGAGCGGGTTCTTCATGTTGTTGCCGTTGCAGGTGGTGAGACCACCCTGGTCGCCGCGGTAGGCATCGCCACCGTAGACGCAGTCCTCGCCCCGTTTGAAGTAAGGCAGCACGTCCTGGTAGCCCCAGCCGGCGGCGCCCAGTTCTTCCCACTCCTCGAAGTCGCCGGCGCAACCGCGCACGTACACCAGACCGTTGATCGACGAGGAGCCGCCCAGCACCTTGCCGCGCGCCTGGTGCAGGCTGCGGCCCTTGAGGCCGGGCTCTTTCTCGGAGTGAAAGCCCCAGTCGTAGCGCTTCATGTTCATGGGAATGGAGAAGGCGGTGGGCATCTTGATAAAGATGGAGTTGTCGCTGCCGCCGTATTCCAGCACACGCACCGAATGGTCACCGCTTTCGCTGAGCCGGTGGGCGAGCGCGGCGCCGGCGGAGCCGGCACCGACGATCACATAATCGAACTCGGCGTCGTAGGCCGTCTCGCTCATGATTCACCCTCCTCGTAGTCGCCGCGTATTTCCGAAGCGCCGCCGGGGCTCTTCTCGCGGCGCAGATGCAGGTACTGCAGGTGGCTCTCGAAATGGTCCACCACGTCCTCGATCAACTGCTCGCGGGAATAACCCATCACGTCATAGCCCAGGCCGCCTTCACGCAGGTGCACTTCCAGGCGGTAGTAGACCGAGCGGCGCTGCTGGGCGCGGATGGTGAAGGACGGCATGGCGCACTGGCGCGGCCAGAGCGTGTAAGCGAAGTCTTCCTCGCCGCCCAGGTCGACGACCAGGCCGAGATGCTCCTGATCGCCCTCGCCGACGGAAATCTCCACCTTGTGGTCCTGCTCCGCCAGCGCCGCTTTGACATCCTCGAACGCGGGCCGCGCGGTACCTTCCAGGAACTTCTGAACCTGCTTCAGGCCCGGGAAGCTGATCGCCCGGCTGAGGCGGTGCGCCCAGTTGCTGTGATCGCGGGCGGAGGCGATGCGCGCCGACAGATGGCCGGCCAGGGCGTCGCGGTTACTGGTGGTTTTCATGCCTTCGACTTTGAGCGCCTTGAACAGCCCGATCATCATCAGGAACAACACGAACGCGAACGGCAGCCCCATGATCACCACCGCGCTTTGCAAGGCGTTGAGGCCGTCGGTCGACAACAACGCCACGGTCACCAGGCCGATCACGGTGGCCCAGGCAATGCGCATCCAGGCCGGCGCGTCGTTGGACGGATCACGGATAAAGCAGGTGAGGTTGGACAGCACCAGCGAGCCGGAGTCGCCGGACGTCACGAAGAACACGATCGCCAGTATCGTCACCACCACCGTGGTCACCGTGACCCAGGGCAGATTTTCCAGGAACAGATAGATCGCCGAGCCCGGGTTGCCGACCGCTTCATTACCGAACTCGGTGGCGCCGTTCATCACCAGATCAATGGCGGAGTTACCCATGATGGACATCCAAGCCATCATGAAAGTGAGCGGCAGAATCAGCGTGCCGGTAACGAAGGCGCGGATCGTGCGGCCACGGGAAATACGCGCCAGGAACAGGCCCACGAACGGCCCCCAGGCGATCCACCAGGCCCAGAAGAACACCGTCCAGGCGTTGAGCCAGTCCTGCGGCGGGTCAAAGGCGTAGGTGTCGAACGACATGGGAATGAAGTTGGAAATATAGTCGCCCACGTTCATCACGAAGGCGTCCAGCAGGAAGCGGGTGTCACCGGCGATCAACACGAACAGCACCAGCACGATGGCCAGCAGCATGTTGAATTCCGACAGGCGACGGATCCCTTTCTCCACGCCCGTGGCCGCGGAAATGGCGGCGAATACGACAATGCCCACCGCCAACAGCGCCTGGGTCAGCGTGCTTTCCGGCACGCCGAACATATAGTTAAGGCCGAAGTTGAGCTGAATAATACCGATGCCGAGACTGGTGGCCACGCCGAACACGGTGCCCAGCACCGCCGCGATATCCACGGTGTTGCCGATGCCGCCGTAGATACGCTTGCCGAAGATCGGATACAGCGCGGAGCGGATGGTCAGCGGCAGGCCGTGCCGGTAGCTGAAGAACGCCAGCGACATGCCCACCAGGGTGTAAATGCCCCAGCCGGACAGGCCCCAATGCAGGAAGGTCAGCTGCATGGCTTCGCGGGCGGCTTCAACGGAGCCGCCCTCGCCCACCGGCGGCTGCATGAACTGGGTCACCGGCTCGACGATGCAATAGAAAATCAGGTCGATGCCGATGCCGGCGGAGAACAGCATCGCCGCCCAGGTGACGATATTGAATTCCGGTTCGGAATGGTCCGGCCCCAGTTTGATCGAGCCATAGCGCGAGCAGGCGATGGCGATCACGAACACCAGGTAGGACACCACGGCGAGAAAGTAGAACCACCCGAAGCTGTTGGAGATCCAGGCCAGCGCCGCGTAGATCACGGTGCCCGCCGCTTCGGTGAAGAACATCGCCCACAGGGCGAACAGAAGAATGGCCAGGCCGGAACCGTAAAATACAACCGGGTTAATACGGTCCTGCTGATCCAGAGTTCCCGATTCCTGGGAAGAGGAAGAAGTGGTCATCCGGAGCTCCTTTGGCAAGCGTCGCTCGAAGTCGTACGGTGCGTTCCCGGATTGAGAGGCCGTCTTTGGCGGGCCTTCTAATCATTCCCCCAGTATCAGCCTCCAATTTGAGAATAACAGCCTCTTATTACAGCTTTTTACCTGCATTGGGGCGCCTCACGGGAACTTCACGCCGAGGGTCAGGCCAGTAGCGCCACCCCGGCGGCGGTGATCACGCCGAACAAAATCGACAGGCCCACCAGGGTACCCCAGGGGAATCGCCGGGCCGGCTCGGCGCCCAGTTGTTTGAGCAGATCCTGACGCACCAGGCGGGTATTGCGGGTGTTGGCTTTGAAAATGGCGTCGAAGGCGTCACCGACCACCGGCACCAGGCCGCCGACGAAGTCGACCATCATGTTGCGCAGCATACGGCGCTTGGTGGCGCCGCTGACGCCGGCCCGTTGTGCTTCCACAAGCACATAGCTGGAAAGCACCAGCCCGGCGGCGTCGCCAATCACCGGCACCAGACCGATCAGCGCCTCCGCGCCCAACTCAAACCGGGTGAAAGGAATACGAATACTGGAATCCGTGAACCGGCTGAAGCGGTCCAGGCGTGCCAGCGCGGCCTGCTGACGGCCCCGTTTCTGATCGTCCATGCGGTTATTCCAGGTAGGTGTAGCCGGCCAGACCGTCCCGGATTTCGCCGAGGAAGCGCTGGCGCTCGTCGTCGTGAAGCTGGGATTGCTGACAGCGGGTTTCCAGGGTCGCCAGCAACCGTTCCGGATCAAAATTCACATAGCGCAATACCGAGCTGACCGTGTCCCCCTGAATCGCGTGGGTCAGCTCAATCTCGCCACGCTCATTGAGGTTCACGTCCACGGAATCGGTATCGCCGAACAAATTGTGCATATCACCGAGGATTTCCTGGTAGGCGCCGACCATGAAAATGCCCAGGTGCCCGTTCAGCGTTTCCGGCAACGGCAGGGTGGCTTCCACCCCTTCGCCGTCCACGTACTGGTCGATACGGCCGTCGGAGTCGCAGGTGATGTCCTGCAGCACACCGCGCCGGGTGGCGGGCTGGTCCAGGCCGGACAACGGCAGCACCGGGAACACCTGATCAATGCCCCACACATCCGGCACCGACTGGAACACGGAAAAGTTAACGAACAGTTTGTCGGCGAGGATTTCGTTAAGGCGGTCGAGCAGATCACGCTGCTGACGGCGGCGCGGGTCGAGACGGGCGCGCAGCGCCAGCAGCCCGTTGGTGTAGAGCTGTTCGCCGCGGGCGCGGCCGCGGATATCCACTTCACCGTTCAGGTAACGCAGGTGCAGGTCCTGCCACGCGCCGAGCAGCTCCGGGTGCACCTCAAGCAGATTGGGGTGCTCGCCGCTCAGCACCTGATTCAACCGCCAGAGCTCGTGCAGCTCCACGCAGTCGGAATCGCCGGGGGCGGTCACCCGCGCCGTGGCCTGACGTTCCTCGTCGGTGATGTTGACCAGCAGCACCGCATGGTGGGCGGTGAGCGCACGCCCGGATTCGGAGATCAAATGCGGCTCGGGCACGTCGCTGCGGCGGCACTGCTCGCTCAGGGTATGCACGATGTGCCAGGCGTAATCCGCCAGGTTGTAGTTCATCGAGCAGTAGGAGCGGGAGTGGGTGCCTTCGTAGTCCACGCCCAGACCGCCGCCCACGTCCACGGTATCCAGGGCGGCGCCCAGCTGGCGCAGTTCCACATAGTAGCGGGCCGCTTCGCGCATGCCCGCCTTGATGTCCTGGATGTTGGCGATCTGCGAGCCCAGGTGGAAATGCAGCATGCGCACGCAGTCCAGCCTGCCCGCCCGGCGGCAGTGCTCCACCGCCTCGATCAGCTGCGGCGCACTGAGACCGAACTTGGACTTTTCACCGCCGGTGTTCTGCCAGTTGCCCTTGCCGATGCTCATCAAGCGCACCCGCAAACCGATGCGCGGCGACACCTCAAGCGCCCGCGCTTCCTCCAGCAGCATGGGCAGCTCGGAGAGCTTTTCCACCACGATCTGCACCTGGAAGCCGAGCTTCTCGCCCATCAGCGCCAGGCGCAGGTATTCACGGTCCTTGTAGCCGTTGCAGACCACCACGTCGCCGGGGTTGGAGAGCGCCAGCACCGCCAGCAGCTCCGGCTTGGAGCCGGCCTCCAGCCCCACCGGCTCGCCCTCTTCGCGGGCGCGCAGAATTTCATGCACCACGCGCCGCTGCTGGTTGACCTTGATCGGATACACCGGCGTGTAGCGGCCCTGGTAGCCCTGCTCACCGATGGCGCCCCGGAAGGCGCCGGCCAGGCGCCGCACCCGGTCGCGCAGAATGCCCGAGAAGCGGGCCAGCACCGGCGTGCGCAACCCGGCGGCGCGGCACGCCTGCAACACCGCTTCCAGGGTCGCCTCCCCGCCCTGATCGCCCTGGGGGCGAACATGCAGGTGGCCGTCCTTGCCGATCCGGAAATAGCCGTCACCCCAACGCTGCACATTGTAAATGGCGTCAAACGGGCTTTGGGGCTGGGTCATGGACGGTTCCTTGGCGGCTGCGTACTTTGCCGCATTATGCCTGCCGGGGCCGCCGGCGGACAAAAATAGTTGCTCGGATACCGCGCCCCGGCGCTTCTACATTGACGCCGAACGCTTACAATAGCGGCCTTCTGTGAAGCGTTTAGCGGACACCCCTTTATGAGCTCCGAAAAAGACAACTGGTTCATCGAGCATTTCGACTCCGCCGGCACCGCCTTCGGCCTGCGCCTGAAACGAAAGCTGGAATCGGTACAGACCGACTATCAACACATCGAAATGTGGGACACCGATACCTTCGGCTATCTGATGACCATTGACGGCGCCACCATGCTCACCACCCGGGATAACTTTCTCTACCACGAGATGATGGCCCACCCGGCGCTGTTCAGCCACGCGGCACCGCGCAACGTGCTGATCATCGGCGGCGGCGACTGCGGCACCCTGCGGGAAGTGTTGCGCCACGGCGAAGTGGCCAGCGCCGTGCAGATCGATATCGACGAGCAGGTGACGCGCTTTTCCGAAAAGTATTTCCCCGAGCTGTGCGAGTCCAACAGCGACGAGCGGGCGGAGCTGCGCTTCGAGGACGGCGTGAAGTTCATGCAGGAATGCGAAGCCGGCCGC
>CENV01024591.1_pt1 | contig 19567 bp, 18 predicted proteins | sample 530231 | NCBI WGS metagenome assembly CENV01 (sample SAMEA2619815, study PRJEB7988) | marine metagenome | biome: marine biome (ENVO:00000447); feature: surface water layer (ENVO:00002042); material: "saline water (ENVO:00002010), including plankton (ENVO:xxxxxxxx)" | depth 5 m | reverse complement strand
CGAGCTTCGATCGTCGCAAGCCAAACGCTAGCCTATTTCTGGTCGCCGATCCCGCCCAGCTCTTTGTCCTGGTTAGCGCGGAAGATCACATATTGGCGGATGCCCTCGATACGCTCCGGCGACAGGCTGTCAGCAAAGCTGGCCATCCCGTTCTGCTGCAGCGCCCCGCCGTGGACGATGGCCTGCCAGCTCTCGGCGCTGTTCAGCACGGGCGAACGGCGCAGATCGGGCAGCACGGTGGAACCGACGACAGCATCGCCGTGGCACGTCCCGCAATAACGGCCATAGTCGTAGGTCCCTTGCGTGAGCTCAGCCGGATCGCCGGTGAAGGCGGGCGGATCAAGCGGACGGCGCACCAGCGGCGGTGCATCTGGCAGCGTGTCGGTGCCGCCGAGCTTGAACACCAGCAGCCGCGAGATGTTGGGCACGGGGCCGCTCGTCTCGTTGACAATGCCGCCCGGCGCGAGCGGCCAGATGCCGCCCCAGCCTGCCATCACGGCAACATATTGCTCACCGTCGATCTCATAGGTGATCGGCGGAGCGATCACGCCTGTCTGCGCGGGAAAGCTCCATTTCTCGCTGCCGTCGGCGGCATCGTAGGCCTTGACGTAACCTGCGGCGGTACCTTGGAATACCAGTCCGCCACCTGTCGCCAGAAGACCGCCGTTCCACGGGCCGGGATACTGCACGCGCCAGCGTTCAGTCTGCGTCACGGGGTCCCAGGCGATCAACGCTCCCTTGGTGCTGGCCGCCGTAGCCTCGCGCACCGATTCAATGGCAGGCAATCCACCTGCAGCCTGATCGACGCCCACGTTGAAGCCGCGATGAGCATCGGCCTTCCAGTCGGTTTCGGGGAAGTAGGGGAAGGCGGCTTCGATTGCGGGAATGTAGACCAACCCCTGGCTGGGGCTGAAGGCCATCGGATGCCACGAGTGCCCGCCGCCCGCGCCGGGAGTCGAGACGAAGGGCTTGCCGGTGTCGCCATAGCGCGCCTCGGGCACCTCGATCGGGCGGCCGGTGGCCATGTCGAAGCCCGTGGCCCAGTTCTGCGGTACGTAGTTGTCGGCGCTGATCAGCTCTCCGGTTTCGCGGTCGATGACGTAGAAGAAGCCGTTCTTGGGGGCCTGCATCAGCACCTTGCGCTTGCGGCCGTCGATGTCGAGATTGGCCAGCATGATGTGCTGGGTGGCGGTGAAGTCCCAGGTCTCGCCGGGCGTGGTCTGGTAGTGCCAGACATATTCGCCCGTTTCAGGGCGGAGCGCCACGATGCTGGAGAGGTACAGGTTGTCGCCGCCGCCGGGGCTGCGATAGGCCTGGTTCCATGGGGACCCGTTGCCGGTGCCGATATAGAGCAGGTCAAGCTCGGGATCGTAGGCCATCGAATCCCAGACGGTGCCGCCGCCGCCGAATTTCCACCACTCGCCGTTCCATGTCTCGCGCGCCTTGGCGAGATATTCGGGCTCAGTGCCCTCTTCCTCCGGCCCGCCGGGCACGACGTAGAAGCGCCAGTCCTCTTCGCCGCTTTCGGCATCGTAGGCGGTGATATAGCCGCGCACGCCATATTCAGCGCCGCCGTTGCCGATGATGACCTTGCCGCCAACCACGATCGGCGCGCCGGTGATGGTGTAGGGCTTCGACTGGTCGACCGTGACCGTCGACCACACTTCCGCGCCGGTCTTGCGGTCAAGCGCGATCAGGCGGCCATCGAGGGTGCCGAGGTAGAGCTTGTCACCAAAGGCGGCGAGGCCGCGGTTGACGACATCGCAGCAGGCCTTGACCGCAGTTTCGCCCGGCACTTGCGGATCGTAGTCCCACAGCGGTTCGCCGGTGGTCGCGTTGTAGGCCTTCACCTTGCTCCACGCCGTAGTGATGTAGATGTTGCCGTCGATCACCAGCGGCGTGGCTTCCTGGCCGCGTGCGGTGTCCATGTCGGCATGCCAAGCAAGGCCGAGGTCCTTCACGCTTTCGAGATTGATCTGGTCGAGCGGGCTGTAGCGCTGTTCGGAATAGTCGCGTCCGTAGGTCAGCCACTCTGAACTGTCGCTGGCCGCGTTCAGCAGCATTTCGGTGGTGACGCCGCCCTCGTCGTCTGTTGCAGAACAACCCGCCAATGCAATCGCCAGAGCGGCACCAGCCGCAGCCCTCAACAGACCCATCTTTTCTCTCTCCTTGCGTGTGCCATCGCCAAAAGGTGAATAATCACGTGAACCCTGTTCTATTGTTGTATTGGTGTAGGTGCAGGGGTCAAGAAAGAGTTTGGATGACAGTGACGGCCCCTTGTCAAGTCGTCGGTAAGCAAACGCGCTTGCGCAAAGCGCGGCAAAGCGGCAATGAACGCAACGTCAGTCGAGCGCGAGCCCGCGTTATGACCCTGGCTTTGCATCATTCGCATATAGCCAAGACAGGACCCACACATGACCAGACAATTGCCCCTGCGGGCCGACCACGTCGGCTCTTTCCTGCGTCCGCAATCGGTGATCGAGGCGCGCGAACATCGCGCCGCCGACAACATCTCCTATGCGGAACTGCGCAAGGCGGAAGATGCCGCCATTGCCGACCTCGTCAAATGGCAGGAAGGCCTAGGCCTCAAGGCCATCACCGATGGCGAGTTCCGGCGCTACTTCTTCCATACTGACTTCCTCCTGAAGCTGGCGGGCGTGGAAGAGCGCGGCGGCCTCAAGAAGGCCTTCAAGAACGATGCCGGCAAGGACGTGTCCTTCGCTCCGCCAGTGATGGTGGTGACGGACAAGATCGCGCATCAGGCCCCGATACAGCTTGCCGACTACGAGTTCCTCGCCAGCCAGGTATCGGCGCCGGGCGCCGTGCCCAAGGTTTCGATCCCGTCGCCCACCATGCTGCACTTCCGCGCCGGACGTGCCGGCATTCCCGAAGACGTCTACCCCGAGATGGACGAGTTCTACGCTGACGTTGCTGCGGCCTACCGGGCCGAAGTCGATTCGCTGGCAGCGGCAGGGTGCCGGTACATCCAGATGGACGATACCAACCTTGCCTATCTGTGCGACGACGAACAGCGCGCCGATGCTGCCAAGCGCGGCCTCGATCCCGATGACACCACGCGCCAGTATGCCAAGCTGATCAACGACAGCTTTGCCTCGGCACCCGCCGACATGCTGCGCGCCATTCACCTGTGCCGCGGCAACTTCCGCAGTTCGTGGGCGGCTGAAGGCGGCTATGAGCCGGTGGCCGAGATCATGTTCAACGAACTCGACATCGACGCCTTCTTCCTCGAATACGACGATCCGCGCTCGGGCGACTTTGCACCGCTGCGCTTCCTGCCCAAGGGCAAGACGGTCGTGCTCGGGCTGGTCACCACCAAGCTGGGCGACCTTGAAACGAAGGACGATATCAAGCGCCGCATCGACGAAGCGACCAAGTATGCCTCGCTCGACCAGCTCGCGTTGAGCCCGCAGTGCGGCTTTGCCAGCACTGTGCACGGCAACGACATCTCGACCCAGCAGCAGGCCGACAAGATCGCTCTGTGCATCGAGGTGGCCAAGGAAGTCTGGGGCTGAGCCTTACGGCCAGCTTGATAGGCTAACGAGAAAGGGGGCGGCTTCCGGATGAGGAAGCCGCCCCCTTTTCTTTGGGCCGGGCTCGAAAGCCCGACACCTCAAGGCAGACTTAGAAGTCCTTCTTCACCGTCACCGCCCATTCGCGCGGACGCGACGGGGTGGCAATGCTGGCGCCGGTGTTGTTGCGCTGGTCGAACACCGAATAGAAGTAGTACTCGTCGGTGAGGTTGGTCACCTCAAGTGCCACCGACAGGTCTTCGCCTTCGTTGCGCCAGGTCAGACGGGCATTGGTCGTCGTGAAGCTGGGCAGGGTCTGGACCAGGCGGTTGGCGCCAGTGCCGTCGAAACCGGCGAAGGTTTCGTCCTGATACTGTACGTCGACACGCGGCGTCAGCGAACCGGCACCGCCACCAAGCGCGATGCGATACTGGGTGCCGATCGAGGCCTTCCACGGCGGCATGCCAGTGCCCGGATCGTCAAGCTGAGCGCCGGTAGCCGTGTTCACTTCGGTGTAGTCGAAGTCGATATGGCTGGCCGAAGCATCGATGGTCCAGTCGTCGATCGGCTCGGCGAACAGTTCCACCTCGATACCCTTGATGTCCGCGCTGCCAAGGTTGACGCGGCAGGCCGACGGCGTGGCGTAAACGGCAGGCACGCCAGCGGGAAGCGGGCAGGGGCTGGTGGACGACTGGATCTCCGAGTACTTGTTCAGGAACGCCGAGACGTTGAGGCGAACGCGGCGATCGAGGAAGTCCGACTTGAAGCCCAGCTCGTATGCCGTCAGCGTTTCCGGCCCGAACGAGAGCAGCTGGAAGGCGTTGAACGGACGCGGGTTCGAACCGCCGCCCTTGAAGCCGGTCGAAATCGAGCCGTAGACCATCAGGCCATCGGTGATGCGATAGTCGAGCGCCACGCGATAGTCGACCTGATCACCCGAATAGCTCGCGGTCTGGCCAGTCAGCGCTGCGACATCTTCGGTCACATTGCCGTCGTTGTCGCAGTCTGCCGTGTCGGGACCGCTGTAGCCCGGACCGTAGCAAACGCCGAACGGATCGAGGAAGCCATTGATCGTTCCGTCGAGATTGTAGCGGAAATAGGATTGATCCTTTGATTCCTCAGTGTAGCGGATGCCAGCATTGAGGTTCAGGTCAGGCATGATTTCCCAAGCGAAGTTGGCGAACACCGCCTTCGCGTCAGCATCGACGGTGTCGGGCTGACGGAACTGCAGCGGATAGGGCGCCACGTAACGCAGATCCTGCACCGAGTCGTAGACCGACGACTGCTCGAAATAATAAGCCCCCAGCGTCAGGAATACGCTTTCGACCGGCTCGATGTTTACGCGCAGTTCCTGGCTGAAGCTCCAGTTTGACAGATCGTTGATACCGAAGCCGGCGCGCGTAGGCGCAATGTCGCCATCGGGCGTCCAGTGGGTATCGAACTCGCGGTAGCCGGTGATCGACACCAGCTGCACGTTGTCCATGATGTCCCAGTTGGCTTGGCCCGAGACACCCCAACCGCGATAGGTCACACGGTTCGTACCGGAGCTTGCCTCCATGATCGTGCCACCGGCATTGAACGGATCGCCCGGAATGACAGGCACAAACGGGCCGCCATAGGCACTGCCATCCACCTGGAAGTTGCAGTAGGGGCCGCAGATGAAGCGATCATCCAGCGGCAGCCCACCCGGCGAAAGAATGTTCGGGTTGGCGTTGCGGCGGGTGGCCAGCATGATCTGGCCGGTGTCGGTGCGATCTTCGTTGGTGTAATCCGCGATGATGGTGAAATCGAAGGTGTCGCTCGGCTCCCAGCGCAGGATGCCGCGTGCGGCCTGATAGCCAACGCCGCCGAGCTTATCGACCAGGCAGTCCTCGGAGAAGACGGTGCGGGCTTCGCCGCCAGCCGGGTTGATTTCCTCGACGTTGCCGTCGGCATTAATGAAGGTCGCGCCGCCACCAGCAGGATAGACACAGCCGAAGTCGAGCTGGTCGACGTAGCCGTCCTGTTGCTTGGAGACGCCCGAGATGCGGGCAAACAGGGTGTCGGTAAGCGGGAATTCCGCACCGGCGCGCAGGGCAATCTTGTTACGGATGCCGTAGCTTGCTTCGACGAAGCCCGAGGTGTCGCCGGTCGGCAGCTTGGAATACATCTTCACCGCGCCGCCGATCGAGTTACGGCCCGACAGCGTGCCTTGCGGGCCGCGCAGGATTTCCACCCGCTCAAGGTCAAGCGTGTCGAAAATCGCGCCGGTCAGCGAGGGGTAGTAGACATCGTCGATGTAGATACCGACGCCCGGCTCGTAGGCGGGGTTGAAGTCGGTCTGGCCGATGCCGCGGATCGACGCCGTTACCGAAGGCCCGAAGGCTGCGGTTGCGGGACGGATCTGCACGTTCGGTGCCGAATCGGCGATGGTGGCAAGGTCGGTCTGGCTCTTTGCTTCGAGCTGATCGGCCGTGACGGCGGTGATTGCCAGCGGCGTATCCTGCAGCGCCTGTTCGCGGAACTGCGCAGTCACGACGATTACGTTGTTGGTGCGCGACGAGCTTTCGCTGTCACTTTCCTGCGCCTGTGCGGGCATTGCCAAGCCCAGTGCAAGAAGCGGCATGCCATAGGCAAGCGTTTTGAAACGCGATTTCATCAGGTATCTCCTCCCATATTGCGGGCTGCAGTCGCCGCCCGCTCACTTTCGGCTATCCGCTGGTCGTGATGCGGATTGCCAAACTCATCCCAAACTTTCTGCCGTTGTGCCCTGGTTCTCAGGCATCGGACCGGCAGCGACCAATCATAAGTGGCATAACACTAATAAAGTATAGCAAAACCACTTTGGTCAAGTAACGAAAATGCCCGGTGCATCGATTGATCGTCGGGGTCAATTGACTGTCGCAACAAGGACACAAGAAACTCCGACATCGTTGCACTTTTGCCTCACTGGCCCGCGCAGCTCGTTGGACTGCAAATCTTGCCGATTGCTTAATGAGTTCAACACTTCGGCTTAAGTTTCCTTGGCTTATGAAGTGCATGAGAGTGAGCATGAGGAGAAGCTTGCGATGATGGCGACGGCAACCGATTTCCGCGTAGTGACGGCTCCCCTGGCGGGCGAGTGTACTATCGCCGACCGGCGTTTCGCCGTGTCGATCACCGAGTTGACTGGCGAGGGGTGCGAAGTGCGCTTTGATGCCGACGATCAGGGTGGCTGGGAAGGCGACACCGATTTCTGCAAACTCACGATTGCCGATCAGCTGACGATCAATGGGCACGTGATCGCATTTAACGGAAACAGCGCGCAGATCGGCTTCTTTGGCCACATTCATCCGGTTGCGGTCGCCAAGCTCCTCAGCCCCGCGCGCTAGCAACAGGCCGCTGGGCACCGCGCGGGCTTCAGTTCGAAGCATTGCTCACCCCCTGATGCGGAACACGGCGCGGGCGTTGTCTTCCATAAGCATCTTCTTGTGCTCGTCGCTGATGGCCATGCGGTCGTAGGCGGCGACCTCGTCGTAGCTCTGCTGATAGGGGTAATCCATCGCATAGAGCACGCGCTCCGGTCCCAGCACCTCCTGACAGAACTTGATTGCCGGCTCCCAGCCCACGCCGCTGGTGGTGATCCAGATATTGGTCTTGAAGTAATAGCTGGCCGGATGCTTCAGCCGCCGGATCTCGCCATCGCCGAAGAGGCCCGGGCGAGGGCGGCCATCGGCGTTGCCCTGCATCCAGTCGAACCGGTAAAGGTGCAGCGGCATGCATTCGCCCATGTGCCCGATCACCAGCCGCAGCTTGGGGAAGCGGTCGAAGGCGCCAGACATCACCAGCCCCATCGTGTGCAGCCAGACGTCGTGCGGGAAGCCGCCCAGCGCCCCGAAGAAGCCGCGCTTCTCGTAGTGCGCGCCGTTGAAGGGCGCGGTGGGGTGGATGTAGAGCGCCAGGTCGTTGGCCTCGAGCGCTTCGAGGATGGGCCAGAACTCCGGCTCGTCGAGATAGTGCCCTTGCCAGTGCGAGTTGAGCACTGCCCCGTTGAGGCCGAGCTTGGCCGCGCGCTCCAGCTCTTTCACGCTGCCCGCCACATCGCGCGGATCGAAGGCGGCGCAGGCTGAGAAGCGGGCGGGGTGGTTGCGGCAGGCTTCAGCGGCAATATCGTTGGCTTGAGCCGCGAGCGCAGTGCCGTCACCGGGCTTCACCACCTGCACGCCCGGCGCGGTGAGCAGCAGCAACTGCCGGTCGATGCCGAGTTCGTCCATGTGGGCAAGCCGCAGCTCGCCCAGATCCTGTAGCATCTCCTGCAGGCTAGGCATCTTCGCGAACATGCCCGCCATCTTGAGCGAATCGTCATCCGATGCCGCGCCGCTGTCGAGATAAGCGACCTGCGCCTTGACCAGATCGGGAAAGGTCCATGCCTCTTCGCAGGCGATCCGCTGGTAAGGCGCATCGCGCAGCACGTGGCCAGCGCGCGGCGCAAGACCTGTGCGGCCTCGGTGGCTGAAGTCTTCCTTGAAATGACCTTTGAGGCCCTTTTCACTGCCGTCGTCGAGCTTGCCCGAAATCATGGCTTTCCCTTCCCAAGAGAAAGGCCGCTCCCTCTCGTTGGAGGAAGCGGCCCTGATGTGATGCTAACCCTTCACGCTATCGGCAAAGGCAATGCCGAACCTCGGGTGCGCGAAATGCATCGGCACGTCCTGGCGGTAGGGCCAGGTCTCGCGGTGCTGCTCGGGCGGGAGCAGGCGATCTGGGCCGAGCGGGTCTTCAGGGAAGGTCTTGGCTGCGGGCTGCAGGTGAGCGGTGGTGTGCGCCCAGCCATTTTCATAGTCGCCCTGCCACTGCATCATGTAGTCGAGCCGCTGGATCTTCCACACGCCGTCAACCTTCACATAGTCGTTCTCGTAGATGCCAGCTTCCATGAACTGCTGCGGCATGAACTCTTCCTTGGTGTCCTGGAAGTCGTCGTGCCAGCCGCCGAGCAGGATGCCGTGGAAGCGGCCCTTGGCAGTCTTGCCGTCGGGCGCCACGGTGATGATGTCCTGCATCTGGAAGTGATCAAGCAGCAGACCGTTGACGGGGCCGGGCCGTCCGCCGGTGAAGCGCCCGGCGATCCAGTCGCCATAGAGCCGCTTAACGCCTGCATGGCCGACATATTCGCCCGACAGGAACACCACACAGCCATCTTCGGAGAACAGCTCGGCCACCTCATCGGGGCGGTTGAAATCGATGTAGTAGCCGTAGGCCCAGTGCAGGCGGCGGATCGCGGCCATGTCTTCCAGTTCGGTGACGCGCTTCTCCAGCGCCGCGAGGCGGCTCTCGGTGTCGCTCATATCGACTCTCTCCCTTATTGGTCTAAGGTGATTCCTAACGAATGATACGATCATGGCGAGAGGAAAATTGACGATGTCCGAGACTGCTGCGTTGAACGGTGCCGACTTCCGGAGCGACTGGGAAGGGCGGGTCGCCTTCATTACCGGAGCCGCCACGGGGATCGGTCTCGGCACCGCGCAGGCCTTCGCCGATGCGGGGATGAAGCTGGCCCTGTCCTACCGCAACGAGGACGACCGCGCCGCCACCGAGCAATGGTTCGCCTCGCATGGCCACGACAAGCCGCTGTTCATCAAGCTCGACGTGACCGACCGCAAGGGCTTCGCCGCCGCGGCCGACGAGGTCGAAAGGACCTTCGGTGAGGTGCATGTGCTGGTGAACAATGCAGGCGTCTCGGTGTTCGGCCCCACCGACGAGGCGAGCTACGACGACTTCGACTGGATCATGAACGTGAACTTCGGCGGCAACGTTAACGGGATCGTTTCCTTCCTGCCCAAGATCAAGGCGGCTTCGGGCCGGCGGCATGTGGTCAACGTGGCCTCGATGGCGGCCTTCCTGCCGGGGCCGCAGGCGGGCATTTACACCGCCAGCAAGTTCGCCGTGCGCGGGCTCACCGAAAGCCTGCGCTACAATCTCGCCCCGCACGGGATCGGCTGTTCGCTGTGCTGCCCCGCGCTCACCCGCACCAATGCCTGGAAGAGCGCGCAGAAGCGGCCCGACGACTTTGCCGAGAGCGGCTTTGCCCCGGCCAGGGAAGGCGAGCTGGAGCAGTTCGGCACGGCGTTCGATGAAGGCATGGACCCCTATGAGGTGGGCGCGAAGATCCTGCGCGGGATGACCCGGCAGGACGGTCTGATTCTCACCCACCCCGAGCACGGCGTGGACTTTGCCGAGGAATATATGAAGCAGGTTAAGGCGCTGCCGATCGAGGCGTGTCCGCCCGGGCGCGCCCGGATCGAGCAGTTGCGCCGCGATGCGACGAAGGCGGCCGACGAGGGCCTGTTCATTGCGATGGACGACCTGACCTGATCGCTGGACGCACGGGCTGATCGCGGTAAGCTGCGCGCACAACAATCTCTGGGGAGAATCGTTATGTGCACGCAGGATCAGGTCACCAAGATGCCCAAGGTCAATCGCCGGCAGTTTGCCGCGCTCGGCGCCAGCGGCGTGCTCGCCGCCTGCACCGCGATGGATGCCGCAGGCGCGGCTGCCTCGGGGCTGAGCGAGCAGACTGTGACCTTCGCGGCGCCCGGCGGCACGTTCGATGGCGTGTTTATCCACCCCGCCGAGGGCAAGCACCCGGCGGTGATCCTGTGGCCCGATATTGCCGGCCTGCGCCCGGCCAACGTGATGATGGGACGGCGGCTGGCCGAGGCAGGCTATGCCGTGCTCGTCGCCAATCCCTACTATCGCTCGGTCGCGGGCCAGCAGTTCGAGGACTTTGACGCCTGGCGCAACGATGGCGGGTTCGACAAGGTGCGGCCATGGATGGCCAAGAACACGCCCGAGGCTATCGCGGAGACTTCCGCTGCCGTGGTCGAATGGCTCGATGCGCAGGATGCGGTCGATTCGGAGCGCGGGATCGGCAACCAAGGCTATTGCATGACCGGCGGCTGGACCATCATGGCCGTTGCCGCCGTGCCCGAGCGGATCAAGGGTGCCGCCAGCTTCCACGGGGGTGGGCTGGTCGGCGAAGAGGCTACTGCGCCGGTCAACCTGCTGGGCGACATGGCGAGCGATGCCGGAGCCATCATCTGCATCGCGAAGAACGACGACGCCAATGCGCCGACGGATAAGGATGCGCTCAAGGCGGCGGGCGATGCGGCCCCGGCCGATGTCTCGGTGGAGGTCTATCAGGGCGACCACGGCTGGACCGTGCTCGATAGCCCCGTATACGACGAGCCCGAGGCCGAGCGCGCCTGGGCCGCATTGCTGGAGCTCTATTCGGCCAAGCTGTGACACCAATAGGGCTTGCGCGAAATCAAAGTTAGCAAGCTAAGGGCCCCCTATGTCCCGTCGAGACAGAGGGGGCCATCGCGCCCCGAGACCGACGAGGGGATCGAAAATGCGCATTGCCGTTCTTGCCACAGTTGCCGCCACCACCATGCTTGCCGCCTGTTCGGGCGGTGCCGATCCCGACGAGGTGATCGCGACCATCCGCGCTACCGAACAGGCGCAGCTCGATGCCATCGCGTCCGATGATCTGGTGGGCATTGCCCGGCTCTATGCTGACGATGCCGTGCTGGTGCGGCCTGACGGAACCCGGCTGGTCGGGGGCGCGGCGATTGCCGATGCCTATGGCGATCTCGTTGCCGATCCTGCCTTCCACATCGAGGTGACCCCGGCTGAGGGCTGGGCCTCGAGCGCTGAGGACCTGGCGGCGCTGGACTCCAATGTCGATATCACCACGACCGACCCGGAAAGCGGAGAACCTGTAACCGAGAAGATGATCAGCCAGACTGTCTGGACTCGCGAGTCCGGTGGTACATGGATGATCCGCTCGGCCATCAACGCACCGCGCGCGGACGGGCAGGCCGAAGCCGATGCAGAGCCGGAAGCGGAACCGGACGCATCGCAGGAGGGCTGATTCCCAGCGAGCAGTTTGCGAGGTTGTGACAGCGCGCAGGTGCTTGGTTGCCGAAGCGCGCGGGCTTCTGATCACGATGCGAATCACTCGTCGCCATCGACGGGCGGTTGGCCTCGCGCGATAAATGACAAGCGAGCCAAGCAGTTACCTGTCGTGGACAGGTACTGTCTGGTTCGTTTCGTCGTGCGCCAGCCACACCAGCCACTTTTTGGTCTCTCCCCCCGGCCACTCCGTCGCTGGGATGATTGCGTCGCCCGGTGGGGCGCCTCAACTCGCCGGAGCGGGGTGCAGAGGGCCAGTACGGCCCTGATTAAGGAGTAGGACTATGAAGACAATCATCACACTTGCGGCGGGCGGCTTGCTGTTTGCCTCGCCAGCGATTGCACAGACGGCCGGTTCTGATGCGGAGGCCGCACCTCCCTCCGCAGACGCAGCGGCGGATGCCGCCACCTTCACCGACGAGGAAGTTGGCAAATATGCCGAAGCTGCGGTCAGGATCAGCAAGATGCACAGCGATGCCTCGCTCGATGCCGAGGCGCGTCAGAGCGGGGCCTTGGCGGTGCTCGAACAGAGTGGGCTGGCCCCCGAACGTTTCAACGCAATCTCTGCCGCCGCGCGCAATGATCCGGCATTGGCGCAGCGGGTCCAGCTCGCAATCGCCAGCGTGCAAGGCGATCCCGAAGCCTGATTCCACGCGTAACACCTGCCGCGCGTAACTGCCCTTGCGCGGCGGCGGGCACCGGGTGACTCATCACGCCTGGTGCCCGCTTCATTCGGTTTAGCCGAACCAGTAGGCCGTGCCGCGCATTTCCAGGCTAATGCGGGCCGGGGCATCTGGCCCAGCCAGCGGGTTGTCGAAAGCGCCATGCGGCATCAGCTGCGCGCGCTCGGGATCGCTTTCGCTGGTCTTGAACACCAAGGCTTCGCCCCGGTGCATGGCCGAATAGTAGAACCAGCGGTGCGCCGGGTTGTGCGCCAGCAGATAGTTGGGAAAGCCCCATTCAGGGCTGCCGTCGAGCGGGTCGAAGATCGCCTCACAATCGATCAGGTCCTCAGCCGCGAGCGAAGTGTAGTCACACAGGCCCAGTGGCACGTCCTGCGGCGGATCGCTGAGCACGCGCCAGACGTTGTACTGCGCGCTGCGCAGCACGGTCTTGCCCTCGGGCGCGCCTTTGTCGCGCATGGCGGCGGCGGCCTCCTTCGCCATATCGACATGGACGAAGCGAGCAGGGTGCGAATTGTCGTGCGCTGCGTTGACGCCCTGCCTTTCGGAAAAGCGCAGAATGCCCATCGGCGTCATCGCCACGTGGTCGCAGCCGCTGACCGACTGGAGCAGTGCGGCGATCTCGCCAGAATGCACCCGATTGACCGCCTCGAGATCGGTCAGGTCGGGCACCGCGCTCTCGTGCTTCACCAGCGTGAAGCCCTCCACATCGAGCGAGCAATCACGCCCGCGTGCATCGCGGATCGTCACCTCTTCCGGCGCCAGCGGCACGAAGTCTTTCTCGTGCGCGTTGGCGTAGAAATAGGGCTTCTTATCGGTCCGCTCGCTATAGCCGATGCGGGCCCGCAGGTCTGTCATGCCAGCCTCTCCCAAGACTTGACGGTGCGCCGGACGTTAGGCGTCGGCGAACTCCTCGGTGTCGATCGTGGGGCGGATCGCTTCGTGGTAGCGGTGCCCGTGAACGGTGGAGTGATTGATGATCTCGCCCGCCTTGGCAATCGCATCGGCGGGGATCTCAACCGTGGCGGCGTGGAAGTTCTCTTCCATATGCGCGATGCTGGTGGTGCCGGGGATGGCGTGCAGGAAATCGCCCTGTTCGAGCACCCAGCGATTGGCGAGCTGCGCGGGGGTTACGCGCACCTCTTTCGCCAGCGCCTCAAACTGCTCGATCACAGCGAGGTTCTTGGGCCAGTTCTCGGCATTGAAGCGCGGCATCTTGGTGCGCAGGTCTTTCTCTTCGAGCGTGGAGGGATCGCGCAGCACACCGCCAAGCGCACCGCGTCCGGTGCTGGAGAAGGCCACCAGCGCAATGCCCAGTTCCTTGCAGGTTTCCAGCACGCCAAGCTCGACGTTGCGCGTCCACAGCGAATATTCGGGCTGGACTGCGGCCACCGGGTGAACACCGTGGGCCTCGCGGATATGCGCGGCTGACCATTCGGACACGCCATAGGCGCCGATCTTTCCCTCTTCCATCGCCCGCACCATCGCGCCGACCGAATCGGCAATCGGCACCTTGGGGTCGAAGCGGTGCATGTAATAGAGGTCGATATGGTCGGTCTTCAGCCGGGCGAGGCTCTTGTCGAGATTCTCGGCGATGCTCTCGGGGCTGCAATCGACGCCGCGCTTCGGCCCGTCGACCACGATCCCGCACTTGCTGGTGAGCAGGAATTCCTGGCGCCGGTGCATCACGGCATCGGCCAGCAGTTCCTCGTTCTTGCCGCCGCCATAGATGTTGGCCGTATCGAGGTGATCGTAGCCCAGATCGAGCGCCTTGTTGAGCAGCTCAACCTTCACTTCGTGCGCGGGCGGAGTGGCATAGGCCCACGAGAGGTTCATGCAGCCAAGGCCGATGGGATGGACGTCGCGGCCTGCGAGTCTGCGCTTCATATGGATTCCCCTTGGTGTCTGGTGTGCTGGAAATAGTTGCGGCCGCGCCACGTCAGGTAGCGCGGCCGCAGAATGGCTGAATTGGGCGGCGGTCTTACGACCAGCCGTCCTGCTCTTCGAGGCTGGCGGCGAGCTTGCCGATGGTGCGATAGCACTCGATCACGCCCTTCACCGAGCTGTTCGGCTCGCGGCCTTCGCGGATCGCGGAGATGAATTCGCGGTCCTGCAGCTCGATGCCGTTGGTCGAAGGCACGTCGACGCCCGAAAGGTCGATCGGCTCGTCCGCGCCGTTGAACAGGTCGTCATAACGGGCGAGGTAGGTCGCCGTATCGCCGATGTAGCGGAAGAAAGTGCCGAACGGGCCTTCGTTGTTGAACGACAGCGACAGGGTCAGGATCTGGCCCTTGTCGGTCTTCATCTGGATCGACTGGTCCATCGCAATGCCGAGCTGCGGGTGCTTGGGGCCCTGCAGGATATTGGCCGCGATCACCTTCGCGCCGGTCATGTACTGGAAGATGTCGATCGTGTGCGCCGAGTGGTGCCACAGCAGGTGGTCGGTCCAGCTGCGCGGCTCGCCCTTGGCGTTCTTGTTCTCGCGGCGGAAGAAGTAGGTCTCCACGTCCATCGAGAGGACGTTGAACTTGCCCGCTTCGATCTGCTGCTTGACGTACTGGTGGCTGGGATTGAAGCGCCGCGTGTGGCCCGCCATGCAGACAAGGCCGGTTTCTTCCTGCTTCTTGAGCACGGCTTCGGCATCGGCCCAGCTATCGGCCAGCGGAATTTCGACTTCGACGTGCTTGCCCGCATCCATCGCCTTGATCGCCTGATCGGCGTGCATCTGGGTGGGGGTGCACAGGATCACCGCGTCGACATCGTCGCGCTTCAGCATCTCTTCGTAGTCGGTGGTGGCGAAGGGAACGCCATATTTGTCGGCCATGGCCTGCGTCGGTTCCTGCCGACGTCCGACCAGCGCAGTCACTTCCACGCCGTCGATGTTCTTGAGTCCGTCGAGGTGTTTTTCACCGAATGCGCCGCCGCCGGCGAGTGCGATTTTCATGAGGATGATCTCCTGTTGCGGATGTCGCGCCCGGCTGCCGGGCGCCGTGAAATGCGATCGGCCCGCCAGAGCCTGTCACTATGACAAGCGCATGGCGGGCCGGCCTGGTTCCGAGGTTATTCCGCCGCTGTGGCGAGCGAGTGGCCCGAATGCACCACGCGCGGGTCAAGCGCTTCGCCAGCAGTCTCTTCCGGCTGCAGGATCAGCGCGCCGAGCGCGGTGTTGGAGGCGGGGATGTGGTAGAAGTTGTAAAGATCCTTCACCTTGTCACCCAGGGCGCCGCGCATGATCAGCCACATCACCAGCTCGATGCCTTCGCTGCCCGCTTCACGCAGGTATTCGATGTGCGGCATCTTCGACAGCGTCTCGGGATCGTTGATCAGCTTGTCGATGAAGTTCAGGTCGAACTCCTTGTTGATGAGGCCAGCGCGCGGGCCTTGCAGCTGGTGGCTCATGCCACCCGTGCCCCAGACGTGAACGTTGAGGTCTTCGGGGAAGCTTTCCACCGCGGCGCGGATCGAATCGCCCAGCGCGAAGCAGCGCGCGCCCGAGGGCGGCGGGTAGGTCACCACGTTGACCGGCAGCGGAATGACCTTGCACGGCCATTCCTCGGGCTCACCGAACATCATCGAGAGCGGAATGGTGCAGCCGTGGTCGACATCCATCTTGTTGAAGATGCACATGTCAAAGTCGTCGAGGATCAGGCTCTGGGCGATGTGCCAGGCCAGATCAGGGTGGCCGATCACATCGGGCACGGGGCGCGGGCCCCAGCCTTCGTCGGCGGGCTTGAACTCTTCAGCGCAGCCGATCGCGAAGGTCGGAATGCAGTTCATGTCGAAGGCCGAAGCGTGGTCATTGTACACCAGCACGACGACGTCGGGCATGTTGCCGGGCTGCTTGATCCATTCCTTGATAGCCTTGTAGCCATCAAAGACCGGACCCCAGTAGTCATCGCCGGTCTTGCCGGTCTGGATCGCGGCGCCGAGCGCCGGAATGTGGCTGGACGTGATGCCAGTGGTTACGCGTGCCATGATCAGTAGCCTCCCTTGATCGAGCGGACACCCTGCGGGGCGCGACCGCCGTCGATCATCATCTGTGCATATTCTTCCTGCGTCATGCCGGTCATCGAACCGGCTGCGAACTGGAAGCTCTTCCCGTCGGTCGAGAACAGCTTCGACAGGTAGTAAACGTTGCCGCCTTCATCGATCATCGCGTTGTAGTCGCGATCGAGCACGGCCTGCTTGGCCGCGTCGGTGAGCTTCCATTCGTCGAGATAGGCTTTTTCGTCTGCCTTGAAGCGCTCGCGGTTTTCGGCCTTCATCAGGCTCATCGCGAACTGGTTCAGCCAGTAGCCCTTGCGCGCACGCTTCGCGGTGAACACGCGGGTGCCCGGAATATCGTCGAACTCGGCGAGATATTCGTGGATGTTGATCCGTTCTTTCTTCTTTTCGGTCATGTCAGCAGTCCTCTGCCTGTTTCCATTCGTAAGTCAGCGGGGCCTCGCGGAAGGCGAAGCGGTCGATATGTTCCTCGAGCACGCCGCGCATGTGCAGGTTGCGCTCCATCTCGGCGGTGGTGAGCGTAATGGCGATGCCGCCGGGTCGCGCCAGCAGCACCGCGCTCTCGAGGTCGGAGAAGGGGAAGGCCCCCATCCCGTCGCCCTCGTCGTAGGTGGCCGCCATCTTGTGGCTCCAGTGCTTGACCAGCTGCTGGATATACCGCTCGGGCTTTTCGCACTTGGCGAAGCCGTGGGCAATGGCGGGGCCCTCGCTCATCAGTAGCCCTTCTTCGCCAGCACCGCGTTGAGGCGGCCATAGACCTTGCGGGCATTGCCCTCGAAGATCATGTGCTTCTCTTCCGCGGAGATATCGAGCGCATCGACATAGCGCTTGGTGTCATCGAAATAGTGCCCGGTGGTGGGGTCGATCCCGCGCACCGCGCCGACCATTTCGCTGCCGAACAGGATGTTCTTGTTCTCGATCACGTCGGCCAGCAGGTTGATGCCCGGCTGGTGGTAGACGCAGGTATCGAAGAACACGTTGTTCATCAGGTGCGTGTCGAGCGCGGGCTGCTTGAGCATGTCGGCCAGCCCGCGATAGCGGCCCCAGTGATAGGGCACCGCGCCGCCGCCGTGCGGAATGATCATCTTCAGCTTGGGGAAGCGGCTGAACAGGTCGCCCTGGAGCAGCTGCATGAAGGCGACGGTGTCAGCTGCCAGATAGTAGCCGCCGGTGGCGTGCATGGCCGGGTTGCAGCTGCCCGAGACGTGGATCATCGCGGGGACGTCCAGCTCTTCCATCGCTTCATAGATGGGGAACCAGTACTCGTCGGTCAGCGGGGGGTGTTCGAAGTGGCCGCCGCCCGGATCGGGATTGAGGTTGCAGACCACGAAGTCCATTTCCTCGACGCAGCGGCGCAGTTCCTTCACGCTTTCCGAAAGATCGCTCTTCGGGCTCTGCGGCAGCATGCAGCCGCCGATGAAGGTGTCGGGGAACAGCTGGGTGACCCGGTAGATCAGGTCGTTGCAGCGGCGTGCCCATTCGCTCGCCACGGCCTGGTCGCCCACGTGCGGTGCCATGGCCGATGCGCGTGGGCTGAAGATCGTGAAATCCGCCCCGCGCTCCTTGATGAGCTTGAGCTGGTTCGCCTCGATCGTATCGATGATCTCCTGGTCGGAAATCTCGGGATAGGGCGGGCACTCAGTGCCGTTCTTGTAGGCGGCCTTCTGCTCCTCGCGCCAGGCATCGTGGCCTTTGGGCAGGACGGTGTAGTGGCCGTGGCAGTCGATGATAAGGCTCATGCTTCGCTCTCTTCTCCCCCGGACGCAGTCCGGTCGTTAATCGCGGTCAGCTTGGCGGCGAGCCCATCGGGCGGCGGGCTGATGCCCAATTGCCCGAGCGCTTGCTGGCGGCTGACCGTATTGTCGGTCATCAGCGGATCGATGCCAAGGTCGCGCAACATGCGCGCCGCCTCAGCCATTTCCGCGCTACGGCGTTGGCCATGGATCAACATCCGGTCAAGGTTGTAGTCCGCGCGCGTCGTCCAGCCGATCTGCTTTTCGCTTGCGTCGAGGCTGGCGAGCACTTCGCCAAGCACGCCGGCCTTGTTCGCAGCGAACACCATTTCGGCGGTGAGCGCTTCCAGCCCCTTCACCATTACCGAGCGGCACAGCTTGATCGCGCTGGCCTGGCCGATCTCGGAGCCGACGATGCGGGTGTTGGTGAAGCCAAGCGCACGCAGCATGGCTTCTGCCTCGGCGGCCTGCGCGCCCGCGATGAGAAGCGGTACGGCCAGCGACTTGTCAGCCGGTGCCATCACCGCGACATCGACATAGTGGCCACCGGCCGCCTCAACCGCCTTCGCGGCCGCCTGCTTGGTGCCCGGGGCGACCGAGTTCATATCGCAGAACAATGCGCCCTTGGGCAGCGATGGAGCATAGTCCTGCGCTGCCTTCAGCGCCTGATCGGCGGTGACGAGGCTCAACACGAGCTCGGCACCGGACAGCGCCGCTGCGGCATCGGAGCCCGCTTCGACCTGACAGTCGGCCATCGCCGCGCGGCGATCGGGCAGCAGGTCCCAACCGCTGGCATGGCCAGCCCAGCCCCCAGCGCGGGCAAAGAACGATCCGGCCTCACCGAAGCCGATCAGCGCCACGCGGGGTGCAGTTGTGTTCGAATCTTGCGCGTTCATCTCTCTCTCCAAACCGCCTCTAACAATTGTATGTGATGCTTACAACTTCCCACGTGACCGGCTTGACCTTCCGCAAGCGTGGGTTCAGTCAGCCCGCAAACACAAACCAGTTGGAGAATCGCTGATTATGGGCGTTGTCGTCACCAAGATCGAACGGGCCGATCCCGAAGTTGTCAGTGCTCTGGGCCAGTGCGGTGTGGCCACCGTGCACGAAGCGCAGGGCCGCAAGGGTCTGCTCGCCAGCTACATGCGCCCGATCTATCCTGGCGCGCGTATCGGTGCTTCGGCGATCACGATCTCGGTCCCGCCGGGCGACAACTACATGGTCCATGCCGCGATCGAGCAGTGCCAGGAAGGCGACGTGCTCGTAATCGCGCCGACCTCTCCGTGCGAAGACGGCTACTTCGGCGACCTGCTTGCCACTTCGGCGCAGGCGCGCGGCGTGCGCGGTCTGATCATCGACGCTGGTATCCGCGATGTGCGTGACCTCACCGAGATGAACTTCCCGGTCTGGGCCAAGCGCGTGTTTGCGCAAGGCACGATCAAGGCCTCGCTCGGCAGCGTGAACGTCGACGTGGTCTGCGCCAGCGCTTTCATCCGCGCGGGTGACATCATCGTGGCCGACGACGACGGCGTCTGCGTAGTCAAGCGCGAAGAGGCCGAAGAGGTGCTCAAGAAGGCGCAGGCCCGCGAAGCCAACGAAGAAGAGAAGCGCAAGAAGCTGGCTGACGGCGTGCTCGGCCTCGACATGTACGGCTTCCGCCAGAAGCTGACCGATATGGGCCTGAAGTGGA
>CENV01011199.1_pt1 | contig 19641 bp, 23 predicted proteins | sample 530231 | NCBI WGS metagenome assembly CENV01 (sample SAMEA2619815, study PRJEB7988) | marine metagenome | biome: marine biome (ENVO:00000447); feature: surface water layer (ENVO:00002042); material: "saline water (ENVO:00002010), including plankton (ENVO:xxxxxxxx)" | depth 5 m | reverse complement strand
ACTACTGGTTTTCTGCGTCGCCTCGCTTGATATGCTCCTCTTTTTCTACGTCTGCGTTTGCGTTTTTCGTCCGCAAGGTTGATTTTCACTATAACATTTTGTCTAACACTTTGAGATTGTCTAATCTTCGGTGTCGCTTTCTTCTTCGCTTCGCTCATCTTTATTATCAGTAGAGAAAATTAATTTATTGAAATTTCTAAATAATTCTCCAGTTTCTGTATTAATCATCAAATTATCGTGGGGTTTTTGAAATGTGTAATCCATTATAGCATCAGCATGCTTCGGCTCCATAAAAACCATCTCCTCAAATATAGACCTTGCTTCTTTCAAATTTCTTGGTTTTCCAATCAATATCAAATTGTCTATCAACTTACGTGTTGGTAAAGGTATCTTATTCATAACTTGTGATAATATCCAAATACTTAATTTTTTATGTCTGCGGTTTTGAATTAGTTTATTTAACATAAATTGATTTTCACGACTTTTCAGTTGTTCTGCTTGATCGTCAATCAATAATAATGATGTTTCATCTTCAGCACTTGATTTTTCAAATTGTTTTTCAAATCTCTCTAATGTTTCAACATTAAGTTCATCTGCTATCTGTGATCCATCTAATTCCTCAAAAATATTCTTTTTCAAACTTCTCATACTACTTGAGGGTGCTATTAGATATATCTTATCCCAGATACCTCTGTATAATGCTTTTCTTTTTGATTTCTTATTTTTTTTGGTAGAGAGAAGTCCAACAGCAAGAGACGATTTACCCGCTCTTGGTGGAGCAACAATCGCCATAAAATGATGTTTATTTGGTAGGGGATATGGTATTTTATCTTTACGATGACTATCTAAAGGTTCATCACAACTAAATCCTGGAACAACTGGATTAACATCATTATTCACTATCTCTTTTATATCCATACTTTATATATAAAAGAGAAAATAATTATTGTTTTTATTTAAAAAAGGTTAAAAGGTTTGCGGTTTGGGGCAAAAAATTTCGGCATACCAAGAACTGGTCTGCCTTCCCTCATAGAGGGTTGTCTTACAAATGGCGGTGTTCTTTTGGGAGGTTCAAATATGCTGACTGGGACTTTTGTTCTCATCGCGAGTTCGTTTCCTGCGGTTCTAAATTGATGGCGGGGCATTTTATATTATATAAAGAGAAAAAAAAAACCTTAAACATAATAAGTACTTGGTCGTGTAAATCCATCATCTTCCTCATAATCATATTCTTCTTCACTTAATTCTTTTTTTACTGGTTGTTTTTGTATAGGTTTCTTTTTCCTATTTGCTTTCTTTTTTCTTACAACAACAACTTCTTCACTTGAACTACTTTCACTTTCACTTGAACTCTCATCAACTACAACTACACGTTTTTTTGATTTTGATTTTTTTGGTTTGGGTGCTTCTTCTTCACTTTCATCTTTTGCTTTAAGTTCTTCAACAGTTGGTTCTCGTTTTGTAGGTTTCTTTTTTCCTTTACGTGCTAAATACTCCTCAATCTCTTTATCTTTTTTTGCTTGTTTTCTCTCTGCTACTTTCTTTGCTCTAACTTCACGAGCACGAGCAAACGCTTCTTGCTGTAATTTAGATCTGGGTTTCTTTGCCTTTTTTGGTTTCTCTTCAACCTCTTCTTTTGGTTCTTCAACCTCAACAGATACTTCACTTTTTTCTTCTCTAATTTTTTTGTTTTTCTTGGATTTGGTTTTTATTTTCTGTAATAGACCTTCGTTGTCTGTAGAACTATCGCTCTGGTAATCTTGTGGATTTTCGGTATCGTTAGACATCTTTTATATATAAGCAATAGAAAAAAAATTTTTTATAATTAGGCGTTTTTGTAAAAAAAAAATATCTTTTATTTATATAAATGACTTCTAAAGTAAATGATTTTGTGCTATCTAAAGATGTTCCTAAAGGATTTAAGGAACTAACTGAATTTTTCAAAAGACGTAATGACGTGTTGTTAAACAATCCAGAGAGATTTACATTTCAAGATATTCCTCCTTGGGAAGACGAAGATCATTTGGAAGAACAAAGAAGGAAAAAGGAAATAATGAAGAATGTAAAACCGGGAGACCCTGCTCCAAAATATGAAATAACAAATCCTATGTTTGATTGGACTAACAAGATAACTCCAGAATGGTATGCTGAAAGGTTCGGTAATGGATTACCAAGTTTCTATTATGAAATAATGAGTGCTTTAGACAATAATGAACTACACAATTATCTGGGTCTTACAGAGAAACAGTTAAAGAACTGGAGAAAGAAACAAGACAAAAAAATAGAAAATAAGAAAAATCCTTCAAAGACTAATAAAAAGAAGGGGAAGAGAAACAAACAATCCTCCTTCACGAAAACTCACGGCAAATTCCTTATGTCCTTTAATTAGTGTAGGGTGTGTAGGGTATGTATAGTTTTTTTTAAAAAAAAATAATTTTATAAAAAGTAAAATTTATAAAATTATAATATCCAAAAAATATTTTTCAAAAGCATACATACTATACACGATCCATATCTGGAGCGACAACATTCACATTATCAAACTTCGCAATATATTGCTCCACTTGTTCTCTATGGAAGGTGTATTTGTTAGATGAGGAACACCTATTTTTTTGAACTCCATCACAACGTTTTATGTTAGTTCCAAAATTAGTAGAGGTAGGCATACGTTCCTTTCTTTTGCCTTCCATCTCCCAGTATGTGGTAAATAGTTTATATAACTTATCTGCTTTGATGCCCTCTTGTCTATACAGATCATACGTTTTTGTAAATCCAACTTCATAAAGCATGCTTCCTTCATTTTCAACCGCTTTTTTCAAGAAAGCATCATACGGATTAAGGTTAAGACCAATCATATCCGCACGTAATTCAGTCATAGGTCTATCACGAGATAAATGAACCTTACTAATATCTCTGTTTTTGAGAAACTCATAGAATGCTCTACAAACTTGGTCGTCATTCAAATCGGCATATAATGGTTCAAAATACTCTTTTTTATCTTTGTAAGTTCCATCAACTTCAACAGGCATAAATCTTCTATCATCACGAGGGACTTTAACACTTCCAATATTATTAGTCGTAAAGCAGTAGTTATCATACACAGGAGCATCTGCTTCCATATCAATACCTTTCTTTTCACGAGGAAAGGTATTTGCTGTAATTCTATCTTTCAAAATTTCACTAATTTGAAATGTGCTCTCACCAGATGCTTCATTCAATACGATTAATAGTTTTCCGTGTAAATCGGTAAATCTACCAGCGAATTTGCTCGGTTCGCTTGTGATAAGCATCTTTTCTAATCCCATAATTTTTTGTAAAGCAAATTCAGCAATAGTTGATTTACCAGTTCCTTGTTCGCCGTAGAACACAGGACATACCAAACTTTTTCTGGAAGGATATTGAATGATGTGTGCTAACCAGTTAAGTATCCAATCATACATAGAACGATTGTGGTTCGCCATCACTTGAACGTGATATAATATTCTCTCTATACTGATATTGGGATTGTATGGTATATCCTCAATAGGAAAACCAGTCCAAAGGTTGTGAATAGTAGAAGGCGATTGTAGTGGAGGAGGATAGTATCCACACTTATCATAAGTTCTCATATCTTCATCACATTCCCATTCACTAAAGAATGATAGATTTTCTTTCTTTTTGAAATCTTCCCATTTATCATAAGTCAAGTTTTTACACATCTTACTGAAATTGGCGTGATTTTTGCTTTCATTATATCTATGACCTACTTGATAAAACTGGAATGGATTATTGACCTTGAAATGGTATCGTTCAAAATATCTTTTACAACTATCATAATCACGATACATTTTGAACCTTTTATTATCAAAGAATAGTTCATTTTTGAGATGACTAATCTTGAGAGGTTCTTTAAATGGTTTTACCATAAATTTAATATAATCGTGTTGTTGATTTAAAGAACAAATCAAATCCTCAACCGCATCATTTTTGATAACTTGAAATCCATCGTATGTATAACAAGTAGGTAAAAACTTCTTTTCAATAGCAAGTCTCATCGCATCAAGAATAATCTCTGTTTCAGCATCTTGTAAAATAACACTCAACTTTTTACCATTACTAACCTTGAATTTCTTTTCATCAAAACATTCACCTTTGAATTTTTTTGGGGCATCTTGTTTGTATGGGTGTTTCTTGAGAACCTTTTTTCTTTCTTTTTCAACAAGATGATCCACGACAACTTTGAATTCTTCACGTTGTGGGAATATTCTCAACATTTTTTGTATCTCATCTAAATACGATTTCATTACATCACTCAACTCATAATCCTCTTCAGTCAATCCAAACTCTTCTTCCCAAGTGGGACAAGTTTTTCTTTTACTATCATATTTTGCTCCAAACAATACCATAGTGCTTAACTTTTTGAGTAAATCATATTTTGAAAGCATATCTTTGTTTTCTTCATTATAGTCATCAATCGCTTCTTGATCTATAATACATTTACTAAAAATATCCAATCTGTTTTCACAGTAATTGTTTAGTGCTGGAAAATGACCTATATTGTATGTCTTATTAAGATTACGTGCGATGTTAGGGTGTGCGTTGATAATATCAATATCGTCCTCTGTATCGTTGAAAAGTCGTGAGCGGACACGACACCACATAGTAGTAGATGTTAATCTGCGACTTTGTCCTTTAACTATAAACCTACCATAATCATCACGTTTGTATTCAACCTTAACAAGACCATTTGGATCATTCATAGCATCATCACAATAATGTAAAAGTTTTTGACTGTGGTCTTTAGTGAGTAATTCGTGTTTCCAAATTTTTTCACATACCTCAAGATTGGGTTTCTCGTGTAAGACAAGATGATCTTCGTTGATTGTTGGGCGAAATTTACGTTTCTGTAAAATGTGTTTAATCATTTTATATATATACAATATATTTTATTTTTAAATCAATTTTTTCGCAATTGATGTAAAAATAATATTAAAAAAAATTAAAATTCAAATTTTTATTTACCGACTTTTTTCATAGCAAGTTTATGTGCTTCTGTGAAACTTTTACCTTTTTTCATATCTTTTTTCATTTCACTAATATGTTTTTTAGTATGATGTGCTGAATGTTTTTTCAACATTTCTTTTTGTCGTGCTGTTAAATTTCCTTTAGTTGCTTTCATTTTTTTTGTTGTGTGATACGGCATTTTTATAATAGGTAAATATTTATATTTTTGCGGAACTTTCCTTAATCCAAGGATCTCTCCTTAAGGTAAATTTACTTTTCAAAGCATCAATCTTATTATTCTTTGGAGGACATCTAAAGTATCTATCAATCTGGGAGGGGGTATATAAAGGCATTTCTGTAATTTCATTAAGGAAGCATGCTACCTCACTACGAGTGCCGAGGACTTTTCGCTTAAGACAAGTATCATCTCCATTTTTACAGTCTTTATAATCAACGGTGTAGTTGTATTTCTTCATATTTATTATATATATGATATTTTATTTTTATATCAATTTTTCCTAAATAAAGTTAAAAAAAAATCTTTGTATATATTAAATGAAAGAATATTTTTGGTATGCTTTTGGAGTTTATTATTTCGGCTTTCTTCTCGTGGATAATTGGAAACATATTAGAAAATATCTCCCAACGGTAGGTAGTCAAGATAGACACCCTTAAACTGGAGGTATGAATGGATAATCACCATAAAATTTTGTCGGCATAGTATCCGCCAGAACCTTTGACTTTACGGTCTTTGGCGTGGCGTAATTTGTAGAGGCGACGTTTCTCCTTGTCGCCAGATTGTATAAAATCGGTATAACGCTTATCGCCAATAGAGGCAATTTTTTTATCATCTTTATATACATCTAACTTTTTATTTTTTCGTGTAGAATACTCAACATCTACACCTAATTTTTTTGCTTTCTTTTTAGCAATTGCTAATTCTTTCTTATCCAATTGAGGCATCTTTACAATTAGATAAGATAAAATTTAAACACAACATTCTAATAACTGATTTACCAGCGGTGGGGGTAGGCGGTATCTTGTATATGGATTACCCCCTCCACCTATTTGATTACTATTTTTCAAATGTTTTCTGGTTCTTCTTTCACACTTTTGATTTCCACAATTAGAGAGATGAAATTTTTTATTATCAATCTCAACCATCATATCACAATCGTTATTACATATTTTATTTTCAAATTCAAAATTAGACCAAATACGTGTATGCTTTTGATATGAAAATCCATATTTACAATACGAGACGATACGATTTTCTTTAAGTCCCTTTTCAAATAAATAATCTTTCATAGATGATGATTTGGGATTTTCAATCCACCAATACTTTGGTTTGAAATAATCTATAATTTCTAAAACTTTATCAACCATAGGTTTTCCATACTTATCAATATCATCTTGTAGTACTTGGGGAGTAAATTTAATAAATCCTTCTTGAGGTTTTCTTTTGAATTTCATAGTTGTAGGATTGTAGTAAGCGTTGATCCAAGATTTTCTCAATTGCGACCAGAGAGAGCAAACTGGTGATGCTGAAATAATATCAAAATCACCGGGATTGAAATCTTTTTTATAATCCCATTTCATAATATCTGCCTTAATATGATGTTTAGATTTGTATGCTTTAGTTTTATCCTTTATATCATACTCTGGTAAATCACGATCTAAAGACACAACATCAATACCTCTCTCTTCACATACCTTTCCAATAGAGTGAGTTCCGCTAAATAGTTCTAACAGTTTCATTTTAATATATAGAGAGATATTAAAATAAAATAATAAATTTATTTAAATTCAACACCATATTTTTCAATAATATCTTTATCTGCTTTTCTTGCTCCGCCAATTCCAGTAATAAAACTGTATAATCGTCCATACGCCCACGATTGTGCTGTTTGATTAGGTCGTGATCCAGCACTATAGTAAGCACCTTCACCTTTGAGGAATACCTCTTTTAATGCTCTAAAAGGTAATCCTACAACTTTGGCGATATTCTCAACACTTTTACCACCTTTCATTTTTTTTAGTCTCTCTCCATACATTTTGTTAAACTCTACTGTAGCACTACTTTTTCTACTTCTAACTTTAGTTTTAGGTCTATCCTCTTCCTCAAAGATACTTTTGATTTGTTTCAATCGTTCTGCTTTAGTTAAAGTATCTGGTATATACCGTTTTGGTATATCACGTGTTTCACCTTTGTATGTTATCTTTACCATATTTACTATATGACGATATTTTTTTTTCATTAAAGTATTTGAAAAAAAATGAGGCATTTTTTTATAATATTTATCTATATTAAATATATATAATGTCTTTTACAAAAGTCAAAGAAAGTGATAATTACATCACAAATAAAGAAGAATGGGAAAAGATACAAAACTATTTACCCAAAGATAAAATTATATGGTCTCCTTTCTATTGTGATGGGAAACAAAAACAATATTTCAAAGAGATGGGACACGACATAATCCACGAGGACAAAGACTTCTTTAGTTATGAACCAGATAACTGGGGAATGGTTGTAGATAATCCTCCATTCTCGTGTAAGAAACAAGTGTTAGAGAGACTAAAACAATTAGGCAAACCATTCATATTGATAGCACCCAGTATGATGATAGGATATAAATATTTTCAAGAACTATTTAAAGACGAAATTCAAATTTTAGTTCCACAAAAAAGAATTTGTTATACACATTTAAATCAAGCAAACAGAACTGAAAAAGAGAAATATACACCTCCCTTTGGTAGTTTTTTTTATTGTTGGAAAATGAATTTACCACGTGATATTATTTTTGTTTAGTGGGGCATCTCATCACTTTCTTCATCACTATCTTCACAAGGATTATCCAACATATATTTAATTTCATTCACGAAGTTTGTGTTGAATTCTTCTACTTGTTCTGGGGTAAATCGTTCTTCTCCAGACTTAACCCATGCTTCATCGCTTACATACCAACCACGCTTATGGAGTTGGTTATTAACGATAACCTCTTCAACATACTCGTTGTTGGTAAGTTCTTTGATTTGTTTTAGTTTGATAGCAACAATATTGTGTGAGTAAGGACGAACATCAATATAGAATGCTTCGTCGCAGACCTTTGCCTCAAGTTCTTTCAGTTTCTGTTGGAGTTCGTAGATGTTCGCCATAGTGTGTTTAGTGAGTTATTATTTTATTTTGTTTCTGGTAAAATAATAAGTCAGTTAAAAAAGTCAATCAAATTTTTGAGGCATTTTTTTTATTCTACATCTTGTTTAGTATATACCTCTTGTGCTACCTTAACAGTATGTCCCATCATCTTCGCATCTTTCATCATTTCTTTTTGAGTGTTCCCATATTTTCCAGAGAGATATGATTTCCTTAACATAGATGATCCAATCTTTTTACCAATCAAATCATTAAAAGTATTTTGAATAAATTTGGTTAATCTATTTGAGGTAAATTCTTTACCATTAAAGTCAGTTAATAGGAAATCGGTATTTTTTGATTTCTTCAAAAACCTTCTAATAACTTTTTGTGTTGATTTATCAACTCCAAATTCAATATCATCATATATCTTATTTGTTTTGTAATCACTAATTATAAATTCCATATTTGTTGGAGATACTACAAGATAATTCATATCTTTTGCTAATTTTTTCTTGCTCTCTCTACGAGTAATAATTTTAACGTTGTGATAATCATTCCTTAACGGATATTTTCTATAAAGTGTTAGAATTAGATGACGAAGTAAAATATTGTAATCTCCTTTATCTAACTCTGTGGATTTTTTCAGTTTATTTGCTACAATTTGTTTTTCTAATTTGTTAATTAATTTATCCCAAGTTTCAAAACTTATAATACCTTCTTTTTCTTTATCATTCATTTTACCAACAACTTTTCCTTCACGGTATTCTTTTGCTAAATCATCTCTATCTTTTTTGTATTTATCAATCAAATCTTGATCCATATCATTTGCTTGGAGAGACACAATAATTGCGTTAAGATAATTTCTTTGAGAATTGTTAGTATATTTTTCTAAAAACTCATCAACTTTGTTTTTGTTTTTTAAAAAATCCAAGTTCTCTATAGGTAAATTATCAATCTCCCTTTTCAACTTTCCTAAATTCTGGACGTATGTCTTTAGTGTAATTGTTTTCGTTTGAGGTTTGAACTCTTGTAAAGTTTTCAATAAATCCATTTTATAATAATACAATATATTTTTTTTTTAGATTTTTTCAATAACAAGCACTTCTAATATTTCTTTATTTTTTATCCAAGTATTTTTATTTCTATTTCTCTCATAGAAAAATGCTGGTTTGAGAAACGGAAGAACTTTCTGTGCTTCTCGTTGATTACTGAATATTGTATCTACTATTTTAAAATTATGTTCTTTATCCAAGTATAATAATACTCTCCACATTTAATATATTACAATATATTAAATATAAACTTTATTCTGGTAATTGATTTCCTATAGTATCTATTTCAACTACATTACATACTGGTAGTACTCGGTCTGGACTTTCTGGGTGTTGATAACAATTCTCCCATACTCCATCGCAACCACACCTATTCTCGTGTCCTCTTCTAATCCCTCTACAAGTTAATATTGCTTGTGGGTCTTTTTCATTACACACACACATATAATCGTGTTCTTTTATTTCTTCGTGATACATTTGAAAAAAAACAGATAAATTATTGAAATTCATTTATATATATACAAGATATTTTTTAAATCGTAAAAAACGCAATTATTCCTAAATATCATAGTTTTGTGCTAAATATGTGGATTTATAGTCAAAAAACTACTTAAATGGAATAAAATTTAAATTTTGTTCTCTTTATATGGTTTTTTAGTGGTCTAATATTATTCCAAGTAGTTAGTTTTGTGGAATAATATTAGATTTTTTCGCATTTTCTTTTGCCTCACGCCTTTTTCTCAATACTTCATTTAGTCTTTCCACGGTTCTTGCTTGTCGTAGCAGGTGCGTACCGTATGTATTTAAATCACAAGAATGAACGTGTGCTCCAGCACTCACGTGTCGTCCATAATATTGCTTCTTCGCAGGTCGCGTCATTTTTGGTTTTTGGTTTTTGGTTAATGATAATACTAATGAGTAAAAGGGCAATCAAATTTTTGGATTAAATAAAATTTTCTATATCGTGAGGAGATCTACTGCCTTTAGGTTTGAATACTCCTTTAGGTTTTTTATTGAAGACGCTAATACCGTCTCCATCAATTAAATATGTTTCAATACGTTTTGGTGCTTTGCGGAAACTATTGTATGCTGGACTACTTCCAGCGTTGAAACCAATATTGCGTTTAGCATATCGTTTGAGTTCTTCCATAACGACGGCTCCAAGTGAGTGTCCCACTTGAGTAAATTTCTTTCCTCTGTATTTCTTAACTGCCTTATCTGCTATCTTCTTCGCTCTCTTTACTCTTGGGTCATCTTCATCAAAACTTCCTAATACAATATCTTTATCAGCAGACATATCTTGACTATCGCTGGTATCTGTTCCACGATGACTGATAACAACTTGATTGTCTTTTGTATATACACTTGTCTTACCATTTGATATTTCTTTATCTCTCGTCCAACCATCTACATTTGCGGTCTTCTTGTAAGCACCAAGTGCTAATCTCGCCATCTCTCTAATAAATGCTGGTATTGCTGAATTAGGTTTTGCTTTACCTTTCAGTCCGCTAAATGCTTCCGCAAGTGCTTTTGATGCTTCTCCAAAATCAACACCTTTTCCTTGTTTTAATCTATCAATAAGTTTTTTTCCTGCTCCCGGTAGTGCTTTCAAAACTTTGGGAACTGCTACAATTGCCTCTGCCGTGCTTTCTACCACATCTTTTCCAGCATCGGCAACTTTTTCAACGGTCTCTCCAACTGCCTTTCCCGCCTTTCCTACCTGTTTTAAAACTGGAGCAACAACATTATCAACAACCGCTTTAGCACCTCTGGTTAATACTTTTGCTCCCGCCTTAACACCACCTACAACTTTTTTGCCTACGGATCTTGCGACACCGACCGCTTTTCTGCCGAAACTGGTAATTCCACTTGCTATACTATCAAATAATCCCATTTACTATTAATAAAGAAAATAATTTAACCTTCTAATTTAGAAACTCTTTCTAATAAACTATCTATAATTTGTTGTTGTGTATCTAACTTTGTTGAGAGAGATTTAATAGCACCGATTGTGAATGCGACAAGTCTGGGTTTATCCACAGACATCAAATCTTTATATTTTATTACCCGTTCTTCAGCAGGAGCATGATCTACTACTTCACCCTCTTCGTCGTAAATAGGTGTTTCTTCCCCTTCTTCCTCATACATATCTCGTTTATCAACTACACCACGAAGTTCTGGATTATCCACAAGATCATCAGCAAGAAAACCCACAACCTGTTCTCTCTCTTCTCCATCTTCTGTTCTATAATCGTCAGTATAATCATATTTTTTGATAGGGATTGTTTTAATAACTTCCAGACACTTATCGTCTGGATAATCTACGATGTTCCGCTTAACTCTCGCATCACTTGTCGTGTTAAAACTGGTCGCACTACAAGTCCCATTACAAGCAATTCTAAAATTTGGTGTAGTAAAACCAAAACCATTATTTACATTTCCAGTTCCATAACCAAGCACTACTCTCTGTCCCGAACCAGACCCGCCATCTACACCTCCCATATAAAAACGGTGTGCTCCACTCGTAGATGTAGCAGCATATCGTATGTTATTATACTTTCTTCCGTTTGTAAAAATATTACCGATATACAAAGTTCCATTACCAGTATTAGCAGGTCTTAAATAAGCAGTTGAGCGTTGCGTCTCTATCCCATAGCGACGTATCTGTGTAAATTCTGTTGAACTTTGTTGAAACCTTGCGTAATTACTACCGATTGTGTGTGTTTGTGTTCCATTTTGATTTATGTTTAGTTTGTTTCCGTTGATATATACACGCCAATTACCGTCTCCATTTAGTCCAATAAAGGGATTACCAGATGTGATTGCTGTTGAGGGATCTTCATCATCTTTAAACCAAATTCCTGCGTTCCCATTACCTCCAACTACCACTCTACCAGCAAGAAATGTTTTAGCACTTCCAGTAGTTCCTAATGTTCTTGCTGTACTACCTGGGGCAAAAATCATTTCACCATCATCATTTAATACGAGTGCTTGAGTTCCATTATTTGTTGATGTAGAATTATAAAAAAATACGTGGTCGCTATCACTTGTATATTTTAATGTATTAGCATCAACTCCCAATCCGTATCCACCACCATTTCCCCATAATTTGATTTTATTCGGTCCAGCACCACTATAGGTTTCGTCAAACTCAATTTTTGCTCCGCCTGTAGCACTTGATGATGTATTACCAATAAAAAGGACACTACTATCCCCATTTAATTTAACATTATTAGTAGAAGGTTGATATAAGAAATTACTATTATTTCCAAGACTACTCACACCTGTTCCAGTAGCACTAAATAAAATGGGAATTTCATCAGTAGATGTGGAAGCGACAACATCAACTCCTCCTCCTCCACCTGAAGCAAACTCAAGTGCTCCACTACTATTTACTTTCAAAAACTGATTATTGCCGTCTGCTCCCTCCAGTTGGATTTTACTTGATGATGCTACAAAATTTAAGTTCTTGATGTTTAGAGTTTGCGTGTTTGCTGTAAAAGTTATACCATCATTTTTGAAAGTTCCAGATGTTATATCACCACTATCTGGTCGCAATATCGGCACAAAACAAGTTGAAGACCCAGTAAAATCTGGAACATTTTGTAAATACACAGTCCCTTTTAAAAACGAAGCACCATTAACTTCTAATCCATCAGTTCCTACAGTTAGGTCTCGTCCTGCTGAATTTACTTGACCGACACCCAACGTCTCGGTTATTGTTATTGCCCCGCTCTGCTCTATACTCATTTGAACGTCTCCATTTGTATTTTTGATATATTGAACTCCAGTATATTCTAATCCAGCATTAAAAACAATTGTATCATCTGCCTTGATGCTAAATGGTGTGGTAGTTAATGTTAAATTCTGTATGTTAAAGAGATCCGTCGCCGCTGTATTACCAAGTCTCCATTTATCCGTTCCTCCTGATTTAAACATAATTCGCACATCTGCCGCTGGACTGCGATCTAAATTAAATACACCACTATTACAAATCAGTTGTCCGCTTGTTGTAAGACTAACATTATTTGCTACAGTTGCTCCAACTGTTAATTCATTACTACTGGGTTTGAATGTGAAACCCGCTTTATTCAATAATTGAGAAACACCAGTTTGTGCTGTTTGAAATAAAATAGGTATTGCTGACGAACTTGATGATGCTACTACATCAACACTACCACCAAGTGTGCTTGGATCTATGTATTCCATACCGTTAGCACCCGCACCGAGTAAATGTCCTGTAGTAGGTGTTGGATATGATGACGTGCCGTCGTATATTGTAATATGACCGTAGTCTGGTAATTTTACATTAAATACAGTTCCACTTGCTGAACTTGAAATTAGAAAACAATCTTTACTCTGTTGAAAGATACCATTTAATGTTAATTTTCTGTTTGTAGCATTTGGTATGTAATGTAATCCAGAGAGATTTGCTGATTTTTTTAATCCAGATACAGTTCCAGTAGTATCACCAAACACCAACCCAAATGAACTATTTGTAGTTCCATCATCTGTAATATCTACACCAGAAGTTGGGGTTTGGTATTCCAAAAAACTGCCCGTAGCATCTACCGCAATCACTTGGTTTGCTGTCCCAAAGGTATTGTTAAATGTAATCTGTGAAGTTGCCCCAAGTAATATTTTACTTCCTATTGAATTTAAAATAAGTTGTGCGTTATTTATTCCATCAAATAATATTAATGAACTTGCTGGACTTCCTCCTGTTCCAGGATTAATTTTGAAAGCAGTTGATCTACGAAAATCTCTATGGTCTGTTTCATTACCATCAGCAAGAATTGGAAAGAATGTATCTGCCGTTGTTCCTGCTAAATTTACAACATCTATACCAACTGTGTCTGTTTCGTCAGCAAACTCAAATCCAGTTGCTCCAGTTGAAATTTTCAAGATCTGTCCCTGCGAACCAAATGATCCATTTATCTTAATCTTCCCACTCGTAGGGAGGTGTAGTTCATTTCCGTCAAATATATTTGTGTTGAGAGTGTTTGTCGTAGCATCATATAGAAGATTTACATTTGCTCTTGGTGGATTAGAGTATCCACCTCCCGCGACGTCCGTTAGCATAATTTGTAAATTAGTCTCTGCCCCAGTTGTTGTATTGACCTTGATTTGATTTGCTTTCAAACTCGTTCCTCCAAAAAAATCATTCACTCCTCCAAGGAGATTGAGATTAGGATTATAGGTTATCCCTCCACTAACAAAGTCTCTCTTATCTGTTGCTGTTGCTACACTACTCAATACCAATTCATAAGCAACATTATCTGTTGCGGAGGTGAGATTTATTCCTTGAGTATCATCATCATCACCATATTCAAGTTTTGTTCCATCTTGAGAAATTTTTAATACCTTTCCAGCAGTTGAGAAACTATCATTAATCAAAATCTTTTGAGTAGCATTTACATTTTTAAGATTAATATTTGGAACTTCTATAGCATCATCTGTAGCATTATACTTGAATTCACTTGCTACTCGTGTGTTCCTAAATCCAGAACCTACAGCATTTACTGTTAATAATACTGGGGTCGCACCAGAAAAACCATCATTCACATAAATCTTATTTGATTTTTCTGCTGTTCCAGCAAAATTACTTGAAGAACTCCCTAATGTTTGTGTGCTGGGGGTATATTCAATATTAGATGTGTTGAAGTCTGTTTTTGATGTTCCAGTTGCTGAATTGGATAGCACTAATTCCAACGGACTTGATCCAGTATTGTCTTCCACTAAATCAATCCCACCAACATCGTCCGCCCACTCCATACCAGTTGCGGTTTTTTTCACGACTTGCCCGGTTGTCGCAGTATCACCAGATATTACAAAATTTGAAGTAGCACTTAAATATAAGTTTCCATTCAAATCAATATCTTCAAATTCACCATTTGAACCAACAAAGTTGTTTAGACCATTAAGTGTCCTTTGAGACGCAGTTGAACCGTCAATAGTTTTACTCATTTTATAATATTACAATATATTTTATAAAATGAAAAAAAAACAAAGAAAAAAATAATAATTAATTAATCTCATAAGCATGCTTAATATTTCGCACTCATAACACCGTTTTCATCTACCTGGAGGAGGAGATCGTAGTGAGCGAATGTAGATAATTGTGAAGCAACATTTGCCGCTCCTTGGGTCATATTAAGGAAGATGTTTCCAGCACCAAGGGTATCTGTGCCTTGTTCTAATAGATGAGAGGAAGCACCGAAGGCATCAAGGTTGATACCAAAGAGGTATGATCCGTGGTTAGCATCGGTCTGGATTGCTCCACCCGCTGGTTTTCCAGTAGGTAAGTTGAACTGGGTCGCATTAAACATCGTCTGCGAGTTGGAAACTCCTAAAGCGTGATACGCACGTTGGAGTTCAGCAATCGGTTGGGCTCCGTCAGTACAATCAACTGGTTGCGAGGGGAGTGAAAGTCCTCCAGCGAGACGAAATTGATACTGGGTCATAGCACCTTTCGCACGGGACGAAATTGTGTTAGCATTAACATCACCAGCGTTATCATCTGCTCTTAAAGCACAGACAAGAGTTTTGAGTGAAGAGAATTTGGCGGGGATAAGCACAACTTTTTCACCAGCACCTGCGGTAATGCTTTCGGTGTAGTTGCGATAACTTTCACTTGAGATAGCATAGCGACCACCGTGTGCTCTGCGAATGTCGTCCATAGCACCTTGGGAAACTTCTACAAAAGAGCATACATATTCTACATCACTTACTGTGTATCCAGTTGGGTTGCTACCGTGGGCGGCACTTCTTAAGCAATCAGCAAAAGGGGCAAGTTCAATTTCAATACGAAGATCACCAGCACCCATTTCACCAACGGGGAGGTTTTTGCCTAAAAGTGTTCCTACTACACCAGAGAGGAGAGGGACACAGAAAGTTTTTGCTGCTCCAGCGGTCATAGAAACACCATTACGGCAAACGGTGTTAGAGGTTGTGCCTACAGCACTTGCTTGGAAACCAGCGTTGATAGCACCTTGACGACCTGCTTCACTACCGTCAGTCATCATATCGTGGAGAGCGGCGACCGCTACATTATACTGCTGAATGTCCTCTAATAAATTAGATCCGTGATAGACTGTGAGACGCTGAATTACTGACTGGGCGTTGTGATCTATAACAGCGTCTTGAGCGGCAACATTTACGCTAAATTTAAGATAGGACTGGTGGGGTTGGTAAGCGGTGTTGGGACGACCGCAAGGAATGTTAATACGAATAACATTACCGGGACTGAAAGTTGATCCTGAAGTAGGAGCGATGTTCTGTAGGTATTGACGAGCAGAAGCCGATACTGGTTTTAACTCGTAGCGAAGATCTTGGGGGAGAGCCATTTTATAATTACTAAAGAGAAAAAAAAATTAATAAAAAAAATATATTTTTTTTGTAAAAAATATATTTTCAAACTTTGGTTTCTGTCTTTTCCTCAACTTCTACTTCTATCTGCGGAGTTTCTGGTTTTATAGCATCTGTGGATTTACAATCAAAACTACATTTTCCTTTTTTTGATTTTATTGTAAAAGTGAAATCACTATCCTTAAACCATTTATAAAATCCCCTTAATCCTCCTCCAAACATTAAAAATACCATAATCTCAAACATAATTGTTTTGGTATTTTCGTCCATTCCTCCACTATATAATGATGATGATGTTTCGTTAGTCATTTATTATACTTCAAGAAAAATTTAACAATCTTTATACGGTTTTACTTCAAATACTAAAGTCCAATCATTATCTACATTTGTGAGTAGGGTAGGTCTGTTAAAACTGTTTTCTAATCTAATCTGTAATTGATTACCACTTGGGCGTTTTACTATTACTTTAAATGATGTTCCAGCGTTGGAATTATCCAATACTTTTTGAGTTCCAGATGTTCTTGTTCCATTAACTAATGCTATAACTTGAGAACTACCTCCACGTTTTGTATCCCAACTGTATGGTTGTAATAATGTGGGGGAAACAATTGCTAATCCTTGAGCGGTATCACTACTAATAGATATTGAATAACTTACTAATTCTATTTCATACATATCTGTATCATCATCTACAAATAAATCATCTACGTTGGAAAAAACAACGTCTGTTCCTGCGGTATTTTCAAATGTAGCATCACCTTCGTTAAGTACTAATGTTCTAACTTTTCCTTTCATTTATTATATGTATAGAAAATATTTTTTTTAGAGGAAAAACTAAAATTTGCGGAATGCTTCTTCCGCTTTCATTCCCGCTTCCTTAAATTTTCCCTCTAATGCTTTTTCTCCAGCATCTGCTAATCTATCTACTGTTTTAGTTATTTTCTTACCTGCTTGAACTCCAGTTTTTGCGAGTTTAGTAATTGGTTTTGCTAAAGTCCCAATAAAGGGAACTCCCTCTATAGTTTCACTAATATCTCCAACTTTGTTTAATACACGATCTACAAATTTTGTTCCTTGACGAGCACCTGCGATAACCTTTTTGCCGAAACCTTGGGCGTCTGCGATAAGTTTCTTTCCAAATTCAAGTATTCCCATTTTATAATATAGTACTAATATTTTTTTTTTTCAAAAAGTCTATTTTTGAATTAACTTCATCTTTTGCTCCATCAATCTTTTTAATTCATCTGGAATAATACTCATAACGTATTTTTTTCCAACTGATGCGTATTGTCTTAATTTACCACCAAAGAGGTTTCCTTTAAGTTTGCGTCCTAATGTTCCTAATCCCATTTTATAATATAGAGAGATATTATTTATCTTTGTTTTAATTTTTCTAATCTCTCTTCTTCACTTTTAATTTTACTTTCTAAAAATCTACTATTCTCATATGCTCTCCTTAATTGTGTGGTTCTTTGTCTTTGCTTTCTCAACATTTCTTGAGTTTCTTGACTATATTTTGCGATTTTAGGTGCGATACCTCTCTTGGTGAATTCTTTTAATTTTGCGTCAATATTCTTATCCAGCACAAAATCAAGTTGTAAGACCATGCTCCAATCTAATCCATTCATATTTAAAACATTTAATGCGGTATCATCTTCTAAAGTTAATCGTATGAATTTGATTTCTTTCTCAACTATCATACTACTAAATTTGATGGTGGGTTCATAAAAGATTATATTATTGAAATTTTTATCTACTGGAACTCTTGCTATAATATTTGAGAACCCTTGATGTCTGCTATCTAAATTTCTTGTGGAAAAGTTAGTTGCGATATTAATAGCATTCACACCAGATACATTAACCATTTTATCACCAACCACTTTACCACCTACGGTAGTATGGTCTTTCTTGGAAAAACCAATAAATCGTCCTATAGTGGTTGCCTCCTTAATAGTCATACTATCTGCTGGATCTGTTAGTGTTAAAGTAATATTGTTTGCCTCTGTGCTATAAGCAAATGTTGTGTTATTAGCACTAAAGAATGTTTGACTATTTATATAATTCACTAATTCATTAATGTTATAATTACCTTGAGGGATTGTAATGTTTTGACTTGTTGTAATTCCACTAATAGTTTTTTCAACACTCAATAGATTTCTCCCACTTGCTACAGCATAAAATCCAACTGGTATCTGTGCTGATACCACACTAATCATAATATTGATACCTTGAGGAACTTGTATTGTATCTTTGAAATTAAATATAACATCACTCGTTCCAGTTATTTGTCTATCAGCGTCATCACTTGAAATATAGATTTGCCTTGAACTATAATTCGCATCTAATATTACACTCATTTTATAATATACATAGATAATATTATAAAAAAAAAACAAAAAAACTATAAATTAATCTTTCCTCTTGCGTGGTCTTCCACGAGGTTTTTTCTCTCTTGCGTCCTCTTCTGCCTGTCTTTTTTCTCTATCTATTCTTCTTGCCTCGTGAGATACTTTGAGAGCATTCCTATCTGTTTTTTCTAATTCTTCATATTTTTTACTAACTGCTAATGCTTCTTGATAGTTCATTCTACGTCCTCTTTCACTACCAACACGTGTTATGTATTTCCCATCTCTATCTCTATTGAAATACTTTACTGGTGTTTCAACAACCTCACCAACTGGGACTGCCTGTGCTACTGGTGCTTCACCTTCTCCCTCACCATCTCCTCTACCTCGTGATTGTGATCTACTTTCTTGACTTTGTCTATCTTCTTGAGGCATAACTGGTTCTGGAATACTCATAGGTTGTCCTCGTGCTTCAACACCGGGTATTTCATCTTTTCTCTCTTCTAATCCTTGTTGGAGACTTTCTAATCTTCTACGTCTGTATTCTAATTCTTGTTGTCTTAATTCTCTATCCATCGCTTCATAATTTGGTATTCCAGTTTCACTATTAACAGTTATTCTTGCTTGTCTATCACCAACATTAGTCATATAAAATTTAGGTCTTGGCGGAACATCATTACCATCATTTGGATCACCATAGAAGTTTCTCACTACTGGTTTTCTGCGTCGCCTCGCTTGATATGCTCCTCTTTTT
>CENV01023314.1_pt1 | contig 19677 bp, 16 predicted proteins | sample 530231 | NCBI WGS metagenome assembly CENV01 (sample SAMEA2619815, study PRJEB7988) | marine metagenome | biome: marine biome (ENVO:00000447); feature: surface water layer (ENVO:00002042); material: "saline water (ENVO:00002010), including plankton (ENVO:xxxxxxxx)" | depth 5 m | reverse complement strand
CCGGGTTGTATCTCGACGAATGGTTAACGCGGCTGGTGCTGTGGCTCTGGCCCAGTCACCCTATTCACTATTACCAGCGCCAGGGTCGCATTCAGCGGGAGAAACACTCATGAGCACAGCGAATCGTTTAGCGACTATTGCCGGGCAGGTGAGTAAAGCCATTGCGCCGCAGTGGCCGCTGTCTCAGTGGATAGCCGTTAACCCCTTCTGGCATTACCGCCAGCAGCCGGTAGCGGGGGTTGCCGCGCATTGGCGTTACAGCGCCGGTACACGTTTGCTCATGAGCCCGGACTTTTACTGGCAACAATGGCAGCAAAACCGAATAGACGCTGGGCTGGTCACCAACAACATGGTAAACGAGCTGGAGCAGCGCGCCCTGCTAAAAGCGCAGCTGCCGCAATGGCGTAATCTCAGTCAGTTGGTGGACAAATACACGCGGCGTCGCCGCAAAATGCGCTGGAACGACGAAGTTGTTCTGCAAATTAGCCAAACCTGTGGCTTATTCATGCAGTTTCCAACCCGCTTTCAGCAGGCCGGTAAAGACAGCTCGTTGTATCAGCATTGGCTGACTATTTCGCGTGCCGATCGCGGCATTGAAACCTTAATGGACGAGGCCGAACTCACCGAGTTATTCGCGCAATTGCCGGACGACCCGGACAAGCTTATTCAGGTGTGCCATGACAACTTTTTAAGTGACGCGTCAGATTACGCTCTGCGCTGTTACAGCCAGGCACTTATCAGTGACTTATGGGGCTGGGCCGCGGCATTTGCGTATCAGGACGCTCGTCAGGACAGCCAGTGGGTATTTGAACTGCTGTGCATTCGGCTGGCCTGGGAATACATTCTGTGGCAACTGGCTGAGCGCACCAATACTAAGGTTTATCAGCAATTGCAGCAGGCGCTTAGCGCACAAGTTGAAAATTGTGAAGGGCAGGTGGCTCATATTGAGCAGCACAACAGCTTATTGTGGCAGTGGCAGGCGGCTTACGAGCGCTCGCAGCTAAATAGGTTGCAGTTTAAGCCCGACACGGCCGAAGAGAACAACACGCCGGACGTGCAAGCAGTGTTCTGCATCGATGTGCGCTCAGAGCGCTATCGTCGTGCGCTGGAACAGGCCGGAAAAAGCCTTGGCAGCTACGTACAAAGCAAAGGCTTTGCCGGGTTCTTCGGGGTGCCGCTGGCTATTCAGCGCAAAGGTCGCGATGTTCCACATGTACCGGGGTTACTGCAACCGGCGTACTACATTAAAGCACCAGCGCGTAAGCAATCGGTTGGTTCCTTATTAAGCAATATGTTCAATGCGCCGGTATCCATGTTCAGCGGCGTTGAGGCGCTGGGCTTAAGTAAACTGAAGTCCTTACTCACCGGAGTGCCCGGACAACTGGCTACAGCTAATAATGCGTACATTGCCGACGGCAGCATTTGCGAGCAAAACGGCGAGGCGTCAATGGCGTCCTTGGTGGATATATGTCAGCAGGCTCTGGCGGGAATGCAGTTTGAGCGTTTTGCGCAGCATATTGTGCTGGTGGGGCATGGCTCGCATCACAGCAACAACGCTCAGCGAGCCGGTCTTAACTGCGGCGCCTGCGGTGGTCAAACCGGTGCGTTAAGTGCCCGGGTATTAGTGCGGCTGCTTAACGAAAGTGACATTCGCAAGCATTTACGCGAGCGGGGCGTCGCTATTCCTGAAGCAACCCAGTTTCATTCCGCTCTGCACGAAACCGTCACCGACAAGGTTATCTGGTTATCTAATACCGTGCCGGACAGTGTCAAACAAATGTTCCGCGCAGCAACGGAACAGCTAACCCAGGCCAGCGGCGAGTCAGCAAAAGACCGCAAAACACGTTCCGGCCACTGGGCTGAACTGCGGCCGGAATGGGGGCTGGCTGACAATAACGTCTTATTTTTCGGACAGTCTGACAGGCTAACCTCTGCTGAAACCATCGGCAGTAACTTTCTGCACGACTACAACAGTAAAAATGACCCAAATGGTGAACTGCTGGCTCAGCTCATGAGCGCGCCGGGGCTGGTCGCTAACTGGATAAACTGGCAGTACTACTGTTCAGTAACCGAACCCAAACAACTGGGCAGCGGCAATAAGTTGCTGCATAACCGGGTAGCCAACGACATTGGTGTTTTTGAAGGCAACGGTGGCGACTTGCGGCAGGGGCTGGCCTGGCAGTCAGTACATAACGGTAGCGACTTTGTGCACCGGCCTATGCGGCTGCAGGTTATTGTCGAAGCCGACGAAGCCACCATTCAGCGGGCGCTGGCCAGGGCTGCCGCTTTTAACGAACTCTTTGAACAACAGTGGATCAATCTGCATCGACTGAACGCGCGAGGTGAACTATGTCCAGTGACAACACCAGTAACAGCAAAATGACAGCGACAACCTGCCATACCCTGAAAGCCTTTTATGACTGCGTGCGCTCGCGGCCGTTTAACCAGCCCTTCGCCCTGCGCTACAACGACGGCAGCATCGACCAGGGTCTAAACTCCGAAGAAGCCGCCAAAGAAAGCCTGCGCACCCACCACAACCCCTACCTTGAACAACCCGTTGTTGTTGAGTGGTAGTAGCCTGATATGTCGATCCTATCACTAATGCGACTTATCTATGGAGTTTATTAAAACGTAAATTTTAAAATTTGTGTTTTCTTTGTTTTTTTACTATATTTAAATTCAATTGTTTGCTTTGGATAACAGTAATGGCAAGGGTTAGAGTACCACTTTCTATGGAAAAACTATTTTCGGAATTTCCACCTGAGGCGGTTTTTAAAGCAATGAAAACTTATAGTATCACCAACTCGAAAGGTGAGTACTTACCGTGGGACAAATTCAAGTGGCGGGTTAAAAAAAGCGATAACGCAGAGCTCGCATGGTTAGCAACCAAAATTGCCAGAACCAATGTGAGTCGCAATTTGTCAGAGTTATGCATTATCAATGACGCATCTTGCTTTAAAGCCTGTATCCCCGACTCTTTACAGGCAAAACTCCATTATATTGATAAGCTGACCGGAGGTTCGCAAAGCGTTTCCGATCATCCTTTCTTCGGAAAGCAGGAAAAGAATGCCTATTTAGTCCAAAGTTTATTGATGGAAGAGGCTATTACGTCTTCGCAACTGGAAGGAGCGTCGACAACGCGCAAAGTTGCGAAAGAGATGCTTGAATCGGAGCGTCAGCCACAGAACAAATCCGAACAAATGATCGCCAATAACTACCGTTTAATGAAGCGGGCGGTCAGTCTGAAGAGTGATGAATTAAACATTCCTCTCATTTTGGAGTTACATGAGATAGCGACCCATAATGCTATCGATAATGACGCGGTTCCGGGTGAGTTCAGAACGAGTGACGATATTGATATACGCGACCAATATAACGACGTAGCGCATGTGCCGCCGAAAGCGAGTAGCCTACAGGAACGTATGGAAAAGCTGTGTCAGTTTGCCAATGAAGAGCACGGACAACTTAACTCGGATAACTTCATTCATCCTTTAGTCAAAGCTATCATTCTGCACTTTATGGTGGCCTATATTCACCCGTTTGGCGATGGCAACGGACGTACTGCAAGAGCTTTGTTTTATTGGTTTATGCTGAAGTCGGGCTATTGGCTGTTCGAATATGTGTCCATTAGTAAACTGATTCAGGAAAAACGTACCGACTATGATCAGGCGTTTTTATACACCGAAACTGACGATAATGACCTAACCTACTTTCTGTATCATCAGGTCGGCATTGTGGTGAAAGCTGTTGACGCCTTGCGCGACTACATAGAGCGTAAGCAAAAAGAAATATTCGAGTTCATGAATTGGGTTGAAAAAAGCTCTGTTGCCAAAGCTCTAAAAAGGGGGCAACTGGACATATTAAAAGAAGCGGTGAAGAACCCGGGGCGGGTATTCACCGTGAAAACCGTGGCAAACAACCTTGGATGTAATGAGAATACCGCACGGACCTATTTAAATGACCTCGCCAAACGAGACTTACTATTGTTGGGTAAAGCCAGCAAAGGCAAAGCCATGCGTTACATTGCGCCCGCTGATCTTGCCGAACGGCTGTAGTCGTACTCCTGACGTAATTACGTCAGGTGCGGTATCTATTCAACAAAGTAGCTAACAGGAAGGTTAAAATATCTGGCAAAGCCTTTTGCTTGGTTTAGGTTGACAGTGCGCTTGCCGTTTAATAGCTCGCTTATTACGCTTTGAGGCGCTATATTCTTCAAGTCTTTCTGTTTTACTGAGCGGGTTTCCATTAGCATTTTTAGCTTCTCGGCAACTGGAACAGTAGGTATTTCCATTTGATTTTCAAATTCTTCGATGCGATCAGAAATTGCGTTAGCAAACACTAGCACAATATCGTTTTCGTGCTGAGCCAAATCCATTAAGTAGTCCATAACAGCGGCTCTATCAATAAGCTCTTTTTCAGACTGAATGGGTGTATAAGTGTAATGAAAAAGTTCAACGGCAGTTCCAGCAAACTCCGTTGCTGTAGCACTTATTGCAGAAGCTACTTGCCCTAGTGCGACCATTTCGTCCTGTTGAGCGTTCATAGTCATTACCTTTTTAATTTGCCCTGGTGAACATTGTGCTTACACCACTTATCGTACTCGGAGTGTGACAAAATATCTCTTACAAAGAGTGTATTGTGTCCTAGTTTTGCAAGTATTCGGCAGCTGCTTCCGTGGACATCAAAAATATATAAATCAAATATGGTGCCATAGCCACCGTTCTCATTCTTCAGCCGCTTTCCGGCTATTCGGTCTGTATTCCAACCGGATGCTCGGCGCCAAATATCTTTAATTTGGTTGTAAGAATGCGCATTAAGAGAGCTTTGACTAAAAATATGACACCATAAATCTAACCCTGCTTGCCACTGAGGGTATTGAAGCATGGCATTTTTTACTCGCTTCTTTGTGATAATTCTCAAAGTGCATCCTATGCTGATAAAATATCTCATTTTGCGATATTTGGCAACTTAAAGTGAAACTAAGATTTCGATGAACCAAGTAACAAGGCTACACAAGCTGATATGGGAAAAGAATCAGACGAAGCATATTGTGCTGTATGAAAAAGCCATGCGCTACATTGCGCCGTCTTATCCCGTCTAGCGGTTGTAGCTGACCTTATTCACGTTAGGTTTAAAATTCATTCGTTAAAGTGAATTTTTTGTTTAGAAATGATTAAGCTAATAAAATTCACTCTATCGTATGAAATTTATTGATATTATTCTTTTTTCTTCTATATTCATTCAATCAAGTGAATTTAATCTTAAGTGAAACTTCCCATGTTGCTAGAAGCAAAAGACACAAAAATCATTGGGCGCATTGCAAAAGTTGTGCGGCAACAGCAAGAGCTGGATCAGACAACAGCTGGGTCGTTTGCTGGTTGCGGTATTAACTTTGTTAGCCAGTTTGAGAACGGAAAACCGACTGTGCAGTTGGAGAAAGCGCTTAACATGCTCTCAGCATTGGGTATAAAAGTGTATTTGGATGTCCCCGACAGCTCATGCAATCAAAAGCTACAAGAGTTAACCGGCAATGAGTGAACTCATAATCGAAGAACGCCGTCTTGTTGTTTATATCAACGATGAGATTGTCGGCGAGTTGCGTGAGCACAATGGTTTATGGGCATTTGAATACGCCCTCGACTGGCTCAGTAAGCCGAATGCCTTTCCGCTCACTCCGTCGCTTCTTTTGCGGCAAGAAGCGCATATCGATACCGGTACCAAACGTCCTGTTCAATGGTTTTTTGACAACCTGTTACCGGAAGAGAAAGCCCGCGAGGTTTTGGCAAAAGACTATAAACTGGATAAAGAGGACGCATTTGCGCTTTTAGAGGCTATAGGGTCTGAGTCAGCAGGTGCTATTACCTTGCTAAAACCCGATGAGAAACTGCCACCGGGTGAACTGTTTCCGTTGTCGGACAAAGAACTAAGCCAACGAATTCAAAAATTGCCGAAAACACAGCTCAATAATAAAGAACGTAAGCGCATGTCGCTTGCTGGCGCACAGCATAAAATGTTGTTGGTAATAAAAGGAAAAGAGCGTTTTGAGCCAAGCGGGCAGGTGCCATCAACGCACATTTTAAAACCGGAACACTCTGAACCGGGCTCATACTGGTTTACTGTGCGCAATGAACACTTCGTAATGACATTGGCCGAAAAGTGCCAGTTAACGGTTCCACGTGTTGCTATCGATTACATCCCGGAACCGGTCTACATTGTTGAACGCTTTGATCGTACTGGACAACTACCAAACATTAAGCGGCTTCATGTTCTGGATGGTTGCCAAATTCTGGATATTTCTGCATCGGCTAAATACCGGGCTAGTAACGTCACTGCGCTTAATAGTCTAATTGCAATGACACGAGCTCCGGCGCAAACGGCAACCCGTTTGTTTCGCTGGGCGCTGTTTAATTTCCTTGTTGGTAACGGTGATGCTCATTTAAAAAACCTGACATTTTCATACAGTTTGAACGACTGCCAACTTATGCCGCATTACGACCTTTTATCAACGGCTGTCTATGCTAATGCGGGTGAGCATATTAATGAGGAGTTGTCTCAGCCATTGGGAAATGCCAGGAACTTTGGGCAAGTCACCCGAGAGGACGTGTTAGCTTTCGCTCAAGAGCTTAGGTTAAGTAAGCGTGTTGCAGAGCGTGAAGTTGACAAAGTTTGCGCTCAAATTCAACAGCAAGCAGATGAACTTATTGCGCAGATAGAAGCATTACCTGTTTATGAGCAAAAAGCCGGTGAATTGCAACTATTGCGTAATATCCGCTACCGATGCATCGGGGAATTTGTCGCCCAGATTAGGTGACATCCAACCCATACCGCTCGCGAATTTTGGCCGCCAATGCCAGCCTGGCATCGGCTTCGCCATGAATTAACCGTATACGCTTAACCGGTTCTTCGGTGGCGTCAATAAAGTCTAAAAGCTCTTGCTGGTCGGCGTGGGCGGAGTAGCCGCCTAAGGTATAAATGCCCGCTTTAATCCAAACCCGCTCGTGGTCAAGTTCAACATAACCGCCACCCGGACCATATTGCTGAATATCCCGCCCCGGTGTACCCGCAGCCTGATACCCGACAAACAACACATCAGTGCGTGGGTCGGGCAGTAAGGCCTTTAAGTAGTTCAGCATGCGCCCGCCGGTACACATACCGCTGGCAGCAATAACAATGCAGGGGTCACCGCTTCTCTGCAGAAAGTTCACAATACGCTCATGCTCGCTGTGCTCATCTACGGTTAGCAAACGGTCAAAATTAAGCGGGTGCCGGTCTTCATCTAGACGCTGGTGCGCTTCTTCGTCCCATAAATTTTTCATGGCCCGGTATTGTTTTGTAAATTGTGCAGCAAGCGGTGAGTCCAGAATAACTGCCATTTTATGCCACACCGGGTCAGCTACTCCGGTTTCAGCTTCCAGCTCGCGCGCCTGGTGAATAATGTCTTCCAGTTCGTACAGCAGTTCCTGAGTACGGCCAATACTAAAAGCCGGAATTAAAATAACCCCTTTGTTCTCCACACAACGCTCAACCACCGCCTTTAACCGCTGAGAGCGATCAGCGCGGGACTCATGGTTTTTGTCGCCATAGGTACTTTCCAGCAACAGAAAGTCGGCGCGCTCTAACGGCGTTGGGTCGGGCAGCAGTGGTGTGTTTTTACAACCTAAGTCACCCGAGAACACCACGCGGTAGTGAGTGTTCACATTTTCAATTTCAACATAAGACGACCCAAGTATATGTCCGGCCTGACGAAAGCGGAGTTTAAAATGCTCGGCAGCAAACTCGGCGGGTAATTCAAACCAGTTATCATAAACAAAAGGACTCAGCTGGCGCCGCAGGCGGGCAATAACCGCATCAATAATCTTTGCGTTACGGGTTAAGCCGACCTTTAAGGCGTCCTCAATGACCAGCGGTAGCAACAGCGCGGTGGCTTTGGTGCAGAATATGGGGCCGGTGAAGCCCGCAATAAGCAACCAGGGCAAACGACCTACGTGGTCAATGTGGCAGTGAGTCACCACCAGCGCCTGTACCTTGCTTATGTCAAAGTCTATTTCCTGAGCGTTGGAATCTGCCCCAGAGCCCGAGGTTTCCGCGCCCTGAAACAACCCGCAGTCAATTAAAAGTGAGTGGTCACTGTCTAAGAAAAGCTCGTGACAAGAGCCGGTAACCCCTTCAAATGCGCCGTGGTGTATAACGTCCATGTGTTGGTTCCGTCTTGTTTAAAGCAACAAGGTTACAAAAACTAGCGGAAAAGCGCTACCGAAAAAAGGGTGGTATTGCACACATAAATCTATAATTAGCCGATGTCTTACTTTCAATTAGACGAGCTTATATTTTCAATTGGACGAGCTTTGGAAGGATAAAGAGTTACTTGGACAATTACTGGAAACTTTCATCTATCAGGAGCTTAGAAAACATGCTGGTTGGTATGATGAGGACCTGAAGTTCTATCATTTTAGAAACAAGGACAAAGTAGAAGTTGATATTCTAATTGAGAAAGGCCGCTTGAAGGCAGGTATAGAAATAAAGGCGGCAGCAACTGTGAAGCCGTCAGACTTTAAAGGCATTATTAGACTCAAAGAAGCCTGTAAGGGTGACTTCGCTGGTGGCGTCGTTTTTTATGATGGCGAACAGGTATTGCCTTTTGGTGGCAAACTCTACGCTGTTCCAATATCTCTCCTGACGTAATAACGTCAGTCTACATGTAGGAGGCCTGCGCTATCGGACAAAAGGGTGATATTAAGACACGGTTACCCGAATGACCTTGGCACATAAACGCAGGCCTCCGGACTCGAGCAGCTTCGCGATAATAGATAACCGAGGATCAGTGTTGCCTTTTTCGATATCTCGCAGCGTTTTATCAGAGATGCCCATAAAGCGTGCGTAATGGGCTTGGCTCATATCGTATAACTGAGTACGAATAGCTTTTACAGCATCTCCCATAGACAGTTCACCACGCGCTAAACCATCCTCTTACCAATAGGTGACATGCAGGTATGAGAGCGTAACGGCTGCAGCCATTTGCTCCCCGGCAAAATTAAGGCCTGCAGCGTCCCACCATCTACCTTCGTTAAACAACTGAAGCGTTATATCTTTCATGTGCTGGCCGGTTACCGGACAGGGCCTGTCTATATTCACCCTTATTTCGACGGTAACGGCAGAATAGCTCGCTTCATTATGAATTTAATGCTGGCTTCGGGGGCTGCCCGTGGACGGTGGTTCCCGTAGAAAGGCGCACTGAATATATGCAAGCACTGGAAGCGGCTAGCGTTAAACAAGATATAAAGCCGTTTACCCTATTCCTGGCGTCGCTGCTGTAGCCACCAACGGAACCAACTGCTCAAAATTCCATCGAAAAGATGTGATAAAGCCTTTGTAGGACAAGGGCTGCATGCGCTATTATACGCGCTTGATCTAAATTCAGTACCGCACATACCACAAAAAAATAACAGAGTTATCGGTCTATGGGAGCCGCACCCCATGGGCGGTAGCGTACCTGAAGGCTAAAAATGACGAACAACACGAATAATTACGATCCACCTCGGCATTCGGATTACCAGGACGACGAAATAGATCTCCGCGAGCTCTTTGGTATTATCTGGCAGGGTAAATGGTGGATTATTGCTATTACCTTTGTATTTGCTGTGGGCTCTGTAATTTACTCCTTGAGTTTACCCAATATTTATAAGTCAGAAGCGACCCTAGCGCCGACGGAAGAAGCCAGCGGTGGCGGGCTTTCTCAAATGGCAGGGCAGCTAGGCGGATTAGCCAGCTTAGCCGGTGTGAACTTAGGTGGAAACAGCACGGACAAAACCACCATTGCGTTAGAAATTCTTAAATCACGCGCCTTTATTAAAGGCTTTGTAGAAAAGTATGACATTCTGCCGGAGCTTATGGCGGTAGAAGAATGGAACCGTGGTACGGGTATTGTCTTTAACAATGAGGTTTATAACCCAGACACAAAAGAGTGGGTAAGAGAAGTAGAGCCACCGCAACAACCAGAACCTTCCAGTTGGGAGTACGTTAAAGTTTTTAGGGACCAAGTGCTGGAAGTTAGTAAAGATGACACAACAGGCTTAGTGACTGTAGCGGTTAACCATCAGTCACCAGAAATAGCTGAGCAGTGGGTAGTATGGTTGATTGAAGAAATTAACAACCACATGCGCGAACGTGACATTCAGGAAGCTCAGCGGAGTCTGGAATATTTAGATAAAGAACTGCAAAACACTTCGTTGAGTGACATGCAGCAGGTGTTTTATCAGCTAATAGAAAAGCAAACCCAAACTATTATGTTGGCGAATGTGCGCCCTGAGTATATTTTTCAAACGCTAGACCCGGCCGTAGTGCCAGAACAAAAAGCCAAACCTTCCAGAGCTTTAATATGCATTATTGGCACCTTCTTAGGCGGCTTTTTAAGTGTTGGATTTGTGCTAGTTAGAAATATATTCAGAAAAGAAGATGAAAAATAAAGTGAGGGGATGCAACTTTGTAATAGTTGGACCTATTACAAAAAATTCGATTTAACCTTTAATAATCAATGATTTATATTTAATTTTAAAGCCGAAATTTAGTCCCAGTCACAACGAAATTTGTCTTTCCTTAAAAAAATCCTGAGTTTTAATGCCGAAAATTTTCGGGATTTTTTTCGCTAGAATTCCAACTTTTAAGAATAGAAAAGCTAATAATCTATGAAAATTCTTGTAACCGGTGGAGCCGGATTTATCGGATCAGCCGTTATTCGACATATCATCAATGACACCGATCACAGTGTTGTGAATGTTGATAAGCTCACCTACGCAGGCAACCTCGAAAGCCTGGCATCCGTCAGTGACAGTGAACGGTATGCTTTTGAGCAAGTTGATATTTGCGACGCAAACGAAGTCAAACGTGTATTCGAAGAGCATCAGCCTGACGTTGTCATGCACTTGGCCGCAGAGTCTCACGTGGACCGCTCGATTGATGGTCCTGGCGAATTCATGCAAACCAACATTATTGGTACCTACACGCTATTAGAGCAGACAAGAGCGTACTGGCAGAGCTTGCCGGAAGGCAAAAAAGCCGTTTTTAAATTTCATCATATATCGACCGACGAGGTGTATGGTGATTTACCGCATCCTGATACACATGAAGGCGAACTACCGCATCCTGATACACATGAAGGCGAACTACCGTTATTCACTGAAACCACAGCGTACAAACCCAGCTCGCCATACAGTGCCTCAAAAGCCAGTAGTGATCACTTAGTCAGAGCCTGGCATCGTACTTACGGATTGCCAACGGTTATTACTAACTGCTCGAACAATTACGGGCCATATCACTTTCCTGAAAAACTCATTCCATTAATGATATTAAATGCGTTAGACGGTAAGCCGCTACCGGTTTATGGCAAAGGAAATCAAATACGGGACTGGCTGTATGTGGAGGACCATGCCCGAGCATTAGTCAAAGTAGCAACAGAAGGCCAAGTTGGTGAAACTTACAACATTGGTGGGCATAACGAAAAGCAAAACATTGAAGTGGTCACCACTATTTGCGACATACTTGATGAGTTAGTCCCCAATAATCGCTCATATAAAGAGTTAATAACCTACGTTGAAGACCGCCCCGGCCATGATATGCGCTACGCCATTGACTCAACAAAAATTAAAAAGGATTTAGGCTGGGTGCCCGAAGAAACATTCGAGTCCGGTATACGTAAAACAGTCCAATGGTACTTAGACAACCAAGAGTGGTGTCAGCGTGTGCAGGACGGTAGCTATCAGCGAGAGCGGCTAGGAAGTACTCAGTCAGGAGAAGTGGCATGAAAGGAATAGTATTAGCAGGCGGGTCGGGAACACGCTTATACCCAATAACGAAAGGGGTTTCTAAGCAGCTACTGCCAATCTATGACAAACCAATGATTTATTATCCGCTATCGGTTTTAATGCTGGCGGGTATTCGTGAAATACTCATTATTTCCACGCCAGAAGACTTACCAAACTTTGAAAAGCTATTAGGTGATGGGTCTCAGTTTGGTATAGAACTCTCCTATAAAGAACAACCTAGTCCAGATGGTTTAGCACAAGCTTTTATCATTGGAGAAGAATTCATTGGTGATGACAGTGTGTGTTTGGTGTTGGGTGACAACATTTTTTATGGACAAGGCTTCAGCCCTAAATTGCAACATGCTGCAAGACAAACATCAGGTGCAACAGTATTTGGTTATCAGGTAAAAGACCCTGAGCGTTTTGGTGTTGTGGAGTTTGATGACAACAAGCGGGCTGTTTCAATTGAAGAAAAACCTAAAAAGCCTAAATCTAGCTTTGCTGTTACCGGACTTTATTTTTACGACAACGACGTTATAGAAATAGCTAAGAAAGTTAGGCCTTCCGATAGGGGCGAGCTTGAAATTACTAGCATAAATCAAGCGTACTTAGAGCGTGGTGACTTAAATGTTGAGTTATTAGGTCGAGGCTTTGCGTGGCTTGATACTGGTACTCATGAAAGCTTATTAGAGGCCGCGCAGTTTGTCGAAACGATCGAAAAGAGACAAGGTTACAAAGTCGCATGTTTAGAGGAAATTGCATTTTATAATGGTTGGCTAAGCGAACAAGATATAAAAAAGCATGGTGAAGAATTATCGAAGAATGGATATGGGCAATATCTATTGTCGTTATGCCAAGACTTAAACTAGTTAGAAGATGATAGTTGATATATTTAAGGTGAGTTTATTTTGAATGTTGGTTTCTTTCTAATAGGAAAAAAAGGGCTCTACGTACTTGGTAAGTTTATCGATGCTTTGAGTGCCTCCAAAATAGCATATGTTGTTAGTGCTCGAGACCTCAATATAGAGAATGACTTTTATCTAGAAATACGTAGCTTGTGTTCAAAAAATAACATTGCTTTTTATGATAGAGGCGAAGTCTTCTCCCATGATGCCGACTATGCGTTTGCTATTGGCTGGAAGTGGATTCTTAATGAAAAGAATCTGATTGTTCTCCATGACTCATTGTTGCCGAAGTATAGAGGTTTTGCACCTTTAGTAAGCATGTTGATTAACGGTGAAGAAAGAATTGGAGTTACTGCGCTTAAGGCATCAAGTGAGTATGATAAGGGTGATATTATCAGACAGCAGTCGGTTAAAATTAGTTATCCTTTAAAAATAAAAGACGCAATTGAAATTATACTGCCACTATATTCTAATTTAGTAATTGAAATAAGTAACCATATTCTATCTGGTATAAATTTACCATTAAAAGTGCAAAATGAAGAAGAGGCGTCGTACAGTTTGTGGCGAAACTTTTACGATTACCGAATAAACTGGAATCATACATCAGAAAAAATAGAACGTTTTATTGATGCTGTTGGGAGTCCTTATTCGGGAGCTCATACATATCTGAATAACAAAGAAGTTATAATCTTAGAAGCGGTTTCGGTTGATGACGTAGCCGTAGAAGATAGAGAAGCGCATATAGGTAAAGTCATATTTCTAACTAAAGGACTCCCTACAGTCGTTTGTGGTAAAGGACTATTAAAAGTAACCTCTATTGTTGATAAAACTGGAAATGAATTAACTAATAGAATTTCGTTTAGATCAAGGTTCGGCTTATACCAATGAAAGATAAAATACCATTCAATAAACCCCCTTATACAGGACTCGAAGATGAATATGTGCTTGAAGCTATTCGAGGCGATAAAATTTCTGGTGATGGTCCTTACGGTAAACGCTGTCAAGAGTGGTTTCAGAATAAACTAGGTGTAAGTAAAACGCTCTTGACACCCTCGTGCACCGCTGCATTAGAAATGGCGGCAATACTCGTTGACATTCAACCTGGCGATGAAGTGATTATGCCAAGTTTTACCTTCGTTAGCACGGCAAACGCGTTTGTGTTAAGGGGAGCTAAAATCGTCTTTGTTGATGTTCGCCCAGATACTATGAATATTGACGAAAGGAAAATTGAGGCCGCTATCACCTACAAAACTAAAGCTATAGTTCCTGTCCATTATGCTGGCGTTGGCTGTGAAATGGATTGTATTATGGATATCGCTGAACGTCATGATCTCTACGTTATTGAAGACGCAGCTCAAGGCATGATGAGTACTTATAAAGGCCAAGCGTTGGGAGCCATTGGGCATTTAGGCGCATTTAGTTTTCATGAAACTAAGAATTATACTAGTGGAGGGGAAGGTGGATTGTTGATTGTCAATGACAAACAATTCCTTGAACGTGCAGAAGTTATCCGAGAAAAAGGTACTAATCGTAGTCAATTCTTCAGAGGTATGGTTGATAAATATCAATGGGTTGACGTAGGGAGTAGTTATCTACCGAGCGAGCTACAAGCAGCCTATCTTTGTGCTCAGCTTCAAAATGCAGAAAAAATTAATGCAGCTCGATTAAAAGCGTGGGACAAATACTTTTCTGAATTGCGTGACTTAGAAGCGTCTGGATTAATACAGTTACCAACTCTTTCTGAGGGCTGTAAGCATAACGCTCACATGTTTTATCTAAAGGTAGCCAACCTAGAAGAACGCTCCGCGCTTATTGAGTTTCTGAAAGAGAGTAACATAATGGCGGCCTTTCATTATGTACCGCTCCATACAGCAAATGCCGGAGAGCGATTTGGGCGATTCGAAGGGCTTGATAAAAACACCACGATAGAAAGTGAACGTCTTGTGCGTCTGCCGATTTGGTATGGCATTTCAGAGCAGGAGCAGGATTCGGTTGTCGGCGTTATTAAAGAGTTTTACGTGTGACTCCGAAGAAAGTTGCTGCATTCGCGCTAGGCCCGATCTTAGGAGCTGCATTAGGTTTAATCATATTACCATTCCTTACATGGTTTTTTACGGCAGAAGATATTGGCCGTTTTACTATGTTGCAAGTAATAATCGGGCTAAGTACAAGTTTATTTAGCCTTGCTATGCATCAGGCTTATGTAAGAGAGTACTATGAGGTTGATGATCGGGAAGTGCTGTTTAAAGCCGCAATCTTACCGAGTTTTGCATTCCTAACTGTCACATTGCTATTGACATTGTGTTTACCTTATTCGATTTCAGAAGTTTTGTTTGGTATAAAATCAAACTTTCTTGTTGTGCTTTTGCTTATTGGTATTTACTCAAAGCTAGTAATCAACTTTCTGGCACACGTCCTGAGAATGCAAGAGCGAGGATTAGCATTTTCAGCTACACAGATCACACCAAAGCTACTATTGGTTTTATTTATAAGTTTCATTTTGGTTTTTAGTATAGAGGCAAGGTTTCAGGTTTTAATGCTGATGAATATCTCTGCATTATTCGGATCTTTAAGCTTGTTCGCATGGTTAACTAGAAAAACATGGGTACCAGCGCTTTTTAAACCACTAAACAAAGATCTAGTAAAAAATCTGCTTTCATTTAGCCTACCGTTAGTTGCCGGTGGACTAGCATACTGGGGGCTGACCACAATCGATAGATTTTTTTTGAGAGCGTACTCAAGTTTTGAAGAGCTAGGTGTATATGCCGTGTCCGTCTCCTTAGCGGCCGCTGTTTCAGTCGTATCCACTATATTTTCAAATTTATGGCACCCAACGGTCTATAAGTGGGTTAGAGAGGGAGTTAAGCCAGAAAAAGTACAAGCGGTAATTGAAAATATGCTTATAGCTGTCGCAATAATATGGTCTTTGGTAGGGACTCTGTCATGGGTAGCTCTCTACTTTTTACCAAGTGAGTACCAAGCAGTCGAGTATTTAGTAGTTGCCTGTGTCGCTATGCCCTTATTTTACATTCTTTCTGAAACAACAGTAGTGGGGATTGGAATTGCTCGACGCACAAGCTTCTCTATGTTTGCCTCCATAGGAGCTTTTATAACAAATATTGTTTTGAATTACTTACTTATTCCAGAATATGGAGCAAGTGGTGCAGCATTAGCCACAGTTGCTTCCTTTTTTGTATTTTTCACAATACGTACTGAAGCGAGTGCAAAGCTGTGGTGTTCATTGCCAAGGTTAAAAGTTTATATGCTGGTAATTATTTATATGACCGTGACATCCACTATGGTAATAACCGAAGCTAGGATCACATACTTTTATTTACTGTGGCTAGGGGCTTTAGCGTTGACATTCAGTATGTATTTCAAAAGGTTGCTATTGTCTTATTCATATTTAAAAGGTTACTTGAGTAAAGGGAATTAAATGTTATTTATTTATAGTGCTCTTAGGATTGGCGGAATAGAAACATTTTTTGTTAGGATGGCGAAAGAGCGCTCAAAACTTGGGTTGCCTACAACAATACTATTGTTTTCAGAACCCGAGCAGAGCAACGAAGAGCTTCTAACTGAAATGAAAAAATATTCCTCGGTTCTATTTCCGCAAGACTTGTTTGCTGTCCCTAACTTCATATCTAGACGGTTGCCTTTAATATCGCCAGTTAAGCAATATTCTTTATTGAAAGTTTTTGAAAAGATAGATCAAATTCATGTGTTTGATGGAATGCATGCTTTAATAGGTGATAGGTTTAATAAAATTGTCGGGAAAAAACTCCCTATAACAATAGGATTTTATCATTACATAAAATACCTCTGGGGTGGGACGCAAGTACCATATTATGAAAAATTAAATCGTAAATTTATTTTTAATTACTTACCTAAACAGTCATTGCTTTTTTTCTCAGAGGGTAATAGGCAACTTTATTCAGAACATAAGAAAGTTAACTTTAATGAGTCTCAAACTTTCAGACTCGGTGTAGTTGAGAAAAAAAACATTACGATAAGTAGCGAGCTTAGTAATCCATTAAAAATATGCGCTGTTGGTCGACTCGTAGATTTTAAAACTTACAATCTATACATGTTAGATGTAGTTCGAGAACTCAATGAGAGAGGATTTTTGGTTGAGTTTGATATTTATGGTGATGGGCCATTAAAAAATGAAATTCAAAATAAAATAAAAAAATTTGATTTAGGTAGCTTAGTTAAGATTAAAGGAAGTTTTGATTATTCATTATTTGACGAAGTTGTTGCTAAATATGATTTCTTTATTGGGAGTGGTACGGCAGTTATTCAAGCGGCTTCGTTAGGGATTCCCTCTATTGTAGGTGTTGAGAATGTGACTCAACCTAAAACTTATGGCTATTTTTCTGATGTCTATCAATATGAGTACAACCTGAAAGGTTTGGATTTGCCCTTAATTTCTGTCAAAGAATTGATTGAAAGTTATATGAAAATGGATATCAAAAAAAGGCTGGATTTAAAGTACTCCCACCTGAATTCGGCTGAGATATTTACCAATGAAAGTTGCCAGCACTCAATGAACTCTTTAAAGAACATTAAAATGCCAGAGAATCATTTCAAGTTCAACCGATGGCTGTATCATCTATCAAGGTTAATTAGCGGAATAAATATGAGGTTTAATAAAAAACACCCTAGGTTGACCCAATTTACAAACTTTAGAAAGTTAGAAGAGGATAACTAAAAGCTTTGGCAGATGGTAAGGAAAATTAAATGATCAACTATTATTCCGTAAATCAGCCTCCAATGATACTTGAATCAGATTTGGCTGGGGAAATTCCACTTTATTTGTACTGGCCACAAGATAAGACATTCTTGCTTTATTCTAACTCTATTATTGAATTGTTAAACGATGTGAGAGTACCTAAGCCGTTAAATGTTAGCTGTGAGGGGATATCCTTTTTATTGCAGAGCGGTGTGGTTCCGCCTCCTAAGACAGCTTATAAAGGGCTTTACATTATAGGCATTGGAGACACGGCTAAGGTTTCAACGGTCGCCGGCAAAATCGATGTTCAATTTAATCATCGTTTTCCGTTTTTAAACGTTGATCGTTTTCAGACTCATGAAATGCAGCCGGACGAAGATTTAATCCTAAAAATGCTAGCAGAAGCAACAGTAAGTCGGATTGATCATTCAAAACAAAGTTTTCTGTTTCACAGCGCTGGAAAGGATAGTAATAGCATCGCCCTGGCTTTGGCAGAAGCAGGTTGGCAAGACAAAGTGACTTTAATTACCCATAAATCTAAAGGTAAGGCAGATGAAAGTGTTATCAGTGGCAAAATTGCGAAGAAATTGGGCTTTAAACATGAAACCTTATATGAAGTCGATAGGTTAGAAGTTCAGCATAAGCAAGCGATAGAAGAATATTTTTCCCGAGCTCCTTTCCCTTGTACGGATAATGTAAGCCTTGCTTACCCTTTATATTCGCATCAAGCTCCCCATTTGAAAGATTCCAATATAATTTTCGGGGATGGAAACGATAGTCACATGATGTCACCGCCAAATAGAAGACAGCTAAGGTTTTTGCCATATGCAAAGTTAGCTTCTAAGCTGTCTTTTCTTAGGAGTGTAGTAGACTCTGAAAGCACAATAAATTCAGTTGTGAGGACACCTGCCGAATGGTTTGGTATGTCGGGTTTATCTTTTAAGGATAGTAAAAAGATTTACAGTAACTCAGTATCTGTTCACCCTTACTGGAGTTTTGAATCAGAAATACGAAAGGATTGGGATATTTTTGATTTCAAATCAGATATTTATTCAACGAGAACTATTACAGAAAGAATGATAAGAAAGCTATTTAATTTTGTTGCTGCTAACAACTCACAAATAGTTTTGCCATTCGCCAATAGAGAAGTGGCTGAATATTTCGGTAAAATGCCCGAAGCCTATTTATTTGACCGAAGTACCTTAAAAAACAAACTTATTTTAAGAGAAATTCTTAAAAAACATATTTCACTTGACTCAGATGTTATAGGCAAGATGGGGTGGACATATGACTCATCTAATGTTGTTTTAAATAACTGGGAATGGATATTTGATGAGATAGATAAATGTAAGCTTTGGGATAAGGTGGGAGTATCAGAAGTTGTTAGTAGGTTAAAAAAGACGATGCAAAGTAACCATAAATATGCAGGACTGGCTGGTCAATTGATTTATCGAATTTTTCTAATTTCATCTTGGTTTAATCACTGTCGTTATTTAGCATAGTTTTCAATTACTACGTTTACCTGCTATCTATCCTAGATTCAACTAATAACTGCAACACTCGCTCATAGCCTGTTGCAATTGCTCTTTAAAAATTATGTCTGGCTGAATAAACCCCAGAGTTTTCCGGGGTCTTAAATTCAAGCGTTGCTGATATTTAGCCATCAGCTCGTTAGTTATAGTGCGCAAATCAGTACCTTTTGGCACGTATTGACGCTCTAACAGCGTGACAGTAGCACCGGTTCCACGCTTGCCGATAACGGTGTCGATTTCCCAGTCGCCATAGCGCTCCCGGTCATCAATAATTGCAGGCCGAACGTGTATCGAGCGACGGCCTAAAATGTGACCACGTTGCTTATGCAATCGTTTTTTATAGCGTCTTAACCGATGGCGTAGGTGAGTAAATAAACCACCTCCGCCATAAAAATCAGCCAGTACAAAATTGTAAATCCACTCGTGACTGACTGGATAACCTATCCGCGTAAAGATAGCTGATATCTGCTCGGGACTCCAGTCCATCTTGAGCATAAGCTCTACAGCGTTTCGAGTATTCTCGCAAACTCTTTTGGGTTTTGGCTTGGAGCGTCGTTTTAACGTACGCTCTTGAGCTTTTTGAGGGTCATATGACCCGCACAAATTGTTGTTACGTCGCAACTCTCGATGGACGGTCGAGGGCGCAATATTTTCAGCTTTTTTGCAATCTCTCGTTGTGAAAATTCTTCTGAGAGCAACGCAGAAATCTG
>CENV01002866.1_pt1 | contig 19684 bp, 20 predicted proteins | sample 530231 | NCBI WGS metagenome assembly CENV01 (sample SAMEA2619815, study PRJEB7988) | marine metagenome | biome: marine biome (ENVO:00000447); feature: surface water layer (ENVO:00002042); material: "saline water (ENVO:00002010), including plankton (ENVO:xxxxxxxx)" | depth 5 m | reverse complement strand
GCTCCCTCCGCCTAGCTGGAGACCAAAATGACATCCAGCAGGCGTAATGGAAGTAGGGTGAACAGGCCCTAACCTAAACAGAAGAGCATGCAGTATATGGGGCTTGTCGCGCGATTTCCGGTGCCGTTGATGTTGTTGCTGGTGATGATGGTCACCGTGCCGGTGGCCGGGCCGGCGGAAGAACGGCCGGCCACCGCGGCCAGCCCGGACTGGCCGCTGGCGATCCAATCCCGGCTCAAGGAACTGGAACTGCCGGACGACGCCCTGGCGCTGGCGGCGGTGCCCCTGGACGGCCCCGGCCAGTCCCGCTTCGTCAATGCGGACCGGGTGATGAACCCGGGCTCCACCATGAAGCTGCTGACCACCTACGCGGCCCTGGAACTGCTCGGCCCCACCTTCAAATGGCACACCCGGGTGTACACCAACGGGGAGCTGAACGGTGATGTGCTGGACGGCGATCTGATCTTCGTCGGCGCCGGCGACCCCAAACTCACCGAGGAACGGCTGTGGAAACTGCTGCGCGACCTGCGCGCCTACGGCATCCGTCAGGTGAACGGCGACCTGGTGCTCGACGACAGCTATTTCAAACTGCCCAAGGGCGGGCTGCCGCACTTCGATGACGACGGCGACAACCCCAACGCCCCCTTTCTGGTGCAGCCCCATGCCTTGCTCACCAACCTGAACCTGTTTCATATCCAGATGATGGGCCGCGCCGACCGGGTGCAGGCCTGGGTGGAGCCGGTCACCGACGGCCTCACCCTGGACAACCAGCTGACCCTGTCCAAGAGCCGCTACTGCCCCTCCGGGCGCAGCCTCAAGATCACCCATGGCGTGGATGAGCGGGGCGACCGGGTGGTCACCCTCAAGGGCGCCATCCCGGAAGGCTGCCGGGCCGACCGTTACCTGTCGCTGCTGGACCAGGGCGACTACACCGCCGCCCTGCTGCGCGGCCTGTGGCGGCAATTGGGCGGCGAAATCCATGGCGCCACCCGCTTCGACCGGCTGCCCCGGGGCGTGGACCTGCTGGCCACCACCTCATCCCCGGATCTGGTCACCATGGTCCGCGACATCAACAAGTGGAGCAGCAACGTGATGGCCCGGCAGCTGTTCCTGACCATCGGCGCCGAGCACCGGCTGGCCGGTGACAGCGACGACCTGGCCGCCGCCCAGCGGGCGGTGCGCGAATGGATGGCCCTGAAAGGCATGAACCCGGATCAGGTGGTGCTGGACAACGGCGCCGGCCTGTCCCGGCAGGCGCGCATCAGCCCCATGGAACAGATCAAAATGCTGCAGCAGGCCTGGCGCAGCCCGTTCGCCGCCGAACTGATTGCCTCCCTGCCGCTGGTGGCCATGGACGGCACCATGCACAACCGGCTGCGCGACACCGGCCTGCGCGGCGAAGGCCATATCAAAACCGGCTCGCTCACCGACGTGCGGGCGGTGGCCGGCTTTACCCGCGACCGCGACAACACCACCTGGGCGGTGTCCGCCATCGTCAACACCCCGGCGGCCTGGAAAAGCCAGGCGGTGCTCGACGAAGTGCTGGAAGCGGTGCACGGCCTGCCGGCGGAAAGCGCCACCGCGGTATCCCGCCGCGACGCCGAAGCGCCAACGCCGGGCGGTTAAACCCCACCGGCCTTCCCGGAACCCAGACGCAACCGCGATGGGGGCTGCACCCGCCCCTGATCGCGACTGAAGTCGCTCCTACCAATTCCACCCCGCTGCCCTGGTGGAGGTGTAGGAGCGGCTTCAGCCGCGATGCGGACGGCACCCACCTTTGATCGCGACTGAAGTCGCTCCTACCAATTCCACCCCGCTGCCCTGATGGAGGTGTAGGAGCGGCTTCAGCCGCGATGGGAGCGGCACCCACCCTTGATCGCGACTGAAGTCGCTCCTACAGCTTCCACCCCGCTGCCCTGATGGAGGTGTAGGAGCGGCTTTAGCCGCGATGGGGGCGGCACCCGCCTTTGATCGCGACTGAAGTCGCTCCTACAAATTCCGGGCCGGTGCGCTGATGGAGGGGTAGGAGCGGCTTCAGCCGCGATGGGGATGGCACCCACCTTTGATCGCGACTGAAGTCGCTCCTACTGCCGGTCAGGGCTGGTCCTTGCGCAGGGAGTCGCGCAGGCGGGCGAACCAGGCGCGGGCGTCCTTGAGGGCTTCGCCGCCCCGGTCGGCCAGGGCGCTGAGCTCGGCGTCGAAGGGGTTGGCGGTTCCTTGGACCGGTTCTTCATCATCGGCGGGCAGCGGCGGCAGCACCGGGGCGAAGTAGGTGCGGTCCAGCAGGCGGTGCAGCAGCCGTTCGCCGGGGAAGGGCTGGCCGTTGTTGAGGGCCCGGGCGGCCTTGAGCAGGTTGCGGATGTCGTATTGGGTGGGGCTGATGTCCGGCACCGCCTTGTTCAGGCCCAGCAGGCGGTACACCGCCACCCGGGCGGTGCGCACCGAACTTTCCATGGTGAACACCACATCGTTGGGGGTTTCCACGAACTGCCCCAGCAGGCCCAGGTTGGTGCAGCCTTCCGGCACCACCCGGGGCCGGTCGCCGGCGGCCCGGGGCATGAACTCGGCGGTGATGTAGGGCATCAGGGCGGTGCGCACCTTGGTGCTGGCCAGCACCGCGTCCAGGTCATCAAGCAGGTCCAGGTGATAGCACAGCTCGGTGAGAATCTCCCGGCCGGTGCACGCCGGCATGGGTTTCTTCACATAGTCGCCGTCCGGGGTCATGTGCAGGGCGTAGACCCACAGCACCAGCAGGTCGTCCGGCTGCTCCGGGAAATGGGGCTGGCGGTTGCAGGTGAAGCTGATCAGCCAGGCGGAATCGGTGATGGTGATAATGCCGCCGGTGGCGGTGCGCCCGGAATAGGGGTCGTTCACCGACAGTTCCTTGAGCTTGTCCACCAGCGGCGAGGGCGCGCAGGTCAGGGTGGCGGATTCCCAGCTGGAGCGGTCGGTGTCGCCGTAGAACTTGTCCGGCCGGCCGAACACCGGCGATTTGGCCGCCAGGTTGCGCCACAGGGTCCAGGCGCTGTGCTCGCCGGGCTCGGTGCGGCCGCGCCGGGGCTCCGGCACGGTATCCATGTCGCCGTAGGCGGTGCCCTCGGTCATCGAGCCGGTAAGCGCCAGCACCAGATCGTCCGCCGCCACCTCCAGCCGGGCCTCGCCCTCGGCGGTGTGGCACAGCAAGGCGCGCACCGTCTTGGTGTCGCCCTCGCCTTCCAGCGCCATGTCGTGGACCCGGGTATCAAGGCGAAAATGCACGCCCTGCTCGCGCAGCATCCCGGCCAGGGGGCGCACGAAGCTGTCGTACTGGTTGTACTTGGGGAACACCAGGGCGGACATATCGTTAAGGCCGTCGATGGCATCCAGGAAGCGGTGCATATAGAGCTTCATTTCCAGCACGCTGTGCCAGTTCTGGAACGCGAACATGGTGCGCCAGAAGGTCCAGAAGTTGGACTCCAGAAAACCGGGGCTGAAGAACTGCTCCACGGTAACGTCGTCCAGTTCGTCCTTGCGGCGCAGCAGCAGGCGCACCAGTTCCCATTGCTGGGAGCGGCTCAGCTCGAAGGTGGAGAAATCCTTGATGCGGCCGCGATGGTGCAGCAGGCGGGCCTTGGAATAGTTGGGGTCGGCGTCGTTCAGCAGCCGGTATTCATCGAGCACGCTGTAGCCCTCGGGCAGCTCCAGCGCCGGCACGTCCTGGAACAGGTCCCAGAAATTGTCGTAGTGGCCGTTCATTTCCCGGCCGCCGCGTATCAGGTAGCCCTCCTCCGGGTTACCGGCGCCGTCCAGGGAGCCGCCTTCCACCTCCTGGTCCTCAAGGATGGTGATATTGGCGGCGGGCATATGGCCATCGCGGATCAGATAGAAAGCGGCGGCCAGGCCGGCAATGCCGCCGCCGACGATATAGGCGTGGCGCTGCTCGATGCCCTCCGGAGGCAGCGGCCGGTGGCGGGCATAGGGGCCCACCATGTCCGGCTCCGGCTGGGTATCGCCGGGCCGGTGGCACCAGTGCCGGGCACTGGCGTCCGGTTCGGGGGTAAAGGTGTGTTCCTGTGCGGAATGATCGGTGGCTTTCATGGCGCGCTGCTGACCTCCCTGTAACGGTGGTTGCGATGGTCTTCCCAGTGTGCGCCTTCAGGTTGCCCCGGTTTTGATCTGGGGCAGGGCCCGGGTCAATCGCCGGTGGCGTTCGTGACGTGGCGCACACCCGGGGGAATGCTATGCTCGCCGGGTTTTCTACTTATTCCGGTCGGGAGCCACCATGATCATCGTTCACCATCTGGAACACTCGCGTTCGCAGCGTATTCTCTGGCTGCTTGAGGAATTGGAACTGCCCTACGAAATCGAACACTACAAACGGGACCCGCGCACCAGCCTGGCCCCGGAAAGCCTGCGGCGGGTGCACCGGCTCGGCAAGGCGCCGGTGATCAGCGACGGCGCCGTGGTGATGGCCGAGTCCGGCGCCATCCTCGAATACCTGGTGGAACGCTACGGCGACGGCCGCCTCAAGCCGGCCACCGACACGCCGCAATGGTTGGACTACATCTACTGGATGCACTTCGCGGAAGGCTCGCTGATGCCACTGCTGGTGATGAAGCTGGTGTTCGGCCGGGTGGCCACCTCGCCGATGCCGTTCTTCGCCAAGCCCATCGCCCGCAAGATCAGCGGCAAGATGAACGACCAGTTCCTGCAACCGCGCATCCAGGACCAGCTGGCCCTGGTGGAGGAACACTTGTCCCGCCATCCCTGGTTCGCCGGTGAGCAGATGAGCGCCGCCGATGTGCAGATGAGCTTTCCGCTGCAGGCCGCCGCCAGCCGCGCCAACCTGGATAACCTGCCCCACATCCGGGATTTCATCCAGAAAGTGGAAGCCCTGCCCGCCTACCAGCGCGCCATCGAGCGCGGCGGCCCGCTGCAATTGCTGGGCGGCTGACCTCCTTCGGGCGCCGCTCCCCGGCGCCCAATGCAATTTGTGACACAGATCAAAAACTGATCAGACGGTTCTGACGCCGTCGTCGCCCCCGTTTATGCTCGACTTCTGGCCGGATTTGCGCTGCCCAATAACTACAAAGCACTAACAGTAATTCACTGTTGCAACACCAGTGACCGGCCTATGCTGCTGTAAGTCCATGATTCGAATGGGATGTGGTCGGCTTTGCGACCGTTGCGGGGAACTATGATCCTACTCTACTTCCTGATTGCCCTGGCACTGGGCTTCTTGATTTCCGAAGGCGTGCAACGCTACCTGGCGCGCCGCAGGGGGTCCTGAAACCGGGCCACGTCGTTAAACTCTGTTAAAGCCGTGAAATCGGTCACGTTCTGTTGTCTATACTGACAGCTGTCCATATAGGACAGTCCGACTCGTTGTCAGGGAGACAAACATGAAAAAAGCATTCTATGCCCTCGGTCTGGCCGGCACGCTGGCGCTGGCGGCCTGCCAGAGCCAGCCCCTGGACCCGAAGGCCAGCAGCACCGTTTATCAAGGCGTGCTGCCCTGCGCCGACTGCCCCGGCATCAAAACCACCCTCACCCTCTACCGCGACCAGGATGGCAAGGCCACCCGCTACGAACTCAACCAGGAATACCTGGGCGTCGACCGCGGTATGGACGCGGACAACGACCGGGGCAACTGGGCGGTGCAACGCACCGATGTGGACGGCCGCGATTACCCGGTGTTCGTGCTCAACCCGGAGCAGCCGGACGAGCAAGTGCGTTTCCTGCAGAACGCCACCAACGCGGTGGAACTGCTCAACGCCGAAGGCCAACGCATCCAGTCCGAATTCAACTACACCCTGATGCAACAGTGATCGCCGTGCCCCGAAAACGGTCACCGACCGTTCTCGGGGGCACCCCTGCCCAGCCAGGGTGCAAATAGGAATGACTTGCATTCAGTATTGCAAGTGCTAGACTCCCGGCTCTCTGGCGGCCCAGTCCTGTTCCGACCATCCGATCCCGATGGCGACGGCCGCCCGTCTACAGGAGCCCGGACATGACCTCTTTCCTGCAATTCCAACTTCCCGACTGGTTCGTCGCCGGCGGCGCCGCCATGTGGGTGCTCGCGCTGATGTCGGTGGTGGGCCTCGCCACCCTGATCGCCAAGATTCTGCAATTCGCGCGGCTGCGCCCGGTATCCAGCAAAAAGGCCGATGCCCTGCTGGAAAGCCTGGCCAGCGGCCGCACCCCGGAGCCGACCTCGCCGGGCAACGCGCCCATCGACCGGGTGATCCTGAGCGCCTGGGAAAACCGGACCATGGACCCGGCCAGCTGGGAAGAAGACAGCCTGCGCCGGGGCCGTGAGGCCCTGGAAGAAATGCGCGGCGGGCTGCGCGCCCTGGAAGTGATCAGCGCCCTGGCCCCGCTGGTGGGCCTGCTGGGCACCGTGTTCGGCATGATCGGCGCCTTCCAGGCGCTGGAGACCGCCGGCTCCCAGGTGGACCCGTCGATCCTTTCCGGCGGCATCTGGGAAGCTCTGATCACCACCGCCGCCGGTCTTACCGTGGCGATTCCGGCCCTGGCCGCCTTCCACTGGGCGGACCGCACCATCGAACTGTGCCGGGAAAAACTGCAGGACCGGCTGGCCCGTCTCAAGGTGCAGATCCGCGACAGCGGCGACCGGGAAGCGGCGCCGACGGCCCCGCGCCAGGCGGAAGCCCCCCGTCGTCAGGCGGTGGCCGGCTGAACCATGCATCTGGAGCCCGAACGTCACCGTTCGCCGAGCATCAGCCTGACGCCGCTGATCGATGTGGTGTTTATCCTGCTGGTGTTCTTCATGCTGGCCAGCCGCTTCGGCGACTGGAAGGACCTGCCGGTGAATGTGCTGCCCGCCGAGGAAAGCGCCGACCAGCAGGATAAGGACTGGCTGACCCTGACCGTGGAAGCGGACGGCCGGGTGGCGATCGGCGACCACCAATACGCGATAGGCGAACTGGCCGAGCATCTGCAGCCGGGACGCACGGTGCTGATCACCGGTGAGCCGGAGGCGCCGCTGCAGGCCGCCCTGGCCACCCTGGACGCGGTGCGCGCCGCCGGCATCAAGGACGTGCAGCTGGAGCTGATGCCATGAACCTGGAGTCCCCGGACAGCGGCCGCCGGCCGCCCCTGGAGCCGGTGCTGCCACTGATCAATGTGGTGTTCCTGCTGCTGATCTTCTTCATGGTGGCCGGCCAGCTGGCACCGCGCCCGGAAGGCGATGCCACCGCGCCGGACAGCGCCAGCGCCAACACCGAGGAAGACCTGGAACAGCTGATGCTGGTGCTCGACGCCGAAGGCCGCCTGCTGCACGACGGCCAGCCCCTGGACGCCGGCCAGGTCACCGAACTGGTCCGCGATTACCAGGCGCGGGGCGACCGTAAGCGCGCCGAGGCGGCGCTGATCCGTCAACAAAGTGAAGCCGCCGAGCAACAGGACCCGGTGCGGCTGCTGGCGGACGCCGGCACGCCCCTGAAAAGCCTGCGCCACAGCCTGGAGCTGCTGCGCGACGCCGGTGTCGAGGAAGTTCGTTTGGTTACCCGGAGTGAGAGCGCCCCGTGAGTCGTAAACCGCGCCTGATTCTTGCCTGGACCCTGGCCCTGCTGGCCCATGCCGCCTTTCTGGTGGGCATCGAGAGCATGACGCTGGCCGGCGGCCGCCCCGCCAAACCCGGGGTGGAGCAGGCGGTCACCCTGAGCCTGGCCCCGAAACCCACCCAGAATACGGTGAGCACGGCGCCGGAGCCCAAGGCGGCACCGAAACCGGAGCCGAAGCCCGAGCCCAAGCCGGAACCCAAACCCAAGCCAAAACCGAAGCCGAAGCCCAAACCGGAGCCAAAGCCGGAACCGAAGCCCAAGCCCAAACCCAAGCCGGAGCCCAAACCGGAACCGGAGCCCGAACCGGCGCCCCGGCCGGAGCCCGCCCCCACGCCACAGCCGGCGGCACCGGCGGACCAGGTGGATGACCAGACCCGCACCGCGTCCGGCCAGCAGCAGCCCCAGGGCCAGAAAGGCCGGGCCGGCGACCCGGGCAAGGGCGTGCACCGCAGTGGCAACCACGACAATCTGCTCAACCGCTACCTGGCCAAGGTCCGCGACACCATTGAGTACAACAAGGAATACCCGGCCCGGGCGCGCATGCGCCGCCAGCAGGGCGTGGTGGAAGTGAGCTTCCGGCTGAACAGCGATGGCCGGGCGCTGGACGTGACCCTGAAAGGCAGTTCGGACAGCCGCATCCTGGACCAGCAGTCCCTGGAGCTGGTGCGCCGGCTGCGCTTCCCGGAACCGCCCCCGGAACTGGCCGGCGAGCCGATCTCGGTGACCGTGCCGATTCATTACACTTTGTAGCGCCCTTGCGGGCGCGATACAGGATGCAGGATACAGGGTGAAGGGCCAGCCCCCTGTATCCTGCATCCTGAATCCTGTATCCCGGTTTTACCCCCTACTCTCCTTCTCGCGCAGCGCCGCCAGCACCTTCTCATGCACCCCGCCGAAACCACCGTTACTCATGATCACCACGTGCAACGGCCCCGGTTCGGCGGCCACCGTGGCCACCAGTTCCTCCAGATCCCGGCTCACCGAGGCCGGCACCGGCGAGTCCGCCACCACCGGGTCCAGGGACCAGTCCAGCCCCGGCGGCTGATACCAGATCACCCGGTCGGCGTCGGCGGTGCTGGCCGCCAGGGCATCCCGGTGGCGGCCCAGGCGCATGGTGTTGGAACGGGGCTCGATCACCGCCAGCACCCGCTCATCACCCACCTTGCGGCGCAGCCCTTCCAGAGTGGTGGCGATGGCGGTGGGATGGTGGGCGAAGTCGTCGTAGACGCGCACGCCGCCGATCTCGCCACGCAGCTCCATGCGTCGCTTGACGCCCCGGAACTCGCACAGGGCGGCGGCGCCGTCCGCCAGGGTCACGCCCACATGGCGGGCCGCCAGCAGCGCCGCCATGGCGTTGTTGACGTTATGGCGGCCGGTCAGCTCCCAGTCCACCCGGCCCGCCTCGCGGCCGTTCTCCAGCACCGTGAACACGCCGCCGTCGGCGTGCTCCAGCCGGTAGCCCGGCTCGCCGCCCTCGGCGAAGCGTTCCACCTCGCTCCAGCAGCCCTTTTCCAGAGTCTCTTCCAGGGCCGCCTCGCCGGCGGGCAGGATAATCCGCCCCTGGGACGGGATGGTGCGGATCAGATGGTGGAACTGGGTCTGGATGGCGCCCAGATCGGCGAAGATGTCCGCATGATCGAACTCCAGATTATTGAGAATGGCGGTGCGCGGCCGGTAGTGGACGAACTTGCTGCGCTTGTCGAAGAAGGCGGTGTCGTACTCGTCCGCTTCCACCACGAAAAACGGCGTGTCGCCGAGCCGGGCGGAAACGCCGAAATTGCCCGGCACGCCACCGATCAGATAGCCCGGCGCCAGCCCGGCGTGCTCCAGAATCCAGGCCAGCATGGAGCTGGTGGTGGTCTTGCCATGGGTGCCGGCCACCGCCAGCACCCAGCGCCCGGGCAGCACCACCTCGGCCAGCATCTGCGCCCCGGAGGTGTACGGCAGCCCCCGGTCCAGCAAATACTCCACCGCCGGATTGCCCCGGCTCAGGGCGTTGCCCACCACCACCAGATCCGGCGCCGGCTCCAGCTGGGCCGGATCATAGCCCTCGATCAGCTCAATGCCGGCGGCCGCCAGCTGATCGCTCATCGGCGGATACACGTTCTGGTCCGACCCGGTGACCCGATGGCCCTTGGCCCGCGCCAGCAACGCCAACGACCCCATGAAGGTGCCGCAGATACCGAGAATGTGAATGTGCATGGGGGCCTCGTTTAAAGACGGTTCAGGATACAGGGGGAAGGATACAGGGGGTGGACGGGACGGCAAGCGGCTGACGCTCGGTTTGTGGCGCGGGCACGACCTCTCCGTCGCACCCTCCTCCTGCCGCGCCTTTCAACTTTTAACTTTGAACTTTCAACTTCGCCGCCCCCCTGCCCGACATCCCTCCCCTTGCGGCCCGCCGCCGGAAGCCCGAAGCTACCCCCTTTTGAATCGTTTGAGGGACAAACCATGCTGACAATAACCAGCCCCGAGGAACTGAACGCCTGGGTGGGTAAGGAACTGGGCGTCACCGATTGGATGACCATCAGCCAGGAGCGGATCAATCAGTTCGCCGAGGCCACCGGTGATTTCCAGTGGATTCATGTGGACGCGGAGCGGGCGGCGAAGGAGTCACCGTTCGGGGGCACCATCGCCCACGGCTATCTGACCCTGTCGCTGATTCCCATGTTCAAGGACCAGATCTACACCATCGAAGGGGTCAAGGCGGGCATCAACTACGGCCTCAACAGCTGCCGTTTTCTGGCCCCGGTGCCGTCCGGCGCGCGGGTACGCGGACGCTTCCTAATGAAATCCGTGCAACAGAAAGGCGAAGGCCGCTATCTGCTGTGCAATGAGGTGACCATCGAGCTGGAAGGCAGCGAGAAACCGGCCTGCATCGCCGAAAGTCTGGGCATGGTGTTGTTTTAAAGATGAGTTGAAAGTTTAAAGTTGAAAGTTAAAACGCGGGCAAGGCCTAGCGGTTCGGCCAGGCCGAGCCCGCGCCTTTCAACTTTTAACTTGTAACTTGTAACTTTCAACTGCTCAGTGACTGATCATCCAGGGCCGGGCCGAGGGAAACATCTTCTTTCCGTCGGCGGTGTAGAACACCTTCGGGTTGGCCTTGGCGTGGTGGCAGCAGCCCTGTTCCTTTTCCGAGTGATGGTTACCCCGGCGCGGTTCGTGGGCGGCCCGTTCGTTGCGGGCGAAGGCCGCGCGTCGTTCCGGCGCCATGTCCAGCACCGTGGGCGCCACCAGGATCACCCGGGCGGACAAGGTGCCGCAGGTGGGGCAGGCGCGGGTTTCACCCGCGTCCGCCACTTCCACCAGCTGGTGGAACAGGCCGTGCTCGGTGCACTTGTAGTCGTACAGCGGCATAGTCCGATCCTCCCCTATTTATCCTTGGCCAGCGGCACGTCGGTGCTGCCGGCGACGCTGTGTTGCGGGCCGTCCGGTCCCGGTTTCAGGTCGAAGTCGAAGATATCCGTGGGCAGCCACAGGGTGGCGCAGGCGTTGGGCACGTCCACCACGCCGCTGATATGCCCCTGCACCGGGGCGCAGCCCAGCAGCGAGTAGGCCTGGGCGCCGGTGTAGCCGAATTTCTTCAGGTATTCGATGGCGTTGAGGCAGGCCTGGCGGTAGGCGATGTGCACGTCCAGGTAGTGCTGCTTGCCCTGCTCGTCCACGGAGATGCCTTCGAAGATCAGGTAGTCGTCGTACTTGGGCGCCATGGGGCTGGGCTTGAAGATCGGGTTCTTGATGGCGTACTTCTCCATGCCACCCTTGATCAGGTTCACGCGCAGGTGAATCCAGCCGGCCATTTCGATGGCGCCGCAGAAGGTGATCTCGCCGTCGCCCTGGCTGAAGTGCAGGTCGCCCACGGACAGGCCCGCGTCTTTCACATACACCGGGAAATACACCTGGGAGCCCCGGGACAGATCCTTGATGTCACAGTTACCGCCGTGTTCCCGGGGCGGCACGGTACGCGCGCCTTCGGCGGCGGCGGCGTCTTTTTCACTGCCTTTCAGCTTGCCCATATGGGCGGTGTCGGCGAACGGCAGGTTAACCAGGCCCGGCACCCGATCCGGCTCGGTGTCGTAGAGCGCTTTTTCCCGGTCGTTCCATTCCTTGAGCATTTCCTTGGACGGCAGACAGCCGATCAGGCCCGGGTGAATCATGCCGGCGAATTCCACGCCGGGGATGTGCCGGGATTTGGTGAACATGCCGTTGAAATCCCAGATGGTTTTCTGTGCTTCCGGGAAATGTTCGGTCAGAAAACCGCCACCGTTTTGTTTGGAGAAAAAGCCGTTAAAGCCCCATTGGCTTTCGTCGAAGGCGCCGATATCAAGGATATCCACCACCAGCAGATCGCCGGGTTCCGCCCCTTCCACGCCCACCGGGCCGGTGAGGAAGTGCACCTGGGTCAGGTCCACGTCGCGCACGTCCTCGGCGTTGTCGTTGTTTTCGATCTGGCCACCGGTCCAGTCGTGGCATTCGAGGATAAAGTCCTCGCCGGGTTTCACCATGGCGGCCATGGGAATGTCCGGGTGCCAGCGGTTGTGGACGCCTTCGTTGTCGTAGGGGGATTTGTTCAGGTCGATCTTGATGATGGTATCAGCCATGGTGCCTCTCCGATTGGCGAGCCTGTTTTCGTTGTTAGATTAACGATCATGGACGATTGCGGGCATTGGTGAAAGGGCCAAGGGGGCTACGTTGGATGACGTATTGTTTTTCGGGGTTTTTTTTGAGGTTCATCGCGCTTTAGCGAAAAAATTGATGTGGTTTTTTTATCCAGGGCGCGGAGCTGTGTGGGTTGGGGGTTGTTGTAGGAGCGGCTTCAGCCGCGATGACGATGGCACCGCCGTTTATCGCGACTGAAGTCGCTCCTACAGGGCAAACAGGTTTGGGGGTTTTGGGGTTATTCCGGGGTGATGTGGAGGCGGTTCTGGTGGAGGGTGGCGTGGAAGCGGGTGTGGTCCGGGTATTCTAGCAGGGCCCGGGCCAGGGGTGGTTCCAGGTGGGTGCGCAGGCGGCGGGCCAGGTGGCGGGCGCCGTAGGCCGGGTCGTGATGTTGTTGCAGCCAGGCGCGGGCGCTGTTGTCCAGGGTCAGGTCCGCGTCGCGGCGGGCCAGGCGTTGCTGGAGCTTGTCCAGTTCAATGTCCAGCAGGGCGTCCAGGCGGCTTTCATCCAGGGTCTGGAAGTGATGGATACGGTCGATGCGGTTGAGAAATTCCGGGTCGAAGCGCTGCCGCAGGGCCTGTTCCACTTTTTGTTGGGCGCCGGACTCGCCGTCGCCGAACCAGCTTCGCCAACCGCGCTTTTGCCGCCGCCGGTGGGCGGCGGCGTCGGCGGCGCCGATATTGCTGGTCATCAGGATCACGCTGTTGCGGAAGTCCAGGCTCCGGGTGCCGCCGGACAGGGTCAGGCGGCCCCGTTCCAGCACATTGAGCAGGGTGCGGATCACTTCCGTGTCCGCCTTTTCCAGTTCGTCGAACAGCACGATGCCGGGCTTGCTGTAACTGCCCTGGATGGCGTCCGCGTCAAACAGGGTGTGGCCTTCCTTGCTGCCCACGTAGCCCGGCGGCGCGCCGGTAAGCGCGGCGGCGTAGTGTTCCTGGGCCAGGGTGTTCATATCGATGCGGCACAGGGCGTCCGCGTGGCCGTGGATGGCCTCGGCGAGCAGCCGGGCGGTTTCCGTTTTGCCGACGCCGGTGGGGCCGACAAACAGCTGCACCGCCAGGGGCCGCTGGGGGTCGCCCAGATCCGCCTTGAGCACCCACAGCATATCTTCCAGGGCCTCCAGCACCGGGTCCTGCCCCACCAGGCGGGCCCGCAGCAGGGCCATTACCCGGTCCGGCTCGAACACGAAGCGCGCCGCCCGTTCCGGTCGGGCGGCGCGGCGTTGCTGGTCAAGCAGTTCCTGGTTCCTTTCCAGGCGATCGTTGATAAACGGCATCATGGAGGAAAGCACCTCAAGCGGTTTTTTCCTTACCCTCCACCGGCAGTTCGCCCACCGGGCAGTCGGCCACCCCCACCGTGGTACGGGTCATGGCTTCCACGTTCTGCTGGGCTTTTTGCGCGTCCATCACCCAGGTGCGGTAGAACTCGAACGGACAATCGGCGATGCCTTTGTCGCCGTCGCCGGAGGCGTGCACGCCGGAGTAGCCCCGGTGCAGCAGTTTGAACAAATGGTTCTGGGACTGATCGTTGGCGCGGGCGTCGCGGATCTGGCTGACGGAAAGCTGGGCGTATTGAATGCCCATTTCTTCCTCGCCGCATTCACCCAGGGTGCGGCCGTCGAAGCCGATGATCGCCGAGTGGCCGAAGTAGGAATACACACCGTCGAAACCGGTGGCGTTGGCCACCGCCACGTAGCAGTTGTTGGCCCAGGCCATGCTCTTGGCCATCATCACCTGCTGGTCCTTGGCCGGGTACATGTAGCCCTGGCAGCGCACGATCAGCTCGGCCCCCTTCATGGCGCAGTCCCGCCAGATCTCCGGGTAATTGCCGTCGTCGCAGATAATCAGGCTGATCTTCATGCCCTTGGGGCCTTCGGTGACATAGGTGGTGTCGCCGGGATACCAGCCTTCGATGGGGCACCAGGGAATGCACTTGCGGTATTTCTGCACCACCTCGCCGTGGTTGTTGATCAGCACCAGGGTGTTGTAGGGCGCTTTTTTCGGGTGTTCCTCGTGCCGTTCCCCGGTGAGCGAGAACACGCCCCAGGTATTGGCTTCGCGGCAGGCGGCGGAAAAGATGGCGGTTTCGTCACCGGGCACGGTGGCGGCGGTATCCATCATTTCATCCGGGTCGTACATGATGCCCATGGTGCTGTATTCGGGAAAGATCACCAGGTCCATGCCCGGCAAGCCCTGCTTCATGCCCTTGATCATGTCGGCGATGGCGCGGGCGTTGTCGAGCACCTCGGCGCGGCTGTGCAGGCGCGGCATCTTGTAATTGACCACGGCCACGCCCACCGTGTCCGGGCTGCTGGAAATGTCTCCGTGTCGCATAAAAATGGCTCCTCGGCTTGCGGTTTAAACGGACAGGTAGCCCGCGATTTTTTCCTGGTTGGCACCCTCGCCCGCTTCCTCGTGGACAATCTCGCCTTTCTCGATCACCAGAATGCGGTCGGCCACGTCCATGACGAAACTGAGGACCTGCTCGGACACCATGATCGACAGGCCCCGTTCATCACGGATGCGTTTCAGGGTGCGCGCCATGTCCTGGATAATGGAGGGCTGGATGCCTTCGGTGGGTTCGTCCAGCAGCAACACCTTGGGCCGGGTGGCCAGGGCCCGGGCGATGGCCAGTTGCTGCTGCTGGCCGCCGGACAGGTTGCCGCCGCGCCGGTGCTGCATTTCTTCCAGCACCGGGAACAATTCGTAGAGATCCCGGGGCACTTTCTTTTCGCCCACCGCCGCCAGGCCGGTTTCGATGTTTTCGCGCACCGTCAGGGTGGGAAAGATCATCCGCCCCTGGGGCACGAAGCCCAGCCCGGCGCGCACCCGCTGGTAGCTTTTCATGGCCGTCAGGTCGGTGTCGTTCAGCGCCACCCGCCCGCCCCGGCTGGGGGTCATGCCGACCAGGGATTTCATCAGCGTGGTCTTGCCCATGCCGTTGCGGCCCACCACCGCAACGATTTCGTTTTCGCCGATGCCTAGGTTCAGGTCGCGGATAATGGTGCTCTGCCCGTAGGCGACGGAATGATGATCGACGCTCAGCATGTGTTCCTCCAGGGCGTCAGTGGCCCAGATAGACTTCGATGACCCTGGGGTCGTTCTTGACGTGGTCGATGGAGCCCTCGGACAGAACCTTGCCCTGGTGCATCACCGTGACCCGGTCGGCGATATCACCGACGAACTGCATATCGTGTTCAATCACCAGCACCGTGTGGTCGCGGGTGATCACCCGCAGCAGGTCGGCGGTTTTCTTGCGCTCCGCCACCGACATGCCGGCCACCGGTTCGTCCAGCATCAACAGGGCCGGCTTCTGGATCAGCAGCATGCCGATTTCCAGCCACTGCTTCTGGCCGTGGCTGAGCAGCCCCGCCGGCTCCGCCAGCAGGTCCTGCAGAAAAATGGTATGCGCCACGCTTTCCACCGCCTCGATCACCGCGGCGTCCCGCTTGAAGGCCAGCGAGCCCATCACCGTGTGCCCCATGGGATAGGACACTTCCAGGTTCTCGAACACGGTCAGATCCTCGAACACCGACGGGTTCTGGAACTTGCGCCCCACCCCGGCATGGACGATCTGGTGCTCCTTCATCTTGGTCAGCTCCTTGCCGCGAAAGCGGATCGAGCCGGCGGTGGCGCGGGTCTTTCCGCAGATCAGATCCAGCACCGTGGTCTTGCCGGCGCCATTGGGGCCGATGATCACGCGGATCTCCTGGGGCTCCAGATAGAAGGACAGGTCGTCCACCGCCTTGAAGCCGTCGAAGGACACGGTGAGCCCTTCCACAGAAAGCAGGAAGTCGTCTTTGTTCATCAGGGTTTCTCCACGCTCAGGTGATCGGGCAGCGCCTCGTCATCGCGGCGGGCGGTGGTTTCCTTGGGCGCGGCGGCAGGCGTTTTTTTACCCCGCAACAGACGGTCTTCCAGCGGCATCACGTAGCGCCGGTACAAACCGGCCAGGCCGTTGGGGAAGGCCAGCACCACACCGATGAACAGGGCGCCCATGGCATAGGGCCACAGCTCCGGAAACGACTCCGAGAAACCGCTCTTGGCGGCGTTCACCAGCAGCGCGCCATAGACTCCGCCGAGCAGCGAATAGCGGCCGCCAAGAGCACAGAACACCACCATCTCGATGGACGGCACGATGCCCACGAACGACGGCGACATAAAGCCCACCTGCAGGGTGAACAGGGCGCCGCCGATGCCGGCGAACATGGCCGCCAGACAGAAGATAAAAATCTTGAACGCGGCCACGTCGTAGCCGGAGAAGCGCACCCGGTTTTCCTGGTCGCGCATGGCCAGCAGAATGCGGCCGAACTTGCTGTGGTCCACCCAGCGGGCCACCAGCAGGCACAGGAACAACACCGCCACGGCCACGAAATACAAGGTGGTCTTGGCTTCGTCGGTGCGGATGCTCCAGCCCATCAAGGTCTGCAGGTCGGTGATGCCGTTGACGCCGCCGGTGTAGCCCTGCTGGCCGATGATCAGGATGGTGAGAATGGAGGCGATGGCCTGGGTGATAATGGCGAAGTACACGCCACTGACCCGGCGCTTGAACATGGCCACGCCGATAATGAACGCCAGCAGTCCCGGTACCAGCAACACCGCCATCAGCGTAAACGAGAAACTGTGGAAGGGTTGCCAGAACCAGGGCAGCTCGGTGACCTGGTTCCAGTCCATGAAGTCGGGAATACCCGGCGTGGACTGGTGGGCGGTGGCCTCCGGCGTGGACGCTTCCAGCTTCAGGAACATGGCCATGCAATAGCCGCCCAGGCCGAAGAACACCCCCTGCCCCAGGCTGAGAATGCCGGCCTTGCCCCAGCACATCACCAGGCCGATGGCGACGAAGGCGTAGGTGAGATACTTACCCACCATATTGAGACGGAACGGGTCCAGGGCCAGCGGCAGAATCACCGCCAGCAGCAGGGCCAGCGCCAGATAATAGAGTCCTTCCCGGGACAGCAACCATTTCAGGGGAGACGAAGTTTTCACGGTGGACTCCTAGCGACGAATCTTGAGGGCCATCAGCCCTTCCGGGCGCAGCATCAGAATGATCACCACGGTGAGCAGCGTGAGCACCTTGGCCATGGAACCGCTCAGGAAAAACTCCATGGTGGACTGGGCCTGGGAGATGCTGAACGCGGACACGATGGTGCCGATCAGGCTCTGGGCGCCGCCGAACACCACCACCAGGAAGGTGTCGACGATATAGGCCTGGCCGGAGGACGGCCCGGTGGAGCCGATCATGGTGAAGGCACTGCCGGCCACCCCGGCGATGCCACAGCCCAGGGCGAAGGTGGCGCGGTCCACGCCGGCGGTGTTGATGCCCACCGCTTCCGCCATGGGCCGGTTCTGCACCACCGCCCGCACCTTGCGGCCCCAGCCGGAGCGGAACATCAGCAGGTACACGGCCAGGGCGATGGAGAGCGCGATGATCATCACGAACAGGCCGTTCACCGGCAGCTGCACCAGGTCACTGACCTGGAAGGCACCCATCATCCAGTCCGGCAGTTCCACGCCCACTTCCCGGGCGCCGAAAATGGAACGGTAGGCCTGCTGCATGATCAGGCTCAGCCCCCAGGTGGCGAGCAGGGTGTCCAGGGGCCGGCGGTACAGATGGCGCACCATCGCCCATTCAACAAAGGCCCCCAGGGCACCGGAAATCAAAAACGCCAGCACCATGGCGACAAAGAAGTAGCCGGCGAACAGGCCGGGCATATAGGTCTGAAAAAACTGGGAGGTCAGATAGGTGGTATAGGCACCGAGGATCATGAATTCCCCGTGGGCCATATTGATCACGCCCATCTGGCCGAAGATGATCGCCAGCCCCATTGCCATGAGCACGAACACGGAAAACAGAGACAGGCCGGCGAAGCCCTGCATGGCAAAGATGGACAGCAATTCCGTCGAAGAATAATCAGCGAACATGGCAAGGTTCCCCTGTGGTCAGGAAAAAGCCCGGCGCCCCAATGGGCGGGCGCCGGGTACGGACGGTTATTTGTAGCCTTCGGGGAACGGGTCCGGCTCCATCAGCTCCTTGGTTTCATAGACCACCTCGTACTGGCCGTTGGGCTGGGCCCGGCCGATGCGGGTTTTCGACCACAGGTGGTGATTCTCGTGGATGCGCACATAACCTTCCGGCGCCTTCTTGAACTCGATGCCCGGGGAGGCTTCGCGGATCTTGTCGATGTCGAAGGAACCGGCTTTCTCCACCGCCATCTTCCACAGCCAAGGGCCCAGATAGGCGGCCTGGGTCACGTCACCGATCACCATGTCGTCGCCGTAGGCGTCCTTGAAGGCGGCCACGAATTCCTGATTGTTGGCGTTGTCCAGGCTCTGGAAGTACTTCATGGAGGCATAGATACCGTCCACGTTCTCGCCGCCGATACCGCGAATCTCATCCTCGGTGACGGAGATGGTGAGCAGCAGCGGGCTTTCCTTGGTGAAGTCCACGCCGGCGGCTTTCATCTGCTTATAGAAAGCCACGTTGGAACCGCCCACCACGGAAGCGAAGATCACATCCGGCTTGCGCAGCTTGATCTTGTTGATCACCGAGTTGAACTGGGTGTGACCGAGCGGGTAATACTCCTCGCCCACCACCTTCAGGCCCTTTTTCTCGATATGGATGCGGGCGATTTTGTTGGAGGTACGCGGCCAGATGTAATCCGAGCCGAGCAGGTAGAAGGTCTTGGCGCCCTTCTCCTTCACCGCCCAGTCGATGCCGGCGAGGATCTGCTGGGTGGCCTCCTGGCCGGTGTAGATCACGTTCGGTGATTGCTCCAGACCTTCATAGAAGGTCGGGTAGTAGAGCATACCGTTGAACTGTTCCATCACCGGCAGCACCGCCTTGCGCGATGCCGAGGTCCAGCAACCGAAGATCGCCGCCACCTTGTCCTGGCGCAGCAGCTTGCGGGTTTTCTCGGCGAAGGTGGGCCAGTCGCTGGCGCCGTCCTCCTGGACGTACTCGATCTGGCGCCCGAGCACGCCACCGCTTTCGTTGATCTGTTTGATGGCCAGTTTCTCGGCCTGCACCGAACCGATCTCACTGATCGCCATGGTGCCGGTAATGGAGTGCAGGATGCCCACCTTGACGGTGTCGTCGGTGACCGCCAGGCCGGTGGTGTTGACCTCGGCGGTGGCCGGTGCGGCGGTCACCGGCGATGCCAGTGCCATCAGTGCCGGCAGCGCGGCCAGTCCCGCCAGCAGGCGGCGCCCCCGGGCCGGCGTGTGATGATTCCGTTGCTTCATGTTGTTCCCCTCGTCAGCGTATGGCTTGTTCAGCGGATGACTGTTCACTGACGAGTATGGAAATCCGGCCCCGGCGCGCCCATTCGCCGAATACGCCATGGGCCTACGTCATTTGACGCATTCCCGGTCCGACCGGGCCGTTCTAAGCTCGCGGACACGGGTCGGGGGCCCGCCAATAATGATTCAGGCACGATTCGTGCTTCGCGTTCTTGGGACCTT
>CENV01030665.1_pt1 | contig 19688 bp, 20 predicted proteins | sample 530231 | NCBI WGS metagenome assembly CENV01 (sample SAMEA2619815, study PRJEB7988) | marine metagenome | biome: marine biome (ENVO:00000447); feature: surface water layer (ENVO:00002042); material: "saline water (ENVO:00002010), including plankton (ENVO:xxxxxxxx)" | depth 5 m | reverse complement strand
GGTCGCATCGAGCCGCCCGCCAAGCCCGACCTCGATCACGCAGGCATCGGCCGGGATGCGGTGGAAGGCGAGGAAGGTGGCGACCGTCGTTACTTCGAAGAAGCTCGGGCCGAGGTCTTCCGAAATGTCGAGCACTTCGGCCAGCAGTTCGCCTAGCAGCCGGTCTTCGATTAGCTTGCCCGCGATGCGAATGCGCTCGTTATAGCGCACGAGGTGCGGCTTGGTGGCGGTGTGGACGACCAGCCCCTGCGCCTCGAGAATCGCGCGCAGGTAAGCGCAGGTCGAGCCCTTGCCGTTGGTGCCCGCGACATGGAACACCGGCGGCAGGTCAAGCTGCGGATTGCCCAGCCGGGCGAGCAATTCCTTCACCACGTCGAGCCCGATCCGGCCCTGCGGCAGGCTCAGCGCGGCGAGCCGGTCAAGCTGCGCCTGCACAAAGGCGTCCGAACTGGCGGCAAAGTCTTTCATCGGGGCGGGGTGTCTCAGGCAGCCTTGCGCGGCGTGAGATAGTCAAGCAGCGTTGCCAGCGTCTCTTTGAGATCGTGGCGGTTCACCACCATGTCGACCATGCCGTGCTTGTGCAGATATTCGGCGCGCTGGAAGCCCTCGGGCAGTTGCTCGCGAATCGTTTCCTGGATCACGCGCTGTCCGGCAAAGCCGATTAGCGCATCGGGTTCGGCAATATGCACATCGCCCAGCATCGCATAGCTGGCGGTGACGCCGCCGGTGGTCGGATCGGTCAGCAGCACGATATAGGGCAGGCCAGCCTCCTTGAGGCGGCGGGTCATCACCGTGGTGCGCGGCATCTGCATCAGGCTGAGAATGCCCTCCTGCATGCGCGCGCCGCCAGCAGCGGTGACGGCGATGTAGGCGCAGTTCGCCTTCAGCGCGGCCTCGGCGGCATTGCAGAAGGCATCGCCCACCGCCATGCCCATCGAGCCGGCCATGAACGAGAAGTCCTGCACGCCGACCACGGCCTTGCGCCCGTCGATCGTGCCCTCGGCGGCGGTGAAGGCATCGGGATGCGGGCTCTTGGCGCGGGCCTGCTTGATGCGGTCGGCATATTTCTTGGCGTCGCGGAACTTGAGCGGATCTTCCGTCACCACCGGATCGGCCAGCAGGGTGAAGCCCGGATCAAGCAGCTGCGCGAGCCGGGTGTCGGCATCGATGCGGCCATGATAGCCGCACTTCGGGCAGACCGAGAGGTTGGCCTCGTAGTCCTTGGTGAACAGCATATCCTGACACCTGGGGCACTTGATCCACAGGTTGTCGGGCGTATCGCGCTTGCTCACGAAGGGCAGGCGGTTGCGAACTTTGGTAAGCCAGCTCATGGTTCAGGCCTTTCGCGCGGAATGGACCGCCTTGGCAAGCCCCTCGACCAGCGCCTTGAGGTGCTGGGGGGCGTCGGGCCCGTGCTTTTCCACCAGATCGATGAAGGCCGAGCCGACCACGACGCCGTCTGCAACCTTGGCGATTTCGGCGGCCTGTTCGGGCGTGCGCACGCCGAAACCGACTGCGACGGGCAGGTCGGTGTGGCTCTTGATGCGCTGCACGTTATCTTCGATCGAGGCCATGGCGGCCTGCTGCTTGCCGGTGATCCCGGCCACCGAGACGTAGTACAGGAACCCGGAGGAGCCCTTGAGCACGGCGGGAATACGCTTGTCGTCGGTGGTGGGCGTGGCGAGACGGATCAGGCTGATGCCCTTGTCGCGCAGCGCCGGGCCGAGGTCCTGATCTTCCTCGGGCGCAAGATCGACGCTGATGACGCCGTCGACGCCCGCCTTGGATGCCTCTTCAGCGAACCATTCCGGCCCGCGGCGGATCATCGGGTTGGCATAGCCCATCAGCACCAGCGGCACTTGCGGGTGTCGTGCGCGGAACTCGGTGGCGAGCTTGAGCACGTCGGCGGTTTTGGTGCCCTTGTTGAGCGCGCGGATATTCGCGGCCTGAATCGCAGGGCCATCGGCCATCGGATCGGTGAAGGGCATGCCCAGTTCGATCACGTCGGCGCCGCCTGCGACGAGCGCATCAAGATTGGCCGCTGTGTCGCCGTCGCCCGCCGTGATGAAGCAGACGAGCGCGGGGCCCTTGGCGAAGGTGGTTTCGAAACGCGTGCTCACATCTCCACTCCCAGCGCTTCGGCAACGGTGAAGATGTCTTTGTCGCCTCGGCCACAAAGATTCGCGCAGATGATCGCGTCCTTGGGCATGGTCGGCGCGACCTTCACGATGGCGGCGATGGCGTGCGAAGGCTCCAGCGCGGGGATGATGCCCTCGGTGCGGCACAGCAGCTGGAAGGCGTCGAGCGCCTCATCGTCGGTCGCATAGGTATAGTCGACGCGGCCCGATTCCTTGAGCCAGGCGTGTTCCGGACCGATGCCCGGATAGTCGAGCCCCGCCGAGATCGAGTGGCCCTCGGTGATCTGGCCGTCTTCGTCCTGCAGCAGGTAGGTCTTGTTGCCATGAAGCACGCCGGGGAATCCACCCGCCAGCGATGCAGCGTGCTCATCACCATCAAGGCCATGACCCGCCGCTTCCACGCCGAGCATCTTCACCTCGGGATCGTCAAGAAACGGGTGGAACAGCCCGATCGCGTTCGAGCCGCCGCCGATGGCCGCCACCAGCAGGTCGGGCAGGCGGCCGGTGCGGCTCAGCATCTGTGCGCGCGCCTCGCGGCCGATCACGCTCTGGAAGTCGCGCACCAGCTCCGGATAGGGGTGCGGGCCTGCTGCCGTGCCGATGATGTAGAAGGTGTCATGCACGTTCGCGACCCAGTCGCGCAGCGCCTCGTTCATCGCATCCTTCAGCGTGGCGCGGCCGCTGGTCACCGGGACCACCTGCGCGCCGAGCAGCTTCATGCGGAACACGTTGGGCTGCTGCCGCTTCACATCGGTCGCGCCCATGAAGATTGTGCAGGGCAGGCCGAACCGCGCGCATACCGTCGCGGTGGCCACGCCATGCTGGCCCGCGCCGGTTTCCGCGATGATGCGCGTCTTGCCCATGCGCATGGCGAGCAGGATCTGGCCGATGCAATTGTTGATCTTGTGGGCGCCGGTGTGGTTCAGCTCGTCGCGCTTGAACCAGACCTGGGCGCCGCCAAGCTCCTCGGTGATCCGCGGCGCGAAATAGAGCGGGCTAGGGCGGCCCACGTAATGCTCCAGCAGATCGTCGAATTCGGCCTTGAATTCCGGATCCGCCTTGGCCTTGCGATACTCGGCTTCGAGGTCGAGGATCAGCGGCATCAGCGTTTCGGCGACGTAGCGTCCGCCGAACTGGCCGAAATGCCCGCGCTCGTCGGGCTGGTTCATATAGCTGTTGGGAGTGTGTTCGCTCATGCCAGCGCGTTGGCAGAGCCTCCCGCCCTTGGCAAGATGTCGCTCAGCCTCGCGGTCAGCCGGGCAGCGCCGCCATGGCCGCGCGCGCAGCCTCGCAGAAGGCGGCAATCTTGTCCGTGTCTTTCACGCCGCGTTCGCTTTCCACGCCCGATGAGGCATCGACAAGCGGCGCACGGGTCTGGCGGATCGCTTCGGCCACGTTGCTCGCATCAAGACCGCCTGCCAGGCCCCATTCGGCTTCGTGACGGAACTCGCCCAGCAAGCGCCAGTCGAGCGCGAGCCCGTTGCCGCCGGGGAGCTTGCCCGCAGGGGCGTCGTAAAGCAGGCGGTGCGCAAAGGGCCGGTAACGCTGCGCCTGTTCGAGGCTTGCCTGATCCTTCACGCCGACAGCTTTCCAGATTTCGAGGTCGGAATGCTCCTTGATGACCTGCAGCCACTCGGGCGCTTCCTGCCCATGCAATTGCAGCACGTCGGGCCGGACGACCTGAAGGATATCGGACATTTGCGCCGGTTCCATGTCGACCGTCAGCAACACAGTTTTGACGTGGGTGGGCACGCGTTCGCGCAGGTCGGCGGCGCGGGCGATGCTGACATGGCGCGGGCTCGGTTTGAAATGGACCAGGCCGACATGCGTTGCCCCGGCCGCGATGGCCGCGTCGATGGTCTCGGGCGTGGAGAGGCCGCAGATCTTGATCAAAGGAGATGCCATGTCGAGGCTCACTTAAGCGCAGAGGCGCTAAACGTCACCTCTCGGATGCCGGTTAACGCGCGATCAGGCCTGTCACAGCGTGGCTTCGATCTCGCGCGCGGCGGCGAGCGGATCGGCGGCCTTGCTGATCGGCCGCCCGATCACCAGCGCGCTGGCGCCATCGTCGCGCGCTTGTCGCGGGGTCACGACGCGCTTCTGATCACCGCTGGCGCTGCCCGCCGGACGCAGGCCCGGAACGACGAAAAAGCCGTGCTTCCACTGCTTGTGGACGGCGCCCACCTCTTGTCCCGAGCAGACAATCCCGTCGAGCCCAGCCGATTCGGCCAGCTCGGCCAGCCGCATCACGTGATCGTGCGGAGTGCCGCCAACGCCGGTCCGCGCGAGGTCGTTTTCGTCAAGGCTGGTGAGCATGGTCACCGCCACCACCTTGCAATGCTCGCCCGCGGCGGCCTTGGCATCTTCCATCATCGCCCGTCCGCCCGAAGCGTGAACGGTGACAATGGCCGGTTCGAGCACGTGGATCGACTGCATCGCGCCGGCGACGGTGTTGGGAATGTCGTGCAGCTTGAGGTCGAGGAAGATCGGCAGCCCGCTGGCGTGCGCCAGTTCCATTACCCCGTGGTGGCCGTGGGCATAGAAGAACTCCATGCCCAGCTTCACGCCGCCGATATGGTTGCGGACCTTGCCAAGCAGGTCCTTCGCCGCCTCGATCTGCGGCACGTCGAGCGCAAGATAAATTGGGTTGCTCACGGCTATTCCGGTTTGGTGGAGGGAGGAGTGGGAAGGGGCGACATCGGGTCTGCCCCCACGGGCGGTGTTGCCGGCACATCGGGCTCGGCTGGGGCAACCGGGGTCGCGTCAACCGCACTGGCAGTCGTAGCTTCGGGCTGCACCGGGGTCACTTGAGCCACCCGTGCGGCGTTTTCGAGGCTCTGGATGCGGCGACGCGCCTGCCACTTGGACGCACGCAGGTAGAGCCACATCGGAATGAACCCGATCGCGAACGAGATGATGACAATGGCCGGCACCTTGGTGTCGACGAGGATGCCGGGCCAGATGCGGACGGTGACATCGGTCCAGTTGGCGACCGAGAAGGCCACCAGCGCGACGAGGAGCAAGCCCCAGACGAATGTGCGCAATATCTGCATCGTATCTCCTCAATCCGCCCGCAAGGCTAGCCAAACCGCCGCCGCTTGGGAAGAGCGCCGATCAGCCGCCGAAGACGCGGGCGAAAATCGTGTCGACGTGCTTGAAGTGGTAAGCAAGGTCGAACTTCTCTTCGAGCTGCTCGTCGGTAAGCGCTGCGCTCACCTCGGGATCGGCTTTCAGCAGCTCAAGCAGAGACAGCTGGCCATCCGATTCCCACACCTTCATCGCGTTGCGCTGGACAAGGCGGTAGCTCTCGTCGCGGCTGAGGCCAGCCTGCGTCAGCGCCAGTAGTACCCGCTGCGAGTGGACGAGGCCGCCCATCCGGTCGAGGTTCTTCTGCATCCGCTCAGGGTACACCAGCAGCTTGTCGATCACGCCGGTGAGGCGGGCGAGCGCGAAGTCGAGCGTGATCGTGGCATCGGGGCCGATGAAGCGCTCGACCGATGAGTGCGAGATATCGCGCTCGTGCCACAGGGCGACGTTTTCCATCGCGGGCAGGGCATAAGAGCGGATCATGCGCGCCTGCCCGGTGAGGTTCTCGGTCAGCACCGGGTTGCGCTTGTGCGGCATGGCAGAGGAGCCCTTCTGGCCGGGCGAGAAATATTCCTCGGCTTCCAGAACCTCGGTGCGCTGCAGGTGGCGCACTTCGACCGCGATCCGCTCGATCGAGCTGGCGATCACGGCGAGCGTTGAGAAGAACATCGCATGGCGGTCGCGCGGGATGACCTGAGTCGAAACGGGTTCGATCTCCAGCCCCATCTGCTCGGCGACATAGACCTCGACGCTCGGATCGACATTGGCGAAGGTGCCGACCGCGCCCGAAATGGCGCAGGTGGCGATTTCTGCCCGCGCCGCGATCAGGCGGGCCTTGGCGCGGCTGAATTCGGCATAGGCTTCGGCAAGCTTGAGGCCGAAGGTGACCGGCTCTGCGTGAATGCCGTGGCTGCGGCCGATGGTGGGGGTGTACTTGTGCTCCTGCGCGCGGCGCTCGATGGCGGCGAGCAGCGCGTCGAGGTCGGCGAGCAGGATATCGCTGGCGCGCGCGAGCTGGACGTTCAGCGTGCTATCGAGCACGTCGGAGCTGGTCATGCCCTGATGCATGAAGCGTGCCTCGGGGCCGACCTGCTCGGCAACCCAGTCGAGGAAGGCGATCACATCGTGCTTGAGCACGGCTTCCTTGGCATCGATCGCGGCGACGTCGATCTTCGGGTTGGTTGCCCACCAGTCCCACAGCGCCTTGCCCGCGCTTTCCGGCACCACACCTAGTTCGCCCATCTTGACCGCCGCATGGGCTTCGATCTCGAACCAGATGCGATAGCGCATCTCGGGCTCCCAGATCGCGGACATGGCAGGGCGGGCGTAGCGGGGGACCATTGGTGTGCTCCAGTATGGACGGAAATTCTGTCGGCGCGGCTAGGCGCTGGGGTGCCGAAAGACAAGAGGGCGCCGATCCTGGCGTTGAGCAATTGCTTTGGCGGGGCCCATGTGAGAGCATTCGATTCAACAGGGAATCTTGTCGAAAGTTGATATTTGATATGCGTCTGAAATGCGCCGCTGCCATGCTTGTGGCCACCTTTCTGACCGCCCCCGCGATTGCTGGTGAAGAGGTGCTCTACGACGCGGCCCCGGCGTGGATCGCGGCGGCCGATCTTGAAGCCGCAATAGCCGACAGCACCACCAATATGGTCATTTTCGATCAGCAGCTGCGGATCGAGGATGGCCAGCTGTGGGACTATTCCGACCGCGCAATCCGCATGTCGAGCGCGCAGGATCTGACCATGGCCGGCACCGTCGGCGCCAGTTGGCAGCCCGACAAGGGCGACCTCATCGTGCACGAGATATCGATCCTGCGCGATGGCGAGGTGATCGACATGCTCGATGCCGGCGAGCGGCTGGAAGTAATCCGGCGCGAGCAGGCGCTTGAGCAGCGCATGCTGGACGGGGTGCTGACAGCGATGCTTGCCGTGCCGGGCTTGCAGGTGGGCGATGTGCTGCGCGTGCGCTACTCGGTTACGCGCGAGGAGCAGGCCCTTGGCGACGAGGTGGAAAGCATCAGCTACCTTCCGCACCTGCCAGATTTTCGGCCCGGTTTTGCAAGGGTCAGGGCCTCGTGGAAAGATGGCGCGGCGGTGCACTTCCAGGCCGCGCCGAATGTCGAGCTGGCACCGCCCACGCTGGATAGCGGCTACAACTGGCTCGAACTTGCCCTTCCGCTGGCAGAAGGCGACGAGTTCCCCAGCGACGCCCCGCTGCGCTACCGGCGTCCTTCGCTGTTGCAACTGACGACCTTTGCCGACTGGAAGGAAGTCTCGCGCGCGCAGGCGCCGTTGTATGATGTGGAAGGCGTCATCGCACCGGGTGGTGAACTGGCTCAGCGTGTGCAGGCAATCATGGCCGAGTATTCCAGCCCGCTCGATCGCGCCGTGGCTGCGCTGGAGATGGTTCAGGAGGAAATCGGCTATCTCGCCAATGGCCTCGATGGCGGCAACTACCTCCCGCAGGAACCACAGGAGACCTGGGATCTGCGCTATGGTGACTGCAAGGCCAAGACCAAGCTCCTGCTTGCCTTGCTGGATGGGCTGGGAATTGAGGCCGAGCCGGTGCTGGTTCACACCGAGATCGGCGCGGCGCTGCCGGAGATGCTGCCGTCTGCCGGGCTGTTCAATCACATAATCGTGCGCGCCCTTATCGATGGCGATAGCTACTGGCTCGATGGTACGTCGCAAGGGGCCAATGTTGCCGTTGCCGGAAATGTCCCCCCGTTCGGCTATGCCCTGCCGCTGCAGGCCGAAGGCGCGGAGCTGGTGCCGATTGTCCAGACCCTTCCGCGCACGCCCGATACGGCTGTAGCCATCGATGTCGACCAGCGCGCCGGGATCGATATTCCGGTTTTGGCCAAGGTCCGGTTCGACGTCGTTGGCCCCGTGGCTGCGTTCATCAATGCTACGCTCGAACAGGCTGATGAAGACCAGCGCATCGATCTGGCCAACCGGATGATTTACGCGATCCTCGGCGTTCATCAGGTCGTTTCAGCGGACTTCGCGAAAGGTTCGGACAACAGCGAGATTGCGATTACCGTCGATTCCCTGATGACGTCTCCGACGCGGTTCGAAGGGGCGACAGGCAAGGTGACGCCCGAACTGCTCATCGCCGACTTCAGTTTTTCTCCTGACCGTTCACGTCGCCAGTGGCGTGACATTCCGGTGGATATCGGGCCGCCCTCGGCCAGCGAGGTGACCTACCGGCTGCATCTTCCCGAAGGTAAGGACGCTTTTCAGCTCCTCGGCACTGCCGATCTGGACGAGACCATAGCCGGTCGCCGCCTGCATCGCCGGGCAAGCCTCGATGGCAATATGCTCACCGTTATCGAGAGCATCGTTTCCGATGGCGGTGAGGTCGCGGTCGACCAGATCACCGAGGAACGCCGCAAGGCAGCGGCGCTGGGACGCAACCCGTTGCGGCTCGAAGCGGATGACGACGTGGCTCGGCGATGGAAGTTTGCCGGAGCCGATGACCGGAGCCTGCTGGAGCCGGTCGAACAGGCCTATGCCACCCTGATCGCGCGCGACCCCGACGAGGTCATGCCCTATCTCAACCGCGCGAACCTGCGCATTATGACCTACGATTTCGCCGGGGCCTACGACGACCTCACCAAGGCGATCGCGCTTGATGGCGCCGCAGATACCTATGCCCGGCGTTCGCAGGCACTGGCGGACATGCTCGACCGTGAAGCTTCGCGCGACGATCTCGCCGAGGCCTATGCGCTCGATCCTGGCCCAGGGCGGGCCATGGCGCTGGCCGAGGCGCTCGCCGATACCGGCGCAATGGAAGAAGCGCGCGCCTTGCTGGAAGAGCAATATGGTGACGAGGACGTGCGTCAGGCGCTCGCGCTGGCGCTGGCCGAGCTGGATGCACGCGAGGGCCTGTTTGATGACGGGTTGGCCCGGATCGACGCGCTGCTCGATGATGACCCGAACGATGCCTGGCTGCTCAATTCCAAGTGCTGGTATATGGGCACCTGGAACATCAAGCCTGCGCAGGCGCTGGACCTGTGTGTGCAGGCGGTGGAAAAAGCGAGCAATCCCGGCGCGGCGCTCGACAGCCGTGCGATGGCCTATCTGCGCAATGGGCAGATCGATGCGGCACTGGCCGATGCCAATGCGGCGCTGGCGCTGATCCCGGCCCAGACCGCAACCTTGCTGTTGCGCGGAATTATTCGGCGCGAGGCGGGCGATACTGGCGGGCAGGAGGATATCGACGAAGCGTTGGCCCGCAGTCCGGCAATCGGCAAGGTCTATCGGCGCTTCGGTTTCGCGATCTGAGCTAAAGCAGGCCCTTGGCCCGCAACGAGACATAGCCTTCGCGGCCCACGATCACGTGATCGTGAACTGTCACGTTCACCAGCCGCCCAGCCTCGGCGATGCGGCGGGTGATGTCGATATCGGCCTTGCTCGGCTCCGGGTTGCCGGAGGGGTGGTTGTGCACGAGAATCACCGCCGCCGCCCCGCGTGTGATGGCGGTGCCCACCACTTCGCGCGGGTGAATGCTGGCCTCGTTGATAGTGCCATCGTGCACGTGCTGGTCGAGAATCAGCCGGTTGCGGGTGTCGAGATAGAGCACGCGCACGCGCTCCACATTGAGGTGCGCCATGTCTATCGCGAGATAGTCGATCAGCGCCTGCCAGCTTCCCAGCACCGGCTTTTCTGACACTTGCGAACGCGCCATCCTCCGCGCCGCGACGCTGGCGATGCGGATCATCGCCGCGCTTGCCTCGCTCACGCCTTTCACTTCGCACAAGGCGGCCGGATCGGCATTCATTACACCTGCCAGGGAGCCAAACTTGTCGAGCAGAGCCTTGGCTTGCGGCTTGGTGTCACCGCGGGCGAGGGCGCCGAACAGCAGGTATTCGAGCACCTCGTAGTCGGCCAGCGCCTCGGGCCCGCCATTGAGCAGGCGTGCGCGCAGCCGAGCGCGATGGCCCGATCCCGCATGGGCGCCGGAGTGGTTGTCGGGCCGGTCGGGCAAGCGCTTCCTCTCTGATTTGCCTAAGCCTTCCATTGCCTTTGCGCGCATCCTCGCGCAAGTGTGCGCGCGATGGCGCAGGATGCCGATATCTCCGATGCTCCGGCGCGAACGGGCCGCAAGTGGCTCACCTTCGGCAATGCGATCCGCGCGGTCGTGCTGCTGGGCGTGGGCGGCGCTGCCTGGGCATGGATAACGCGTGAGGAGATCGCCTACGACATTATTGCGGGCGAGCTGAACAGCCGCGGGATCGAGGCCCAATACAAGGTCGAGCAGATCTCGGCCTACGAGCAGGTCTTGACCGATATTGTGATCGGCGATCCTGACCGGCCTGACGTCACCATCGAGCGGATGGAAATCATCACCCAGCCAAGGCTCGGCCTGCCAGGTGTGCAGGAAGTGCGGCTGGTGCGTCCGCGCCTGTTCGGGCGAATCGCCGATGGACGGCTCAGTCTCGGTTCGCTCGACAAGCTGCTTTATACCGGCGGCGATACGCCGTTCGCGCTGCCCGATCTGGCGGTGAGCATCGACGATGGCCGCGCGCTGATCGATAGCGACTATGGCCGGATTGGCGCCAAGATGCGTGGTGCGGGCAACCTTGCCGATGGGTTCACCGGCGAACTGGCCCTGGTCGCGCCGACCCTCGAGCTGAACGATTGCTCTGCCCAAGGGGCGAGCCTGTTCGGCGCGGTGAGCGTGGACAGCGGCAAGCCACATTTTGCAGGGCCATTGCGATTCGATTCGCTTGCTTGTGGCGAAACCATGTCTCTGGCCGACGGCGGCGTCGAACTCGATGTGCTCGCGGCCAGTGACCTTGCCACGGTTTCTGGCCGCGCCAGTGTGGCGACGGGGGCGGGGCGGGCACCGGGTAGCAGCGTTGCCGCACTGGAGGGGACCAGTTCGTTCTCCTGGCGCGAGGGCCTGCTCACCGCCGATTATCGCCTTGCCGCCAGCGATCTTGCCACCAGCGAGGGCCGCTTCGCCCGGTTCGAAGCCGATGGCCTTGTCCGCGCCCGCGACAACTTTGCGCGGATCGAAGGCGAGGGGGCAATCGAAGGCACTGGCCTCCAACCCGGAGCGCGGCCCGGTCAGCTGCTCGCCGAGGCGGAACGCGCGACTGAGGGCACCTTGCTCGCCCCGCTGATTGCGCGAATGAACAGTGCGCTTGCCCCCGAGCTGCGCGGCGCGCGCCTGTTAGCCGACTTCTCCTTCCGCCAGAACGGGCAGCGCCTGTCGTTTGTTGTCCCGCAGGCCGAGCTGCGCGGCCGCTCGGACGATATCGTGCTTGGCCTGTCGCGGGCGCAGTTCGCGTTGGATGGCGAGGGGTTGCCGCGCTTCGACGGCAATTTCCTCACTGGCGGAGCGGGGCTGCCGCGCATCAGCGGACGGATGGAGCAGGCTGCGGGCCAGCCACTGTCGCTGCGCCTCTCGATGGCGGACTATGCCGCGGGTGATGCCCGCCTCGCGATCCCGGCCCTGCGCCTGACCCAGTCGCGCAATGGCACGATCAGCTTTGCCGGCCGGGCCTTCGCATCGGGCGCTGTTCCAGGCGGGATGGTGAGCGGGGCCGAGGTGCCGCTTGATGGAACCTACAGCTCTGGCGGGAACCTCGCCTTGTGGCGCAGCTGCCAGACCTTCAAGGTCGAGGCGCTGGCGTTGGGCGACCTTGCCTTCGGGCGCGAGCAGATCGAGCTATGCCCGCAAGGGGGCCAACCGTTGCTGCGCTACGGTGCGCAGGGCCTGAGCTTCGCCGCCCGTACCGAGCCGCTCGACTTCCGGGCACGCATGGGCGGCGCGCCGCTCCACCTTGCCACCGGTCCGCTGACGGTAAGCTGGCCGGGCACGCTCAGCACCACGGCTGCGCTGCTCGAACTGGGCGAGGGCGATGATACCTTGCGACTGGCGCTCGGCCAGTTCGACGCGCGGCTGGAGCAGGGCGATATCGGCGGCACCTTTGCCGAGGCCGCGCCCCATCTGCCCGCCGTCCCGCTCGATATCTCGCAAGGTTCGGGCACCTGGCGCTATGCCGATGGTGTGCTGGCCATGTCCGATGTCGCGTTCCGGCTGGAAGACCGCGCCGCACCTGACCGATTCGAACCGCTGACCGCCCAAAGCGCCGAGCTATCACTCGAAGGCGGAGTGATTCGCGCCCGCGCGCTCTTGCGCGAGCCCGATAGCAAGGTGGCCGTAACGCGGGTCGCCATCGCACACGATCTTTCGACCGGGGCTGGCCATGCCGATCTGACGGTCGACGGCATCACCTTCGACAGCACGTTCCAACCGCAGGACCTTTCGCGCCTTGCACTCGGCGTGGTGGCGAATGTTTCAGGCACGGTGACGGGAACCGGGCAGATCGACTGGTCTGCCGATGGCGTCACCAGCTCAGGGCGCTTCGCTTCCGATAACCTCGATCTTGCGGCCGCCTTCGGGCCGGTCAAACATGCGCGCGGCGAGATCGTCTTCACCGACCTGCTCGGGCTGACCACCGCCCCGAACCAGATCATCAAGGTCGGCACGATCAACCCCGGCATCGAGATTTACGATGGCGAGGTTGCGTTCCAGCTGATTGATGGAGAGCGCATAGAAATCGAAGGCGGACAATGGCCGCTGCTTGGCGGAACGCTCACGCTGCGGCCGCTGACGATGAACATCGGCCTGTCTGAAAGCCGCACCTACACCGTGGTCATCGAAGGGCTGGAGGCCAACCGCTTCATCGAGCGCATGGAGCTGAACAACCTCGCCGCCACCGGCACGTTCGATGGCGTTATTCCCATCGTGTTCGATGAAGACGGCAACGGGTTCCTTGAAGGCGGTGTGCTTACTGCGCGTCCGCCGGGCGGCAATCTCGCTTATGTCGGGCAGTTGACCTACGAAGACTTGTCGCTCGTGGGCAATCTGGCGTTTCAGACCCTGCGCGACCTCAAGTTCGACGAGGCCGAAATCCTGCTCGACGGGCCGCTTGCGGGCGAGCTGGTCACGCGGGTGAGGTTCGAGGGGATCGGGCAGGGCGAGGGCGCGCAAAACAATATTATCTCGCGCACGGTCGCGCGCCTGCCGTTGGAGCTGCGGCTCAATATCCGCGCCCCGTTCTACCAGCTCATTTCAAGCACCCGCTCACTTTATGATCCGTCGTCCCTGCGCGATCCGCGCGGTCTCGGCTTGATCAGCGAGAGCGGTGAGGTGCTGCGCGGCGAGATCGATCAGGACGCGGTCGAAGAACGAGACGCCGAGGCTGAACGTGCCGCCGAGGAAGAGATAAGCCGCCAACGCGGCGATGAACCCGCCATTCAGCCATCCGAAAGTGAGGATGCCCTATGACCAATGTCAAATTGACCACGCCTGCGTTTCGCGCGCATAAGCCCCCCAGAACGGGGAGCAATATGAACACGAAAGCCGGCCGGGGGATAATGATGGGGGTGGCGCTGCTTGGGCCGATCCTGCTGGCAGGATGCATCAAGCTCGAAGCCCCGACCGAGCCGATCGTGATCGAGCTCAACATCAATATCACCCAGGAAGTGATTTATCGGCTGGCGGAAGACGCCGGCAACACGCTGGATGAAAATTCCGACATCTTCTGATGTCGGTGCGAAGGAAGAGACCATGACTAAGACCGCAAAGACCCGGATTTGGCTTGCCAGCGGCGCCGCCGCCTTGCTCGGCCTCGGCCTGGCGATGAGCCCTGCCATGGCGCAGCGCGACCCGGCCTATGCCGCCGCCCGTGCCGCCGGTCAGGTGGGTGAGAAGATGGATGGCTATCTTGGCGTGGTTGGCTCAGGCACTGCCCAGCTGCGGGCGATGGTGGACGACATCAATATCCGCCGCCGCGCGGTTTATGCCGAGCAGGCGCAGGCCAAGGGCGCCACGCTTGAGGAATATGCCTTCACCGCTGGCTGTCTTGCCATATCGCGGACCGAACCGGGCGAAATGTATGTCGCCTATTCGACCGGTCAGTGGACGGCGCGAACTGCCTCTTCGCCCGATCGCGATCCGCGCTGCCCTTGATAGGCGCGCGCTTGCAGACATCCACGCTGCACTGCCGCACCTGCGGTTGACTCGCCGGTAGCCCCCGCCTAAGGGGCACACGCCTTCGGCGGTTAGTATTGCGTGCAAGTGTCTATCCCATGTAGGGAAAGTCATGAGCGACAAGAAACCCGCCCGGGAATCCATCGGTGAAGATGCGCGGATCGACGCGCTCGAGAAGCGGCTTGCAGCCGCCCGCGAGCGAGAAGAGCAGCGCAACAGGCCGACCGTGCAGGGAGCAAGCGAGGGCGAAAAGCTCGGCAATCGCGTGCTTTCCTATCTGCTCGGAGGGATTCTTGGAGGTGCGCTGGTGGGCTGGGCGATTGACCAGTTGGCCGGGACAGCACCTTGGGGTCTGTTGGTGATGCTGTTCCTCGGAATAGTTGTCGGCTTCAGGAACATTATCCGGATAACCAGCAAGCGCCCCTGAAGCTTACGATTAGGGGCGTTTGTTGCAGCTAGTTAGAGGCGAGAAGATAGACGTGGCCGCAGACACCGCCAAAGTCGATCCGATGCACCAGTTCGCTATCGAGCCGCTGTTCGGCTCCGATTGGACCATTGCCGGATACAATATCGCCTTCACGAATTCCGCGCTGTGGATGTTGATCGCGGGCATCGCGCTGTGGATCTTTATGATCGGCGGCATGAAGCGTGAAGTTGTGCCCGGTCGCTGGCAGATGGCGGTCGAGACGATGACCGGCTTCATCGACGACCTGCTCGAGGCGAACATGGGCAAGGAAGGGCGCAAATATGTGCCTTATGTCTTCACCCTGTTCATGTTCATCCTGTTCGCGAACCTGCTGGGCCTGATCCCGCTGCCGCTCGCCATGGCGGGTGTGCATGCCTTCACCTTCACCAGCCACTTCACCGTCACCGGCGTGCTTGCCATCATGACCTTCGCCATCGTGCTGGTGGTCGGCTTCTGGAAGCATGGGCTGCACTTCTTCAGCCTGTTCGTGCCCCACGGCACGCCCACGCTGATGATTCCTTTGATCTTCGTGATCGAGCTGATCAGCTTCCTGTTCCGTCCCTTCAGCCTCGGCCTGCGTCTGTTCGTGGCCATGATGAGCGGGCACGTGCTGCTTGAGGTGCTGTCCAGCTTCGTGATCGACGCTGCCAATGCCGGTCCCGGCTATGGCGTGCTGATCGGCGGCCCCAGCTTCATCCTGATGATTGCCATCTGCGCGCTCGAACTGCTCGTCGCCGGCATCCAGGCTTACGTTTTCGCACTGCTTACGTCGCTTTACATCAACGACGCCGAGCACCTGCACTAAGTTCGCAAGTTACCTGTTTATTAAGTTCTAAAGGAAGGGTTTTTATCATGGATGCAGAAGCTGCAAAGCTGTTGGGTGCCGGTCTCGCTGCGGTTGGTGCCGGTCTGGCCTCGCTCGGTGTGGGCAATGTTTTCGCCTCGTTCCTCGAGAGCGCGCTGCGCAACCCGGGCGCGGCTGATGGCCAGCAGGGCCGCCTGTTCATCGGCTTCGCGGCTGCCGAACTTCTCGGCCTGCTGTCGTTCGTCGTCGCGATGATCCTGATCTTCGTCGCCTGATTTGGCTAGGCCGGGCGCGCCTAAGGGTGCCTCGGCCTGACCGTTCAAGCGTAGCTCACCAGACCATAGCCGGAATCCGTCCATGCCTCAGATAGCCCAGATGTCCGAGACCTTTGCCAGCCAGCTGTTTTGGCTGTTGCTGGTGTTCGGCATCCTGTTCTTCGTTATCGGTAAGGGCATGGTGCCCAAGGTGATGGACACGGTGGGCCTGCGCGACAAGCAGATCGCCGACGACCTCGCCGCGGCTCAGGCCGCGCGCGATGCCGCCGATGCCGAGGAAGAGGCCTGGCGTACCCGCGAGAATGCCAACCGCGCTTCGGCGCAGGCGCTCGTGGGTGAGGCCAAGGGCAAGGCCCAGGCCAGCACCGAGGCACGACTTGCCGAAGTGCAGGCGGGGCTCGATGCCCGTATGGCCGAAGCCGAAGCCCGCATCGCCGCTTCGCGCGATGCGGCAGCAAGTGAGATCGAAGCCGTGGCTGCCGATGCGGCCAAGGAGATCGTTTCGCGCTTCGCTGGCGTTAACGTGGATCAGACTGCCGCCCTGAGTGCGGTGAAGAAAGCGATGGCCCATGGCTAATCCGGAACCCCCTCAGGTGTTCGAAGTCGAGAGCCCCGCAGTGTTCGAGGCCGAAGGTCACGGCGCTCATGTTGAGCATGCTGAACCGATCGCGCTTGGCCTGACGCCAGGTGGCTGGGTCGGCCTGTCCATGCTCGTGTTCCTCATCGTGCTGGTGTGGAAGGGCGTGCACAAGTCGATCGGCGGCGGGCTCGATGCCAAGATCGCCGCGATCAAGGCGAACCTTGATGAGGCCAAGCAGTTGCGGGCCGAGGCCGAGACCTTGCGCGCGGAATATGCCGCCAAGATTGCCGGTGCCGAAAAGGACGCCGAGGCTATGCTCGACGGCGCGCGGCAGGAAGCTGAGGCGATCGTCGCCAAGGCCGAGGCCGATACGGCTGCTACTATCGCTCGCCGCGAGCAGATGGCTACCGACAAGATCGCTGCTGCCGAGCGTCAGGCGATCAAGGAGCTGAAGGCACGGGCGGCTGATGCGTCGACTAAGGCTGCGGCAAGCCTCATTGCCGAGGGCCACGATGCAGCAGCTGACAAGGCGCTGGCCGACAAGGCAATCGCCGCGATCTGATCCGCGCCATTTTTGGTGCGAAGGATGCCCCCGCTTCGGCGGGGGTTTTCTTTTGTGCTTTGCCTTGCCGCGTCCGCATGGCTAGCCCATCTCCCGATCTGAACAATCGGGAGATGAGAGAGATGAAGATTGCGGTACTGGGTGCGAGCGGCAAGGGCGGCTCCGAAATTGCCAAGGAAGCGGCTGCGCGGGGGCACGAGGTTCTCGGCCTGTCGCGTCACCCGGAGGCGATCCCGGCCTCTGACGGGGTGACCGCCAAGCAATGCGATGCCGAAGATGCCGAGGCGCTTGCCGAGGCGATCAAGGGTGTCGATGCGGTTATCAGCGCGCTTCACTTCAACGTCACCGCCGAACATCTGCTGGGCGCGGTCAAGGCGGCAGGCGTTCCGCGCCTGCTGGTGATGGGCGGCGCGGCGAGCCTCAAGAATGCCGACGGCGTGCGGCTTTACGATTCGCCCGACTTCCCGGAGAACATCAAACCGTTCGTGATCGGCGGCATCCACTTCCTCGATACGCTGCGCAAGGAGCAGGAGGTCGACTGGACCTTCTTCTCGCCCGCCATGCAGATCTTCGTCGGCGAGCGGCAAGGGCCTGGAAGCTTCCGGCTCGGCACCGAGGAACTGGTGGTCGATGCCAATGGCGAGAGCAAGATCAGCTATGCCGACTATGCCATCGCCATGGTCGACGAGCTGGAAGCGCACAACCACAGCCGGTCACGCTTCACCGCGGCCTATTAAGCCAAGCTAGAACGAGTCCTTCGCCGCCCTGATCGCGGCGAAGGTCTCCGCCGGGCTGTCGCCGCCCCAGTGGGCCTGCATGTCGGGATCATCGGCGCGCAGGAACGGGTTGGTTGCCAGTTCGCGCGCCAGCGGGAAGGGGACCGTCGGCTTTCCCGCCGCGCGCTTGGTGTCGATTTCACGGGCGTAGTCCATCAACGCATCGTTGCCCGGATCGGCATGCAGAGCGAAGGCGGCATTGGCCTTCGTGTACTCGTGCGCGCAGCAGATCGTCGTATCGCCGGGCAGGGCGCGCAGCCGTTCGAGGCTGGCCCAGAACTGCTTGGGCGTACCCTCGAACATGCGCCCGCATCCCAGTGCAAACAGCGAATCGCCCACGAAGGCGAGACCGGCTTCGGGCAAGTGATAGGCGATGTGGCCCTTGGTATGGCCGCCCACGTCGATGACCTGCGCGGTGTTGTCGCCCAGCGAGACGCTGTCGCCGCCCGCCAGCACCACATCGAGCGGGAACTTCGCCGCCACTTCCTGCGGGGCGTAGATCGTGCAGCCGGTCGCGGCCTTGATCGCTGCGTTGCCGCCTGCGTGGTCGGCATGCCAGTGGGTGTTCCAGATCTGGGTAATGCGCCAGCCTTTCGCCTCGGCTTCGCGCAGGTAGGCCTCGGCATCGGGGGTGTCGATGCAGGTCGTCTCACCGCTGGCGGTGTCGTGCAGCAGATAGCCGTAGTTGTCGGACAGGCAGGGGAACTGGTGGAGTTCGAGTGTCATCTTCCGTCGGTACCTCTTGCGAAACTGGGGATGTCATCGGGCAGGCTCACCCAAGGGTGGCGATGCTGCGCCCATACGGCCCGCACAGGAGCGGGGAAGGTGGGATCGGCGAAAGCGCCCACGGGCACTCCGATCAACGCAGGAGCCTTTTCCAGCAGGACGTAGACGGTGCTGCCGCACTGCGGGCAGAAACCGTTGGTCAGTGCGGTGCCGGCATAGGAGCCGCGCCGGTATTCGCGCGCCTCGCCCGAAACGGTGACGGCCTTGTCGGGATAGTAGGCGATCACGCCGAAGGGAGAGCCGCTGCGCCTCTGGCAGTCGTCGCAATGGCACAGCACCGGTGTCGGCTGAACGTCATCGGTGATCGAGGCCTGAAGGGCACCGCATTGGCAGTGGGCTTGCATGGCCACGTTCTACGCACCTTGCCCCATGTAGGAAAGGCCCGCCTGCCATGGGGCAAGCGGGCCTTCCTGAAAGTCCGAGGACGCCCGGCCGGATGGCCGGGCGCTCTCAACAGGATCAGTCCTTGTTCTTCAGCGCGGCGCCGAGGATGTCGCCCAGCGAAGCACCCGAGTCGGCCGAACCGAACTGTGCCACAGCTTCCTTCTCTTCGGCGATCTGCAGCGCCTTGATCGAGAAGTTGGGCTTCTTCGAACGATCGAAGCCGGTGACCATGGCATCGACCTTCTGGCCAGCCTGGAAACGGTCCGGACGCTGCTCGTCGCGGTCGCGGCCGAGGTCCGAACGCTTGACGAAGCCGGTTGCGCCGTCTTCGCCGACCTGAACCTCGAGGCCGCCATCGCGGACTTCCAGAACGGTGACGGTGACGGTTTCACCACGACGCAGGCTCGAGCTGTCGCCCACGCCATCAGCCGAAGGTGCGCCCTTCTCAAGCTGCTTCATGCCGAGGCTGATGCGCTCCTTGTCGACATCGACATCGAGCACGACGGCCTGGACCTCTTCACCCTTGCGGTGCAGCGCCAGCGCGTCTTCACCCGAGATGCCCCAGGCGATGTCCGACATGTGGACCATGCCGTCGACGTCGCCGGGCAGGCCGATGAACAGGCCGAACTCGGTGGCGTTCTTGACTTCGCCGGTGACGGTCGAACCGATCGGGTGCGATTCGGCGAACTCTTCCCACGGGTTGCGCTGAGCCTGCTTGAGGCCAAGCGAGATGCGACGCTTTTCGCTGTCGACCTCGAGCACCATGACGTCGACTTCCTGCGAGGTCGAGACGATCTTGCCGGGGTGGACGTTCTTC